>Ga0123342_1000164_pt1 | contig 86983 bp, 40 predicted proteins | sample Turbeawhitnodule_FD_89960 | JGI IMG/M metagenome (GOLD analysis project Ga0123342, IMG submission 89960) | Root nodule microbial communities of legume samples collected from Mexico - Turtle bean Mexico white nodule | ecosystem: Host-associated > Plants > Roots > Nodule | place: Mexico: Nepantla...
GGGCTACTTTAGAGATTTTGGTTTCCCAAATTTAAATCTATATATGTAATAATGGTGAATATGATAAATAATACTCAGATTTAGAAGATGATGACTGATAATTCCAATCTAGGAAGCCAGATATTGATTTTTGTTGGTGTTTATTTGTATAGTTTGCTTAAGACACCTATGACTTTTTATAGTGAATTATAAATGTTATTAATTTTGAGTAATTTTTATAACTTCAGATAATTTATATGTATATAGTATTACATCATATAAACTATAAAAATATTCAGCATAGCAAATGTCTCACAATACACAATCTCGCTATAGCATTTTCAGACTCAGTCACTACGCACCACAATGTAGGATTTAAAACTCTTACAAAATAGACTTTAAATCTAACTCTACCTCATAAATTGACTTGTAAAGTGAGATTCACACCCACTCAAATATCATAATTTGGTTATATCACTAGTCGATGTGGATCTCCAACATAATACCTCACACAGAAGATTGGATTACTCAAGTGTGGGACTAATTTAGTGGGTGGTCTGATAGTAGTCCAACAATGGGTAGTACAATAGGCTTGACAAACCATACTAGGATAAGCTATAATACCATCTTAGAAAGTAGACATTAAGATTAATTCAACCTCACAAAACCGGCTTCATAAAATTAGGCTTGCACCCACTTATGTATTATAATTTGGCCATATCTTTAGTTGAAGTAGGATCTCCAACACAAACATTGAGTGAGATAGGTCAAAGAATATCCCCATAGATCTTCTACTAATAAGTAGGGATGGAAATAAGTCAATTGTTTGTCAAGGACCCAAGGCCACTACTTATAAGTAATAAAAAAATATTAGTCTATCCAATAAAAAAGTTATATAGCTGAAGAGAAGAAAGAAAGCATAAAATTACAAGAATTAAAATGAAGTGAAATAAAAAAAACAAATATAAGTCGTAAAGACACGACTATAATTTATTTATAAATTATTATTAGTATAAATTTTAAGATAATTATTATACAAATTGATATTTATGTGATGAACAAGGCCTATTGGCCCTTTGAGGCTTGTTGACCTAATTAGGCTTATTGGCCAGTTTATAGGTCTTTCCATAAAACAGGCCAAGTAACCAGGCTTTCAGATCATGTAAGACTTTTAAATAGGTCAGGCAAAGGCTTAAAAAAAGGTTTGTAATAGGTAAATAGGCCAGATTTAATGATATAGACAAAGGTCAGGCCCGCAAAAGCCTGGCCTCTTTTCACCCCTACTAATAAATAAGTGGATAACTCCTACAAAGCACGGTAAACTAAGTCTCGTTTCAGCAAGGTGTGCATGCATCATGTAACTAATCAGCAACAACTAACAGAAAGACTATAAACACAGATATAGATATTTTACTTACAGATGGACTTAATTTATCAACAATCATCTCAAGCAGGTTGCTTTCAGCCAACCATTGCATCACATCTATAAAATTGGGATATACATGGTCATCAGCACCTACTAGTCGAACCAAAACCTGTACAAATAACTTAATTTAGGACCCATTCTAGCACACCACAGTAGCAAGACCAAGATCTCAATAATAATATAACTGCTATATGGATGTTTACCTCCATAATAGATGTAATGCCTATCAAATCTACAAGTTGGCGGAAAACATGCTGATGGGCCTGCAGAAAGTATGCTGAAGAATGAATGATAGATGATAGCACAAGGAATAGAAATTCACATACACCACATCACAGAGTGAGACTAACAACAAAAGGAATAAGTTTTATATCTGGTAGTATTTTGCTGTCTCCTTAAAATTGCCACACTAAAAAAGCATAGTCTATTATGATGAGTTTGAATTGGATTGATTTTTGATACAGTAATATCATTGGTAGGGGAAAAATTGTTGGTGTCACTAAATAAAAATGTTTGATCATTTGGATTTATAATAAAAGATTATATTATCAACAAAAAAAATAAGTTCATTTATGATAAAATAACTTCATAGATAATGATTAAAAGGTAAGAAATCATTTATCATTTAACTTTTATTTTCCTCATTATCCTCAACAATAGATTGATTTAATTTAAATGAAAATCAACTACTACAAAGAACTCTAAACTAGTTTTATAATTTTACAATAAAAATATATTATTTTAGACAGTCCAAATGAAATAACTTAACACTTTTCACCTAACATAGCCGAACATATACTTATTTCATACAACCAATTATTGAAATAATTTCAAAAACTAATCCAATAGAAACACACTATAAAATCACATTGGTTTACTTACTTGAACATAATTCATCAGTGGTACTGTCTTCCGTATCATTAGACAAATAACAACCTGCAAAATTAAACAGAAATTATCATAGAGCAAGTGCTTTAATACAACCATACAACTATTGTAAGTGTCACAAACTAAAAATTCAAAATTACCAAGAGAGTATACCTTGCTAAAGTACCCAGCCAGTAAGGTACTATGAGAACGATCAGGTGCCAAGAAGGAAAATAATAAGTTCATGAGCTGCAGTAACAACAATAGTAAACAGAAATTCATTTAAGCAAAGCATTAATATAGGACTTCAAACAAAAAAACAAACTATGTAAAGAATAATGTAGTATACTACAAACCTCTTCTTCATCCACCAAGGTCTTCAAAATTACATCAATTTCACATGTAAAGATCTCACAGGCAATGAATGGGAACCTAAATCATATAACAATAATCAGATGATAAAAGGGAAACAAGAGAGTTGAAACGTAACCCTTCTGCAACAAAATTTCAATTACAACAGCATACTTGAAGACCCGTTTGTTTTCAGCATCCTCCTGTGGTTCTTCAATGATGTAGCGTAGCAATTGCTCCACCTGGGTTCTATCTCTCAGACTGAAATAAAAGAAAAAACACAAGACAATAACAAATAATTACTAAAATTATTAATTATCTTTTAGTTGAATCAGTAATGCATAATCCAACCTGAGTTAGTGCAATTCAGCAATAATACGTCCACTTAAACTTAAGGTAAAATTGAGTACAGAAAATATGAAAAAAGGCCACCAATAACAACCAAGCCTTGATTACACCAAAGGGTAGGGACAGCTACACGCATCAAATGATCTATTGGACTTTGTCAAAATACCGAAAACATAAGCACAAGAATGGGGAAAATTTCTCAAGGGCAGGAAAAACTCTATTATTTCAAACTGATTAGAAACATACAAGTTGATGAGACGACTGTTTAAGGCCTTGCATTCTTGGATTATTTCCTCCTCATCCAGAAGTTCTTCCAAAGTGAAGTTCTCCTTGTCCAATATTACCTCCACCTACAGAACACCAGATACAAAACAAGACATTGAGCAAGTAAATATGCAAGGCAAGCTTTCAGCCGCTAGATAGTTTGACAATTAAACAACTGTACAAGCTTCAAATTCTTCCCCGTCAATTACAAATTTTCACTAAAGACCGTCGTTACATGAGGGAAGGCAAAAGAAACGAGATAACCTTGAGAGAGTAATCCAAGAATTGCATATGAATTCAAATCTACACAGGTTCTTTCTTTCCTTCGTTATTCTTTTTTAGTACACTTTGCAATAGTTTATGTGAACTGGCTCTTACCGAAGAGTTTTTCATTTCTCAGTGAAATTACAGACAAAACAATAATTAAAGCACGTAAAACTGCGAGAGCCGAGCCAAGCTGAGCTAGACGGATCCCAAAAACATAAATTACGAGAGCAAGTGAAAGAACAATTACTAAATTGGCAATTAAACGAAAGAAAAAAGAGCGCGCGTTAGAAATGGGGAAATAAAACCATGACTGAAACTAAGCGATGGTATAATTAACAAGAGCGAGAAAGAGAACAACGAAACGCAGTTTGAATTCGAGAATTCCAGTTAATTAGCAGAGGAGAAAGGGGAAAGAGAAAACTCACAGGGGAGGAGGAGGAGATAGCGGCGAGCTTCCAGAACATGTGGGAGAAGATAAGTGAAGAGCGAAGGAGAAGGTGTGTAGATCTGCGAAGGGTTGGCGAATCTAGGCGCGGAACATGGAAATGAAAGATAGGAACCTGAAAACCCTAATTTGGAGATCGAAAAGGTGCGAGGGCGTGGAAGATCGAAAGAAGAAACGAGAGCGAAAGAGAAAGGGATAGAGAGAGAAAGAAGAGAGGAGAAAAAGGGAAATAATCGTAGGTGGTGGTAGCTACGGTACGGTAATGGAAGAAGAAACGACGGTGAAAGAGAGGGCGCTCTACTAGTACAAATTGGGATGTACTCTCTCTCAAATCAGAATTGCATTGCCACACAACTACAATACCATCTCCAGCTACATAACATGGATACATGCGTAATTACGTATGTATAAACGTATGTATGTACCTCCCATTGTTTTTATTTTATTTAGGGAAGGATGTATCTATACGTCTATCTACGTACGCATACACCATGCACTCTACACCTACTGTGATGTTTATTTTATTTCCATATCGTTTCTATTGCAAGATTTTTTTTTAATTAATCCTATTTCAAACTTTTAACTAGTTCTTTGAATATTATTTTTTTTACTTACATTTGTTCTTCTATGTCACTTTTTCTTAATATACTATTTCAATTTATTTTAAAACTATTCAATACGTTGCCAAAATATTTTAATTAGTTCATTAATAAGTAAACAGCAGAGGCCTTTTTAATAAAATATAATTCTAAGGATTGAATTAAACAAATTAGGAAGGTAATAAAATTATTAAATAATCCAATAACCTTCAGATTTATAAAATTAAATTTATAGAAGTAAAAGAAAAAGGATAATGATTAACCGCATCCTGCACAAAGCTCAAGTGCACCACATGATTTTCCCTCTAGCGGGTCAACCTAGGAGACACGTGTCATGTGATGCACAGAGAGATCCTTCTTCCTTCGCTTTTGGTCACAGTCACGTGCGGGGACCTTAGCAAATTCCCATCATCATGGTAGTCATGCATGGAACATAGCTACATACATGCATCCATGTTCCACCATGCTGTTATCAGATTCAAATCAAAATTCAAAAAGTGACAGTGGGCATAAAGAACATATAGTAAAGTATTAATATATAATTATACACATCTTAAATAATTTCAATTATTACATATTATTGTATATTACTATGTATGCACAAATTAAAAGAAATGTTAATACGAAACAATAATAATGTGAATGTTAACTTTCGTATAACTTTCTTATCACTTTAATTTATTATGAGTTTTTCTCAAGCTTAAGTGCATGTTATGAACAGGTAAATAATGTCTTCTACTTAATCTAAGCCACCATTAACTAAACTTCGAAAAACCTCTTATTTATACTTTTCACGATTATTGTAGTTTATTTATTGTTTCTTTCACAGAGAATATGTTCTCTAGTTACAGATTTTTCGAATTGTTTAGTCATATTTAATATTAATTTTTATGCAATCATACTCAAAAACAATATATTTAGTCATAAGTTATACAATGTAAATCAATGGATTCGAGTTTTATCAATTAAACTACTTTCATGCATTATTTTTTTCAAAATTTCACTATTTATAATCATAATACTTAATATTATTATTATTTATTACGCCGTAATTATTTTTTTAATACGTTAAAGAAGTTTACATATGTCATTGGTTGATATAAAATGAACACATTTTAATTTAGATTCCTATAGTTGTTTTTTACTTTTATTTTTTTTTAATTGAAATAATTATTTTTATGAAATTAATTAATTTTGATTTTAATCCCAACAATTTTTTTAACTTTTATGTTTCAAAGTATAATTTTATTTGATGTTCATTTTAATATAGATTTAAGAATCTTGAAAAAAAAATGCCACGGGTCATTGATACACATGAAACAATCATTTGACATTTCATTTAAAATTAACAGTAAATGACCAGTATAACATAAGAGGAAAAAAAATTCAAAAAAGTAGTAGGACTATACTAAGTCCAACTTTTTCATTGCTCCATATTAGCAAAACAATTCATTCATATTAAAACTTAAGTATTAAATTAAAGTTTGATTTCTACTTTATTAATTCGTACAATTACTATGCCAAAAACATTTATTAATTCATATAATTATTATGCCAAAAACATGAATCCTCTTTCCAAGTGGCTTCAATTTTATTTTTTTCATACAAATTTATGACTAAACTTTTGCACCAAACAAAACAATAACAACTTCTAAGTTGGTTGTGTCAAAAATACTTATCATTACATTTTATATTGGAACTTAATTTGCACCAATTGGATTACTTTTGCAAAACAAATTCCTACAACTTATAAATTCAAAATGTTTGCAATTGAAAAAGTTACTTGAGTTTCTTAACCTATGCTTACATAAGTTTTGTGCAGGAGAAGAAACCATACACAATTGAGTGGATTTAAGTCAGCGCAAGAAATTTCCATGAAGTATGGGAAATTGACTTTGAGCAAAATTAAGGCAAAGAGCACCCCAAAATTTCACTTCAAAGCGCTAAGCGAAGTTAACTGTCGTTGAGTGAACATATTCCAAAGAAATGTGCATTTTGAGCTAATATTTAGCTAAGCAAGCCACATGTACACTTAGCATGAAGGAACCCTTAAAATGAAGAAATGCAATTTGCTAAGCGGAAGGTCCAAGTGTTGAGCACAAGAGATCAACTAAAGACAATTTGATTGGCCTTATAAACAAAAGAAAAAATTGATTGGATGAGAGAGAATAACTTAAGCTATTTTAGAGTTATGATGTTTTTAGGTTGTTGTTTATCATTGTACTCATTAAACCATCCTACTTATCATGAATAACTAATTTCCATAGGTACTGGGATTAAATGACATTGTAACTTTTCTGTAATTTCTTGATTTATATATGCAAGTAAAGTATGTTCTTAATTAATTTAGTTTTGTGCTTAATGCCTGACATAGAGGGATCATTGTACTTTATTGTATAAATTAAATATTATTGAAAAATACTTTTTTTAAACAAACTAAATCAACCAAAGATTTCAACTACTGGGACAAAAGTTGTTGTATTTGGCTATCATTGTTCTGATCTTAATGCATGGGTCAAATGACTTCAATCAAGGAATTGATTTATTGTGATTTGATTCTTAGATAACCAATATTAAGAAATTAACTTAGTTTGACCTTATGGAACAAGAGAACTTATGATATAATGTATGTATGAATAAGAAATGCATCTTAGTTTTCAAGTCTCATTCAATCTCAATACTTGAGAATTACAATCATTGTATTCAATCATCTTTCAACTTTATTTTTGTGAACATTTTTGTTTTACTTCCAGTCCATAGTGCAAATTGAGAATTTTATGTTTATGCAGTTTTTTATAAAGGAAATCATAATTGTTGATATACTTTACAATCCTTGAGAATACGATAACCTTTTTTCCAATATACTACATTTGACTTGGTGCACTTGTCGAGACAATCCATTCGTGCTCAATGTCAACTTCTTCATAGTATATATCAAAAACATTATTTGTATATTATTTTGCATTGTTAGACGTTTATTATTTGCAACCTTCACCACGTTTATTCTCCACATTTCCATAAAATATTGGAAACCTCTATATTTGATGATTTTCCTTTGAGTGATTTTTCTTTGAGTGATTTTTCTTTTTGCAATGTGGACAAGGGGGAAAGTTCTCACCCTGTTGATGATTGTTGGAGTCTTCTTTATTTTTGTTCTTCCATTTATTGTTCTTCTTGTTTTTTCCACCTTTAGAACTTTTTGCTTTTACATTCTTCTTTGCTCTTGTGCATGTAAAGCATTTCCCAATTCTCTCAAGGTGATAGTTGTCAGGTTTTTTGCCTCCTCCATAGCTGAGAGTTTTTACTCATATTTTTCTAATATAGTAACAATAATTTTTTGAATAATTTTTTCATCAGGAAAGGGTCACGAAGTTGCACTTTATTTGTTATACTCATCAATCGATCAACATAACTTTTAATTGTTTATTTATCCTCCATGCTTTGCATCTCGAATTCTCTAGCCAAGTTGAATAGTTGCATGTCTCTAGTTCTTTCATAGTCTGAATATTCTTTCTTAAGAAAATCTCAAATTTCTTTAGCATATTTGAAATTCAACATTCTTGTAAAAATGTTTTTTGACATAGAAGAAAAAGGACAATGTTTGCCTTTACCTTTTTTGTCTTTCTTTCCTTATGATAGTTCATTCAAGTCAGTGATGGATTTATAGAAAACTTTGGAATGTCATAATTTTCTTCTACTAACTCCAAAATTTTATAACCTATAACTCATATTCTTCATTATCTAAAGTTGGTGGTGAACTCATTGTGTATGTATCTCCTTCTACTATTGGTAAATCATGAGATATTCAACAACTAAAAATCCAAACAACTAACTATAAAACAAATTGAATAAAAAAATATCCTTGTTGCAGTTATTGAATGCATAATTTCAACAATTGTCTATCAAATAAAGTAAGTTTTCCAGTGACCTTTGATATTCTGTGTAACTCATCATTTTAAGTTAATGTACATAAATGTTAAGATGATTTCTATCTATTTTTGAATTCTATAATAAATTAAGCTCGGTTTTTTCATGTGATATTTGTTTATTGGATATATATCTTTACAATTATGAAAAATCTTAGTTGAAGATATCATCCTTGTGAATTGTCACAAAGGCTCTTAGAGGTATGTGAAATAATCATCCAAGTTTGATACAGTAGTATGATTATAGTAAATATTATTTGTTTACAATGATACTAGTGTTTAGATAATTCCTTATTTCTATTAATGGTTTGAAATTATTTCAATATAACTTGAATTAATATTTTTTATATGTGTCTTGTAAATAGTTTTTGTATCAAGTGCTTACTACTGTTTGTAGCCATTTATTGCATGCTTATAACAAAGCTAGTGAAATAACATTATCTTAATTATGCATTTATGCTTTGATTAAGATTTTTTATTGCCTTATTTTCTTTTGTTTTGGTATTATCGATCAAAATTATCTTCTTTCTATAATATTTTATATTATTTTATTTTGTTTTCTATTGCTTCGTTGGCCACAATTTTCTTCAGCTTTTTCTATCCATTATGTCTCAATATAATTGTCCCCTACAAACAAGAAAATTATTTAACATTTTCTCCTTATTTGTCCATATATTTTTAAGTTTGCATTGTCCATATGGATGTTAATGCTTTACGTTAATTTCCAACAAGGTGAAATTATAATAAATATTATGTAAAAGAAAGGATATATGATATTTTTAATATATTATGCAATATATAATATTTTTATAATTAGTAATTAAATTATAACCAAGTTATAACTAATTAGCGTCAATATTGTTTCAGTAGCAAGTTATCTAAGTCAAAAACAAATATGGGGTCTTCAAATAGAAAGTGGTACGAATAACCATCCATATATTTCAATTGTCAAGCGTTATCCTCTCCCCTTGAAAATAATAAAATTATATAAGTGTTATCTCTATAATATTAAAAAACTATCACTTTAGTTCTTAAGTTGATATTTTACTATCGAGGGATTAATTTGAATGATTTTTTTAGTGTTTCTAATATTTTAAAAATTAATTATATAACTTAATCACCTTAAAGATTATTTTGGAGAGTATTATTTTAGAAACCAATGTATGTATGGAGAATGCTCATAGTTCCATCTAAAATGTATTATGAAATTAGCACCCTACATCTTGAAAAAATCATTGTACCGTCTTCAAAAACATTATTAATATGTATTAATTAATAAACACTAGATTTTGTTTAACAAATTTATAAATTCTCATTAAAGTCACACAGTTCTCATCGTAAAATAAAGTCATATGTCTTTATGACCACACATATTTCCTAACTTGTTTAATAGACCTAATTGCTTAACCTAACGAGTAAAACAATCATTAAAAATTTTAAAATTGTATTGTTAGAGTACATATATGAAAAAACAACTTACTCAACATATTTCCAATAAAATAGTAGGACATACTTTTATCGGGATATACTTTACGTTGCATAATTAGAGTTTATAACTAAAAATAATTTACTATATATATTTCAGGTGAAATTTTAGCACATACTTCATTAGATGTTACCTTTCCTGGTAAAGAATGAGATACATGCGAGTAATTCTAGCTAAAGATTATGGTATCCACTATTGCTTTTTATGCCTCTAAAAGTCAAAGGAGGACCAAAAACCTTATATGTGAATCAACTTAAGAAAATAAGTTAAAGGATTATATTTTTTATCCACATAACATGCTAATTTGTAGATAGTCCACTGTAGTGATTCATGATCCACCTAGAAACGTGCAATGGATGTGTAAAACTAAAACCAAAGGATTGTTTGAGTAACAATATATATAAAAAAACATAAAAACACACTTCAAACCCTCCATATTATAAAATTCAACCATGAAAGAGCTTTAACTCTAATGTATTTTCATGCCATCTGAATAATGATTTTATACTAAGTTATAATAACTTTCTGATACACTTCAATATAACTAGCTAACTGACCTAACCTCGTACAAAATAAAAAAACACATGGCAACGTTACTTTGTGACACATTTTAGAGACGGTGGAAGCAAGGGTTATGGTAGAAGCAATTAACTCTATAGTATCTAAATACATGGAAGCTCCATGGACAACCAATAGATGGAAAAAAAACATACTTTTCTGCATTAATTTATGCACTTGTATGCTCAGGTTGGGAACACACTAAAATAAGATAAGTTTATTGTCTATGATGATAAGGACAACAATGACAATAAGTCGGGCCTCCTTCATTTAACACTCTGGCAACGACTCAGGTCATCGATGTTCACACACACTCATTACCTTCATAATGTTGTTGTCGTTCGATAAGACCGTGACTTTAACTTTACTCTAACATAGACGACCATAATTTTGGCTTTTCTTTCATATTTGGCATCAATGAAACTCACCGAATGCTAGTGTCATATGAAAAAATCACGACTTCAACTCCGACTCTAACATAGGCATCTACTTCTCCTTCATCTGAAACACCGCAAAGCCATCATTGCTCCTCCTTCTCCGACACCCAATGAACCACAACTTCTCATCAACACTATTGGCTTCACCCATTGAATTGTTTCCCTCACGCTTTCTTTTAAACCCTTCCTTTCCTTCAATGTTTTCCAATGACCTTCTCTTTCCTTAAGATATTTCTTAAAAAACTGGTTTTCAAATTTGACCTCAACTTACAGTTGTATCATGTGACATTTATAAAATCTTTCCATGTCACGTTGTAAAGTGGATGTAATAGTCATATGTCATGTCAACAATTTATTTTCCAACTAAGATTCTTTTCAATTCAAACTTGCCCTCAACAACCACTTTTGTTGTTTCTTTCTCTTTCCTTTTCGTTTCTTCCACCTTAGTTCATAGATCTTGCATTCTCTTTGACGATCAAACCCAAATCACTACAACTCCTTATCTGGGTATGAAGTTTTTTTTTTTTTAAAAAAATATTGTTCTTCTGTTTGCTTTAACTTTATCCATTCGCGAAGGAATGGAATGAACTGAATCGACTATGTTCAATTTTTCCAGTTTTGAGTTTAGATTTAGAGTCTTTTTAAGGAAACAAATTAAAGGGTAATCGCTGATTTGATCCACCAAAATCAGTTTTTCATACCCAACCATTTTCTTAAAAAATTTCAACAAAGTCATTTTTTTAATTCTATGTCAAATTTGTGTGGTGGGTTAGAACTTAGACCATAGGCAACGAATCGGGTTATTGATGAGGTTTGATGGGTGTGATCAGATTTGGCCAAGAAGAAAGTGTGACTGGTGATTATGAATTGAAATGTGGGAAGAAGACATGAACATGAGTCATACTTCGGTTCACCCAGTTAAAGAATACATGAACGTGAGGATGAAGGATGTTTAAGGCAAGTCAAGCACTGTTGGTAGCCTAACTCATCTTTCTCAGTTTGCTTTCGTTATTGTTGCACTCTCTATCATGGCCTCCACTAATGATTTCCCTTTTGTCATTACTTTCTGGTAATCACTATAGCTGATTTAGCTTTTTCTTTTGTATTGTTTCTTTTAGTTTAATTTTTGTTTTGTTTCTTTTAGTTTAATTTTTGTTTTGTTTGTAATTGTGATTATGAGCAATAACATACTTGTGTCAAGTGTGAAAATGTGTATGGAAGAACATCTAATGGGAAGGGAGATGTTAGACCCCTAAATAGATCTTCGCACTAAAGGGATCATTCTTTAGTTATAGGCTAAGGATACCTTGACATTGAAAGGGAAAAAGGATTTTGCTCAATTATCAAGTTTTGGAACAAGGAGATTCCAAATTTGGAAATGTTTTTAAAAGAGCCATTGATATGTGAAGGCATGAGAAAAGGTCATTGTATACAATCTTATCCTGCTATATCCAGAGAGATTGTTTCCAAATTCAAACTCGTGAATAAATTATCACAAGAGTGAAACTTTACTATTGTGCCAAGGCTTGCCCACCTATTGGATACTTGAAAATTAATTCTCGTATTTTTTTATTGGAACGTCTACTGCATGAGTATGGATTTACGTGACATGTGGATCTGATTAGTAATAGAGTGAATCCCTAAATTCAGCATGTGCTATTGATACATGGTTATGACTTTGAAGTTGTGCCAAGGCTTGCCCACCTATTGGATACTTGAAAATTAATACTCATAATTTTTTATTGGAGTGTCTACTACATGAGTATGGATTTACATGACATGTGGATCTGATTAGTTATAAAGTGAATACCTTAATTGAACATGTGTTGTTGATACATGGTTATGAATTTAAAGTTGTAGTTTAAGGATCTGAGTATGTTGTTGTATGGAAGTTAATTGATTGGCAATTAATCCTTATGAGTGTAAGTCTGATATTCAGTGCCAAAATGGAGCTAGTGCAACACACAACAACTTTTAGATATGTTTAGTTTATTTGATACGTCGGATAGCATTCATTTTGCTCAACTCCTCTAAACTATTATGAGATTCTTGAATTCATCGAGAGTTTGAAAAAAAGTCTATATTTAATTGAGATGGTTTGGTTATCTGATTACATGAACCACTTTTGTTGTCAATCATTCTTTATACCTAAGTTGCCAAAAGGACACAAAAACTTTCATAGTTGGACATAAATCATTAGAGTGGATTTGTTTTTATGAAAAATAAATGATTTCCATTAGAAACTCATAATTCGAAAGAAGGAAAGAACAATGTTACTAAGTAAAATTAGGAGATAATCTCTCAAAATGGTTTTCCCTTTTACAAGAGTCACTCCTCTATTCTCACTAGGTATATGATTTGAATGACTCCTCTCTACCATAGGTCCCTCCTATTTATTAGATATGATTTATCAACCTCTAATAAAGAGAAACAATAAACAACGATAAAAGGATAACTACCTTATTCCTAATTTTCTAGTTAAAAGATGCTAACTTTATGTTTTTGTAGTTCAAGATAAATAAAAAAAGGTTAATTAACTTATTCCTTTTTTTTTTCTCCTAACCGTTTATTTTTCCTAATTCCCATATATCACATTAATATTTTTCAATGAAAAAAACATTAATTATTGGAAAGAGTATTTGTTGTACATAGTCATGGGATGTAATGAAAAAAGTTGGATAATGATTGAATTCCATGGCAATAGGCTTATGATGTTATTGTATGGATAAGATGTTACTTCATTTAATGCATATTTAGATAATGTTTGGCTTAGATTTTTTATTTTCCCTTAAATAAAATAAAAGGAGTTGAGTCAAACACATTTTTTTAAATGCTTATAAGAAAATTTAATTTTATTGTTAATGTAAAATATATTACACGGTCAACCAGAATGTAGCAATGACTTTTAAAGTAATTAATATAAAAATTAACAAATTACCATGCATGATAATCTTGGTTGAATCATAGTTTAGAAACACTTTACACCAAATATATTGTTTATTTTCCAAAAGCTAGATAGTTTGATTCTTATGGAAGAAAAAGGAAAAAAAAGGATTTTTTTTTATATAAAAATAGGGTGGAGGAGCTTTTAACGTTCTTCCCTTCTCTTGATGTTAATGTTGTGTTTGTATTAAGTTATTTATTATTGTCGACCATGAATTTGCAGGATTCATCGTATATGTATCAAGATATTTATAGAGATTTGAAGACGAGAAAAAGTGTGGATGGCTTCAAAACTTCTCCTCGCATACATGCAGGAAAATAAAATGAAAACCATAATGAGATTTTCCAATTTTGTCCCAAGTTTTGATTAAACTATTCTTATATCTAAATGTATAAAATATACAAGATTTTAGGAAATTGAAAAGTTTATACCTTCGTCTTTAAATATTTTGCATCAATTACCCTTTTTAATTACATGATTTTTCTCCTCCATTTGCATCTTATATACGCACTTGGAAGGGAATTTTAAATTTATTAATCTTCATAACCATCTCAAATTTGAAAAATGCAAAATAGTGAAAGAAAATTTGGAGTGAGATAAAATAATTTTTGTATGTTAAATGAATTTAAAAGATGCGATAAGATTATTTTTTAAACAGATTTTAGCATACAAAATATGAAATTAGAGTTATTCACCTTTTAGGATAAATCATTTTTTTACATGAATGTTACTTAGTTTCTTCAAAAAATTTATTTCTTCAAAATTTATAAACAATTTATTTATTTATGTATATTATTTATATTTATGAATTGTTTATATTAGTTTTAATATATTTAATGTTTTTATTTATTTATTTATGTCTGATGTTTATTTCTTATATATTAATATTTGTTTTGTATTTATTTATTTATTTTCTTATTTATATTTACATTTATTTATATATATACATTTAATTATATATAAATTATATTTTTACTTCTTTATAATTCTTATTATACATCATGTTAATTAAATTTACAAACATGTCCGTACTTACTGTTAATTAATTTAAGTATTTATGTTTCTTTATAAAAATTAATAATTAATACATAAGATATATCTGAAATTTTTTATTTTAAAATAAATAAGTAAAACTTAATAAATAAATAATCGTATAGAGTCAAATCTTCCGTGTATTGCACGGGTTATAAAAGTAATTTAAAGAAATTTGAAGGCGAGAAAAAGTGTAACTTCAAAAGTCCTTCTCGCATACATGCAGAGAAATGAAATGAAAACCATATAATTTATTAGATTTTCCAATTTTGTCCCATATTTTAATTAAACTATCTTTATATCTAATATGTATTAAATCAATTATACATATAAAATAATTAATTTTATTACAAAATAAAAATATTAAGTATATTTTTAAAAAAATAAAATATTACATATTTTTATAATAAAATTAAAATATTATATTAATTAATAAAAATAAAATAAAAAGAATTAATTATATTATAAAATTTATATAAAAAATAGATTATGTATATAAATTTTATAACATAATTAATTATAATAACATAATAATAAAATAAATAATAATATTATAGATGTATTTATATATCTATAACAATAAAAAAGTATAAATATTAATAATATAAATATTTAAATATTAAATAATAATAATATTTATAATTGATATATAAATTAATAATATTAATTAAAATAAATGTTTAAAATAATGATAATAAATATAAATTAAAATAATTAATAATTTATTAAGTAATTATAATATTATTAATTATTTTATTTTAATTTTATTTCTATCAAATATTTTATAATATTTTTAGTAAATAATAATAATAATAATAATAAAATTATAATATAATAAAAATAAATTTAGTTATTTATAACAAAATTATATAATAATAATAATATTATTACTTATATAAATTTATTAATTAATTTTTATTATTTTTAAATATAAGGGTAAATTAATTAATTTTCTATGTTTCGAGAATAAAAGAAACTCGTATTTTTTCTAAAATAATTATTTAATAATACCAAAAAAAAATTATAAATTTTTAATTAACTCAAATATACACAAAAAATACATAATATATCATTATTCAAACCTTTTTAAAGATAAGGGTAAATTTGTAAATTTACATTTTTCACATTTTAGAATAATTAAATAATCTCTCAACCCATCACACTACTCACAAATTCAATAAATTTTTCTAAATAATTTCATTATAATATACCACAATCCAAATAATCTCACTTTTTTTCGTATTTTTTCTCTAATTCTCCCGTATTTACTTCACCAAATCCTCACAAATCTCCTCTTCAAGTGTGAAGATTTGAGAAGATGTGTGAAATTGTTTGGATTGAGAGATGTTACTTTCCTCTCAAATCCTCACACATTCAGTCTTTCAAATCCTCACACTTCCACTCTCCAATCCAAAGTGAATTTGTGAGAAAAAGTTATTGAAAATTTGTGAGTGATGTAATGGTTGTAAGAAATTTTAAATTTTTTTGAAAGGTGTAAAATGCAAGTTTATAAATTTACCCTTGTGTTTTAAAATAGTTAAATAATGAAATATGAGGTGTTTTTGTAGATTTGAGTTAAATAAATTTTGTAAATTATTTTTAACAACGTTGAATAATTATTTTCAAAAATTATACGAGTTACTTAACACTATCGAAAGATTGAAAGTTGTGATAAAAATAATATTATCTAAACATATACAAATTTACCGTTATATTTAAAAATAAATTAAAATATTTCATTTGTTTGTTAATTTAAGTTTTTTTAATTAAAAGATTAATTTCGTAATGTGTATTAACTGACTTTGGAAGAAATACAGGTTATGTATATTTTTTTATTATTATATAATATTATATTGTATAATGGAATATATTGTATATATATATAATAATATTAATAATTATAATGACAATTATTATTAATTAAAATTAATTATTATTAATTAAGAATTAATCTTGACTTTTACATAGAATGTATGAAAATCGATTCCCTCTTAAGTGAAGAATAGATTTTAGCTTCACAATCACTTAATTATAACAACTATGAAAATCAATTTTCCCACTTCAACAGTAATATAAATTGATTATTTCTTCACTACAAGCTCCATCAAGATCCACTTTCAACATTTCAATTACATTTTCATTCGTCCTTGCTCATCCTTTCAAAACCACTAATCCAAACAACACAAACTCACACCCTTCCTTCCACGGGCACAATACCTCTATGGATGCAAACACAACATAATTGTTCTCTTCTTGACATCTCCTTCAACGTTAAAAAGAAATTAAGAGCGTGTTTGGATTTGGCTACAGTCGAACCTCATTTTGAAAATATACAGACATTTGGCTATACACACGATTTTATTTTTTTTTGAAGTTGATGAAAAGTAGTTTTCCACTGGGTTGAAAATTTACATTATGTTTTATAGTAAACTTTGGTTTTAAACCATGCTGGCGTTGTGTGATTCATGTAACCGACGTTATCTTGTGGGATAAAAGACTATGTTGTACTTGTTTTATAGCAATCTTGCTTTCAGGATAAAAACTTCCAAATGCTAAAATCAAGTTCATTCAAAATCAATTTTATAAATTCTCATCCAAACACTAAAATTGATGAATAACTTCTAATTTACTTTCGAAGCCCTCATTTGAACTTTAATTTAAAGAATTTTTCAAGTAAAAAAAAAAAGAACCTTGGCTAAACACTGGGACTGGCGTTGGGTAGATCTGTTATGATCTTATCATACCTGTTTTTGACAGTGGCACCCTGTTTCATATACTGTCTAGTTGAAACATGTCATTATTGCATTAACTTTTCCACAACATTACATAATTATTCATCTCATCGTTTATCAATTACCTTGTTGCTACTGCCGGCTTGCAGACTTTGTGGAGCTTTTCATTGGCTATTACTGATGAGTATTGTTCCTTGCAGAACTATCGAATTGTCAGTTTGTTTACAATTGGTGATGGGGTAAGATTTACAGTAAGACTCCAGAATCTTTTTACTACTCTGCAATGTTAAAATACGTGTTGCTTTCAGGTTAGTTTTTAGGATTCCCTTCACTTTATTAACAGCTATGTGTAACACAATTTCCAAAAACTGATACAGACTCATCCCAAATACTTTTATTAATCTCAAACAATAACCTGATACGCACTATAAACACGGTTTCACAAAAGAATCACTTGGATACGTATTATGACACACCATAACTGCAGTGGAAAGCATACTCCGTTATTCTGCCTTCATCACCAACTTTTTTTTATAATGTAGACATGTGTAGCTTTAACCTGCTTTACTTTTTTCCCCTCTGAAAGGGCTGTTGTGTTAATTTCAGAAGACCTGTGTCTTCCATGTAGGTCAGATCTACGCTTACATTTGCAGCAGCCTGTGCATCAACAGGCATCACTGTGCTCATTGATAATGATCTTGGAAGTTGTTCAAAAGACCACTGTGTGTAGTTTGAAACGGCTACAGGCATGACCTTCGTTTGTTGGTTCACCACAGTTCCATCGTTTCTCCTGAACTTCTGGTCTTCAGCTTCACGGTAAATAAAAACAATAGCACGCAGAAATTGGGACAGCTTGTAAAGAAAATATTGGTGTCAGGGATTTGGTATTGTTTTGTCTTGCACTTATAAATTTTTTTAAAGTTTCATGGTGTTAGTACCGAATGGTTACATGCATGTACTATCCTCCATCAAACCAGACATCTAATTTAGGATTTTGCCATGTGGTGGTTATTGCTCAGTCATATTTGGCGGTGGAGTGAGTACACATGACTGTAGTCTATGATTAGTGCATACATACAATGTTTAGTAGTATGCTTGCTGTAAAGAAACATATTCGACACGAATTTGGTGTTTTTGCATGTGGAAATGTGTTTAGTTATTAACACAGTTTTGTTCTGTTAACTATGCATTTTTAGTTATCAGTCAACTTTGGCTATGTTTTTTTTCCATGACTGACTATGACTTGTTTTTCTAGACAGTGCACGCTATTATTGTTGACCTTGTTTTGGCTCAATATCGATAACAACACTATCAGTCTAATAATAATAAATATAGTGTAAGAGAAAAATAAGTTTTATTTTAGCTTTTTAATGTAGTATTATATAAGGTTACGACAGAGCAATACTGATAAAGGTTAAAGGAGGGGAGGAGGGGTATGCTTCGACAAGAAGGATTGCAAGTCCAAATTCCATGAACATACTAACTGCAATCTTCAATGGGTGACGAAACAACAATTTATTTCTTCCTTTGATCATATATGGTGAAAAGCATATATGGAATGGAACTGTGAACGTCAAACATCCACAAGTGAAGCAGAAATTGAAGAAAAGGTTGATGTCCCCTATATATATATGCAAATAAAATGGTCGAGCATTTTGATTTCCGAGTTAATAAAAAGAGCACTATTTTAATGTTGGACATCAACATGATATCTAAATAAACCAGTTAAAGGTTTTACAAAATTTTACAGTCTACAATCAAAGAACAGGGCGAAACATGACAACATAACAACACCAAGGCAAAAAGCAATGGCTAACCGAATAATACAGCTGATAGGCAAAGCTGCTCTCTCAGTAGTCTGCGCCCCCGTACTATGTACAGTCCCCAGTAATATCTTCTTCTAGTAAAATTACATTTCAAGTAACTGTGGATATATCTGCAAACAAACTTCAAGAACATTGCTGCAATCATTTACTTTGACAGCCACGTGGAAAATATCAACAAAGGAAGCATTAAAATCAATCCATAGCACACAAAAGTATCGATGCTTTCAAAAGTACTTCCGAGAATAGCACTCCATATTTGTCCAACACTATCTCGGAGATATTTCTGCACACAAATCCAGTGAACATGACTTAAAGATCATGAAACAATGTAGATTGTAAAACTAATATTGATGAGGCATATATTAGATTCACCTCTGCAGTTAAATTATTATATTGATCCTCCGCATCCGAGTTTCTCAAAATTATTGTGTCACTGTCAGAGATTGATTGTTCCAAAGAGATTCTCGTTTTAGCTGTCCCAATTTTTTTATTTGACAGGGATCTGTAGGCTGAATCTGTATGTATAGTTTTCATTACAGAACCAAAGAAGTTTGTCACAGGTACCTGGAAAGAAGTGACAAAAACGAACTCATGACTTCAATCAAACAAAGCATAAAAGAAGTGGCAGATATTGTCAATCAAAATATTAAATCATTAAACTTTTCCAATTAAACTAAAAATTGATAACCTTGCAAAACTTGATTTCTCACCACAGAAACAATAAATTTACGAAAAAGATAGAAGAGCAAACGATTAAAGATATGTACAAAATTCCATTACCTCCTCTAAATGGCGTTGGTATAGATCCATTCTATAATATGCAGTTGACATCAACAAATTTGGATTATATGACTTGAAAAGGCTGCAAAACAAACACAAAAAACAGAGTAAACAATTGAGCCTTCATTGCCAAGATTTAAACATAATTTTAATGTTATGTATTCCAGCTACTCTGAAGTCTGGACTTGCTTAACAAATAAGACAGAAGATGATTTTCCATTTTCAAATGATAGAAAACATTAAAATGTTATTTTACCAAAAAGAGGTCAATTACGCTTTAATTCCTTTTAAAGATAATAGTTTCAAACAAAGACTAAAAAACAAAAATGCAACAAAATGTTTGGAAAGTAAAATTCAGATAAAAGAACATGAAATAAAAAACATACATCCTCTCTGGAGTAAAGACAGTTGATAGCAAGGATAAAATACTTAAGATGAGAAAGGCATGTAAAAAGATTAAATGTACCTGCTTAATGAAGCATTGTCATACATATTCAGCCTCTCAAAGAAAGCAAGGGTATAAAATGTAAAACGATCAACGACTGAAACACCAACCTGCATATTTTCACAAACAAAAAACTTAAGAGATAAACTGTAGCAAATTACATCAAATCCTTGAAAGAAGGACCAATAGATTTTTATACATACATCTGAGTCCAAATGATGTGAATATGAATTTTCTCCTTTCATACTACTTCCAATTGCCAAAACACCTGGCGAATGAAGCTGCCAGGCCCAGGAAAACAACAGTCAGCAACAAAACTTTGGGAAGAATAATCAGCTAGACTGAAAAAAGAATCTCTTATTATCACATAATAACCAACTATAAATTTGAGGGGGGAAATTTTAATAATGAATAGATACTGAGCACTAAAAGTATTGATTTAATCCTGGAAGATAAAACCTAGAGAAGGAGAAGTAAAAAAAACCAAAAAGGGTTAAATTCGTATTCTGTGTGGTTCATGATATGATGTTGAAGAGGAGGGGGGGAATTTAACGGTTAAAACCCAAATCCTTCAGTATAGGAAAGTTGCTAATCTCCTTTCATTAAATTATGCAATTTCCACAGATATGCTCAAGACTAAAAGCAAAGTAACCATAATTTATAAAGAAGGGAAATCATTTAGAATATAATCTCTTTACATGTACTTGTATATTGTTAATAATCGACATATAGGTTCTTTGAACAGCAGCTAAACAGCAAAGAAATACGAGCAACTGAATTTCAGACTTCTTTATACCCCAACCCATGCACTAATGGCAAGAACACTATTCAACAAAATACATCTAATGATGAACACACGGCATGCATTAGACTTGGACAGGTATAAACTCTAAAGCTAACATTTTGCACTTAAATGATAAGTGGTGATTAATTATGGACAATGAATACTCAAGACCACATACTGTTATTTCATAAGAATTGGCTCAAGAATGATGGAAATAAAAAAAATCAATGAGACCTGGGAGAACAGAGTAGAGGCTTGGCAGGTGTCCACCATTATAAGAAGCTCCTTAAACCTAACAAATCCCGTTATGAATGAGTAAACAAATGAGATTATAGTCCAATAGTGATAAGCATACAAAATTGGAGTCCTAATTAACATAAGTAGCTCTGTTTCAATGATTATTCATCTTTATTGTTTTCTGTTTTGTACTTTGTTAAGGAGAATCCACTATCCTCTCCTCTATTTTTAAGCAAAAGTCATTGCCCCCAATAAATTATTCTTCATTAATAAAAATCTATTTCATTTCATGTAATCAAATTACAATTCATATATCACAAATAAACAGTTGAATACGAAACAATGCCGCCGTTTCTCTTTCATTTGCTTCACAGCATCAGCTAAATCATGACTTTGAAGCTCTTCTGAGTCCTGAAACTTCAAAAACTCATCACCTCCATGCCCTGTCATATAAAGAAGAATATGACTTCCTTCATCACTAAGAAGTCGCTTAGACCTTGGAACAGCAGTCTCATGACGTCCTGTAAGTACTCGTAAGAAGTTTTCCACTGTCACTTCATAGCCACGATAGTCTACCTGAGAGATTGCAGGAAAATGATTATCCTCTAAATTATACTACATATCAAGAAGAGCCCTAGAGAAGTAGAAAGAGATAAATATTCTAGCTTCTAAATACTAGACAAGATTTATACAATCAAACAAAAGAAGAAAATAAACACGGGGCTTTATCAAGTTATAGCCATTGAACATTACAGCACTAGTAACTCCTCCACGGGAGAGCATAACACTTAGAATAAAGATGAAAATAAAAGCATTACATGAAAGTAAACAATATTTTCAGGATGTAAGCCAACTTTTCACAAGAGACTAACTTGGTTCACTCTCAGAGAAGTTGTGGGCCTATAGTGTTTTTTTTTCTTTTCTTTTTGCAACACATCAAATTAAAATATAAAGGAGAAAAAGGATACAAACTTCATGACGGGTCTAGGCCAAAACTCATGCTGAGAAATTAAGCAAGCCTAAAATTAGGTAATCCAGTTTGATCTCTAAAAAAATGTACCTAATAAATAATCTATTAATGTGCAACTGCCCAATAGATGAACTAAACTACTTTAAGGTAGATTCAAACCTTACTCAAAACGTTCTCTACCAGACGCAGCTTAAGCTCAGTTAGGGTCATTATGATGCCAAGTCTTGATATCAACACTTGCATTCCATAACAATTTTATTAATAACATGATAGTACCACATGTGCCTCCATAGCAAATGTAGGAATAATTAAATATTATAAGGATATCAAACCAATATTTAAATTGTGAATCACTGAGCTAATTTTTGAATTGTGAAACATATCTTGCATTGAATTGAAAGATTCATATACAATGAAAAAAATACTTCAAATAAATAATGTAAATGATGGATGGTGTTAGATGTTAAATTTTTTAAACAATAAATAGATAAAAACATAGCCTGAAGTCTTATAAAACTAAATTTAAGTTTGTGAATGTTTTAATTTAGAAGTATGGACACAAAGCAATTAAATAGGTAAATGGGGTACATGCATTGAATGAGTAAGTAGTGAAATAAAGTAGTGAAATAATCAAATAGATAAGTTCAGAATTTTTTCTTCAATTCCTTTTCATTTAATTTAACAATTTGAACTTACACGACTTTTCAATTTTTACACGAGAACTAGTGAAAATAGAAAAAGTAACAAAATGGTTTAATCGAGTAAGTCGTACCAATGATACGAAACTGCACAAATTCACTCATGCATCAAAAGATACAATCAACAAGTGGCTAAATAGTATCGACTCATAAGGTTTGAATAGTAAATTGAAAGATTCTGATAACTATTATTAGTGTATGTTTCAATCTATCCCAATGTTTAAATCTATCCCAAAATTAATTTAAAGGAATCTCAAAGCTCATTTAGATAATTTTATATCGTAAGCATACAGATACTGTCAATGAAGCAAAACCTTGACAAGCCCAGAAGTAATGTTCTATATGACACAGATTAGCCAATAGCCAAGATGGTTTAGATAATAAATCTAGTTGAAGGTAAAGCTATTAATAAGCAGCTTACAAACACTGAAATTATCTAATACGCACAAAAAAAACCTTAAAAAGGAGGAAGTCTGCACCTCATAAATACACTTCCTTACAATCACTAGGATGCATTACATTTCCAAAGGAGTTTCAGTTCTAATAGAAAACCATAAACAAAAGTAAACAACACATGCAAGATATTACTTCAGGATAATTTAGCTTTCGAGATTAGTGAATCAAAATATGCTAGGTTTGCAGTACAAAATAAAGGTAACAAGAAAGATCTTCTCTATACTATACAAAAGATTCAGACAGAAATATGCACCCCTAAAAAAGTAAAAACTCACCTCCACATTATCCCCATACAGATTAAGTCTATGGTTTTCATTATTAAAAACCTGGGCAGGGTACTTGTTTCTTGCATTACATGCCATGTCATCTGCTAGCATGAGTATAATCCTCTCATCGGGTATCCCTAGCCGTTTAACTGTCCTGATTGAGAAAGAATTTAAAGACCTTTAGATCATTGTGAAGCATAGCTGAAACAAAACATTAAAAATAAGGCTAAATTGTTATGCTCACCTATACAAGGACAGAGTATTGGCCATATGCCGATAGTTAAACCTGAACAACGAAAGCAGCACATTTAGAATATTAACCACAAGAAAACCATGGACACTCAACAAAACAAAGTAAAGCTAAAAACAAAATCTAGATGTACCAAAAGCGAGAGGTGCAGACCAAAACAGCCCAGTTATTAGTGTGCATTGTAGTAGATGAGTATGCTACAGAGAAGCTGAGAAATATTAACAATATAATCATCACGAGCTTTGAAAGGCGTACTTCCATTTTTTCTTTTCTCCAGGTATAATAAAGTGTTCCACACTGCAAAATAATCCCGCAAACTTAAAATTGCAAAACTAATAATGCACATTACCCAATCAAATTTGAATCGCATCATAAAATACTTCAAATTACAAGCAATAGATTCAGTCGGATCAAAGCGTCTATGACGTTTGTTCAGCTGAACGGCGAACTGCGTCGTTACGTCGGTGGAGGATGCGGGATCGCGTGGACGAGATTACGTGGGTGTAAGCAAACATTGACCTAGACGGTTGTTCAGGTGAACAGGTGAACAGAGAACTACGTCGTTTTGCTGGTGGAGAAAGCGCAGCAGTTTTCTTTTCTGGACGAGAGATAGTTATAGAAATAAAAAATATTAAAAATATTCAACAAACACGTATTTTAATTTTGTAATAATAGAGAACAGTGTAAATTAGACAAATTGAGTTTTCGCTGTTTCAAGTAAAATTAAATGTTTTAATAAAATCATGCGACATAAATAAATATTATAATCACTATTGAACTTGAATATAACACACATACATCTATATTTTTTAATTATTTAAAGGGTCATAAATTTAAAATTTAAATTAAGAAATTTAATTAAAAGTTAATGTGAGGGTAAATAAATAAAAATAAGTGTTTAATTACGTAGATTAGGACAGGACATGTATTTTACTGATAATAGGAACAACTTCAAAAAAATATTGTCGTTTACAATAATAAACATTTTGAGTAAAATACTATGATAAATAAATTATATATTTTGGATTTTAAAATTGCTGTTATTGAGTTTTATAGAATTATTCATGCTATGTATGGAGGAAGCTCAAAAGATAAAACTTACTAATGTCTTATATGAATGTGATTCTATCTTAGTTTGTGTTGTGTTTATTATTATAACTAATGTTCATAAATGTTTCGATTGATGAAATATCTGTCTTAATTAATGTAGGAAAATCAGGTTTAGGATTACTCATATTTTTTCGTGAAAGAAATATATGTGTTCATAAGTTGGCTAATCTAGGATTTATTCATAAAGAACTATTTCATTGATATAATAGGTTTTCATCTAATATGTTCTTAGACTTATTTATGAATAGGTATAGTCTACCTATGTATCATTAGCATATAAATTTTTAGTCTCAATATTTTTTTATTTTTTTAATAATATTTTTTTTATGTGAACCAGGAAGATGTTGTTGTTTGAGGTACAAGTCTAACTCAGATGTCAAGTTACATAATGATGTCTAACGTAAAAATTTTTATATAAATTATATATTTTGGATTTATCATAAATATTTATGCCGTAATACAAAGTTATTTTTTGATTTTTGATAATATATTTTCTAAAAATATTGAAATTTAATTAAGGAATAAAGAGGTAAAAATATAAATTGAAAAAATATAAGCAATTTAAAAAATCAAATATAGAGATAACAGGATAGTGGTTATACGGAGTAATTGTTTAAAATATAAGATTAAAACAACATGCATTGTATTATTATATGCAATTTGTTAGTTAAGTGTTTATTGCATGTTGTATTGTTCTTAAAAAAATTGCTTGATTGGGAGATTGATAATGACTGAATTTTCAAAAGACCTTTTGTTTTGAACTAATCAACTTTGTAAAGAAAATTGGGGTACTGAACTCGCCCCCACCTAGAAATTTGATGTTTTTAAATGACACTTGTATTATCGTAATAAAAACAAAGTACTTGAATAAGGATGTGTAGTACTACGTTGGTGACAGAGGTCAGAACTGTGATTGAGCAAGAAACATCACACAGGTCCTGTGTTTTTAGAGACCAAATAGTACTAAAGACAAAAACAAAGTACGTCTCAACTTCAATCTAGCACTAAATAATTTACAAGATTAATTCAATTTGGTCTCTGCACTAAATAAGAAATAAATTAAATCGAATTAAATGCAAGCCTGATCCTGTGTTATACAAAAATTTAGGATTTCTTTTTCCCTTTTGACCCTTTTGTTTTTTTTATGTTCAAGTGGGAAAAAGCAGGGCACATTAACTGGTTTTTCATACAAACGACCAATTTATGAAAGAGAAAGCCAAGCAGTGAACAGTGTTGTCTTCTCCGGTGAGTACTTTCCATGCAATGGCTTGATCATACGACACATGCCGCCCCATCGTCGACATGCAGATTCCAGCTGGCAGATATGCAAAACCCTGAAGACAGAATACACATACAGACCAAAAGTTAAGTCATTTTCGAAATGGAAGTATAGATTTTGTGATGAAAATTTTGTTATGATCAGACATCACCTGCTCCATTAACTTGGCAAAGTCTGTGCACAATGCCTTACGTCCAGACTCATCAAATATTTTATCCAATGTGATGTCTTGTAAGGCCACTAGAGTTGTTTCCAACATGTCAAGGCCTGCTTGATTTGCAAATATGAACACTGGTAATGACTGCAAGATCAAATGGAGAAGAATCATATTAATCTCACTTTACTAGAATTAAAGGATCAGTCACACTTTGAAATGAAATGCATAGGAAGCACATTGTTTACCTTCAGTGAACAGCATAGAATAGCATCCTGATGATGCCACAGATGTTTCAGCATCATGTCACCAACAAGAGAATCTGATCTCAGTAAATCGGACCTTAAATAGTAACTGTTTTGCATAAACATAGGGAAAAACACGTATTAGAGATTTCCTCTTGAAAATAAATATGAACTGTATAACATGCTTGTACTATTAATACTTGCCTATAGCTTTGGCAGATCCAGTGAGCCAGCGTAACAGCCTCTGGAGAACCAGGAGAAAGTTTTGCTCCAGCAGCTGGGTTTATACCTGACGGAGATATAGCCATGGCAACCCTCTGCACCGAGGAAATCACGCTGCGGACATATTGTCGTGCCATGACTGCAACATTATCTTGCAAACTGCTGTCAAAAGGGAACTGGAAGGCAATAGTCAACACTGATCGAGTGTTCTGACTTGATGATGCATCTGCACCAGCAGTTGTTGCAGGGCCCACTTCAAAACCTGAAGTCAAATCCAAGGTCCGATTTGTAGCAACTATATCCTTTTTGTCACCCTGCGACACAAGATGTAGTTATGTTACAGAAGTGATACACATGGAAAACAGCAACAGTAACAAGCACACAGTAGATTTTCAGCAATAGTGTTTGGATACAAAATAGAAAGTGATATCTTGTAATATGCACTTTTAAGTTATTACATGTGCTTACAGGAGTTTGAGTGAGATTTAAGACTTGAAAAAGTGAGTGTAGTAGAGACACTATTACAAGCAAAATACACATAAAACTCAACTGGTTTCGAATCTAATGGAATAATGCGGAAGCCAGAAGGAACTAAAGGAGCATCGTCAGGGAACATTTCATCAATTGGAGCAAATACGAGCTCAGAACAAGCCCCCACAGCATTCTCATCAATTCCACTACATATCTGCAAAAGAAAACAGAAAATGCACCTTAGAATCTACCTGTATTAATTATATCATCCACGCATAGATAATTTAACTGCACAGAAAAGAAACATAAATGAAATGGATGCTAAGAATGCAGGCAGACACATAATTACAAAGGCAAAGATTTCAAGAAACACTTTAAAACTAAAATGGAGCTTTAATGTGAAAATCTTAATCTAGTAGAGATTTTTTTGTGCTATTCATAGAAGTTTTGCAAGATATGCTAACTATCATTGCATCTCTAATACGAAATAGCATTTTTGCACCAAAGATGACAGATTGACTATTTATCTTTCACAGCTTGTGCAAAAATAAATAAATAAATAAATAGATAAATCCAGATATACGGATAATGTTCACCACGTTAATGAAGGTCGAGGCATCACCTGTAAGAGATGAATATCCCTTGAAACAAAAGCATCTTCTTGAGCAAGAGAGTGGCCTTCAAGCCTAATAACTTCAAGCATCTGTAGTAAAAACAAACATATCAGGGAGGCTGCTTGCGAGTATAAATGTCCAAAAAAACGAAACTAAAATTCTTTTTGTGTGAAACAAATCACCCAAAGCAAATATGCAACCGCAGTACACTTTATAAGGGAATACAAACCTACCTCTTCATGTTCAATTGTATGACCAAGAGGCATTATTATTTGACTGCCAGTGAATCGTGTAGGCCTCATCCCTGGATAGGCATAGGTTCCAGCTTTCAGTGATGCAGCAGAATAAGCATCAACATTGAAATCAGCCCACTCTGAGCGGTGCTCCCTCAAAAAACGAACCAAAACTGCAGGGGGGACATTCTGCACATAATTTTCAACCATAACTTGTCACATAACATTAACAGTGGTAAATAATAACCATCTATAGTTTTAAATTAAAGAATCATCCATCCCTTTATCAAGTTCCATATTCATCAAAGCATTGAGGTATCTTTCAGCCAAAATTGTTTAGGGGGATCAAATTTATCAATGGCCAATTTCACTCGTTTAACAATAGGCAAAAATGCTAGTTACAAAAAAGAAAGGACCAGTCTATTAAGCAGCTACAAAGGTATTTCAGTGATCTGTCCACATTCAATTCAACGAAAACTAGCACTTAAAAAATATCATGACATTGGGTTCTCAAGACTCACTTGAAGCAACATTGAAGCTTTTGCACAGAGAATTCCCCCGAGGAATGTAAGGGAACTTGCTGGATTAGAAGTTCCACTCAAATTCTTGGTTGAATTAATTGCAATAATTACATCCTCGGCACCGTCACAGTTCAATACAGACCATCCATCATCATTGAATCCATTTACAGCATCATTAAAGCCTCTGCAAGTCAAATGCATTAATTTTCCACAGAAAACTCAATGAATCAAAGATATGCCATAAAAAACAGTATTCTAGAACTGCAGCATGAATTAGGCTTCAACAAGACATTATTTCATGTGGCTACCTGCTCAATCTCTGGCTGAAAGTTCGTAGAACAGCAGGCTGCCTTCCCAACCCATAAACCACTTCACCACTTGTTTCCTGAGCTATTTGCCTGATATAGCGAAGTGCCTATCACAAAAGCCATCGAATTAACACCTATCTTTTAAGAAAGGAACAGAACATGGGAAACACATGAAGTGAGCATAGGTCTAGAAAAATACTTTATTTGTGGAACTGCAAATTAAGAATGAAAAGACAGAAGGGGGAGATGTTCATATCTAATTATAACATTTGAGTGTCAGCATCTGGAAACTTATCGGCAATTTCTAGAGGAAGAATCAGCTAGACGGTCTGACACAGTTGGGTCAGGCACTCATTACTAAAACAGTTAATGGCATAGTACTCAATAAGCTCAAGATTGTGGTTATGCTTTCAGATAGTTCACAATAACACCACTGGTCCAGACAAATTGAGAAGTAAATTCCTATACTACGCATTAACAACAATAAACTTACCGCAATTGTCATTTTCTGAGCCACCACCTTAGATGATTCATAAAGTGGCCGTAACACTTCTGGGACACTCCATGCCTAAGACAACAATAACCAACTTAATGTGGATAACAAAAGAAAATGAAATGCATTAGCTCAGTGTTTAGAAGCAAAACCTCTAGATTTAGGTGGTCTACAATGTGAATGATTGATCCTCCACCCTCGCATGGTCGAATCAAGTAGCCACTAGGGAGTGTTTCAGCCCTTACAAACTGAGCAGCAGCAGCTGGATTAGGGCCCGAGCCAGAACCAGACAGGGACCTTTCACAAACCTTCAAAAGGGGGATAAGATAAGGAGGCACATAAGTCCAAAGCAATATTAAATTTTCTACGTTCAAAGAAGAGTTTAAAGAAAACACTATGCAACAGTGTTACATATAAATTCTACAAATCCATATAATGCATCAAACACAAAACATACTCACCACAAGACTGCCGTTTTCCAAACTTGTGGTATATCTCAGAGTCCAGAAATCCCGGGCAGGAGCCAGTGTTGTTGGGGCATATGTCTGTAGCAATTTTGAAGTATAATCACAGAAATTAAAAAACAAAAAAGTACAGAGAAATCTTAAATTTGAGGCTCACCTGTGTGTAGACAAGTTCAATGGTTCCTCCACTTCCGGCGGGAAACATAGTAAAAACTTCTAGGCTCCGACATTCCCGGAACCAAGATGGACGATCTTTAAGGATCTCTGCAATCTATTGAAAATTGGCCATTCGAAATTCAAATCCCAATCAGCTAGCAGGTATTGACTGGCCTACCAAGAAATGACCAAAAATCCAAACCATATATTAACATGTTGAAATTACCTTAGTAGGTTCTAAACTAACAAGACCACAGGCTCGAGCTGCCACTCCACTGCAACTTTGTGAAATGGCAAAGATCCCAACCGAATCCGGACCAGGCTGGCAAAAAGAACTTTTTTAGATGCAGAGGTAATTGCAGAGTTTAGTAAACTCAAACCAGCATGGTATCACAATATATATCCTACAGATGCCAAAGGTCACTAATTTATTAACTAATTTATGCAAGGAATAGAAAAATAAACCTTCATCCCAGGCATCTGGACCCAATCTACAGCAGTTCCCGTAGCCTTTGAAAGGAACTCTGTCAAGGTCTCCTCTGCAATTGATAGGAGTCTGCAAGGATCACAATAGATAAACCAATTGAGTAAAGCTTCATCACACAAGAGCATAAACTTCACTTCATGGAGCTCAAATTACCCAGCAGGGTTATTAGCATCTCTCATGGTTTGTTGAGGAGTGGTAACCACCGAATCACAACTAGCATCAGTAGTTGCTGCTGATGTCTGCAGGGATAGGAATAGCATGAATAACAGCTAAAACAAGTAGTAAAGCAACAACAGCCCCTGGCATCAAATCAAGACCAGCATGCAAGAAAACCAAAAACAGATCGGTTCTTCTCCCAACTTCTCCACATTTAAGTACACTCTTTTCACAAAATTTTCTGCTCAAGACCCCAAAAGGTGAAGAATTGACAATCAGACAGAAGACACACTTACAGTATGTAACTGCTGCCTCATATACCCATTCTCACACACCAGCTGTGACACCTGCTTCTGCAACCGATCATTCTCCTCCATCAACAACTTGTTCATTGCAGTTAGTTTGCGGTTCACAGTCTGAAGCCGAGAAGCCTCTTTTCTCTGCTTCTCCCTACACCTGCACGCCATCCAAACCCACATCTAAGACCCACTCTCAAAACTAAGAAGAGATGGCTTAAAGAAGAGTTAATTTGGCATACCTTCGGTTCTGGAACCAAACCTTGATTTGCTTAGGCTCGATGTTGGAGAGAATGGGGCACTCTCTGATCAATTGTTGTCTCCTAAGAGAACTAGGCTTAGGGCACTCCGCATAGACCCTTTCAAGAGCCTCGACCTGCTCAGCAGTGTACCTCACATACTTGCCAGCATCAAGGTGCTTGTCAATGCTCCCACTGCTGCTACTCTCCCTGTGTTGAGCCACGGCCATAGCCATGTTTCCTTCTTCCCACACCACACACTCACTCTCAACAATAAGGAGAAAATGAAAATGAAAGGTAGAGGGTGGTTGATGTTGGTACTAGTAAAGGCGGTAACTTGACATAAGAAAACTCAAACCGGGGTAACGTTAAAGGGGAAAGAAACGAATAGAGACAACGAAAGCGTGTGTAATTTTGTGCAACCACCGTAATTGTTCCTTCCACTCTCTCAAGTTCCGCTACCGTGGAACCAGCTCAGACAATAAAAAATAAAAGCGAAGAGAGAGAGACAGAGAGAGAGAAAGAAAGAAACTCTCTTTCATTGAAATTGCAGCGAATGGCTCCAAATTGTTAACAGGAAAAACTCGTTTCTTTTACCAGCTAAGATAGAACCAAACCCACACACCCCACTCACTGTCCCCTCTCTTTCTTTTTTTTTCACTTGCAACTCGAAACCGAAAGGTTTAATTTTGAAGGAACCCCACTTGTCGTGAGTTAAGCTCAAAATGCGGGGTTTTATTGTTTCGTTGAAAGGTGAGAAGAATCCGGAAGAAAGGAGGGGAAAAATAGAAGGGGGTTTGAAAAGAAAGAGAAAGAGTGAAGGGAGCTTGAGGTAGAAGGAAGGAATAGGTGTAGAAATAGATAGGAAGGGTTAAAGTGTGAAGGGTAAAGAAACCCTAAGAAGCATAAACATGTTGGTGTTGGTGTTGGAGAAGGGAGAGTGAGTGAAGGAATAAAGTGAGTAAGAAGAGAGAAGAGAGAGTTTGGGGTCTGAGGAGAGAACAGAAGAGCACGAAGATCGAGAAACATGGGAGGGTATGTTCCTGTTTTTTTTTTTATAATTTTCGGCGCATTTACGTGGTTGTCCCTGTTGGTGTTGTTGCTTTGATTTGACAGGTAGGACCCACACTGCAGTGAGTCCTCACCAACTCTTTTCTCAGTGTCAATTCCGGACCGGAGTTCAATATCCATGGGACATGGATTCGGATTGGGATTGGGATTGGATCCCTAACCTATTACTACACAATTTTTTATTTAATTTTTCACATTTTTTTTTTCTTTAGTTTAGGTCTTTCTAATAAATTTATAACTTTTTTTTAACTCTACCTTTTTTAGAAACCTGTAATAACAAAAAATATATATATAAATTTAAAACAAAAAATTAAGATTATCTCTTATTCAAATTTCCTACCAGTTTTAATAAAAATATTATTTTAATATAACTCCTAACAAATTGAATTCTATTCAATTTTAAGAAAGTTTAGCTTATAAAACATGTATTAAAATAGTATTTTATTAATAAAAAGTTCACTTAAATATACAGTGTTTGACTGATATTTTGAATATGCTACCATTTTTTCCTTCTACTTCCTCTGTTTATTTATAATTGTTGTGTTTTTTAATGAAATTATGTTAATTTTTAAAATTATAAGATAACAATCTTTTCAATTCTATCTTTATTTAGGTTTCTATTTGTGATGAAAATTATTTAAATATTGAATGCTGAAAGAAAATTAAAGAGTGTAATAAATAACTTATTTAAAAATGTAATAAAGGAATAAAGGAATTAATGTTTTTCTTGATTTAAGTGATAGCATATTAAAAAGGAGAGAATATCTTTCCTTTCTTGACTTTGTGTTTGGAAGTACTAAATTAGGAAAGATGAAACTAATGATACTAATGAATTAAAAGGTTTTTATTATTTGGATGAATTGACAAATAAGAAAATAATATAATGTGTATTAATATGATTTAATGATATCATTTTCTTTCTTGAGAAATATGAATTTAGGCAGAAATTGTTATAGTGTTTATTTATATTTTAAATTTCAAATAAAAATATTATAACTCGTAATTAAAGAGTGAAAAGTTGATTTATGGGAATATTTTCTTTTTTTATTTTACAATTTTTATTGTTTTTTCTAGAAAATTTTAACTCCAATCCTTTTTATTGGTAACCATTTAAATAATATTTTTTTATTTTAAATCTATTCAATTATTATCAATGATAAAAAAAGGTTTTTTTTTATATTTTTATCAAACTATTATCAGTTATACAAAAAATGTGTAGTTTGTATTCTACTATTAATAATAGCAGACTATGTATTTAGATATATGTTTATCGATTATTTCTATTAATTCCGACCAATATACATGAAAAATTATTTGTGCGTGTCTCGCATAAATGGTTCAATTTGACTTCTCAATTCATTCGAATAAGTCAACAGAAAACTAAAAAACAAAGAATAAAATAAGAAAGTATCTCTATAAGTTAACATTTTACCCCTTAATTAATTTTTGATGATCTTTAACTGGATTATAATAACTTATTTAATTTTTAAAATCTAAGATAAATATTATAATAATTTACGTCATAATTAATATTTCTCAAGAAAGAATATAATTTTGGTAGATCATATTAATACAATTTTCATTATTTTCTTATATGTCTCTCATTCAAATAATGAAAGCATTTTAAATAACATTTTTTCTATTTCGATTTATACTCACTTTGTTTTTTTCTTTCCAAATTTACTTTTCACTTAAACAAAGTTTACATTTTATATTTTAACAACAATACGTGAGTTAGAGAAATTATGTATATATCATATTTATAGTATTGTTTTATTTCGTATTTTGTATGATCAATATAGTTTCACAATTTAAAAATCGATGATGATAACAATACAATACATTTTCATCTTTTAATTTATCAAAATATCTTTTAAAAATAAAATTTAAAAATTCTAAAACCGAAAATACTTCAAATATAATTATTAATCAAGAAATACTATTTTTTGTTAACTTTAAAGACATAAAAAGTTACATATAAATTATATGATTTTGTTTATTATCTTACTATGAATTTGATAATAAAAAAAAATCAGATTGACTCATATAAAGTGCTAAAATTGTCTTTACATACAACCTCACATGAATCTTTTGGTGAATAATTTATATATTTTTTTTAGTATACCCGTTTAACTCACATAATATTTTTATTTTATTTTTAAAATCTAAAATAAACATTACATCAATTTGTAACCAGCTTCATATTTATCAAAGAAGAAGATGATAATTAAATTATAATTATTAATATTTTAAAATTTATATCAATCAAAGATTAGATGAAATTATAATATATAAATTAATACACACTTCACATTATATAATTTTTATTTTAAAATTAAACTAAACTTATTTTTTTTATAACAATAATGTTAAAACATATTTAGTCATATTATCAAACGATCCACTAATATTTAATCATATATACTTGATATGCTACACTGTTATTATTAAAAACTTATTTTTATCTTTAATTTTTAAATTAAATTGTATTTTATTTTGTGTTTTAACAAATCCCATGGTATGTAAAATATTATGGAACTTATATTATCAACATTAAATTTAAGTTTAATAAAAGAAATCACATGTAATTCATTAAAAATAATATTAGAAACTAATTTTAATTTATACATTTAAACTATAATAATGAATATTTTTTCGATATAATTTTTACGGGTTAAAGTATTGGTAATTGTCTAGAAGTCAGATATTTTTATTTTATTTTCTGCTTTTATAATTATTCTATAAACAGTGAAAACAATATTTTTTCTTATCTTTTGTTGTTTTCGTACGGTCATTAAAAAAACATGTTAACTTTATAATACCAATAAAATCATGAAAAAAGAAAGAGAAATTTCTCTCTAATGAAATGAACTCTCAGCCTCTATCGATTTTAAAGTAAAGGAAAAAAGATAAGGACAAAGGAGAATTTGAAATGTTAATTAAAGGACAAAAATATGTATATTTATACCTAAATTTAAAATTAATTGTTATTTGCATTTTTCTGTCATCCTTTTCATAACTTTAATATTATTTTTAAACATAAATATTTTCTTAAGAAATAAAAATTCTATATTTGAAAATAATTACATTGCCAAGAAATCAAAATTACTTAAGAAATAAAATTTGTAGACGTATTTTCTTTAAGTAACTTAAAAAAAAATACGATTTACATATTTAATCGTCCGTCGTCTTTATTATTATGTTTGCAAACTCTTAGAAAATTAAACATTTGTGAATATAAAATTTATAGTAAATTGTATTTTATACTTTGAAAAACAATGTATATCAAAATAAATTCGATATTACACCAGACACACTTAATTTCCGAGGGTAAAGATGTGCATTTATCATTTTTTCATTTTAATGTTAAATTGTTTTTAGTCAAATACATAAAATTCTTAAAAGGTACTCCATTTTGTACCAAATATCTAATTATTTATGAATGACATAATTCTAAATAACATATTATTATATAGTTAAATTTTAAAATAAATTAAATAATTGCATTAACTTTTTAACAATTTATTGTTTTCTTTATTGACTGATTCACTATCTTGTAAAGATTTTATGTATAAAATAATGTGTATCAGTTGGGACCAGACGATAAATGAAGGACTCAGTATATGGTTATAGTCGACCGATTAAGCCTCAAAGAAGGTTAATATGACCAAACAATGATTAAACATTAGATAATATGTTCTTAATTATGACCCAAAACCTTAATAGGCCTTATAATAATCATATGAATAGTCACAAGTTTCGATAAAAAAAAGTATGTCATCATTACACATTAATTGCACCGAGCATCGAATACCGAGATCTCACTTGAGCGTCAGAGTGTTTTTCGTAGATATCATCCGAATTGGGAGCTTGTGAGGGAAAGGAGGAGACGTTTAGTGAAGGGGAGAGATACAAGCAGACCAACCAATCGAGAAGGAAGGTAATCGTTCTCTCATACTCAACCCATTCAAGAACAATTGACACCCACTGTGGAGTCGAGAGAATTCAATGGAAGAGAAGATTAAATGGTGTCAACTAGGAACATGGCAAACGAGAGGATGTCAGAAGCTAAACAGATGACATTATTAATGTCTTTGCAGAGGGAGATGACTGAGATGAGGAAGAAGAATGAAGAGGAGATACTAGCTCTCTAAAGAGAGAATGAAGAAGAAGTTGTCTGAGGGGGGTCCATCTACCGAATCGATACACTTCTCGATAGGTTATCAAACACAGAGTATACCTCTAACTCCTCGGCACTTAAGGTCGAACGAGGCCATTGTTTGAACGGGGTGGGGGTCTTGGTCCAATACAAAGGAATTTGGACTGACCAGTTTCATAAAAGAAGAACTCCATACCCTCGGGCTCGATAAAAATCTTAAAAAAATTTCTTTTGAAATTTTTGTATGAAATGGTATAAGGGGCGAAAAGGACGTTACCCGACCAACTAATGAGTGATAGCCAACTCATAGGGTCGGTCGGGTGAGACGTGCAATAGTGAAGAAAAGTTGAAGGGGATGGAGAAAGACAGAACATATCACACACAAGCTGAAAGGCCTAAAGAGAGACTCAGGTATTAGGATGAAGCTGGGAAGGGGCTACGTTGAGCGCCCAAAAACACCAATGGTGAAATCATTGAAAGGAAAGGTTATATGAAAATCATAAAAGAAGAAAGAGCAGGCAAAGAAAAAAGGGGTCTTTGAGGAGCCCAACCGATATAAATGGTATCGGCCGGGTGACATGAGCCAATGACTAGAATACCATCGGGGGCATTAGGTTTCAAAAGGCTAAACTTATCTACAAAAGAGGGAATAAAAGCATAATCTCTAACCAAAGAAGTATAGCCGACTACTTTAGAATCAACTCAGCGGGCGGGACTACTCCTCGGTAGGGTCTAATCAGTTGATAGCTGCATCCGGATCGTTACCCCTAACTGAGTCGGGTATGGGAGAAACCACCTCATGAGTCATGGGGACAAGGCTTGAAGTGCCTCGACTGACAAAGTCTCGGTCAAGGACAAGCCAGAAGAAGAGGGAGATGAAGTAGAAGTGGAAGAGCTAGAAGAAGACATAATTAACCTCTCAGAATAAATGGAAAACACCTCACCAGGATGATAAGATTTCAAAAGTGAAAGCAAACAAGCAACTAACGAGGCAGGGGGACCATTGTTTATAGTCTTCGAGGAGAGAGGAATAGTGAATGTCCCTTTGATCTCAACCGTTAAATCTTCCTTGATCCAACGGTCCCCATCAATTGGTGCCAAAAAAAACTTAAGCAATGATTACGAACATCACGTCAAGCATCCAACACCGCCAACATCCCATCCTACCTCGGAAAGCGCAACCATCACAAATAGACTCTTCGGGTTCAAACCCCTCGAGCTTGGCGAACAAGTGTATCGGTCGGGGGCGGACGACAGATGGAGGTCTTAGCATTCGGTTAGAGCTGACCGACATTACTAGATTCATTAAGCCTAACAGAAGGTTAAGAGGACCAAATAATGATTAAGCATTAGGTAATACACTCTTAATTATGATTCAAACCCTGATCTGACCCAATAACAAAAGGCCCATGATAATCATATAAACAGTCACAAGTTTTGATAAAAAGGTGCGTCATCATCATGCATTAATTGCACTGAGCACCGAATACCGAGATCTCACTTGAGCGTCAGAGTGTATTTTGCAGATACCATCCAAATTGAGAGCTTGCAAAGGAAAGGAGGATACTGAAAGGAGGAGGCGTTCAGTGAAGGGGAAAGATACAAGTAGACTGACGACCGAGTAGGAAGGTAATCATTCTCTCAGTCCCAACCCATTCAAGAACACAATGAATTCATTTTTAAAACTTCCCAAAATATACTAAAAGAATAATATATATCAAGTAGTATACAGATTATTTATATGATATTTCAAAAAAATTAAGTTTTGAAAATACATATAAAGATTAAAAATAAAAGGATTATTATGAATGAAATCATTGGTTAACTTTATTTATTATTATTTATTTCTTAATATTTTTTTATTTTTTTTAAATAAAAGCTTCCATGTTAGGTATCACTTATGCAACTTAAGATCTCAGCTAGGCTGACACCTCAAGTTACAACAATCATTTACCATCACATGAAAAAAATATTATTGAACAAAAGAAAAAAAAATACAAAAATACGGGGGGACTAGTCCAAAACCCATATGTTAACAAAAACGATACATAGGTAGACTATACCTATTCATAAAGAATTTTAAGAATAAACAAGGTGAAAGCCTATTATACCAAAGAAAAGGCTCTCTATGAAAAAATCATAAATTAGCCAACTTATCAGCACACGCATTTCCTTCACGAAAAATATGAGTAATCGTAAACTTAATTTTCCCACAGTAATTAAAACAAACATTTCTTAATATTTATTGTTATAACGATTATTATCAAACTAACATCACTGCATATAATATAAATGTGAATTAAAATATAACATGTAATTCAATATATAAATAAATATCAACTTTATCATTAATTAAATAAGAGAACCGGATAAATAGTACAATAAATTATACCTTATTGTTAAATTAAGATTATTAAGTTTCTCCATTATCTCATATAACATTCGTCATATTTAATTTCTTTTGAAACACTTGCGTGAAGTATATTATATAAGATATTATCATTTAATCTATTAAAAACAATATTCATCATTTGACCTTAATCCACTATACCATGGAGGTTGATTGAATTTACTTTAAAAGTTTAATGCAATAACATTATTTAGTTTTTCATAATCTGATATTTTAATATATATAATTTAAATTATTAATTAAATCAATGCACCAGTTTATGCGTGATCACTATTAGCTATAACATTATTTTAGAAATATACATAATATACAACATTATGTATTTTATTAACTATAACCTTATTTTAGAAATATACATAATATACAACATTATGTATTTTATTAACCATAACCCATCTAATCTTGTATATTAATTTTACATGTTTTAATTCAACTATTTTACACGCACACAAAAAGAAACTCATCACAATTCTAACATTCACATGTATGTTGTTTAAGCAATAGTACCTCACTTGAGTTCGTTAAAAATGAAAATTCATCGATCAAGTTGTGAACTCATTTCTTAGGCGACAACCCATCACTTAAGTAAACCTAGTTGCTTAAGTGATACCAACTTTAGGAAGAGATAATTGATGCGACATCTCTCTCCTTCTAGCATTTACTTGTCGCTTAAGCGACCAAAAATTATTATTTTGATATTATTTAACTCTAACTTTGATTCATAGCTTGAGCGGAAACAATTTTGCTTAAACGACCATGTGACACTTAAGTAATGCAAATCATGGTTACCACCTTAAGTCAAACATGCATAAATTATAACACAAAAACAATCAAACAATACCTATCTCATATCAAATTTTCATTAATTTTTCTAACAAGTCTAAAAATGCACAATAAACTTATTTTAAACTTTAATTTGCATACATCTCAAGACAATTGTGCCTACTCCAAACTCATACTTTAACCAAGTTTAACACCATAGAAATAAATGTATTTATATTATAACTTCCCATATTTCAATCTCATGTGATATTACATCAATCTCTCTTTATATACCATACATCTCCAACATATTTGAACTAAAATAATTTAATATGTATTATAAGAAAATTGTATGTAAGAAGATGGAAAAAGAAAAAAAGATTATTCTCTTGTATGTATTTACATCACTTTTTCATGTATAAAAATATATATAAGTGTAGGAAAACTTTCTTTCTCCAAATTACAATCTAATTAGGTAGGATCCACTAATTATGAGATCTTATCACTATTAAATTAATTGCATATAATTGGATATAATATCGTACAATATTATATATAATAATTACGTATAATTTGATAATTATTATTCCCTTAATATGTATAAATTATTAGTTCGTGAAAGTAACTTTCTTTAAAAAATATATATCAGAATTTTTACTTGTTTGTGGTCTCTTTTAGTAATGTAATATGATTGTGAAAAAAAAAATGAAGACTAGCCAAGAATCTAAAAAAGAAAGTAGAGTGTTTAAAAGTTTAGAAAAAAAAATTAAAATTAACGAATAATAAATTGTTTTAAATTTATTTATAAAAATGTTCAAAAGATATTTTCATTTTTTATTGACTTTCAAAATCATATTTTTTAACCTAATTAAACTCCATCTTACATTTATATAAAAAAATGTTAATTTAAATTGTGTTTTTATAACTAATTATAGTTAGATTTGTTATGAATTGAAAAGCTTGTTTAAATATATTTTTTTACAAAATGTTAGTGTATAGCTTATGACTTTTTATAGTTATTCCTGTTTAACTACTTTCTTTAATAGGAAAAAAATGGTTTGGAGGATTAAGTCACACACCACATATTTGTCAAAAACTAACTGGAAAAAAAACTCGCTGATAAGATAACTTCCTTATGTAGTTTATTAAATCATAAATTGTTTTATAAAATTATACGTTGAAGTAACTGTAAATATAAACCGCGAATATGTGCATATTTATATGATATTTTTCATATAGTTTTTACGGTTAAATATACACTTTTATGATTTTTTAACTTTTGTTTTTTACAACTAGTTCATTTTTAAAAAATTGTATTTGTAAATGAATCATTCAAATTTCAAGATTTTAGTTTCAATTATTATATTGTTAATACTATATAGTATCTTAAAATATTTGCAACCAAATTTAAAATTAAGTAAAAATAATATATACTTAAGTTGATGCAATGTTTTTGTAACATTAATTATTAAAATTGATTCAAAATAAATAGTTAAACATTGTAATCTTAAAAATAGAAAATAAAATAAGACTATCATTATTAATTTCTTTAAGTATAATATTGAATTAGTAAATAATAAAGAATTAAATTAAACACATAAATGACCTGTCCTGTTTTTTTATAAAAAAAATACAAAGAAAACTTTAATAAATATTTTTAAAAACAAAAAAAATAGTAGTTAACATTTAAATGTTGTTTCAAATAGTGTCTGAAAAAACTATTAAAAAACTTTTGTTGCTAAATATCATTAATATGAATATGCAATTTTTTCCACTAATAGAAATAAAACACAAAGTAGCTGAAAGTATTGTGAAATGTAACCCTAAGGAATACATATGTGGGTAATTACAAAAACCAAAAATTAACTATGTTAAAAACTTCATTATCAACTCACAATAATAACATTTAACAGTAATTGTGTGCATGAATAATCTCATTTAGCTAAGATATATTAATAATATTAAAATTTTATATTATTTAATTATATACTATCCTGTTTATTAAAATTATTTTTTATTAATATCTGTTTAAAATTTACTGTATATAAAGTGATTTCTATTTTTTTTTTAATTTGGCAGTGGTGTACAAAACCAGAAATAATGTTAATTTTGTTAAGTACTATATATTTTTTGGTAATAGATTAAATTTATTTTTAATGCTTTAAATTAACTTAGTCAAGGTATTCATTACTATTGAATAATTTGTAATTACATTCTTAGTCCAATTCAAGCCATTACAATTTACTCCCTAGTTTTTTTTACTGTTGGATTTTAAAATATCTATTTAAATGTCCTTTTAAATATTGATAATATTAAATATCATTTTCCAGTACATACTTTTATCTAATATTTAATTATATATATATATATATTATGGTGTACAATAAAATGAAAAAAATTATAATTATTTTATCAGGACAAAAACTTTGTTATATGTTTTCCTACAAATGAATCTTGAACCAAGCATAAAAAAATGGAGTACCATCATCTAGTCATAGTTTTATTTAATCACAGTTTTTTTAATTAAGATAAGCGATTTTAGATTATATCGGTTCTTATTAATTAAGATATGTGATTCCAGATTAAAGAGGGAAGGAATGTATTTTCTAAGAAATATATTTATAGATAGATTCAAAAAACATTTTTTTTATTTTAAATTTTTATTTTTCTAAACCTTTAAATCTTTTATACTTTCTAATTAAGATTCAAAATTGATCATTGACCTTTTTATAATTAGATTCAATATTTAAGTACGGATTGAATAGTAAATTAAGATAGTTTAATCAAATTTTAATTTAGATAAGTTCTATTTTTCTATAATTATTACCATTTTATAAAGTTTTCAGGAGTTGTATATATTTTTTTTCAATTGAGAAGTGTATACTGTGATAATATGAAACTAGATGTTATTTCTTAAACATAAGTTTTTCATACTTAATGTACCAATACACAATATTTATACATTATTCCAAATATATGACATCAAGTTCATACAAGCTTTCATCATTCACACACAACACATATCATTCACAAACAATGGATATAAACCACTAATACATTATTTAAGATTTATCAAATCAATTACACATATATCTCAATTTCAAATACCTTCCATCATTACACCAATCCATATCATTTAGAAATTGCATGCAACTCAAATTCGCTTAACACAAGGAAATTTTGTTGAGTAGATTTATAGTTGAGAGCACCCAAAACTTTGCATGTAAATTCGCTTAAGTGCAAGAAAAAACGTTGGACGTATTTTAGGTTGAGAGCACCCTCAAATCAACAATTTTAATATATTTGGGTGTATGAAATATATGCTGAACATATTAGACATTCGCTCAAGCCTAAAGCTCAGGTGCTGAGTGAATTTGGGATAGAGAGCACCCAAAAATTTACAGCCCAATCTGCTTAGGCTTGCAGTGAGCAAATTTCACAGAACATGCAACTCAATACCTAATTTAAACAAAAAAATCTAACTTTCTAACAACTTAAATTCATTATCAAAGATGCATTCAGAGTTAATTCAATTAATACAAGCATCCAATGCAACAATCTAACTCAAAGTGATATCATACCACCATTTTCAGTTCAAAACTCACATAACCATCCAACCAAAATCAAATCTTAGTTTATATAGCTTTCCATTTTAATATGCATAGTCCTAGTTCATAAACTAATTCATGATATATATCAACTATTCTAAAATTCTATCAAACAGACAAGTAGCTTTTCTTCCTTAACTGCTTGTTTTCAAGGAAATTTCCAAAAATCAAATAATTACTCCAAAATCTAGGGACCTAGAATAAGTTATTCAAACATAATAAAATTTAGTATGTGGTAGAAAAAATTGAGAGAAACATTTTTTTCAATTGGTCTCACTAAAATTGATAATAAAAACATAGTGAAAAATAGAGAGCAAGAGATCTTTAGAGTAAATAAAAATCTGTTTGAAAATCTAATTGGAAAAAAATGATCCTTGACTTTTCGGCTATTGTGAGGTAAAATCAGATTTTGAAATAGATGAGGTTTGGAAGAAAAAAAAGTTAGAAGAAAAGTCGAGTCAATTCGATCTGGATCTATGTTGAATGGAGTGGGCCCAAGTCGAGTTGAGCTGCCTTATGCCCAGGTTGAGTCTAGTTGGTTCGGGTGAGGCATGTCGACCTGGGGGAGTGGAACATAGTTGAGTCGCCCATGCCAAGTCCAGCTAAGTTGGCTTAGGCACCAGGTCAAGCCGAGTTAGGACAAACCCACATTCGACTGGGTCCACGTTCACCCGAGTCGTGATCGAACCATATTCAACGGAGTTGGGCTTGACACAAGTAGGTCTTAGTTCAATCAAGACTAGGTTAAGTCGATCCAAGTCGAACTGAATTGGCCTGAGCCTAAGTCAAGCTGAGTCAACCTATAGCTAATTGAGTTGAGTTGGCTTAGACCCAAGTCTAACTAAGTTGACTTGGATCCAAGGAAAAATAAACTAAAATAAGATAACGTTTAGCAAAGTTGATTTATAGTCATATCGAGTTAAGTTTAATCAGATATAGCTAGGATTGGATCCAACTAGTTGAATCCAGATAAGACCAAATCATGTTAGATTTTACCAAGTTAAATTCAACCTAGATATCAAATAAAAACCATATAAAACTAAGTTAGATCCATATACCTCAAGTCAAACCAACTAATGCCAACTAAATTGGACAATCATGATCCATTTTGGACTTTGGAGTTAATTCAATCAACACGAATCAAAGCTATTTTTACTCTTTACTTGGAATGAAAACGGAAGAATAAAAAGTTATTAAGAGTCAATGGAAATGGCAGTGTGGAGATTCTTCTAGTAAGGCAAGGACAAATTCATAATACAAATATGAGGGACCATCCTTCCACTTCCCAGAATAGCATACAATAATAACACACCATAAAGTTTTACAAACCTTTTTTTATTAATCACCTATTTTATCTTCCAACTAATATTATTTTATATTTTTTTCCCACACATTTTAACATGCCCTCAAATATTTTTTTCATTGTACCAACAATATGTTACATGTATATAAAATACTGACGTATTATTATATAAAATCGTTTTATCACAATATTATTTTACTATTAACACCTAATTGAATTATAAAAGAAGAAAAAAACGTGAACAAAAACCAAGCTTTTTCATCATCAACCTCACTCAAAGCATGGAATAGTTTAATGAACTGCAATATGGAACCAAATTTATTATTCGGTTAAGAGTATTTTATTTTTGTCTTTATTTTTTAAATGAAGTAGGGCACTGTACTAAAAAATCTTCCGGCGCCGACCACACCACCGGCGCACGTTAGTTTCGAGCGGTGATGTTTTATTTTTTAAAACAAAATAAAAAAATAGATTGATATTCCACCAATAAAAGTAGGTGGGTGTGTCTATGCATTATTATATGTAAAAAAGAAATAGAAAAAATAATTTATGACGTGTCATTTATATTTCGTGTGTGCTTTTGGCATGCGCGAAAAGTAGTGTCACGTGCTTCCCATAAATTCAACACTCAGATACATCATATACTATATATTTATTATTCATAAAATATATATATAAAATACATAAATAGGTATCATAGATCAACACTAGTTACTATTGTTGTTTTGTTTCCTCATTATATTCAATAACTAATCCAACTTTTGTATTATTGCATCACAAGCAACAGCGAAGATGGCATAAATTTTTTGCTAGAATTGTGTATGTTTATTTATTTATTATAAGATAGACTTTAAGTTTAACTCAACACTATAAAATTATAAAATCAATTTATAAGGTTGAGATTTCCACCAGTAATGAATTATTTTCATCTCTCGAAGTGAGATCTTTAACATTATTTACGCAATAAACTTAAGATTATGAGTATTAATGAAGGGAAATTGATAGTAAAATTAAGAAGTGAAAGGTGAAGGTGGTGGAAAGTGAATAGACAGCATAGAAAAAGAGTTTATATTAGCAACAGAAAAGAACAAAAATGGAGGCGAAAGGGGGTTTGAAAATGCAGAAAATGACAGAAAGATGAAGATAGTTAAAAACAGAAAAATGAAAAAATGTGTAGAGTGAAGATCTTTGTTTGGATTGAACATCGTAGTTTGAAAAAAGAGAAGATTTTCCAATCTATTGCATAGGACTTTGCCTTAATTCCATTGGAAGCATGCGAATGGGAAAAGGCCAAGTGGAAAATAGGATGCAAAAAAGTGAGAAGAAATTGACTTCCAACATAGGGAAAAAAGGGCTTCATGCTTCCATGGTGTTGTCGGCATTATTTGGGAGCAATCAGTTCATATCAGACAACACTAACTCTCTTCCATTTTGCTGTGTGAAAGTGAAAAATTGAAAAAGAATGGTTAATGAGATGATGATGATGATGTACATGGCTCATGCCCTCACCACTATTCAGCCACACCAAATTTCATTATCACTCCTCAAACCCCTTTTCTTCTCCAACCACAATTCCCATTTAATCACAAACATATCAATTCACAACGTCTTTTCCTGTGTTTTGGAACAACTTTGGCCGTGCAATAATGAACGTTTTATTCCTCTTTCCAGTTTTATTTTCCACACCAATAATTCTAACCTCAAACACAAAATGAGAGCAGAACAGTGTTTTGAAATGGAGAATTTTGTTGTTTTGTCAAGTTAGAGGAGAAGCAGCACAGTGAAGGTGACATAAGAAGAGGAGAAATGGTTGAGAATGTAATTTAGTTTTCCCTAAATATGCAGTACAATGAATGGTGTATGATGAGATATAAGAAAGTCAAATGGGAATATTTTCTTTTCTAAACTTTACAATGATGGGATTAACATCCTTCCACTTTGTCTCCCTCTCCTTCTGTGATTGTTCCATCTTTTATGTTTTCTTTATCATTTAATTCATCTTATCCTTCTTCTTCTCCTTCTTCTTCCCATCTCCTTTTTCTCTCAGTCATTGCTTTTCTTTTCTCTCTCTCTCACTCTCTCTCCAAACACCCCTTTTGGGCCCCATCTCAGGTCCAATCAAGTGGGCCCTCCTGTATACACCCCCCCCTCATTCAATTTTCCTTTTATCAAAATTGGTTTGTTGCGTAAATCAATAGAATGCTGAGGTGGCCTTGCTTTGAGGGGTTGGTGTCTTTGAAGTGGAGACTTGGTCCCACACAAGTCAGCCACTTTGACACACTCAAAATCTCTCTCTCTCACCTTTGCTTCAGTGGCACACTTATTATTGTCATTTTCGTACCCTCTCTCTCTCTTTGTTTTCTCACATCATTTCACCCTCCCATGCTCTGTTCCTTTCACCATAAAGCTTTAACCCACATTTGGATAAAGATGCCATTGCAGGGTCTTGGTGGTTAAGGGTGTTGCCTAAGCAAAACTATGTACTTCGTTTCAATGGACACTACCATCCACACCCTTCTATTCCCACTCTCACCATGTCAACAACAACACTCCTTCACATCTCCCATAATTTTGTAATTGGTTAATGGAGTGAAACTTCAAATTAAATGAATTTTACATACCAAATGATTTCGATCATTTCTACGTTACAAACACTTGAATAGTCTAAAATTTAGATGAAAAATGAAAATCAATTTCATATTATAGAACTGAGAGGAGAAACATACTTTAACACTTTAGATGCTCTAACAAGGCTAACCTCTATCATCTATGACATGTTAAATCTTGATGAGATCAACAAATTTGTTGTATTAATTGACTCTCTATAATCATTAAAACCATTGGGTGTAACTCATTTGTTTTTCCTTTTTAAAAGGTAAATTAAAATTGGGTACATTACCTTACCAGAAGCATACAATGATTTTTGAACTAGAAGACAAGCAAATTAATTGACATTGTATAACTACCTGATTTGTGCTCCCAACCTGCCATAAAGAGAAGTATAATTAGGCCAAGGTTAAAGGAAGAAGGGACCCATTAGTCACTAAAAGAGAATGTGATCACTGTCCACTAGTGTTTGCAAGAAAGAAAACCTCAACAATATTGGAGTAGCACAGAGGTTAGCTATTTTATATATCGTGAAAACTATATAATAGCTTTCAACTAAAGTGCATCTTCTTATATTAGTATATATCATTGACTTTTCCTTGTTTAATTCAAATCAATCTCCTTAGATGATGTGTGTTTCTTGTTAATTATCATGAAAAACAACACCACATGGCATGACTGATGCAGAACAAACAACTTTTTAGTGCAGTAAAACGATGCAGAATATTGTTTTTAACTGATATAAAATGCAAGCATTGTGTTTGTCCTTTTTATCTTTTTTGCACTCTTAGCATTTGAAAACTCGTTGGCATATAATCTAATCTGGCACACACCGTATTGAATTTCTTGTTCTTAAGTAGTAATGTCCCACCAATAAAAGGTTACCATTGAAGGTCCAAACAAACTGGCATGAATTAAATTTCAAGAATCGTATCTGTGATATGAGATGCTGAAGCACTATGCGAGGGTCCCGTCCACAGTTTTACCTATTCTTTGTCCTTACTTGTTATGATGGAGTTTTCAAATATTTTACCATGTAATCCTTTCTTATTACTCCTTCTATCTCCCCTTCTAGCCATTCTTTTTTTCCTGTAAAGTAAGATATAAATGTTGCCTTGCCTCCATATGCAACTATAATAATCTCTTCATATCTTGTAGTGACTTCCCATCATTCTCTATGAACTTGTTAAATATGCAAAGTGGGATAACATCGTACAAGCCACTTAACAACCTTAACTTCTTTTTCCTAATACTATAATTTTGCTGGTGAAGCATTATTGTGTGTGAATTATAAGAAGGAAGAGCTATAGTAACCAAAACAATGGAAAGAAGTTGTGAGAAAGGTTAGTTAACATATTAATATTGTGTTGCTTATAGGCAACAAATGAATTGGTTCTGATGCGTCTGCATCAAGCTTTGATCCATGTTGGCTTTATATTATACTGAGGTACCCCACTTAAAAGAGAGTCCAAAGATAAGAATGTAAGGTAGTATCTGTAAGGAATAAATTAGTTCTAATTTTGTAGATAAGATCATAGGAAGCAAAGAATGGAATATGATTAGCAACAGATTTGAAAGAGAGAGAGATAAAATAAGACAAGGCTGAAAGGCAATAAATGAATGGGAATAAGCAGTTATACGTTTTGGGAATCTCTGAACTCAATTATGGCACATAGTTGCAGTGTGTGATTGTAATGTTTATAGAAAAGAGGAGCTGTCTCATAGTAATTATTAAATTGGGAAGAATGATGGTCAGCTTAAAATGGTGTCCAATTCAAAGAAGCATTAAACAAAGACCAACTACCACCCCATGAGTCCTTCTGCACTTCCATTAAAGACTGGGGCACAGAAAGGTTACAGATGATTAGTGTAAGGTTCTGCTGGTTTAATTATGGAAGCTTGAGATAACCCTTCTTCTTCTTCTCTTGTCACCATTATCTGAGATTTGCATTATTTGCAAAGTGAAATTTATGTCTCTTTGAACAGTGCTTCATCAGGGCTACACTGGAAGGTCTTGTAAATCAGCCACAGCATGAAAATGACTTGACAGGTTAGCATGCCATTTCATCTGGTTTAATGTGATTTCACATTTGAACCACTCAGTGTTTTCAACCCTCTCAGAACAACATTGAAAAACAGAAAATAATTGCAATGAAATTTTCTAGGCAAAAGGTAGGGTGAGGTTTGTGGATGGAGAATATTAAGATTTATAGTATCACTTTATATGTAATTGTTGAAGAAATTATTAGAAGGTACTATATACTAATTTTAACATATACCTTACAAAGAGATGAAATAAAAATTCATAAGTATTTTTTTTTCAGAGAGAAACATGATATTTAAAATTATTAACGCAACTTTTTTTTATCAATAATAAAAAATAAATAAAATAAATGTAAACCACTTCAGGGTGGTTTAACCCTTATATAATATTAACGCAGCTTAGCCATAGTTTTTGATAAAAGACCATTTACTAATTAACAAATAAATAAATCACTACTAAATAAAAATTAATTTTAAAGATAAAAATAATTAGTTGTTATATTAACTAAATTAGATATATTTTAAAGACTAAAAAATTATTGATATTTAAATTAATTTTTATTATTGACAAATAGTTTATAAATTAATATCTAATTAGCTATGTTTTAACTATCAATTATTTAAATTTTAAAGTTTCTTACTAAAACTTTGATATCTAATTAAATATTAATTTAGATATCAATAATATTTTATTCTCTCAAATTTAATTAATATAATTAATTATTTTTTAAAATTGATTTCTATTTTATAATATTATTGAAGTTTAGGCATTTAATAGAAGAAAAATCATTAATAATCATAGTAATAATGATATCTTAAAATAAGTCATTACACCATCCAATAATTATTAATTAAATAACCTTTTCTCAAAATTCAAATATTGAAATTTCTTCTGGATAAATTATATTTACAAAATTTTATATAAATATAAAATAATTTCATATAATATCTATATGCATCTAGATGAAGACACATTTCCAAATAAATATGAATAGTTTGATTAATTTTGTTATTATTGTTTAATTTTCAAAAATTTGAACAAAGGAAATATAACTATAAATTCAACAATTACGTTGTTAAATTTTACATTCTATTTAAAAACAATAATTATAAATTACATGGAAATAATTTATTATTTAATAATAAGAAGAATAACAAAATTATTTCAATACCTAAAAAATCTACCTCAAAGGCTAGAACTATTAGGTTTTGAATTGGACTAGTGGTGAAGTTGATGTGAAGACCACCTAAAAATGAGGTCACTTTTCTAGTACTATGAACTCATAGTCAATCCAAGGCAAATTTATTGCACCATTATTGAGTTTTATTGCAGCTGTAATTTTATCAAAATCAAACAATAATACAAATATAAACAGATTTTTTATATTTTAAATATATATAGACACATTAAATTTATATAAATGAAGTTTCAAATTATTTTGAATTTATAATATATGATTAGTAAAGAAAAATGAAAAAGAACTTAAATAACTTAATTTTTCTGAAGGAGTTAGTGAGATCGATACAAATATTTGTAATTAGTTTGTCATTTACAAATCCATTTAAATCATACTTTAAAATAAAAGTGTTGAAGATCTCGTGATAATTAGAAATAAGATAAATTCATAACATACAATAATACACATTATTATATGTCGTTAAAATTAAAAGCTTCTATGTCTAAATTATATTATTATATATTTTCTATAAACATAAAAAGATAAAAATAATAGATAAATAAACAAATAAATATTATTGTATTTCTTTTATAATTTTGGTTATTTATTTTTAGTTTCTTAGAGAATGTTTTTTTTATCTTTATAAAACTAAAAATTTGTGTACTTTAATAGTGTTGTTGTTGCACAAAACTTATAATATTTTTACTCAGGTAATAATAATACATAAACTTTAAGTTTTTACATGAAGAAATACAAAGAAAAAACTCACATTGGAATTGTAATCCAAATAGATGACATTCTAGAAAGAGAAAAAAACATTGATCCAATATTTTCAATTGTCTAAGATGATAACAACAAAAAATTGTAACACATCTTTTTACATGTTCCTTTAAAGATCAATATAGTTGACTTTATGGAGAGGCATTAAGCACAATTACACAAAATGAAAACATACTATATAGAAACAATTCACTTTTTCCGACCACCAACATCACAAGCATAATTGAAGGTATTGTTCTGATTGTCTTAAAAACAACAAACCTAAACCTAATATATTAGAATAATGACCATATTAAAATTTGTTGATTCCAAACAAATATTTTTTTATTGGTTGTCTTTAAATACAAGAAAACATAGTAAAAAAAAAGAACAAAATAAATATTTAAAATATGTTAAATCCTTGAAAAACATGTTTATATTAGAAAATTTTGTAGAAATATATATAATTGTTCCTATAAAACCAGATGTTTTACTCTTAGTCTCAATATTTTGAATATTCGATTTTTTGATTTTTTGGTAAGAATAAATACTATTATACTTCGATACCAATTTAGGTTTAAGTAAATGGTACAAGTTTATGGTCATAATTTCATTATCTTTCCCCTTAAGATGTTCACCTATTTATAATAGTTGTGTTGAATCTTTATTTTTACGCATGACTAAATTGAACCAAATTATCCTTAATCATGATTTTTGAAAATATTTACTATGCAACTAATAATATTGTTAAGTTTGTCATGTTATTTGAACAATCACTCGTATAACGTGACGTCGGATAAAGTTTCAACGGATATTGAGTGTATAATGTAAATTTAGTTTGATTAAGAAAAACAACTACATTCTAAATCCACTATTTGATTGTTGAATATTTTTTATATATACCCTTTGTGTGACTCCGTTTTCAAAAAAAAATTGTCTACCTTAGAAAAATACGTTATTCATTGATAATCCTTTAATTTTACAGTCATTTCAATCAATCTTACATTTACCTTCAAAAATACAACATAGATTACAATTCCTACACAGTCTTATTCATAATCAAATATTCAACAACAACAAAAAATATTAGGTAATTTAATACATCTTAAATGAGTTGTCACATATAGAGCATTACTTAAGTTACTAACTCAAAAGTTAATTTTTAAGATGTTTTGAAATTCATTACTATTCAAGCAAAACCAGATATTTTTTTTTGAAAACAATGCTACGGTGTGGGAACTACAAAACTACTAAAAATAATTTAAAAAACTTTTATAAAGAATTCCTAACAAAAATCAAATTTGATACGTTTAAATTTTGTAAAAAATAAAAAGCTTACTAAAAATCTTGAAAGCATTAAAAGTAAATTACCGATTTAGAAGGACTGAAAAACCGTATTTTACCTTTTAATGGTTTATTTAAATATAGGCTAATATTTTATTTATTTATACTAATAGCTCTTTAGTTTATTTGGGCTGAAAACTTTGTTGGCTAGTTTATACAAGTTTTAACCTAAAACAAATCCTTAAATAAATGTTTAGGCTAGGTCAAACTCAATATAAAAAGTTAGATTGAGCTAAAATAATTAGGAATTGGATAAGATTAAAGTTTGCTTGAAAGATTAAAATAAAAAATGCACCTGACATTAAATCTTCTTATACGGAACATATTAAGCAATTTTCTTAACTATAACCAATAAGAATTATAAATCTAAGTCGTACAATTATAAATAGATTTTTTAATGTAATTTTTTATCCAATAATTGACCAAGAAAATTTAAAAATATTAAAATAAAAAAATAGTAAACATAATAAAATTTATTTTATTTATTTATTGCATATTTTCTTGACAAATTTATAAAAAAGTATACATAATACCTCTATTGTGTTTCTATTAATATTGGATGAATAATTAAATTTTAAATATTTGAGAAACTACAGAAAAGTATCATAAGTAATTCAAATTACTACAGTAAAATCGAGTATTGGCTAAAAAGCATTAAAAATATAATTGCATCATATACACATACACATTACATACATTATGAAAAAAAATATCATTTAAAAATGTAGAAATAGTAAGTTTAGAGATACAATCATGTATGAGAATTCAAGATTATAAAATAATCAATACATATATATTTTTCAAGAAGGCAACAAATTCTCTAACTCTATCATATTGTTTAAAATTCATTAGGAACTATAAAATAATCATGCTTAATAAGGTTAACTATGCCTTCTCTCTTAATTTTTTTAGCAATAATAATAGTACTTTCTTATAATAGACATGTATTATTGTTTATGGTGACAAACAGCTCCGTACTTATGATGCATCAATTTTTTTGTGTACTAGTAGTACACATTCAATTCATTTGACTTAAATTTATTATTATATTTATGATTTCTCAGATTTAACATCAACCTATCCAAAGGCAATGAACTACTTTCGAGGGAAAAATTCAGAAGTTGGAGAATCTGATGATGGTCAGATAGGTGCATTGACATGTCAAGAACAGTGAGCTAGGATGAGTCTAATGCAATTCGTGTCTGATGCTTAATGGCAATGAATGAGGGTTCTGTGACTGAACTAACAAGCAAGGGCGCCGTGTCCCACCTTTTCATTTCAAAACAGACAAAAACTCAAATCATGTCCCAAAAGAAACAAAGCCCCAATTGCCTGCTGAAATAAGAGTGATGGCGCATGAATATGCATAATAGATAATATATGACTAACTACATAAAAAAAAGGGCAAATTATATGGTAAACCGCTCTTGAATTTCACAGACATTTGGACCGCTGATGCTAACCGGCACCAACTGTCGGATTTTAACAGGACAAAAGGAAGGGATGATATTACATCACTCATTATAACATGAGAAGCAAACTCCACATATGATCACATTCTCATGGATTCAGACCTCAACTCCAATGAAACATCAAATTTTCAGCTGCATCAACCTCTGCACTGTCTCAGATTCAGCTGGAATTTTCTCGGTCTTGATCTCTATCTCTGGAATTTTAACTGGTAGTTTCTCTTCCTGGCTGGGGGAACTAATAGTTGGAGCATCATCTTTTGGGGTAGTAACAGGTTCTAGGCTAGTAAGGCTGGGAACAGGTTCGTCTATTTGAACAGGTGGAGCAGCAAATACTGGAACAGCTTGCCTAATAGTGACAGGAGGAGCAACTCGTACAGGAGGAGCTCGTAGTACTGGAAGGGACAGCGTGGCGGCTGTTGGCGGTGGTGGAGAGAATACAGGTATAGCAGTCCTTATCGTCACTGGAGGTGCCATTCCATGGCAAGGTGGTCTCATTTGTCTAATGGGAACGTAAGGTGCTGCTCCAGCAGCAGGGAACTTAGGGCGACGAATTCTTCGGCTATCTGATGTGGCAAAAAGTTGTGGCATCGCAGAATTGTCACTGACTGCTGCTGCTGGAGATGCTGCGACAGGATGCCTGCTTCGAGAAGCTGCCTTTTGGCATATTAAGGGAAGAATCTTTGATGTAGCAGCAGGAGGAGGCTGAGGACTGGTTGGCCTGGGATTTTGAATCTGAAACTTCTTTGGAAATGGAATTGGCGCATTTGGATTTGACATTGAAATCTTTTCCTTCAGTCGGTAGGTCCGCAAAGCCCGTGCTATAGTGATCTGTTCTAGTTCGTCGTTGTTCTCAGGTTCAGTTGAAGACCTTGCAGTTTCTTTTGCCACTGTCAAGAAAGAAAGTTATCGTTAATTCATACTTCATCGTCTATACATAAGGTGTCCACAGTTGTTAATGATAGATGATAGCACATAGCAGTCTGACCCGCAAACTCAAATTTGACCAGTATATTTAAATGTTATGGATACAAGATAAGTAATTTATCCTACACAAGAAAAAATAGTCAAATACAAAAAGCTATCGAAATTAAAGGCTACATTATTAGTCTAGGTGCACAATCATACTCAACCTAAGGAAAAAACAAGTATATCAAACACAGGAAAATGAAAGCAGGAAAGTTGGAATGGCTGGAAATAGAGCAGTGGCTGGGGACTACTACTGTCTAACAAGTTTGTACGCTGGTCTGTCTATATACCAAACGAAAAAAAAAGAGTCGGTAAAGTAACAGGTGTAATCAAATAGAGAGGACATACTGTATCTATAAAGTTGTAGGAAACAATAGTGACAGAGAAAAGACCTGATAGCATGCATATACTGGTCTAACCCAAAGAAGGTAGTTTTGACAGGAGAATGCTTGAACTTCTAGAATACAGTTGTAAAGCTAATTGGAAAAAAACTGAAGTGTAAACAGGTGAGGCTTTTTTTCTAAAGATAGAGTGTTTAGTTCACCTTAATTTGGAAAAATGATTACTTATTCTTGTAAACTTCCAGAGTTGAAAAATAAAAGATTATTTCATTGGATTTAAGCTGAGACAGACATGCTAGCAAGGATCTTAACCATAAAACAGGGATTACACCCCTAGAGTTTCCAGTGCTATAGGTGCAGTTTGGCCCCAATTAATATTAGCTACAATTTGCTCGAGGCAGAAGCATTAAGATAGAGAACAATTTACAGCAGGCATGAGCCATCCCACCCTGCATTGCCACTATAGCAGTGTGATTTGCTGATATTAAAACTCACTAGAACAAAAAAGAGTGGATAAAAGGTAGTTTAAAGAGGCACATTCGCAGGTAAAACCATCTGGCACATAATATTATGTTTCTCAAGGGAAAGTCGCAAGAGGCAAGGAAGAATCATCGAAGATGGACTTGGCCTTTACCACGAATAAGTGAGAACTATCAAGAGAATATATTGGGTAGGAACAGCAAGTACACTGCCTCAGCAGAACCATAATATGAAAATTTCCACATGGTTAATTGCAACATTAGTTACACGAATCAGGAATACAGGGATGGGCCGAAATTGCCACTGTTCCCTTTTGTAACATCTTGAAGCAATATCCATACGACAAACTGATGTAAAGTTCCACATCTTTTCACATGAAAGAAAAGCATTCAGACAAAAAGCTAGCTTGCACTTACATTGCTTTAGAGAAGACCAAGCCGCCATAGCTGCATTTTTCTCCGCCTGTTTCTTGTTCTTAGCAGGTTCACCAGTGAACATAATTCCAGCTAACTCCACTGTCCCAGTAAATACAGGAAGATGACCTAGGCCTGACCTGAACGTAAAGTACTGCGGCAATGGCGCCCCAACCCTCTGTGCAATTTCCTGCAGGAGGTTCTTGTACACTCCCGTTTCATCCTAAAAATTTACATCCAATAACCACATCAGCCCCAAAAATATAACAAGAACACAAACCACAAAATTACCTATAATATATTCATACCTACAGTGAAAACGAAGCATTTTAAACATAAAATTCGAATAAAACGCTCTTAAACGTGCACAAAACATTCACACAGAGGAAAGAAGAGAGCAAGAGTTATCGGTCAAGCAAACCAACAATGCTTACAATTATTCTCAAGTTAACACAACAAAAAGGAAGAGTGTCAGCATAAAATTACGAAAATTAACAACAGAGGAGTGAAAAGCTGAAGCACTTTTTAAGAAACAAATCTCACGATCTCATTCACAGAATCGGTTTCTAATGATAAGAAATACTCAAATTAGCTCCCAATAACCTTAAATTCAAAAACCAAATCATTTCACTGCAAACAAACAGCATTGCACAACAAACGAAGGGGAAAGGGCAGAGTTCACAGACCAAGGACAGTTCGGTAATTTCCACTCGCAGAAGAAAAAAAGCAGCGATGGAGAGAGAAACTCACGAGGATCCTGGCGGCAAGGGAGTGAGAGGGAGCACGGTTGGAGAGCGAATTGAGAGCGACCTCGGCGGCGGAGTGCTCCGCCTGACGAAGCGTGGAGCAGTACTGAGGGCTCTCGAAGATCTCGCCGTTAAAGTTGACGGTAGCCTTAAAGCGCGGCGCGTGATCGGGACCTTCCCGAATGCACGTGTAAGAAGGCAGGTTGAAGCAGCTTCGCTGTGCCAGCTCCTGAAGCTGGTTCTTGTACATTTTCCCCCCTCACTCTCTCTCTCTCTCTAACCCCCAACCACACTTTCTCTCTCAAGAACTGATCCGATCCCCTCCGCCGCAAAAAATCTCGCCGGAGATTCACTTCCGGCAAATCCACCCCCTCTCTCCGGTCACGCTTCTAACCCGCGCAAATGAGAATAAGACAGTGCAGTAACAGCACCGGCACAAAACCAGAGAAGAGAGAGAAAACGAAGAAGCAAAAGAAGAAGAAGAAGTTGAAGAGTTAGATAGAAGAAAAGAAAGAAAGATAGCTCTTACAACACAAGTACATTTATTTCGTGATTATTATATTAGTAAATTAAATTGCATTAATATTAATATTAATATATTATATTGAAAATTGAAAATTGAAAGCTCTTATTTATTGCTGTTGTGGTGGGAGTCAACTGGAAAACGTTTGAGTTGCATGGATTTCATCTTTCCCTACATTTTTTTAATGCCCTTCTTAAACTAATCTTCTCTCTAATTACCTTAATTAAGCAACTCCAACTCCAACTTGTGTTGTTAAGTGCGATTAGTTCAATGAAACGTTGTTTGAGGGCGAGAGACAATTAATGAAACGCGTAATTGAATTGAAATGCGTTCTTTAGGTTTGTTTTTAGTGGGATCCTGCTATTTAACTCCAAACACGCACCAATCAATAAAGTTGTGCAATGCTTTATTTTTTTTATTTATTATATCACACAATATAGGAAAAGATGAAAAAGTTTTGGAGTGAAATAGTTTTGTAGAGGTGGAATCTAATTATGTTAGCATTAATAAAGAAAACATAGAATTGAATGAGTTTGGTTTGGACCACTTGGGTTTATTTGTGATTGATTTGAGGATATTTGAGTGCAGTGTAATTAAAGGGTGTGAGGGTTCTTAAGGAGAGTTGTTGGAAGTTGGAAGAGAAGAGGCATATGATGATTGTAAAACAGTAAGGGAGGCACTTAGTGTAAAGTAAATAATGGAAGATGCACTTAGGGTTGATTATGGTGGTGGAGTTAAGTGGGGAACATAACTTTTTGTGATGGGTTTGACAAAATGGAGGCAACAATGAAGAGATGAAGATGAAGATGGGGAACGTAAATGATGAAAGAGGGTTGGGAGCAAAAAGTTTGTTCTTATTTATTATATTTTCCCCACCCAACTAAATTGAACGCACCTTATCATCATTCACATCCATGCATTTAATGGGGCATCATATCTTCCTACACATGCCATTGCATCCACCATTATACACTCACTAATACATATCCTATGCTTGTGTTCTTTATCTTCTTTACAAAAATATTTCTCTTTCAATAAAATCACAATCCCTCCTCTTCATTTCTCCATTTAGTAACTTCTTCAACTTCCTCTTCAAATATATTTATTTCTAATCAAGTATATTTATTATCGAACTAGAACTATATTATATTTCTGTAAATTTTGTATATAGAGTCCATTTCTCTCAACCCTCTCAGAAAAATATTGTGAACTACAAAATAATTTATACATTAAAATATTCAATTGTCATAACTTTCATCAAATAATAACTAGGATTAATTCATATTGCTAACTCTATCAATGCGACATCTCCAATAAACGATGCTTACAATAATTTTTTTTATAGATAAAAACATTAGTTTGATATGAATATAATAGATGAGTGGTTTAAAATGAGAGTTTGCAGTAATCCTCTTTACTTTATGTAATAAATAACCTTTTTAAGTAACTCAAATATGTATGAAATGCATATTAAAATAACATTTTTGTTTATAAACAAATCTGGTAAACAAATTTCATTAGAATGCTAAAACATGATAACACCATGGCTAAGATTAATCAATGGGTATTTTATAGATAATACAACTTTAAATTAGTTATTTATTAAAAAATAGTCCTGATACTATCTTCGTTAATGCAAAATGGTTAAGTCGTTATATAACATTCCACACACACACACACACACATATATATATATATATATATATATATATATATTTTGTAAGTACAACTATTAAAACCAGAAATCTGAGTGAAATATCTCCTTTTAAATCGCGATTAGCACCTTATTGTTGCCTTGCGTCTTCTGTGTGACAAACTTGGAGAAAAGGCAGTTGTTAGGAGAATTGAAAAAGTTAACCCTTTCAAAATGAAGGAAAAAACTTAAAACTGAGTTCAGCAGGTTAACAAATACAATAATTTTGTTTAAAGATACGATTTAATATTTGTAATTCGCGGAAATGTTACAATCGGAAAATTATTTCTAGGGATATCTAAAATATGTTTGGTTAACTTTTCATGTTTCTGAAAATACTTTTAAAATAAATAAATAAAAATGGAAGTTATAATAGATGTTAGAAAATAATTTCTCCCCCATTCTTAGGAGAATATATCATTACCAGAAAAGTAAAAGATACATAAATTAACATACATTTTTATATAACCTTGGTATAAAGATGAAAAAAATACATTCCCATAAAAAATGCAATAAACTCCTATGGTGGGATGAGGAATACAAAAATACATTCCACATATAATAAGATATGCAATCTTCATCCTGGGCGTTAAGGATACCCTTTATGGATTGGATCTTTACTGGAGCAAAAGAGCTGAGAAACTCATATGCTTTTGATTGAGTTTTTTTGTGTGAGTGTGTGCATATTCATCAACATAATTAGTTAAAATTTGTTAAAAAAAGTTCAATTATAAATGAGGTTTATTATATAAAAAAACTAGATCCAAAAGAATTATAATTTAAGAAAAAGAGAAAAGAAATAGTTAATATTTTGGATGCCCATAAACTAAAGGCAATTTCTTCCTAGACCATATCATAATAGCACCCATTGCAAAATTTAAAACCCAACATTGCACTTCATTTCAGAAAACTTGATTTCATTTACTTCTGAATGATCATTTTTAGAAGTGAGTTATGAATTTTCATATCCAGAATGGTGTGGTGTAAATGGTGTTGAAAATTGAGATCCAAAACTCATTTATGTTTGTTTACGGATCTTGACATCCGAAGGTTATTTATGTTGTCCAGGTAAGCTTCCGGATGATGAAATCCAGAATGACATATTAGTTTTGGATTTGTATATCCAAAACTTTGTGATTTAACATACTAATATAAATATCTGAAAGACAAAAAATTTAATTCATTAAGGATAAAAAAGACATCCCACTTCAGTGTGTTGGATCGGGTCCAAATTGATATGGTGTAGGGAGAATCAGCCTAAACTAAATGGCCAAACCAACCAAACTCATATAATGGACTAACCTTTAACCCGCTGACATTTATTTTGTTTGAAAAAGACCATCATCACTTGGGCTTTAACATTAGAAATCTGATCCAGTTAGTTCTGGGGAAAATTGATCAATAAAATTTTAAAAACTTAATAAAATATTGAAACAAGAAAGAAAGAAACCTTTTTTTCTTGAGTTTGGTCAAGTTCAAGCTGAGTCCTTACGTGAACATTAAAAAAAAAAACTCGTAACGTTCAAGCTGAGAACCACCTCCATTCTTTCTGTTGTTTCAAACTAAGTCACTCACAGGCAAGATTGTTTTGATATAAGATTAAAACAAATCGAAATTAAGTATACAAATACGTATCTAAATTGGGCTCTGGAAACAAACGTCCAAAAGAACTGCTTGCAATTGCAAATCCCTTATATGGTATCTGTTCTATCGGCTGCCTCCTCCAAATACTTCATATTACTAGAAGCGCAAAAACCAGTTAAACGGCTTTTTTAGATGTAAGGTAACAACCCTTAATACAGACTCACAAAACAATGAACACTTTAGGGCCAACACTCCACAAATTCTTAATATAACGATTGTGCAAGGAAGATTTTTTTTTTCTATATGAAAAAATTTAAGCAAAAGGAATATTAAAAAGAATAAACTGCAGGAATTTTATTGAATAAAATTTACCGTACATGTTTACAGCATTTGCAAGGAAATCACCATGAAAAGGGGCTAGCTCCTAGCAAAAATATTTCATTTTCCACATCTTTTATCCACTGACAAACATGGTTGCATGTCTTGATTGCCAAGGCCTGCAAATATAATCATATACAGAAAAAATATTTGAAAACCAAGCCATCAAGAGTGGCACAAACAAATGCACTTTGTAACATTTGATAATTGTTGGCCACTTGTTTCTATTTTTGTTGAACATAAAGTACAGAAAATGCTTTTTCCAAGTCATAGGTCCAGTTTTCACAAAAAAACATTTCTTCCCCCTTCACCTGTTCTTTTTACTCTTTTCCCCAAAATCCCAACGATTAAAGATAAGATCATGAGAGTAAATGGCAAAAAGCTATCTAGTGTCATAAGAACACTAATTAAGGAATAAAAGGTGATTTTTATTATTATAAAGCGTTATTAAAGCCTTTTCACTATGATTTTCAATGCATCTCCGAAAGCAAATTTCAATAAAAAAAAACTTCGTTTATTGATTTCTTAAGCAGTGTCCTAATTGAATTGGTTAACAAGACCCATATAACTTAAAACATACTAAAGACGTAGTGCTAGATTCCAAACATGAAATATTTTTTACCTAGGCACTGTAGATAACATAGGTGATGGAAAAGTCACCATGATTAAAAGCTAATCAAGATATGAGAAACAAGCAAAAAATGTACCTTGTCTGCAAGGGGATCAAAGGCAGCATAGAGCTCAAAATCCTGTGTCACCCAACAGAGAAGAACTGCCACAAAAAGAAGTTTCTAAGTTTCATCTTGTTTTTAATTAGCGCAAGTCATAAAGAAGAATACTAACAATCTTAAACATACTTTTTCAAACACAGATCCATTAAATAATTTACAGAAATCTAATGTAGCACCTCATAGTGAACATTTCCATAGGATAAAATCCTTTCTAAAAGTACCAGACCAGACCATCAACAAAGCTTATCGTTGAGAACAAAAGCCACAAAACATAAATTTGAACAGTCCAGCCCCCCAAAAAAATAAAAATTTATCCATGATGCCAAGCACGACCAAAACAAAAGGTTCACAAATTTCAAATAAAAAAGCTGCATCAGCTCATAACTTCATAATCAAAATATTAAACACTTCAGACCAAAAACCAAACACACTATGAGGTGTGATTTATTACCGTAGTTTTCATCTCTTCTAAATTGAGTTTTGTGTGGCCCAGTTCCTTTATCATGCATGGATGCAAAAAGTTTCTCGTAAGCTCTATACAGTCTGCAACAATGAAGACAAGTAATCCTTCTAACTAGAATAGATATGCATAAAGAAAATGAAAAAAAAAAATCCATAATGAAAGGAATATGAAGTGAATAGGTGGCTATAACAGTTCATGCCTTTTCTGCAGCTGAGGCGTATTAATTGATGATGGGAACTCTGAAGAGACATACTGGTCCAGATATATACTGCGATAAATGAAATGCCACAACCCAGCAGGACCCCCAATGCCAGAATTAGTTTCCCTAAATCTGTCAGGAGAATCTGATGGAAGCATGTGCTGGCCCAAATGAGATGACCCAGAATGAGATATAGGTGGCAGATCTTCAACATGCATTCCCCCGTTTAACAAGGATCTCTGAACTTCACTAAGGACACAAGACTTCAGAAGAACATTTTCAACACGAATCCTACAGAGATGGCAGGTAAACTTCTGAACCGTGCAAAAGAGATAATTACTATATAGAAGCATGATTGATTTTAAAGTATAAACCATTACCTGCAATCCTTAAGATGATAAAATGCATCAGAATTAGTGGTTAGTAACATCAAGTACGTATCAGCCTGTAACATAAATATAAAGCTCGGTCACAAATGTTCCATTGTCCAAAATATAAGAGGTCTACCTACGGTTAGAGAAAATGTTTTTAATTTTCACTTTTAATTACAAAATACCACCTTGTTTTCACTTTTTTTTTCCCAAAAGTTTGTATAGGAAATAGAGAAAACAATTTTTTTTATGTTTTTTAAACAAATCTTTGAAAACAGATAATAAAATAAAAACATGGCTTTATTTTATGTAATTAAAAGTGAAAACAAAAAACATTTTTTTCTGAAACCAAACGGCCATTAAATGTTCTAATGATGCATTATCACACTCACATCAAAGTAATGGATATATGCATACAAAAATGCTGAAGGGTTATATCTTGGCAAGCATATTGGAGAAAAGGATTCTGATGTCCTGCAAAATTTAATCCCCAGAAATAGAATTACAAGGAATGGATATTTAGACAACGCTATAAATAAGATAACTTAGAATGAAGCTAGAAATACCATAACATTGTCATCTCATCTAATAGAACAATATAAATTGCTTAGTTTCAAAAACTACGGTACAAACTCAACATGTAAACTTAAGTAGATTTCGGAGAAGTCCAGGAGACTACATGATATCTAACTTAATTACTTAATTAAATCAGTTCGTTATAAATAAATACCACATTTGCTACTCTTTGAACACCCTTATTTATTACCATTAGAGTGGTTCTCATAAAACATAATTCGCCTATAATTATTTCTAAAAGAAAACATCAGAATGTCTATAAGTTCTATCACCAAAATGAACAATTAGTTAACTCTAATTAATGAGAGTAGACTATACAATCAAACCATCTCTGAGACTGAATGCATTTGATAAACAAAATCTGGATTCGGGACAATTCCACTTGCCTGAAGGATTCAGATGACATGACAAAGTTGGCCAGAAGCAGCATATCATCTGGATGAAGGGAAGCTTTCTGAGCACCGACAAGACTGATTACCTGCATTCAACCTTAAATGTATTATTTTAAGTCACTGTTAAATAGACAAAATCAAGCGCAGAGTCAAACCTTGTGCCTGCACATCAGTATTGCAAACAAAACACCTGAATCAGCAACATCTTGCAAAATAGCTCCTGCAGCTTGCCTTGTTGCGTATGCAAGAGGGAGACAAGTATAGGCATGAAGAAATGTAGCTGGGTTCCTAAATGACCAGACAAATAAAAACATTTACTACAAAAATACAAAAATAAAAAATTGGAAAACTAAGCATGCAAAGAACATAGAAACAAACCAGCTGAAAGAGTGTATTAGAGAAGAGAAGACAATTTCTGTTCCACCTAGCAAGGGTGTCATATCAAATTTTGGGTTCTTCTCAAAACATCTATTTATCGATTTTGTTAGTATAACAAGCATCTGCACATAAATGAAAAACAGGGAAGTATAATATATCCGTCACAACACAAGGTGTTCACTTGAATGTCCAAAAAAAGTAATAGCAATTTGAGAAGCATAGAAACATTAAAAAATGAGCAAGCAAATGAATCCAGAAACTTTTACAGTCCAATTCAATTATACCTGACCATAAATTAGCTCTAACTGCCCCCTTAATGACTCGTAAGGTTCTTCTGTGGAGCTGATGCAGACTAAGTAAATTGGTCCTTTCACAAGAAAAATCACCTACACCATGATATCAAAATAGAGATTTACATCACGGAATAATTGCAAAATTCCTGAAGGAGACATAACAGAAAAACAAGATTCCTATATAAACACTATTTATATAAGATGAGCAGCTCACTCACAAAAGAGCCACTTTAAGGCTACGCAAGGATTAAATTTTGATTTTCCTTAACATATTCTTTGTGAAGGGTCAAGGAGCTGGTTTTGAAGTGATGAATGCTAAATGCCTAATAAAAGGATTGACATGGCAAAGCAATAATATTATTTGAAATTTTGTATTATTAGTGTTATTAAGGACCCCAACAATTGGTGAACTCATCCTCAAAAGCTAACAATTAAGGTGGAGAACTAAACACTTAAATAGTCTACTAATCATCCCATATTACTAGATGTGGAAGTTAGGCACCCCATACTACCCAAGTTCCTATCATAGCCCCTAAGAACTGACACCTCAGCAGCTTTAATATGCGGTACTTCACTCAAATCCCCATCGGTCAGAACCCTCCAATACTGAGAACCATATGAACAGCTCTTTTCGAGACACCAACAAACCAGCTTTGATACTAATTGATAAGTTCATTGGATTGAGGGGGAGAACCAAACACTTACAATATGACTTTGCTTAACATATTCTTTGTAAGGGGTCAAGTCAAGGACAGGGAGCTGGTTTCCAATTGATGAATGCTCAAATGAAACATACCATTCAAGCACGAAAGTATGAAGAGATAAAAATGTATGACTGCACCTGATGCCTTCCAGCCTTCACCAATTTGACAGAATCGCCCCTAAAAACAGAAACCGAAGGATTGCAAATTATATTCAAATATCCAGTCTGTCAAACACATGAAAGGAATACATATAATTAACTGAAACCAGAAACAGTCACAATATCCATTCTCAACAAACAAAAACACATTAAGGGAATACATCTAATTAGCTGAAAACAGAAACAGTCACCATACCCGTTCTCAACAAAGGAAATGATTGCTTGCAAAGTTGCCGAAAACCCTGCAAGTCTGTGTTCATCTCCATACCTAGAAAGTAGTGATCGGTGTAAAAACAAGAACAGTACAAGAAGTGTAAAAGTACCAAGTCAATTATGCACCAGATATAAGTCAATTTGGTTTTTAACATTTATCATACAGCAAATTCATTCACTGGCTAGGACAACATTAATCAATTTGATCAGCGACCATTAAATAGTTTGGTTTATGAAATTACCAAAACTGGTTTGCAAAATACCAAATTTGATAACCAGCAGTTAATTTGGCCCCTAATGTTAAAGATCAAATTGACTTATGCACACCAACGAGAGAAACTATTAGTGGTTCCAAACCATTATGGTCTGTACTAATATCAATATGACACAAATACAAGTTACGCAGAAATTTATTTGGACCATGGACATGTAATGGTATGATACTACCTCATAATTTCTCCGCCAATGGAAGACTAAATTGACAAATAGTTGTCAAAATCAAATACTAGATCTATTGACAATTAATAAAGTGATCGAAGCACTCGATTGGTTTTCACAATGTCAAACATTTAAATTGATAGAAAGGGTCCACATGGAAAAACTTTTCCATAGGCACTTGTAGGAGAAAAAATAAGAAGGAAAACTTGAAGTCAGTTTCTCCGTTAGCTAAAACTAACCCTTAGATGAACTAATTTGTTGAAGTTGTTTTCTAATAACTTCTCTAAAATACGTCATTTAACTTAATTTTAGATTATGGACAAAGTTTTCTCTGTTTATGAAAATGTTCTCTCCAGGGAAACCCAAAATCATAAACTAAACTCGCTTTTTTAACTTAAACTATCAAACTGACCAGTGCACTAAATGAATGTTCTACCTTACCTTGAAGTTACCAAAGCAAATTGAGGCGCAGACAAAGTAGAACAAAACTAACCTGGAATATATAGGTTTGCCGGAATGACTGAGAACGAAGAAATGCTTCTTCCTTTTCCTCCACGATATGGAACCATCATCCTGCACTATAATCAATAAGCCAACAGAACACGGCACTTATGGGCATCAATCTTCACAGCGTGAGTGCTCGCACCAAAATCAACGCACATACCTCATTGAAGTGCCGTTTTCCGGCAATCCACGACGTGTGGGAATCCGATATCGAGATTCTGTCCATAGCAATCGTCGTGTCCTCTTCTATTTCTTCATGCTCAATTTCGAATTGTGAACCGGTGGTTGCGCTGGTGCTGCCTCCTTCGCCGATGTACCCGCTGCTACCGGGGCTGGATGGAGCGTCTTCCGAAGCGAGTTCGACGGAAGCCCTAATCTCTCCCTCTGACTCTGTTTCGTCGTCGTTCATAGTGATGATTTTAGAGAGAGAGATAGTGTGTGTGTGTGTGTATGAGTTGGTGGAGCGAGAGAGAGAAAGACGGTTGGGGTTTTGAAGCAAATTGTTGTTGCGCTGCCAGTCGCTGCTGGTCTCGGCTGGGTCTGACAGGTAGCTGGATGCAGTCAGCGGACGTTCGCGTTCAGACCCCGCCACGACTCGCCAGCTGAGAGAGCGGGCCGGGTTGGGCTAACACACTTTCTCCTCAGGCCCAATACTGTTTCTTCCTTGCATCTTCATATGTTCTTATGTCACTTCATACAAAACATGAAAATATATTTTTATCCTTCTTGTATCATCATTTCATAGAGTAGCTTCCAGATTATGTAATCCAGATACGTATTTGAAAAAAGACTTACGGATTATATAATTCAGAAACTAATCATGCATCTAAAAAAAGGCTTATGGATTATGTAATCCGGAAGCTAATTACAAATTTGATAAAAGACTTCTGGATTATGTAATCAAAAATATTACAGAGAAATATTTTTTAAAATAGAAAAATTTATGAAGGTGAGAGAAAAAAATAGGGAGGTGCAAGAAGAAACAGTTCAGGCCCAATCCTTTCTGGCACCATGCTGGTAAATTCTTCCTGCACCCATGTTTTCCTCCTGCACCACCATACTTCTTAAAATATCAAAATTACCCTTTTGAAAATGGATTTAGGTATTGGTGAATGTTGGAGTTGGTAGTTTGTGGTGTTTCCCTCCTTTGGTGATTTTCCTGGTGGTTAGTGGATGGTAGTGCGGTAGTGATATTAAGTGGTAGTGTAAAATTTGTTTTTGGTTAAAAGAATAATTTTGATTTTTTCATTTAAGATTATACTCTGAAATACAAATTTGTATTTATAATATGCCATCTATAATACAATTGTACAATTCAGAATACAAATTTTGTTTTCATATTTTTTAACATAATTGTAGGACAATGATTGTTGAATTGTGGAGATTGAATCTTAATTTTGGAATAAAATATCTAATGAAATAGATAAAATATTGAATATAAAAGAATTCAATTTAATGAAGTTTATGGTCAAGACAAATGATATGGTTGGAAAAGATTGTGTTAGGGATTTTGCAACAAGTGAGGTAAATAGAGTTTTATTCGTTTGTGTAAAAAGCTTGGCAACTCATGCAATTATGTTGTAATGTATTTGTGTAGGTATTTGGTATGCGAACTTACTTTAATGGGTGTGGAGGGTGTCCTTCTGACTTGGTTTTATGATTGTCATAATTATATCTGATAAAGCAAATGGATAATATGGGGAAAAAACATATGTTTTGTTAGTTTGTGAAATGGGTGGCAAGTATGGAAAATAAAAACACGTTTTTGGAGGTGTGTATAATTGGTACATTAAAGAGTAATTATATTTTTTAAATTAAGGGGTAAATTTGTTCGTAACTCAGAAGGTTGAGTATTGAAAATAATATGTGAGAGTCATAATCATGAAATTATTGAGATATTAGTTGGTCACCTTTATGCTGGCAGATTAAACTCGAATAAACATTTTGTGATTAACATGACTAAAACTCTAGTAAAACCAACTAAGATATTACTTATTTTGAAAGACAATTATTATAATGTCACAACAATAAAACAATTGTACAATTTCAGATATGTTAGAATGTATGGCTGAAACAAAAGGGTGAATTGTTTTTGCAAATACTAAAGAAGATTGAAAAGATCAGATAAATCACTTGTTTTATCGAAATAACTGATTGTTTACTGCAACAGAATACAAAACAATATATAAAACATTTTATCAGAGTAAGGGAAGAGAAATTCACACAAAAAGATTTATAATAGTTTACTCTTAACAAAAAACTACGTCCAGTCATCAAATTTACTGAGTAATTGAAACTAGATTACACCACCCAAGAATATTGATCTTGAATCCCTCAAGAGAACAACAAAACTCTTAAACAACACCACAATTTTCAAAAACACTATCTAAAACTCTTTTACGACATAATACATAATTGAAAGAAAGAAATAAAGTACACTTTGGCTTTACAAAGTTGTAGAACAATAGAACAGAAAATCCTATTACGAAGTAGACTTTAAGCCTAACTCAACCCCATAAAACCGGCTCATAGGGTGAGGTTTGCAACCACTTATATACAATGAAAGACTCTAATCTCTAGTCAATGTGGGATCTCCAACACACCCCCCTCACGCCGAGAGTGATAGATAGAAGCTCGTGCGTGGGACTATATATTATGGGTGGTCCGATAGAGGCCCGACAGCGAGTGGCACGATAGACCCAACACAAACACTCGCTAGGATAGGCTCGAAATGGCTCTGATACCATATTACGAAGTGGACTTTAAGCCTAACTCAACCCCATAAAACCGGTTCATGGGGTGAGGTTTGCACCCACTTATATACAATGAAAGGCTCTAATCTCTAGTCGATGTGGGATCTCCAACAAATCCAGATTTCTACTTCACACACAAACAATGATCCAAGACTCTAAGAATGATTTAAAAACTCTTTTATCTTTCTCTTGAAAACGTTTTTATTAAAACTTCCTTCTTCTTTTTGAAATGATAATAAAACCCGTCTTTATATAGACTTTAAAAAGTGGTTTAAATGGTTTGATCATTAATTGAAATTAGTTAAAAGCATTTAAAAACAATTTGAAAAACTTAACAAAATTATGTTAAAAACACTTGATTGATTTTTCAAACAAACTAATTGAATTTTTTTTCTCTTATAAAACTGAACATAAAAAACGAGTTCATTAATCGAAATAATTGATTGTTTTTTGCTTTACATAAAAGACAAAAGAAAACAAATCAATTTTAAATTCTTTCAAAAACTGTAAGTGTAATAAAATTGGTTGTCGCGATAAATCAACTTGTTGAAAAAGTTGTTGTAGTCACCTCACCAGACTTTAAACATAAGCTTTCTCAACTGATTTAAAACACGAAACAACTAACTAAAATTAACACGAATTTGAAAACCAAAACATTCAAAAGAGATTTAGAATCATACAAACTTGGATTATAACTAAGTACAAATTAACAATTCAAAATCTACCTAACTACATACACACAACAACAAATTCTTCAAGTCTTCAAGCTTGATTTGGAAATCATCAAAGCAACCGTGTTCAACAAGATATGCATACAGAAGATCATTAAAAGAATTTAAAATTGAAATACAACAGTTAATGATGTTACTAAAGTTTGACAAATATATTCATTATAGTAGATGCAGTGAGTCTTCACATATGTGTTTTTTTTTTATTCAGCAAAATGGTTGAATGCATTTAGCACTCTCTTGATGATAGATACCACTTACAACAACAAATATCACTAAAAAAAATTGTGTATGTGATGATAGTTATCATCATGGTAAGCACAAGTTCATTGGAATATGATATAACAATGCATTTTAAAGAAGTAGTTTTTAAGATGTAGTAAGTCAACAATGCATTTTAAAGAAGTCGTTTTAAAAATTGTATTTACCAAATAAGATTTTTTGCAAAAAAATTACGTATCCTACATGCACGACTTGACCAATTCCAAAATAAATAAAAAATTACCCATTTCAAAAATTAGAAAATAGAATTACACCATTTAGTAGGGAAATGGCTATTGCATTCTACACCTAAAAATTGAAATTTGAATTTTACCTTATGAGATTTTAATATAAATAAGTTACTTCACCTTCAAACCATGGACTGCATAATGCTATACATGTCTGAGTCTGTGTTGAACAATGTTCATAAAACAGTCCTTTTTTGTTACTTTTTATCTCAATTCACTCATGAGGGATTTGGAACTATTTTTTTTTTTTAAATATTAAAATGTTAAACTGTTAAAAAAAGTATATAGTATAAGTTCATTTAAAAGAAGTAAGAGTTTAATTATATTTATGGATGTCCTCTTTACATTATTTAACGGTAATGTACATAGAAGAAGATAAATTTTAGTTATTTTATTAAAATTCACCATAATAACCCAAATCTATGAATATCTAGATTATTATATTATGATTAAAATTCACGATGAAAAAACATTTTTAATAGTAAAAGTCTTACTCTTTAAATTGAGAATTTTAAATTATAACATGAAAGCGTTTTTAATTTTGGAAATAAAAAAACTTATTAATGAAAGTGAAAAGAAAAAATAATAGAAAAAATAAAACTAATTTAATTGGGGGTTATTATCTATCAAATAGTAAAAGCTTGATGACAATAGCACATTTCGATGTCTAGTTTCAATAATGATGGAATTATATTTTGCATTATCTTGTCTAACTGGAATATTAAATCAAGTTGTATTGTTTTGTCTTGATGGAGTTGGATTGATTAAATTCATTTTGTTTTGTTGCATTCATATCACACCTACTTTTCTTCAATATTATTGGTAAAGAGAATTGTGAAGGAGATATTGTTCCACGTTTGGACAATTTAGTGAATATAATACTATAAAAGGGCCTCAATTTTTAGGAATTATTTTTGGGGTTACCTTTTGCATTTCCCTTTCTAATCACAATCGGGGATAATAACACAAGTAGGGTCACTCTCATCTTTGTACTGATATTTATTAAGTGAATCCTATGAATTTATCAATATTTTATTTTAAAAAAATATTTCCATCGTTATTTTAATTATTCTAATAAATATAATTTAAGATAATTTTTAAAAAAATATATGGTAAAAATTGTTCGGGTCATTCTTCAACGTAAATTATTATTCCCTTCAAGCTTCTTGAAATTGTGAATGTTGGTACAAAGATCACAATGTCCAAAATGGGTTGGTTGAGAAACTAAGTGGCTCTAATTGCTTCAGTTTTTAACAGAACTGAGATATTTGTCTCAGTGTACTTTGTGTTCTAAAGATTTGTACATGAAGAGTGAAAATAGCTTTATTTATTTTCTCTATTTTTAACAATTACAAAGCAAATATTTTTAATGATTGTATTATGGGAAATATTGAGCACACGTATTTTTCTTTTAAGATATTGTATCAACTTAAGTAATAATGAACCAAAATAAAATTAATAGGTTGTTTAGGGTAAAAAAGAATCATACTAATTCTTAGAACTTTTGTTTGAAGTTTCAATTTGATGTTCCATCAATTTTAAATGGTGTCCTTCACCATCTCTCATTCACTTTTTTTTTTCTTGAATGTAAAGTTGAAGAGGCTAGGAATGGATATTTGATGATTAGTGGCCACTAAGTTTGTGGTGTAGAATCATGTAGCCTTAGTCCATTGGTCCCAACCCTAAACGGCTAAACCAAGCCATATCATCAAAACCCTAACCCCACCACCAATCACCCAACAAGGCTACCCTACTTTCCTTTTCAGCTCCTATCATGGCTCCACCGTCCCCAACTTCCACTCACCCATTTAGATTTTTCATCCACACGACACCTTCCATCAAACTCACCCCGTAACAATCACCCAGAAACAAAAACTCAAGCTATCTATCTACACACCCATGCCGTAATACCACGATCAACGTTGAATGAAGAAAAACTTTTCATAGAGATATTTCTTAAGGGTACGTACAACGTAATTTTACAAAAGTAAAAACCTCAGGTTTCGGATTCATAATATTAGAAACCTCTTACAATCAATCACCTCGTCATATACGTGAACTTAACCCTCAAAATTAACAAAAAAAAATGTCAATCAATTACAGTAACAAAAGTAGAACCAGAAAAAGACGACGAAGATTCTGTGTGTTTTTTTTTTCAGTCTTGGAAACCAGTTTTGGCCCAAATGGCGTTTCGGAGCGTGCTCAGATCCCTCCCCTTGAGGGTTCTCCCTACACCTTCATGCACGGAGAAGGAAGCAACCCGTGTTCTCGCCAGAAACTCGTGCGGTGGCACTCTCACGCTCCTTTCAAATTCATCATAACCCTCGTAGTGATCTTCGTCGTCGTTGTCGTCGTTGTGGTTGTGGTTGTGGTTTCTCTGAGTGTACTCGTGGCCGAGGATTTTGGACCAGTCGGGGATGTTGACCGGCACCGACGCCGAGGCGGGAGCGGCCGAGGAGGAGGGTTTTTTCTTGGCGGAGCCGCGGCCGTGAAGCGATCTGCTGAACTCGAACGAGTTAGCTTGACCCGAGTTGTAAATCTCGGACTCGTCGAATTCGAAAGCGGATTCGGAATCCATGGTTAGCGCTAGAGAGTCTCTGTTTGAAGCGACGGGGAGAAAACGGTGCCTTCGTGAAGTGAAGTAGTTCTTTCTGCTTGCCATTGTTCACATGCAGAGGTGGTGATGATTTTATAACGTTGGTTTTGTTTTTGTTACGTGAATGGAACTGTGGAAGAAGGTTCTGTTGTTTTTGTTTTCGCTTGGTTTTCTTTTCCCTTTCTCCAATGTTGTTGTTTATTTGGTTCCTTTGATGTGCTTTTATAAAGGGTTTGTTGCTATCTACTTCCCTTTTCTTTGAATAAAAATAGGTGTTGCGAACTAATTAAATCTCATTTTTTTCATTATTATTTTTGGATAAGAATAAGGAAAAAGAGAGAAATTAGAAACCGGTATATAAATCCTGTTATTCTTGTTGTCTTGTGTGAAATTAATAATAACAATAATAATAAAGAGAAAATGGCTCGTTACATTCCGGATAAGGTTCCATCTTCTTCGTCTTTTTTCTTTCTCAGACACTTGGGAGAAACTACCAAGCACCACGCACCCAACAAAATCATCTAGTTTGATTCACACAATTATACTTTGCCATCATTTTTATGCTTCAATCCTTATACTCGTTTTTTTACCTTTTTTATGCTTTATTATGATATCCCTTCCATTCTATTTTATGCTTCAAGTCATAGTGCTTTAATTAGGAGGCATAATTATAATATTTTAAATTTCATAAAATCTATTATTTATTTTTCTCAATATGTATAAGACTAGTAAATGTTTCTCTCATTTGTAGTGCTTCTTTTTGTATATAAATTTTTTTATTCAGCACATGCTAATATATTTTATATCTTAATATAAAATAACGTATAATTTATTTGTTATCGTTGTTTTTATCAAGACAATTGCCATTGCATATAGTTGTATGGATATTTACAATAACTTAAGCACACCACTCAATCAACTTACATACACTCGCTTGCCAAATACAAGTTAATTTACAAAAGACTTTCATAGCACTTAATGCAAAATTATTTGTCATTTTATTTCTATGTAAACCATTTTAATTTATATATGGTTCCATTTGTTATCTTCCCTTGTAAAAAAAATATAGCTGGTTATACATGTAAATACTAAATATCACACATTCACTAGAAGATTGCTGAAATAGAATGCATTGAAGCATTAGTATCAATTTCGGTCCCATTGATTGAGTTTTTTTTTTAAATTGTAAACTATTTTTTAATAAAATAAATAAATTATTGTTTCGATTTTTAAATTATGTCTAATCTAAACTTTAATCCAAATAAGCAATATACTGAATTAGTGAAAAAGAATAATTGTTTACAATTGATCAAATCAAAATTGAATTCCATTAAAAAATATTTATTTATTTAATATTGAATTATATATCGAAACGATTGATTAATAAATGATAAAGAAAAATAAAAAAGTTGGTTCATTGTGTGTGAGAGAGAGGACAAATGCGATTATGCGATCTTATTTAAACGCGTTAACGTAGATAAATGTAGAACACGTGGCGTGCAATGATTTGGAGAAAGATTAAGGAGCATGATGGCACATGATGTAGGACCTCACTCTTATCATCTACTACAGCATATTCATTTTCCGACTTTGACCCTACACTTTAGTGTTTAGTTTGAAATAAAGAGAAAAAAAAAATTGTGGTTAATATAAAATTAATTGCTTATTAATTATAGTCTTATTAGTTTACTTCTATGACATGCTGTTTTCCTACATCATCACAAACTTCTTATGTACATGTAATTTCTTTTTCAGATCCATTTTTAATAAAATCATGAACCAACAACCAATAAACATACATAATAATATAAAAACCAATGCAACCAAAATTTATTTTATTCACATAATTACATTTATTATTGTTGATAATATGATATACTAATCTAATTAATATGGTAAGAGGTTACTAGATGAGACAAACAATGTTAATGCAACATTTTAAGATGGAACGGAAATGTCATTTCTTTTAGTAGTAAAAAGTATTTTATATTTGCGTCATAATTATATTTACAAATAATTTTTTTACTTATAAGATAAATATGATGACATACTCCTTTTTACTTAATATAGGAGGTTTGATAAACTCTTTTTTTTTATAATAAAACTTTTAAAATAGATTAGCTAGTTGAGTTTAGTTTAATAATAATGGATTGATTACTTGTTACCAGTACAAGAAATAATGATGGTAGAGTGTTCAAAAAGAGCGATACAACATGAGACTGGTGTGGGCTTAGTGTCCCGATAAAAATATAAGGTAATTTTTTTGTGGCTATGCATTAGAGATGACTTCCAATGAGACACAAATTTATAAGGTAGTGTTGGATAATCCTGCATAAAGAAAAATATATTATTTAATTATAGCGTAGGTTTGGGGAACACTAAAAAATGGATATAAAATTAAATAATTATTAAGAGGTGGACTTTAAACCTAACTCAACCTCATAAAACCGACTAGTGGGTGGCTTGATAAACCCAACAAACAATCGTTAGGATAGACTCGAAATAACTTTGATATCATATTAAGAAGTGGACTTTAAGCGTAACTCAACTTCTTAAAACCAGCTTATAAGATGAAATGTCTTAATCTCTAATCGATATGGGATCTTAAACAATAATTAACTTAGTGTGGGCTAAGGTGACAATAAAAACGTCCATATTACCTTAATATTGTCTAGACCTACGCTAAATGTAATAAAATATTAACTTGCATTCACTTTATGTCCACATACTCAGTATCATTTTGCAACTTATTTTTTGATATTGCATCTACTTTGTGTTTCCATTATAGACGCTAACTTATTATTATTATTTTAATAATTTTTAACTTGCATCTACTTTGTGTCCCCATTTTAAACTCAATATTATTCTGTCACTTAATTTTTTTCATTGCATCTACTATGTGTTCCCATTTTAGACGCTATCTTATTATTATTATTTTAATAATTTTTAGTGAACTAAAGGTCTCCATTGTTGACACAATATTTAACATTTATTTTGGTATCCAACTTGAGTAGACTTCACCCATACTAGTGACTTCTTTTTTATAGTCTTCACTTTTTGTTGACAACTAAAATGGATTTTTGTTATAGTGTGTCAATCTAACTTAACTTACTTATCTATGAGCTTAAAAAACTATAATTCAACTTAAAAATGGAAAAAATTATGAATGTGAAAAAACAAAACTTTATTATATGTATATATATATATATATTTTTTTTTTTTCAAAATATGTAGCTTGATTCAATTAATGATTTAAAATAAAAAAATCAACTCAAATGAAGTTGAACTATATAGTATATTATATTTTTTTATTGTTTGAAAATTAGTATACTCTAATTTATACATGATAAATATTTAGACATTTGTCAATTGAAATTATTTTTAATATTATTGAATCTATTATAAATATAACATTGTATTTGTTTTTGACTTTTTAAGTCTCTAAACATGTTAGTTATTGTAAGTATAAAATTAATTGACTTTTCAACATGATAAATTGGGCATGATCAGTGTGGAGTGATTCATGAACTTTGGCATCATGAAGCGGAAAGTAAAATAAAATCTACAGTGGATGAGGTTCGAAACCAAGTTTCTTCAGTGACCAAAGAAACTTTAACCACTACACTCTTTGATTTTCACTCCTCGTTTGTCGATTGGATTAGTATAATTTTTCATTCAATTATGCTTTCTATCAGAATAAATGACAGTTTGGTAGGTTTTTTTCCTTGTAGTAGAGGTGTCAGACAAAATGATCATTTGTTTCCTTTACTTTTCTATCTTGCAGAGGAAGTTCTTAGTAGATGTATCTCTAAGCTTGTAAATGATAAGAAAAATTTACATATGTTAGTCCGCAAGGTTATCTCACTCCCTCTCATATTTTATATGTTGATGACATATTTGTTTTCGGATACGATTTGTTCTTCTCTTGAGAATGGAGGTTTGAAGATTATTAATCTTCGTCAAGAAAATAATGCATATATTCTTAAGCTTGCTTAGAACTTTGCTTATAGCAACAGACCTTGGTCTTTGCTCTTGAAAGTCATGGTTTTTAAATCAAAATACGAGTTTATAATGGTTTATAAATCCTCATCCCTTTGGCCTGAAATTAAACAATTTTATTCTACTATACTTCATTATACTTATTGGACTATTGGTACATGTTCGTTTATTAATTTCTGGAATGATAAATGGTGTTCTACTACTTATTTAGCAAATATTGCAGGGTTATGTGATGGTGCTAGCATTTCGGATACAATCTCTCAATTTTGGACACGTTGTGATTAGAATATTCCTTTATATTTACAATAGATGCCTCATTTTTTTAAATCATATCATGGTTAGGGAGGAACATGATATTCCTAATTGAATTCTAGATGAGTCTGGTCGTTTCACTCTTAAATCGGCTAGAACTTTTTTCTTGGAACGAGGAGTTCCTAGTGGTTGGGGTAAATTAATCCGGTCTTCATCTATAGTACTCTGGAAAGTTTTTCATGGGCGGTTTCCTACAGATCAATATATTTAGAATAAAGGGTTTGCATATATGTTCTATGTGTACGCTTTGTGAAAAGCATGAGGAATCTATTCAACATTTATTTTTTGAATGTTCTAATGCTTTGCATATTTGGAGTTTCGATAGATTTTTCTCACTTCTAATTTGTCTAATAAGGATAATTTTCTTTCTTTTATTAAAAGTGATGGTAGTCCTTTGGTTAAATTGATTAGGCTTGTTGTGATAACTTTTTCTATTTGGATGATATGGCGCATGAGAAATTATGCTAGATTTCAAGATAAGATTGAGGTTTCTAAGGCTATTTCGGTAATTAAATATTTAACTTGTTTGGTGGGAAATTCGTCTAAAGCTTCAATGAAGAATGATATGTTGGATTTCAACGTGATTAATTTTTTTAGTATTAATACTCGTAGTAGTAAGTTCTTCGTTCTCTTCCTGTTAGATGGGAGTTTTCTTCATCAAGTTGGGTTAAAATTAACACTAATGGGGCTGCTAAGAGTATCCTGATCTTGCTACTTGTGGAGATATTTTTCATGGGAGTATGAAGGAGTTTATTGGTGCTTTCTCTAGGTTTTTTGAAGTTCAAACTGCTATGATTGATGAGTTTTATGGAGTTATACATGCTATGAAGGAAACTCAAAAGACGGGGCTTACTAATGTTTGGTTTATTCATAGATAATCATTTCATTGGTATAATAGACTTCCATCTAGTATGTTCTTATAATTCTTTATGAATATGTATAGTTTACCTATGTATTATTTTTGTTAACATATAAATTTTGGTCTACTCCCTTCATATTTTTGTATTTTTTTTCTTTATTTTTAATAATATTCTTTTCATGTGATGACAAATGATTTTTGTTACTTAAGGTGTTAGCCTGATATGTTAAGTTACATACTGATGCCCTATCATGAAAGCTTTTAAAAAAAATAAAATTAACACGTAACTTTTTTTTTTAAAATAGTTTATTGTTAATGCTCTAAAATTAGATGATTATTCAACAAATAAAGTGTAGAAAATTACAATAAAATCACAATAATTGATTGGAGTTCTTATTTTTTTATTATAATAATCACAATAATAAAAGTAAAGTAGATGATTATTCAACAAATAAAGTGTAGAAAATCACAATAAAATCTCCTAAATTCATTCACACCATGATTGATCGGAGCTCTTATTTTATTTGGAACTGAGAATTTTACTGATGGAGCAGCATAAGGTTTCATCTTTTTATTTGAATTTAATTTGTGTGTCCAGTGAAATCAACAACTCTCAAAGGGTCAGCAACATTGCTTCCATTGATTAGCGAATTTTGGAACTGAGAATAAGGATTTTATATAGAACAAAACGAAGCACCTAAGATCTTCAAAAACAGACTTTATTAACTTCAAAACGGTGGTTTTATTTTTTTTAAAAAGATTTAATTACATTCCACATGTGTAGTGTGTGCACCATATCATCAATAGTTAACGTAGTTAGTGAAAACTTAACGGAATGAACCAAATTGAATCTTTTTAGAAAACCTTCTGATCAAATTGATTATTTTAAAAATTACTTTATTGAATTGAATATTGATCCTAAAAGTAGAGAAAAGAAAGTAATTAAATAAGAAAAAAGTAAGTGGATTATTCTTTAGATTTCTCTTGCTTGAGTGGTGCTTATGAGTTTTTTTCCTTATAAGCTATAAGACTCAATCTCTTTTACGGAATGTCATGACTTGACACTTTCCTACTTCTCCATTGGTTGATTTTCATTTTCGATAGTTTATATTTGGTCCAAAGTGTGTGTGAGGTATCTCAGACAAGTACTTGAAGACTCAAGTTAGATATGTCCTAGTTAAGTATGAAGATCATAAATTCATTATCTTTTAAATTACAGGTGTTCACCAATTCATAGTTGTTATTATGGATCCCTATCTACGAGGAGGTTATGATAGACCCATATAAGTTCATATCCTCCTAATCATGCTTTAGGGGCGTAATTAAGTTCATTAGTTATTAATTGTTATGGTATATTTTCTTTGATTAAGTCAAGAGGTTGAATGATTGCTCTTGAGTTTGTTCGATATGTCAACGTATCAAGATATTGTAAGGTCTTTATTATGAATTCAATTACTTGATCACTTAATGATAAAGATTCTAATATTATTTCTAATTGTGAGTAAAATATTATTTTAAGATAAAAAAAAAATCTTGTCCAATTAAAAAAGACTGATTAAATATATGGTTATTATTAAATATATGGTTAAATAATAAGTTCAAAACTACTAAAGTTATATTAACAATTTTATAAAAAAGTTATATCTTATTGCTCATCAATATGTATATAATAATCTTCAACGAAGAGAAACAAAATATTTTTTATGTGAGAAATAAAAGATTAATAAAGTAGAAAAAAAGTTAATATTAAAATAATATGTTTGGTTTTACTTATCTTAAATATTTTAATAATCATACAATAAAATAATTTACAAAGAAACATCATCAAGTGAAGACAATTTCAAAACAACACAACTTTTTTAAAATTTATTAAGCGGAACTGGATAGAGATAATGAATTTTTGGTTGAAGGAAATTTGCCCAACAATTTAGATTTATTGAGTAAAATTATTCAAGCTTTAATTTTGAAGAAAATTCACTAAACGAATTATATTCATTCTATGAATCTTGAAGAAAACTTAAAGATTTTGCTTTAACTTTTTTAAATTTCGTTCAATGATTTTTTTAATATATATATATATATATATAATTATAAGTAATGTATTTTTATTATAAAATCAACACAAATCATATCAAATATCTTAGTTTGAGTTTATTATGGATTTAAATTAGAATATATTGTTGGTAGTATTTATCTTAATTAAAAGAATTTTTACTTACCTTAAATAAAAATATTTAAATTAGTATATAAATATTTTAATTACTTCAATAAATACATTGACGATTTTTCATAAAAAAAATTATCCATAAATATTTGATACTTTTTAAAATTAATTGATAAACGTCAAATGTCAAAATAAACGTGCTTATATAATATTTGTTTGCAAATTCTGTTTACAATTTATGGATAAAAACATTTTTGAGTGACTGTAATTTTATTTTTGTAATTTTTTTAAAAATATTACAGTTTTTTATTTGTTTAAATATCAATTATATTTTTAGTTTATAATTTAAATATTATATATATATATATATATATTATAACTTAAAATATTCCCGACCAAACTTAAAATGAAATAAAAAATACACGCACATCATATTTTCAGAAAGTTCTCTATATTATAATACAATAAAAAAATAATAAGATTAATCCAAGTAGTGGTAAACTAATCGTCTTGAGGAAGATAATAATACGTGTGATGAATCTGTGGTGAAGAAGCACCATGAAGAACGAAAATGTGTTTTGAACAGCAAAGAAAACATTGAGAACGAAAAAGTGTTTTGAACAGGAAAGAAAACATTGAGATATAACTCTATGTAACAGAAAGAAAAGGAGAAAACAGAGATGCAGTATGAATCCTAAAAAAAAGAGAACAGAAAGAAACAACAATGAACAATGATAATGATTGTGAATAGAAAATAAATATAATTTATTATTCAGTTATTATTGTGTTTAGTGATTATAAGGATGCATTATATAAATTATATAAAACATAAAACAGTAAATAAAGGGAATAAAGTATTACAAAAAAAAGCCCAAAATAAACTAACCCAACAAAGTAACAAACTTTATAAAAAAAGTTAAATTTAATATATATTAGAAAGGTAAAGGAAAACAACAATAGAAAAAATAGATTAAAGCTTAAGTTAATATAGTATTTAAAAAAATGTTACCAATATAGGTCAAATGTCAAAATATATAGATAAAAGAATTATATATGTGAAGAAGTAATTGTATTTTATTATATTGTTCATTTTTATTATTAAAAAGGATGATTATTTTACATGTGTCTAATTTCAGCATACTCCAATTCTGAATTTTGATAAAGAAAATAAAAATGAAGACAAGAAAATTATAAAATGTATAGAGAAAAACAAGTGAAAGTCAGAATAAAGGATTAAAATATTAATAAAAAGAATCTGCTGCTTCCGCGCTCTATTTCATTTACTATCTACACCCTTTTATAATGTATTGGAAAAGACTGTTTGAAATATCAAGAAAACAAAAACGTGTTCTAGAAAATATATCCTAAAATGTAAAAAAGAAAAACTTTTTACAATTTTTTTTATAATGCTTTATTTACCATTCAAAAATACTTTATCATGCCTTTTTTTTTTCTTAAATCTTAATATCTGAGAAAGTAATTTTAATAAAACAAAAGAGAGCAAATAAAATTAAAAATACTATTTTACTATTTTAATTTAAATGAAAGAATTAAGAGGGAGTTCTTTAGAAGAAAGGTGAGGCCAATTGTTTCCCACACCTAATATTTTTGAATATGCACTCAATGCTTTTTCTAAAATGCAAATTTCCTTTGGACATTTTATTTTAAAGGAAAAACTCAAAAGTATGATGTATGTTGTTCTTTTTTAGTGATAATGAAGATAATGTTGGTGGAATGGAAATTTGATTATATTGATTTTTATGAGATTGAGTTAATTATTTCACGCAAGAAAAGATGATTAAACAAGAGTTTTAACATAAAATAGTGAAAGGTAGGTTTCTGAAAATTAGATTTAAAATAATTTTCGAGATGGATAAATCTACCATGTGTGTTCTTAGGTGTGTGGTTTCAAGAAATGAAAATCTAGAATATTATATTTTTTATTTATTTTGGAAAGGAAATTTTTAAAAAATAGTGGACTATGAATATGTTATCCTAAAAAGTAAAATATAAAATAAAAATTGCATTCTGGAAGATGCAATCCAAAGGCCAGACATGACTTCCACACATTAAGGGTAATTTGGTCAACTCAAATAAGCTAATAGGTGTAGAAAGCATTTGCAAAAAGTGAGTGTGAATAGTTTGATTGAAACAAAATATGGTAATTTTTAAAACAGAGCCCAATTTGCCAATAAACAAAATAGCCCACTTCAAGTGTAGACCCAAATTAAAGAGCCGTACTTTAAAAGACAGATTTATCCTTAATTGTATCTCAGAAGTTATAGTGCTAGTTACAAAATTGGTTATAACAGCGAGTGGCAAAACGGACCTTTAAAAACCCTAATACCCATTTTCCTTTATATATAACCCACTCTTATTTTCATTTCTGTCTGCTTCGCCTCATTCTCACTCACAAACCCTAACACTCTTTCTTCCTCTTCCATCACTGCAACACAATGCCGCCAAAGTTCGATCCATCCCAGGTCGTCGACGTCTTCGTTCGCGTCACCGGCGGCGAAGTTGGCGCCGCCAGTTCGCTCGCTCCTAAGATCGGTCCCCTCGGTCTCTCCCCCAAGAAGATCGGAGAAGACATCGCCAAGGAAACCGCCAAGGACTGGAAGGGTCTCAGAGTCACCGTCAAGCTTACCGTGCAGAACCGTCAGGCTAAAGTGACGGTGGTTCCCTCTGCGGCGGCGCTAGTCATCAAGTCCCTGAAGGAGCCCGAGCGCGACAGGAAGAAGACCAAAAACATTAAGCATAATGGAAATATCTCGCTCGACGATGTCATCGAGATTGCTAGGATTATGAGGCCGAGGTCAATGGCGAAGGACCTTAGCGGCTCGATTAAGGAGATTCTCGGGACCTGCGTCTCTGTGGGATGTACCGTTGATGGAAAGGATCCTAAGGACTTGCAGCAGGAAATCACTGATGGTGATGTTGAGGTCCCTCTTGATTGAGGAGGAAGAAGGCTTTGTTACTCTTTTTCTCTTACCCTCGTTTATTTCGTGTTTCTTTTTATTATATAAATTTGGGGCAACTATTGAACTTTTTGTTTAAGTTTATTTAATGTTTGGATAATTTAGATGGTTTCGAGAGATTTTATCATGGGCTTAGTAGTTTACTTCTGCTCATAAAATGATATGTTTTTCGATATAATTTTGTCAATGGAGTGTAGTTTATTTTTGCGAATGTTTTCCTCTGTTGGTCTGTTGGTTTTCATTAGGTAAGTTTGAGTTCGTGTTGAATTTGTCTTTTAATACCTTGAAGTGGGTATTGTTTGGGATTTGCTTATGGATTAATTATATTGTTCATTGTTCTGGTAATTTATTTCCCTGCATTTTGCTGTTTTGTGTTTGTTTTCTTAGCTGACTTTATTTTTTTATGAGTAGTTGGAATGAGTTATTTAATCAATGGCCATAGTTTAATTGATTTCCCATGTAGGTGAATCTGTCTTTCTGTTTTAGTGAAGTTACGTTGAACATTGTTGGGATTTGTTGATATTGTAAGTTCCCCGGGTGACTTACCTAAGTGTGTTTGTTTTGAGAATTATGCAAAAGCACAGTATGTCGAATTAATCCGATTGTGTTAGTGTCCAGTTTTAAGCAACATTTGATGTTTGCAGCATTGGACATAATGAACATGACGATTGATGTGTTTTTGTTTTGTATTCATATCGATTGATTTTCTGACAATTAGCCGTTTAGTGGAGTTTGCCATTGCATTGTTAATTATTTTATGACATTCGCATTTAGGATTTTATGTTTGATTGATGTTTGCCGTTTAAAAGTCTATGTTCTGCACATAAGCCTTTGTTTGTACCTTTTTAACTGTATACATTGGTTGGTTCAAGAACATTATTGCATTAGTATAGATGCCTTTCGCTGCTTTTCCCTATACATGCATCTTTTATACAACTTGTGACTAGCATGTTTTCTAGGAACACATAATCCTATATATACTATCATTTTTATAGTTGTATTGTCAACTAACGTGTAGTGTTTCTGGATTTTGGTTGAAGTTTGTAGTATGTGAATGTACGTGTGCAAAATGATGTATTGTTGGTGGGAAAGCTTTGCTTGTTTTTGCATTTAAGTTTGCGTCAACAAATTGCAATTGTTTATCCTTGTGGAATTTGTTAATATTGGACAATTGTTAACTGCATTTCAATCTAATTCTAGCAGTTGATGGTGGTAAAAATTTCAATTATAAGATTAAGGTTCAGGTAAATTTCAATTAAGCCTAACGTTTAGTGATTCAGAAACTATGTTCAGTTTGATTGGCGAATTGTTTAATCTTTAATATATACGTTTGAGATTATGTTTTGTTTCGTTACGTTGAATATAATGTTTTTATTGGGATGAATTTATTTTAATCCCCTTTGGACGCAACTGAAATAAAGAAAAAAACCTGTCTTCTCATAACTTCTAGACTAATATTAATCCAAGTAGTTAGTTCCTTCAGGTTTGTTGACGACGCGGTGACGTTTGTCTTCTTTTATTTTTCTCTTAAGTATATCCCGAAACAGACAATAAACAAACAGTAGTATTTAATTAGTTGAAATTTTGATTGGTTTCCTAGAAATTCTAGGAGTTATCTGAAATAGGACTTTTTCTTCCTACACCTCCATACTAAATATGAAAATACCGGGGAAGTCAATTTCATATTTAGAAAAAAAATTCTGAATTATGTAATCCGGAAGCTAATAACACATCTGAAAAAAAGACTTCTGGATTATATAATCCGGAAGCTAATCTTATGTATATAAAGGACTTCCAGATTTCATAATCCGGAAGTTAATCACAAAAGACTTATGGATTACATAATCTGGAGGTTAATTCTAATTCTGAATCTAGAAAAAGACTTCCGGATTATTACATAATCCGGAATATTGAAAAGGGTATTTTTGAAATAAGAAAAATTTATGGGTGGGGCACAAGGTATGGAGGTGCAGGAAGAAGCAGCCTGAAATAGTTTATAGTTCATTCATAATTAAATAAAAAAAATCCAAAGCTCTGATAGTTTCTGCCTACTGTGAAACTCAGAAATAAATTATGTGCATATTTCAATTAACGAGGTTCAATTTTTTTCTGTCAAAAAGTACGGGTTATTAAAGAACGTATATTTTTTTGAAATTTTGGAAACTGATCTTTAAAACTTATTTTATGTAATTTAATTTTAGTTCATAAAGTTTTTTATTGAATATGTTTATAAAAAAGGTTAGTATTATGTGATGGTTTTACGCACGGTAATATACATATACGGGTTTGAATTTTTATCCAAGTGTAAAATTTAAAGTATTTTCTTGAATCGTGGTTTGATACATATTTAACTTAGTTTTTAAAGTAAATATACACCTCAATTTTTTGTGGTTTCTACTTAATTTTGCTTGAATGTGTCTAAATTTTATAAAACTTGGCACTGTCACTAATTTTTTCATATCTTCACTAAAACAAATTCGGTTTATTAATAATGAATGATGTTGAGAAATGTTTTCTCTTGGAATTGTGTACCACTATTTTTATTAGCTTTTTCTTTCGTTTCTCCTTATAGTGTGCACATTTGTTGCATAAGAAAGCAGTAGAAAAACATTTGTTGCATAAGAAAGAAAGCAGTAGAAAAAAATAGTGTTCGGTAACTACTCTTTCTTCCTACACCTCCGTATATTCTTCTTTCACCTTCATAAATTTTCGTATTTCTAAAAATATATCTTTGTAATATTCTGAATTATATAATTTGAAATTTTTTTTCAAAATTTATAATTAAATTCTAAATTACATAATTTAGAAACCTTTTTTCAGATGCATGATTAGTTTTTGGATTATGAAATCCAAAAATCTTTTTTAATTTTGAGATTATATAATTCAGAAGTCTTTTTTCAAATACATGTATGAATTTTATAATTCAAAAATTACTCTATAAGAGTGGCAAAAAAAAAAAAAAAAAAAAAAAAAATTAAATAGGGTAAAAAATTAAAATATCAAA
>Ga0123342_1000165_pt1 | contig 86980 bp, 39 predicted proteins | sample Turbeawhitnodule_FD_89960 | JGI IMG/M metagenome (GOLD analysis project Ga0123342, IMG submission 89960) | Root nodule microbial communities of legume samples collected from Mexico - Turtle bean Mexico white nodule | ecosystem: Host-associated > Plants > Roots > Nodule | place: Mexico: Nepantla...
AAAAAAAAAAAAAAAAAAAAAAAAAAAAAAAAGAGTTATATATTTGGCAGAAATAGTAATAAAAGAAACCAATAAACAAAAGATGATACTACAATACAAAAAAGTCCGTGAATGCAAAAAATAAACTTGAATTTAGTTAGTGTAAATAAAAGTCGAAATACTAATATTTTGATATAAGTGAAGTGCACAAAAGATAAAAAAAAAATATTGATTTGGAAGGAAGAGTCGGAAAAGAAACTAATAAAGAAAAAATGAATCCCACATAGCATAAGTGGCCATGAAGAGGGTATTGTTCCTCTACCACTCCTCAATCAAAGGAAAGGCGTTGCAATTTCACTTCTAATTCTGTTTTCTTCTATTTTTCTTTCTTTATTGCAAAACAATAAATGCAACCAATTTTTTTCATAAAGAGATATCCAAATTTTCGTATCTTAATAAGTATACGTTTTTTAATGATATTATTTATTATTAAATAAACAACAAATAAATACAAATAAGTGGGAAGAGAAAATCAAAAACTCATCTATTAAAGAAAATATATTTCTAAAAAAAGTTTACTTTATATAAAAAGACATATTTTCAAACTAAACAAACATTTATTTCAAATTCACACCCAAATTTATTAAACTATTTGTAACTTTATTACTTTCTCTAAATATACGAGAGATTTTAAAATTTAAGCAATCATTCTTAATTAGGTAATATTTTCATCTTTCTCTATAGCATCAAGAAATAACATTATAAAATCATTAACACATATTCACTTTGGAAGCATAAAGAAGTAACTGGACAAAACTAAGATTCATACAAGTGGATCCATCTACACTGCATTTAACATACGAAAATGTTGTACATTCTAATATAATATTTTAATTATTTTAAATTTTTTTAAATTTAAAAATTATTTTAACATTTTACATTTTGCTTATATTTTAAATTAACATAATCGATAAAGGTGATTTGCAAACAATCATATAAATATTTGCAGCTTTTTGTAAACATAAATATTAATATTAGAAGTCTGCAATATTATTTTCCATCATGCCTATAAAGATATTTCAGTCATCCCAACCCCTTTAATCAGGGTTCAAACAAATACAGCCATGATAAATAAATTTAAAATATATTTGTTTAATTAAATAATATTTTATTTCCATTTATTTATTTATTTCAATGAAACTATTTTTATTTTCATTTACTTCTCATTTAATTTTCCTTATTTTTTAACCAACTAATTTTTAATTTTGCTTTATTTATTATTTTCTCTTTTGTTTTATCAAACTAAACATAAAAGACTTGATTCTTTTGCTAAGTAATCATAACTAGGATGATAATATTTTGATAACATAATTTGTTATCCAAATATCCTATAAAATTATTTTAATTAAATATATTAACTGCGACCCGGTTTAGTTTCGGACACCACAAAGGCACTACTGAGCAGTGGCACAGTCATGCAGAGGCGCTGCTAATTCTCACTATAAATAAACATTTTCCTTCAATCATTTTCACCATTCTGTTTCTTCTCTCACACGTTTCCAAACCATGGCAACCGTCATCCGCACCCATCACCAAAGGCACGACGCCTACACTGTCAACATTGACGGAGACCAAGTCTCGGTAACCGTCACAGCCAACGCCGGTGTCGTGCGCCGTTGGCTCTGTACCACGCTCCACCTCCGTCGCCACAAAGTCTTCCTAAAGCGTCTTGTTGTCGGCCTCGGAGTCCAGTGGACTCCCGGTGGCTCAGATCCTCCGGCGGATATTCTGCAGCTCTGCGTCGGCCGCCGCTGCCTCATCTTCCAACTCGCTCGCGCCAAGAGCGTGCCAAGGAAACTCCACACGTTCCTGAACCATAGCTCTAACATCTTCGTCGGATTCTGGAACCATTCGGACCGCCGGAAGCTTAAGCATTCGGTGCACAGCTTGGATATGTGGCACGATCCTCTGGATCTGAGGTATTTTGCGGAAACTGAGGACGATGACGATCTCAGTCAAGATTCGGTTGAGAAGATCATAGAGAAATGCCTTGGTTACGAAGTGGAGCAGAGGAACGAGATCAGCATGAGCACTTGGTATAAGAAACATCTTAGCGACGATCAAGTTGCTTATGCGACCGTTGATGCTCACTGTGCATTCCTCGTGGGAAGGAATAGCAGAGTGTGGAACGTGCTGAGATCGAGGAGGTAACTCTTGTATGCTACAAATAATGCTTCTACTTTACTTCCTCCTTTACTTCTTTTACTCCATACTCCTGTTACCTTCTTTTGGACTTGGCTTTGTTTCTTCATTTAGGGCACTTATCTTGCGTTCATTACTTTCAAACTTCCAAACGGCGTTCGAGTATGCGTTTAGTGCTTTTTCATAATAAAAATGTGTTGTGGAATTTCCTACCTTCTGTTGCCACCGAAAAAACACAAACACTGCCTTCTCGTCTTTTAGCATAAGCTGAGTATTGTGTTATGTGAATCATAGGAGATGAGCTTTTATTACCACGACTGAAGGAGAAACAAAATTTGAAATTTGATTTGCAAAGTAAACTAAATGATTTTTTATTTCTAAACTTCCATTTTTCTTTATACTACTTTATTTGATCTTCAATCAAATAAAAACAGTACATCATCATTGCAAGGATATTATCATATACAGTTCATTTTCTAAAAAAAAAATATTATAGCAAAAATGTTGGTCATTTGATTCTTGGAGAAGCTTTGCTTTCATTTTTTATTTATAATACTAAAACGGTTCATCTTTTTTAAATGGCTTTCTTTATTAACTAGGTATATAAAAAGCTTGCTCAACTAGGAACTACTAAAATTTAAGAAACTCACTTCTTTTAATAATAAATATAGTGTGTATGTGTTGGGTCATTGTCGGAAAAATTAATTTTGAAGGGATGTAATTTATGTTTATATTTGTTTTATTTCAAAATTAATTTTACATCAACACTATATGACTATGTGCTTTGGTTTAATTTAAAAATCATATGGTGTCTCCATCGTTTTGGATGAGCAATCAAAAATATTATAAATTTTTTTATATTCAACAAATTACTTAAATTTATTTTTAATAATTTGAATAAAGTATCAACAAATTGTTTCTTTATTATTTGAATTATTCGTATCCAAGTGAGTGTTCTTCGTTCCAATGGAAAATTGAAAATAACACAAGCACCTATAAGTGGAAAAATGAGAGCCAGAAAATGCAAGGAGAACACAAAATTACCCTCATTTTTTTTCACTGTCTACAAAAAAGCTTTGGCAAATGAGGAATAACGAATAATCCTAAACAATAATAAAATACATTATATATAACTAGAAATATTACATTGATTCTAAAGAACAATCGATGTTATCTATTTCAATAAAAATCAATCTAGGGATATTATATCGGTTTTAAGAAAGAATTGATGTAAAAAACTCCATCTTTTCATATCATAAATTTAATATTTATATAAGTTACTACTAGTAGAATCTTATGTTATTTGTATATTTTACATTGTTTAAAAAATTAATGTAAAATATTATCTATTTTCTATATTGTTAATATTTACATCGATATATAATAAATTTTAAATAATTAATATATGTATTTTTTTTTATGTACTAATGTGACGTTGAATTAAAATGTTAAGAGAGTTTAACATTTCAAAATGATTTGACTTGCACCTTGTAAATAAAGAAGCACCGTGTATTAAAAAACATTATAACCAAACCATTTTGGTGTGTGTAAAAGTAGCTTATTTTATTTAAGAAAGTAGATTCTTTAATTAAAATGTTAATTTTAATTAAAACACAGTATTTTTAATTTATTTTATTATGTTTGTACTTTTCATTATATCTATCTATGTATAAGGGTTGAATTATTCATTTTTATTATTAATAAAAAAAAATAAAATCATAGCAAGGTAGCCACGAATATTCAACCTGATAACTCGATAGTTTCAAATCAATTTGAACCACAAAATTTAAATTTTCTTATATAATCGATTTGTTTCATATGGAACCACTGTAAATCTGATTAACTCGTTTTAGGTCTCACATTTTAATTTTAAGAAGCAAAACAAAACTAAGATACCTAATTAGATAATATACGTTATTTATATTTTTAGAAATTACGCTAATCTTCTTCAAGGTTATAATATTAAGTAATATTCACATATTTTCCAATTTTAAAATAAACACTCACATTTCTTAATTTTTTTTAAAAACTGAGAGTCACACCTCTTCTTATTTTTTTAAAAATCTACCATAAGAAAAAGTAACACTTTAATTCTTTTCCCTTTTTTACTATTTTTCATTTTTTTATCAATATAGATAAATAAATAATAGAGGTGATTAAGTGCTTCACTTCCATCATCTTAAACTATCCTTTTATTTAATAAACAAAAATATTCATATTCGCTTTTCTTGTGTTTTCTCCAGTGACATGTTCTATAAATATATTTCCCAAATGAAAAAAAAAATTGTGCTTCATACATCATTGAAAACAGTAAAAAATATTATTGTTTATAATATAGATTATGATATCCGAAGGATTAGTATCATACTTGACTTTTTTATTTTGATGAAATAATATAATTTTAAAAAATTTAAATTTGTTCTTTTCTCACTCTCTTCCTACTTTCATTCCAAGTAAGGGAACATCTACTCAAAAATCTCACTTTTCTTAGGGGTTACAAAATGTTATTTTTTAAATTATTTTTATTCTCATTCAAAGAAAAAGACAAACACTTATTCTCAATTACAATCCTTTAGTTTTTCAATTTTAAAATTAAATAAAATTAACTTATTAAAAATTATTAAATACTAACTTTTCCTAAAAAAAATAACTCGTGTAGTTCCACGAGGATAGGATGTTAGGGACACACTTTCAGTTGGTCTCAATGTTCACTTAAAACAGACTCTTCGATGTTTAAGTCAATAGAAGTTCATACATGAGAATTAAGAGTATCTAATAATTAAGATAGACTATACTCATAGAAAATGAGTATTTATAGGTGCTTTCGTCTTAGTTGACCGTCATAAATCTTTTGTATTAGTCATACAGTTTTTTAACCCACAGGAAAAATTAAACTACATAGGATTGTTTATTTATTAAGTTTTATTATTTTCTTTACAAATAACAAATAAAAAATTTTAAATATTACTTATATATTATTATTATTATTTTTATAAAGAAACGTAAATACTTAAAAATTAACATGTATAATATATAAACAATATTAAAATGGTTTTGTTTATTGCAACCGAAATTTTGATTCAATTTAATTTTTTAATTTATTTATTTTCAGTAATTTTAATTTTAATTCAATTTAATTTATTTGAACCAAAATTTCAATTGAATTTAATGTTTTAATTTATTTTGTTTCAATTTAGAAGTTTTCTCAGAGTTAATGAGCAGTTAATTAAAAGGCTATTAATATTAGACAAAATAGTAGAACATATGTTTTTTTTTTAAATAATTAACTTTCATTTTATATTTTCATTATAGTCTTTTATACTGATTTTTTAACTATGTATGTATGAATTTAGAATTAGATTCTTGGTTCTATTCATTTAATGACCACTATACTGGTTATTAAAATTTCAATTAAAATTGGTTAGAAACCACACAAAGAGGCATTTGTAAAAAAACCATAAATAGTAAATTTTGAAAAAAATTTGTAAAACACAAAGATATATTCATATTCATGTATACAATTGGTATAGAAATAAGTTTATACAAAGAATACAATATAAAATTAAGTATTTGTTTTGGTTTGCAACAGCAGTAAGCCATACTCTTCTTCCTTGCATACACGTTTCTTCCTCCAATACAGGTTTCTTCCCTGCATAGAGTTTTCAAATTATTGAATCGGTTGCAATTATGAGTGTTTCTCATCTGAAACAAGTATTTTGTGTTGAGTATATGAAGTGATAAGAATTTATAGAATTGTATGGTTGCTATACTAAATATACAACTCGTTACAAGAAATGATGAACATGACTTTATGTTATTAATATATGAATAAATAAAACAATAATAATATAATCACTAATTATTTAAAGTTTATTGATTATGTCGTTTTAGTAATTGATGAATGAAAATTCAATTAAGAAAAAAATTCAGTCGTCAAAAGTTCTTTGACATTCCAGACTTTAAAGCAGTAAGTACACTAATAAAACATACATAGTCAATTATATATAATGCAATCAACTATATGCATAAAACTTTTTACAGAAAATAACAATATTTTTTTTTATATTAGAATTCATTATTACGTTAATTTCATTCCCAAATTAGTAGTCCACTCCATTATTAAGAACCATAAATTTGGAAATGCTTAAAAAATTATAGTAGAATAAGATTGAAACCTACGATAAAAATAAGCTAAAAAATATTTTGTTATAAAGCTTTTATTTTTTGGATTGAAATAAAGGAGTAAAAAAAAGGAAGGAAACAATTGTGAAAAGTGTAGGTTTTTTTATTGGAGAAAGAGAGTAGGAATCCAACACAAGTGAAGGAGAAATTTAAATTTGTCAGTGTGATTGTTGTAATAAAAAAAATATAATAAAGTGATATATTTATAAAATAATTAAACTATTATTTTGTTATAAATTAATTTTAATTAATATTAATTATAATTTTATTATTATTATTTTACTTTTATTTTTATTACTACTATTTTAATTTTATTATTTTATGATTTTAATTATTTTTAATATTTAGGATTTTTTATGTTGTTTTAATATTTATTTTATTATTTATTATTACTTGTACTTTTTTACCTTTTATTTTTCTTAGTATTATTTTTTATGATTTTATTATTATTGTTGTTGTTATTTTAAATATTTTTTTATTATTAATTATAATTTCAATGTTATTTTAATAATATTATTATTTTATTGCATTATATAACATAATAATTAATTAATTAATTATGTTATATATCTTAGCATGTATGATTGCTTTATGTCATAATATAACATGGAATTGTTGGAGTAGAAGAACAATAAACATAAGAGTATAAACTATATTATTCTTTCAACTATTTTTTTATGAGTGTCAATATTTTGTTTTATATGGTGTCATATATAGAACTATGCATGCACTATGCGTCAAATCCGTTTTCGTTTTTTTTTTTTGCAAATCGAGTATTAAAAACCGTTACGATCCACTGATAAAATAAAACCGTTACGATCCGCGCCTTTATCAAGCCGTTTACAATTTAAACGTGCTTACTAACAAATCAGAAGCACTCTGAAATCCAAAACATGGCCTCAGTCACTCACCGAGAAAACCGCGTCAACCACGACGTCCTAACCGTCTACCTTGCCGGAGATTACATCACCGTCACTGTCACCGCCAGCGCCTCCGTCGTCAAGCGCTGGCTCTCCTCTACGCTCTACTTCAGCCGCAACTTCGTGTACTTCAACCGCCTCGTTGTCGGCCTCGGCGTCCAGTGGACTACCGGTGGTCGCAACCCGGCGTTGGACACGTTGCAGCTCTGTGTCGGACGCCGCTGCCTCATCTTCCAACTCGCGCACGCCGACGGCGTGCCGAAGAGCCTCCGCACTTTCCTGAACGATCCTAGCCACACCTTCGTCGGATTCTGGAACCACTCCGACCGGCGGAAGCTCAAGTATTCGGAGTACGAGTTGGAGATGTTCACCGATCCTCTAGATCTGAGGCTGTTCTGCGAGAATCTCCGGCAGGCTTCGGTGGAAGAGATCGTGGAGGAGTGTCTCGGTTTCCAAATATACAAACCGAGTAAGATTGGCAGGAGCATGTGGTATAATTCATATCTCAGCGACGAGCAAGTTACTTACGCCACAGTTGATGCTTACTGTGCGTTCCTCATCGGTAGGAATATCAGAGCCTGGAGCATCTGATGTAAATCTGGCTGCGTTTTTTCAGGTTTTGCTTAGTTTCTTTTGTAGTTTATTATTTCTTTTCTAGGTTATTTTTGGATTTTCATTAATAATGAGTTGACAATATGCTCATTATTGGTGCTTTTATATTCAAAGATAGCAGAAATTATGTGATAATCAGTTTTTTCTTTTCTTTTTTGTGGTCTATGATTCTGGTTTTTGATAAAGTAATTTCATGAAACGAAAAAAATATTTATATGACCAGAGAAATTATCTCTAGTAATGAATACGGATATAGAGTTTATTTTAGGAAAAAAGATGATTATATATCTTGGACTTTGTTGAGGCAAGTGTAACGGTACATCATCTTTAGGTTTGAGTATGGTTGAGAAGGTTTATTGTAAATGAGGAGAGATTTTAGTTCATTTGTGATATTTTGAGTATTTAGTAGAGGTAATTTGAGTAAATATGTCAAGAAAGCTGTGAGTGAAAGAATGTAATGAAGAAGAAATGAGAAATTGGTGGGTATTGTGTAAAGGATAAATTTGCTTTATTTGATTTTTTAAAATATTTTTGTAGTTTTATTTTGTTTTTTAATTATTTATTATCCATTAATAAATAATATTTTTTACATTGATAATTATATTATGGAAAATAATCTATTTTTTAATTAATCTTTTAACAAAACAAATCATATTTTAAAATATACAATTTTGATTTTAGATACAAAATAGCCTATTATCCTTCATTAATTCAAGTACACATATTTTCTACTTAAATTCACCGCCTTTCCGTTAAATCACATCATCTCATTTTTTTATTTTCCATTGAGCGGGGATGGTTTATATAAATCGTCTTTTGCTTGTTGTGAGACTTCTGAATGCACTTAGAGGAGAATAAACTAGGAGAGTTAGCTTTTAAAACCTTTTTTTGGCTTTAAAAATGAATACGAAAATGTGCTAGCTAAGTAGTGGTAGAAAAAACTTCTGAATATATATTATTTCTACCGGAGAAAGAGGGATGTTCACATGAAAAACACTTTCCCCAATACTAATAAGTAAAAATAAAGGTGTGATAATTATTTTAAAAGAATTAGAAATAATTATCCTTGAATTTGAATTAACTTAATTAACTCACTAAAAAAATTAATAAATAACAATCAAACTTAGAAAAAAAAAATCACTATATTAACTAAATTAGATAATAATTAAAAACTGAAAATTATTGATATATAAAATTATTTATTAATAACAATGTATAAAATAAATTTTAAATTGATATCTAAATAAGTTATTTAAATTTTAATTATTAATATTTTAAATTTTAAATTGACCTATAGTATTAATCAAAATTAATTTAGAATATAAATTAATAAATAGCTAAAATCTTGAAAGATAAGAATTAGATATGAATTTAAAAATTATTTTAAATTTTTTTATTAGTAATATAAATGAATTTAAATACGAATAACTTTTTTAGTTTATAAAATAGTTTCTAATTTACGTAACTATTTATTTTAATTTTTAAAATTATTTTTATTTAAAACGATTTTTTTGAGTGTCTGTATTAATATTTTATATAAATCTTTGCAGCTAATTCAGTGTATTTTTGTAATAATTTCAAAAAAAGAAGTAATTTCATAATATTTAATAATAGATGTATTATATTTTCTAAATATTTAGAAATTAAAATAAATACTTTTATGTTTAAATATTTTGTTTTTCAGTGTTTAATAAGGACCAAATCATTTACCCATACAAATTAAAAATAAATCAAAAGAATCGGAAGCTTTTACATGAAACTAGAAAATATTGTCGTGATTCTAAAGCAAAAATTTAATTTATAAATTAAGTATATACGATATTATATTATATTATATTTCCAGTTATAGTGGAAATATAAAGTTCACGAAAATAACATCAATTTTTGTTATTAAAATTAAAAATATTATATTTCGCAATATTCTATATTTAACTTTAATCAATACAGACATTATGTTTTAATGTTAATAATATTCTGGAGATTTTATTTAAAAAAAATATTAATTATTTTTATTAATGTTTATTTGACAACTTTGTTTTACTTACAATTTAATAAATATTAATATTTTAATTATTTATAAAAATTTATAATTTTTTTAGTTGTGATTTTTTTTTTGCATTTTTTTTCCTGTTGTAATTATTAATATTTGTTGTAGTTGTATTTTAGTTCTTTTGATAATTCTTTATTTTTTGTAATGAAGCAGAAATGAGGAGAGCAAAATTTTATCAACAAATATAAATAAGAGAAATGTTAGTGATAAAAAAAATTCTGATAAAAACCTTTGAATACGATAATTAGAAATCATATCAACATAGGTGATTTTCAATATCAAAATTAAAGCACTAATTCAGAAATTAATCTAAATTCAAAATCATATTATATATATATCCACTATTTGAGGTCAATATTTTTTTGTTTATTCTGTTTTATTCTTTAAGATTTGAAAAAATTTAAATATAGTATCCAGTTCATTTTATTGTTTTATGCATGAAATGATGAAATAAAGAGAGTATAATATGCATGATCGAAGCTTACATAGTGTTGAGCACAAGTAACAAATTTTTAAAGAAAGATATTTTATGGATAGAAAGAAGAGGTATCTAATAAATAACAGACTAGGTGAAACTGTTACATGCAGCACACAAAAGTAGGGAGAAAAGGGAGAAAACTCAACAACGTCCCTATGCATAAAAATAGACACAGGAAGTTTGATGGGAAGAAGCTCCGCTAAATCAGTTGTTTCCAACAAGATAGCATGAGTCAGTTCCACATATCCTCTGCAAGGATTTCGACAGTTAGCTTACTATGCGGATAAACAAACAACCAACATCAAGCGTCTATAAACACAACCATTGCAGGTTACCTTCTCCACATTCAAATCCCTCAAGCAATGGAATTCTCAAAAGATTTTCTCTCTCTTTCTCTACCAGGTTACACTTCAAAAAAGAAAAGGAAGAGCTCTCTCTCGAAGGAAGCTCCCCAGAAAAAGAACAGGGCAAAGAAGGTTCCAGTTACTCACAACAGTGGTGGTGAGGTGGATGCAAATGCTCCTATGACAACTTTGTTACTCTCAACAAGTCCCGTGTTAGCACCATATAACTATGGTGGTGGTCCTGTGAATGAAAAGGCTCCTGTTTCTGCATCCTCATCATGTCCTCGCCGTGCACCTGTGAATGAGGAAACCATTGTTCCACCTTTTCCATGGGCCACGGATAAGCGAGCCAGGATCCACAGCTTCACATACCTCCAGCAAAAAAAGATTACCAGGATCAGCGGGAACGTTCAGTGCAAGAACTGCTTGAGAGAGTTCGAGATTGAACTTGATGTGGTGAAGAAATTGAATAAGTTGTTGAGATTCGTTGAGAAGAAAGGAGAGAGCATGAATGATAGGGCACCAGAGGAATGGATGGAGCCAGTGTTTCCAAAATGTGAGCATTGTGGAGTAGAAGCTCTGGCACCCATCCTTGCTGGTGTCAAGAAGAAGGCCATCAATTGGTTGTTCTTGTTTCTCTCTCAAACGCTGGGTTGTTGCACCATTAAACACCTAAAGTATTTCTGCAAGCACACCAAAAACCATCGAACTGCTTCCAAGAATCACCTTGTTTATTGCACCTTCCTAGGACTCCACAAACAGTTTCTTCATGACTAGTTCGATTCTTCTTCGTACACGCTCTGGGTACGAGAAATTATCGTATGGTCCGGGACCATACTTGATCTCTTCTTCACAACAAGCAGTCATGCTTTTTAATCTAAAAAAAATAAATTACCTGCTATGTAAGTATAAACTGTGACTGGGATCCTTTGATCTCGGACCATAAAATAATTTTTCCTTCAGTACCTAGTCTTTACTTTCTTATCTCAGTTGTTGCATTGGACTTGTTTCTGATTCTATGAATCTATGTCTCTGAATAAAGTGATTTTGAAATTTAGATTTCTGTTTTCTATTTTAAGGTAGATTCAAGTGCTACTGTGTTTACTTTTGCTTTGAGTAGCATTATGATATTGTTATCGTTTCATTACTTGGTCAATTCTAACTCTTTTCGCGATTGATAATGACCAAGTTCTTTTCTAACCTTTGTATCTGTTTATTCATGAGGTAAAAATTTACAAACGGGTGATTTTTTGTTTGATATTATTAAAATGGTTTAAAATTATATGGGGCGCTTACATGACATAACTTAAAATCGTGTTTTATAAATATGACAATAATTTTTATGTTAATTACGACTCACAACACACAACTTTTGATTATCTAAACTTAATTGTCTTTTCTTTTAAACTAAAATCTTCAAGTCATGCAGGCGACATGACTTTGGTAGGCTGTATCAAAGCTTTTCCTCTCTCTGTTTTAAGAAGCTGGGAGCAATTTCTTGTTTTTCCAACATTTGCACATAATAATAATACACAGAAAACAACAGTACTATATTTGTGAAATGTTCTGTCACAAGGTTATGGATACCAACACATTTCAACTGTAATCAGAATCAAACTTAGAATCAGACTTAGAATCAGAATCAGAATCAGAATCAGAATCAGAATCAGAATTAGAATTAGAATCAGAGTCAGAATCAGCTTCACAGCAGCGACTGAACTTTAAGTGGGTAGGAAAAGAATCCATGGAGACGCCAATGAAAAGAGAATTTGTGTCAGGACTAAAAGATAAACCAGATACATGCCCAAAAATATCGATCTCCTGCTTCGTCTCAAACTCATCAATCACATGATAGACATGCACATAATCAAGGTCTTCACCCATTGCCATAAACTCCCCATCAGATGTGAAGCATATTGAAGTAATTGCTCTCACATTGCCCTCAAGAACATGAACAGACGTTGACAAATTCCGAGCATCCCAAATGCGACATGTTCTGTCTTGGTTTCCAGTGGCAAAATTGTACTCATTATTAGGATACCATGCAGATGAGCATGTGTAACCAAAGTGTCCACTCACAGAATCAATGATCTACATGTTAAGACAAACCACGTTTAAATTAGAATCCGCTAACTATCACTCAAATATTTACCATTTCTAATTCGATTTATAAGTAAAACAAAACTTAGAAATACAAGCTTAGCTACATGTCAAATTATGAATCAAGAGAACATTTTCTTACAAGACGCAACACAAACTTGAAACAGAAACATCAATAAAATACACTAAACAACCAACCATTCCACTTTTAGCATCCACTAATTTCCCTTGCGGGTCGTCTCCCACAGCTACAAACATTTTTCCATCCGGGCTCCATGAAACATGCTGCGTGCACAGATTTTGATTACCATCATGCCAAAATGCCAATCAAAGTTAACATTATACACATTTTAATGACAAAGTTGAGATTTTACTTACATTCACTGGCCAGGGGAATCGAAAATCACTACAAAACTGAAAAGTCTCAGCATCGAAGTCTTTCACACTACAGTTTTGGCCTGAAGTCATGAAATGAACAGCTCCACTGCCAAATCAATTAATTGTTAGACCACACGAGGTTTGTGATTCACCTCATCAACAAAAAATAAGTGAAGGTAGTGACCTCCGATGGTTATAAATGTCAATAGCATTGATCTTTCCCTGTGGCTCACAACTCGGAGGGACACAGAAACTAACCCCTGGACGATCTAAGAGCTGCAAGACATACGTAATTTAGCAAATTAATTAAGGATATCTTCACTTATATCCATTTGTTTAATCACTAATTTGCAATTAACCATATTAACAAGAAATCTCTCCTCCATCTAAAATGAATTGCTTTTTTACCTTGCAAATTAGTTGTCCTTCAGTGCCTCCAACAATCAGCAGTTTATCACGTATAGTCATTGCACTAATCTGTGTCATATAAAATCCTCCCATGTGGTTTCCAGGATGTAGCTATTATCAAATGGTGACACAAATATAAATTTTCATATTCTTCATTCTGTGATGCTTTCAATTATAAAACAGTGCCAAAACTAGTATTACCTCTGATGGGGCTACATGCCCTTCCAAATCCAAGATTGTTGTGTTCTGAGAAGTTAATGCAGGGCAGTGGCCAATTTGGTACCTTGTGCCAAGATACACATCATCCTTTGACGTCGACCAAACCATACCAGCATTGTACTGCGAATGACAACTTATTGTGAATGTTGCACATTAATTAAGTGTTACAAATCAACCTTTGAAACTCTAAAAGAAAAGAGTTACCGTGTCCTCGTAATATTGTTCTGTGCTCATTGAACAACAATCGTATTTAGCAAAACTATAATATTTCGCTCCCGTTTTTGTTTCTTTGCAGTCCTGCACATCAGAGGTTAATTATTTGAATAGAAAAAGTAAAGAGTCAAAAGAAAGATTAATTTGCACACAAAGTGTTTTTTAAATTAAAGCAAAAGACACTACCTCCTTCAGGGGTACTTTTTCAGTACTCAGAAGATGTCGTAATCTGTATTTTCTAAATCGCTCACGACTACAGTCAGTTAAGTCCCAAGATATACCTTGAATGTCTTTTCTCTCCCACTCCCTTGCATGTTCTTCAGCAGAGGTCTCACAGCTACTCTATTTTTCCAACGAGAGACAAAAGAAAGAGTGTAAACAAAAGTAGGGCAACATTATATTGTGTTAAATTGCCATAATAACCAAAAAAAATTCAAATTCTGATTATGGGTACATTCTCCAGTAAATACCAGTATCATTCGTCGAACAGCTTCATTGTTCACTTGAATCGGCATTTTATGCTGTGTTCTTGAAAACGCGTTGTTAAAGAAAAACAGAAAGAAAGGATCACAAATTAAGAACTAGAAAGAACGAACGCGAATCAGAAGAGAGCTGCAAAGACTAAGTGAATTTTCAACTTGTGGATGTAGTCGTTGGAAATCAAACTCTTGCATCAGAGTCATGGATGGCCCTGAAAAAGTACTACATTACAAGATCAAAGACCAAGAACTAAAGAAGCATCAAGAATCAATATATGAGTGATGACAAGATTAGGAATTTAGAAGAGGAAATCGAGAAGAATGTAAAGTTTCTTAAGAAAGTACAGGAGAATAATGAAACTTTTAAAAGTGTAAGCATCAGTAGAAAGGTCTGAATGCAATTTTATTTTAATAAATTTTTTTATAAGATTTGAGTTTTAAATTTTTTTTTTCTGAAAAGAATAGTGAGCCATCGTTATCTAATTTCTGTTTTCTACTAACCAAATGTAACTTTTGTATAGCTTTTTAAATTCCTTCAACGAGATGTTAACATGTTGGGTATATAACATTTTGGCACATTTCTAACACATGCTTTTGTCCGATGCGTTCTTAAACTTTCAAAGCAAGCAAAGAATAAAGAAATTGTTGAAGGAATTACAATCAAAATTTCCCCTATTTTTAAACTTATCCAAATTTCTCTCACGAAAATTTTAATCACGAATTAGGTTGCCTGCATTTATACTCAAACATATTACGTTTCTTAACACGAGTTAGATTTCTCGCAATTCTAACATACTAAGGAACCAATTAACATTCCCTTGCTAGGACCTAAAAGAAAAGACTAGTTCATTCAACTCTATAATTACATCCAAAGTTATATCCATAATATTGCATAAACTTTTTTGGCTTTTTTAACATATGGAAACTAAACTTTATGCACATAATTTTTTCTAACACTGTCTAATCTTTTATATTTTAAATTAAAACCAACCATTAGAGTCATTCTAATAGTAAAGAGATACATAGATTGTACAAGTTTTACATCTGGTTCTAACCTAATAAGACTGTGGATTCTGACAATGAAGGACAAGAAAATTCCAATAATCAAATTCATGCAATAAAAAATTCTTGGCTTCTAACATCTTTATTGACATCGTACATCAACAAAAAAGTTTAATTTAAATCAAATATTTTTTGTCAACTAATTTTTAATTTATTTTCAAAATTTCAACACCAAATCCAATTTTAAATTTAAACTTTTTAATTTAAAAATTACCTATGCATTTATTTCATAGAGCTACATGTGTAATTTACTTTTATAATTTCTTCGAACCATGTATATAATTTTTCTTCAAAAGATCACATAAAATATTTTAAAGTGTGTCAATGACCTAGTGTGTCATTGGTGATGTGGCGAATATTTCACCAATAACGTGATCAGATAATGTACGGATGATATGACCCAAATCAATTTCTATAAAATATTATGCATGACGTAATTAGTCTAACCAAAAATACAAAATTTTACTTTGATATCGAGATTAACTTTGAAACATACGTTTATCTAAGCTCAGATAAACAATGATCCTATAAATATGCAGTGCAACTAAGATAAAGTTACACATCATTAAACATTATTTATTATTTTCACTTAAAATCTTGATCTTTCACTAATATCTTACCTTCATCATCAATGACTAAATTCCGTGCAATATAGGTCTAGAAGCATTCAAAAGGACGGAGAATACTTCTCAGCCCGAATCAGGATAAAGTATAATAAATATCTATTAAAATTTCTTTGATAATTTAAAGATTGTACATCATATATAAATGTTTTCATACACGGATAAATAAATCTTTAGCTTACAAGAAAACTTAGACATTTCTCCTTTATAATATATACTTTAAAAAGTTAGATATTTGCAGCTGTGTGTAGTATACTGGAATTTGGATTCATTGTCTCCAACAAATGACAAGACACCCTATCTATCCTTTCTGGATTTGATTTTTTTTAAGCATCAATTGCCATCAATTCAACTCAGATTACACGAAGATGCGACTTTTCTGGATTATAATATAGATTATAATGGGTGGAAAGTTTGAGAATACTGGAAAAGTCACACCCCAAAATCCAAATGACCTTTTATTGATATCAGTCAGAAGGAAATCAAAATCTGTGTGATTTGAAGATGAGAATATTCAGTTGGAGGCTTCATGGTGAAAAATATTCATCACCCTTTTTCCTTTTTTCTAATTTCTCTATGTTGATCTGCTCCTGTTCATTGTATCAGGAAGTGAACATGCATGCCAATTGGGAAGCCATCATCATGGAACTACATAATTTCACGATTTTGCATTCCACCAAACCAAACCACTTCCTTCCTCTGTAGTGGGTACTGTACGTGTAATGCTTTAATTAAGTTATTGCTATATATCAACTGTCTTTTCAATCTACACCTTTCTATTAACAATGGGCCATGAATAGAAAGGGAAAGAGAGAGAAAATTTTCATAAATATAAACTTTACACAAAACCTTATCTTTAGCTCGCAAAAATTTCAAACCCATCTCTTCGTCCTTCTAAGTTCCACCTTCTCTCCAGAACCTAACTTTTTGCCATACTCCTAAGGTCCTAACAAGTTCGCAACTTTTTAATTATAAAACCTAAATTCAAATAATACCTCTCCTTTTCTCTGTGTATCCATTTCTTGAATTATTGATCCATTCCCTGTGTACGTGCCTGAAGGGTGCAGTACTGCGCTAAATTATTATCCACTGTTCACCATGCTTATTTTCTTAATTTCCTTCCTTTTTAAAAAAATAAATAAATAACTAGACATTCAATTCATGTTTGAATTTTTAAAAATTATAAAATTGCAACTTCTAAATTTCAAAAGTTAACTCGAAATAATGTGGAAAGTAGAACCTATTACTGTCGTGATTAATGTTTTAAAATGTAAAGCGCGTCTGGTGTAGCCGCAACGTCATATCATAGTAAAGTGATCAAAATAGTTAAATATGAGTAATGATGTGATTTTAAATTTACAGCATATGTTTATTACGATGAATAAATCATCCAACACCAGTGGCTCTTCAACCCAAGCAAAAGAGTATTTCCTCAAAAGAGTTTACCAAAGATAACCATTTCTGGACAACTGATTCTGAGCAACAGAATCTGACAAAAACTTTATATATTAGCCCGTTGAACCAGTATCAATTATTCACGGCCCTCACAATTACTCTTCTTATAACTATGTACTAAACTTTTGTAACAATTTTTTTCTTAAATGTGTTTTTTTATTTTTCGCATGGGTTAATTTTTATAAGTAACATTCCTCTTTTTTTATTTTTCTTTCTAACATTAAAATTTAGAATTTGATATTCGATATTATATATTATATATTGAAAAAAAAATAAAAATATATATATATATATATTTTCATGGAAATAGTTGTTGCTGTTTTTTTACTAGTACGAATAGAACAATGAAATAACAAACTATTCTAAACTAGGGGCATGAATAGGTTGTGTCCAACACACTTAGGCTAATAGAGTAGAATTCCAGTCAACCCAAATCAGGCTAAGTAGTCCACCTAACCAGTTATTCATTTAGTTTGCTTCTTTCATATTGCTGTTCAATTGACTTGTTAATATTCATTATAATTTAAAATAGTTTGAGGTATAAATCAAGCAAAAAAAATGAGGTTATTTAAGTAAAGTTTCAGGGCTTTCCTAGTATAAAGTATATAATAAAAGTATAAAATAAGTGTAAATCCTATATATGTGTTGGTCTGAAAGTGTCATGGGAAATAGTGGATTGAGTAATTAAGAAAGTAGCAGTAAAAGTAGGTTGCCGGTGCCTAGGATGTTTGTGTTAGCTTGGTTGTAGTATTGTGAGAAACGTGAGTGAGAATTAAAGTGCAGGAAAGGTATTGAAGGTGAGGAAGGGATGGGATTAGGAAGTACAAATTCATTGGTAGAGCATGAGAATCATGTGTATCTTTGGCACTGACACCAACATCTTGCATTATCCATCTTTAGCTATCAATAAGAAATTATTTATGTGGTAGCTATTTTCGTCCCAGGAAACACGCATCATCATTGAATGGCTCCATCTTTTTATGTAAGCTCTGTAGGGTGAAGAATGATGATAGTAAAAGCCATCGTACAGAAAAGCTAAACGGTACTATGCTCAAAAAATTATGTCACATCTTTTTCCACAACTCGTGCATTCATTGTTTTTAAGTTATGGGCCAATTATAACACTCTTTCACCGTACTATATGCAAACTTCTTCTCATGTCTTTAACCCAATCAATAAATCAAGGACCAAATTCCAAGCATTCATCCTCCACATCCCTAACTCCGCCTTACGTGTTAGGGAAGACTCACATTCTGTCGTGGCATCACAACAAATCAAGAGAATAAAAAAACCCTAATGCCAAACAAACTAAACAATTCAGAGACCAAGTGACATTGGATGAGTCTGAAACATCAAATGTATGCTCATCGAACAAATATCTAGTTACAAAGAATAGGCATATGAACTTAAGAAAAAAATTAAATTATGAAATCAGAACCCGAGGCCCTCTCCATAAGCTACAAGGGAAATACTGATTAAAAATGTAAACTCCAAAAGGTTTTATATGAACTCAAATGTAGCTGAGGAAATTTTCTGCATAGAAACTCCCTCATACCCAGCAGCACCAAAGGAGTTAGAGAGCATCACAAACAACGCCAAGGTGCAGTGAATACAGACCATATAATAAAACCAATTAAAAGTAATTACTAACTAGTATTATCAATTTCCCCAGCTCAACAAAAGTATAAACATGACCAAAATTCGTAACTAACCTATAATTAATTCAATCCTTCTCCTCCTTCCTCACCTGCGATGGCACAATAATGTCCTGAAGCAACCCATTGTCTCTCGACAAAGCCTCGTGTCCGAAACCTCGACGGTTCGCGTGGTCCTGACCAAACCCACCAAACGACGTCGTGTTCATGAAGTTACTACCGGAGTTAACAAAAAGTGGGTTGGAGTTATATACCAAAGCCGAAGCTTGTGGTTGGTGTTGGTGCTGATGTGGCAGCACGAAGTGTGAGGAACCGAAGGTGCCGGAATGTCCCAATCCACCAGGCTCGTTCACGAACCCGAAGCCAGCCCGAGACGAAGCAGGGCAAGGGTGCGTGTGCTGCCCCTCGTAGGTGGTAACCACGATGGAAGGGTCATCGGAGGAACGCTCCACTCGCTTCTTTACGCCGCAACCGGCGGTGGTGCAACGGTAGTAGCTCCTAAAAGGTGACGTGGCACGACGGTTGCGTGTCCCGCAAGAAAAAATTAATTTAGATGGAAAGATGAAAATTAGTGGGAAACTCTAGTGCTATTTTGTCAACTAGACCGTTCGCTAGGGACAAGCGAAAGAGAGCGATGGATGAATATATATAATAGAGAGAGAAAGAGAATATGAAGAATGAATATTGAAAAATGAAAAAAAATAAAAATGAAATGATAGTAATATGGTACCTGGGATAAGGGCTGTTTTTCACAGCTTTTTGGCCGTACTTGCGCCACTTATAACCATCGTCTAGGTGATCAACCTCGCTCTTTGTCATGAACGCAAATCTCGGTTCTCTTTGCTTCTTTTGGTTCTTCTTCTTCGGTTTCAACCTGTTGGATTTTGCATACAGAGTCAACAGCAATTACAAATCGGAAAAAAAATATAAATTAAATGAAAAACAGAGTCAAATGAGGACACTAACAACGATAAAAGCAGAAGCCCATTTTAAGTTCGCTGATCAGAAACTGTCTCATCACTTTCCCCAAACGGACTTTATCTCCCCCTTTCCTTTTTACTTTGCCATTAAGGCATTAAACAACAGATAAATAGAAACTCTCAATAATCAAAAAAAGGAAGAAAATGAATAATAACTACTATAATTTAATCAACTGTATACCCACGCGTCTTTGGCTATTTCCATCTATTTTTCACCGTCTGGTAATATTAAAATAATCCATTATATTTTTCACTGTTACTATTCTTCTTTCTGGTTTTCTTATTTGTTTATCTCATACACTCCAAACATTTCAACAAAACCTACACCCAGTTCTTCAAGTTTTACTTTTTTAAGTTGTTCTTCGATAAAAGTTGATTTTTTATACATTGCAGCTAAATAATATTAAAAAATCAGAATTCAACCGTACACTTGTCATTTTCCTTACCCAATACTTACTGTTTCTTAGTCTTGTCTTGATCCTGGTCATCTCTGCCTCCATTACCACCTTCTTCTTCCTCCTCTGCTTCACCTTCCTCGTGTTCAATCCCACCTTTACCACTCTGCTCCGCGGTGGTGGTGGTGGCGGTGGTGGTGGCCTCATTAGAAGACGACGAAATCGACGACAAGTTCGGCGACGCGGGAGTGTTCAGCACCTCGGAGAAGTCCGGCACTTTGGAGCCAACCCGAGACGGCGCAGCCGCGGGGAGCCAATCGAACAGCGGCGCGTTGTAGTCGTGGACGCCGAGCAGTTCCAAGAAGCCGAAGGGCGAGGCCTTGTGGTCGCAGGAAGAAGACAAGGACGGCGGCGGCATGACGTCGAAGATGGTCGGTGGTTGGAAAGGGAAAGTGAAGTTGTTGGGAATCTCGTCGGAGAATGCCATGGTGGTGGATGGTTCGCTGTTCGGGTGCGGTTCTTCCTCTCTTTTCTCCTCCGCCATTGATTTTCGTGGATTGCTTCAGCTATATATCAGCGTGGCACATATTCTTCCTTTTTTATATATATTTTTTGGAGATCTTGCTTTTGTGCTGCGAACTCAAAAGGAAGTGTGCCTCAAAATTCTACCACTTGTTATTATTACAAAAGATATAAAAAGAGACAGAAAGGAAGAGAGAGAGAGAGAAAGGGATAGTTTGGGGATTAGGAGAGTACTCTCTCCATAGATTCAAACTTGAGATTTCTTAACCAGTGTCATCATAACTAGTGTTAATTTTTTATTCAATTTTTAAATTTACTCCTTTTTTTAAATAATCAATAATACTAATTAGAGGCATTTAATTTTTCTGTAAATAGTAATACTATTTCAAAAATCGTTAAATAATTTTATTCTTTAATGTTTCAAGCACAAATCATAAAATCCAAGTGGACTAACTTGTTTGATTCATCTAAATAACTGGACTATCAAAACATTTCATAGAATATGGCAGTATCTAAAACTGGTCAAAATCTATAAGAAAAAACGGTGCAAAAACTCAGTCTTAGTCAAATTTTATTAAAAAAATTATTTCTGCTTAAATTTTCTATAAAAAGATTTAAATAAATAAGGCACATATTTAAATAGGACAAAAAATTTATATAGTGTTGCTGGTACCCATTTTTTATTACATGTCTAAGAATATACTGTATCTTATTTTTAAAATTAAATATGGATATTTTTTACAAAAGTAATGCTCTGATAAAATATTTTGATCATGTGTTATTAATACAAATTAGAAAAAATGATTTCTTGTAAATATTGTTAATGTTGTCTTGCAGTGAATATTAATGTTTTGTGAGAGTAATTGAGAAAGATAAAAGATTGTTGGTTTTATTTGAAGGGTTGGAAAATAAAAAAAAAGTGAGTGAGTATAATAGAATTAGGGTCGTTGTTGTGTGTAAAGAAAGTTTTGATAGGGTTGGGAATTTGGAGAACAGGCATGTATGGATGAAGAGAGTGAAAGGGTTTCCAATTTCCGCCTTGGGATGACGGGCACCTGTCAGTTACGATGCGTACGAAGAATGGCAGCAAGATGTTGATGGCATTTACCACAAAAGAGGACCGCCATAGGGCCCCACTGCTGCTTGACGCGGATATTTGACTGGTAACCGGCTTAGCGTGTGAACCAAGCATTCTCCCTAGTGTACACCTGGGTACTACTTTTGGGTGTGTTTCACAAGGTACTATTAATTAAATTCTCATCAAATTTATGTATATTATTTTAGGTGCGTATTCTTAATATTACTTTTAGTTATATTAGAACTTTAATGTTTTGAATTTATCAATTTCTATTTTTAAAATTTTTATCCTAGACAGTATTCTTATCCTTTTTTGCTTACATTAACTGTTGTTTTTATATCAAATAATCAAATCTATAGTATAAATGAATTTATATTATCTCGTTTTTGTAAATATATTTAAATTTGAAAGGAATATAAAAAAATTTAGTAGATTTTTAAGATGTTATATTATTTGAAATGTATTAAAATATGAAAAATTGTATAATTACCGAATTTCAAATTATGGTTAGATATTTTTATTATTTGTGACGTAATGATAAAGAAATGGAACCCTATTAGAGGTAGGATCCTCCATCTAAAATGTAAAGTAATAAAGTCATATAAATCTTTGTAAATCATGCATGGTGGTATGGAATGAATATGTTTTGTAAAGTATATAGGAATCTAATTAGGAAAGTTAACAAAGGATTGATCGGGACTTTTTGTATCCAATAATATTACTGTTGGAACATAATATTTGCACTTAAAGGTTAAACTTCCTCCTCCAGATAATCCTTTCTTAAGTTTAATGTTTTTCTTCGAGAATGTGATTTTTGCTTTTGATTCCTCATGGACAACTTCAAGATATTCTGTTAAGAAATATTCTTTGACTAAGTTTGCTAGCTGATAGTTTAGTGCGATGCATAACAAGACACCATGCTCATAATTTTGGTGAAAATCACATAAAATATTTTTCTGTGATCTCAAAAATCGATATGTTTTTTTGCAAAAACTTCAATCTATCTACCACCCCGAACATGTCTACAAGTTCCTTGCAGGATATCCGAAATCTAGGCCTGATCGTCATCTCCTCCTTGGCCTTTGTCTTAGATTCATCATTCTTGGCGACATATGGGACGCACCTCTAATCCGTTCTTCTTTCAGTGGACACCTCATTGCTCCTAGCAGAACGATCTCGGTTGTTCTCCTTATGTCTAGGCTCTTTCAACCGCGAACTGCCTTTTTCCTGAGCACGACCTTTTCAACCTCGATATAGGTTGTAGCTCGTTCACGCACCTCGAATAACGTCTTCGCCCGATTCCTGATTAATGAATCACCAAACGGGGCTTGCTGTCATCCCTTGTACGAAAGCAGCGACCACCATCTCCTCGTCCTGAGTTTGGAATCTTACTTAGATTACCTATAATATATTTAAGTATTTCTTTAGTAACTCTCATTCCCTCTATTTGATATTAAAAATATCATACAAACGTGGAGTTAAACTTATTTGTCGAGAACGTATACAATTAATTAAATTTTTATTAAAATAATTGATATTCTTAAATTTAAAGAATATCAAAATCTTTTGTATGCTCAAATTTATGTTTCTTTCTTTTGTATTTTTCATCAGGTTGATTTTAATCGGAACGTGGATACATTAACAAAGTTAAAACATTTTCTTTGAAATTTTAGGATCATAATCTCAATAATATTTTTATATATATATCAAGGAAAGTTTGATTTTATATTACCGCCAATCGTGTTTATTTTTAAACCAACACCATTGAGGTTATTTAATTGATAATGTTACGTTAGAGTTCTTTTCTAAGTAATGTTAACTGAGATTTTCTTAGTTAATATTAATGGTATTTTTTCGTTAACATTGTTTTTTTTTAATTTAGAATTTAAGGTTTAGGAATTAATTATAAACTTTTGTAACGTTAAAAATATCGATAAAAAAAAATCAACCAACAATTTCATAAAATTAACCTTGAAAAATGAAGTATAGATAATTTTAGTCAACATTAATTAATTGTAAATCAAGAAAAGACTTTGTCAATGTCAATTTTACTAAAAATTAAAAAAATAGTAGTAAACAAAAATAAAATTCAATGATTTATCAGTAAAAAAATATATTAAAGCATATTTCACTTAATGCTTTTTAGCTATGCAAAATAAAAGTTTTAAATTATCCCTGTTTTATGGTACTGTTTTTAATAATTATCATAGGGTAGAACGTGTCACATATGATGTTAGTAAAAAAAAAAAAAGCTAAAGAAGTAAATATGTTACTGACTAGAGATATTAAAATAATTAAAACTAATGAAAATATTTAAGGAATATATAAAAATATACCTTATTAATGTTAAGGATAACTTAAGAAAACATAAATTTAAGGTAAATTTAATTAGGATAATGATATTTTGACACCTTCCTCCACTTTACACCCACAACAAAATATTAATATTTATAATAAAAGTATTTAAAAAAAATTGTCTTTAATGAAAATATAGACAAAATATAAAATGTTAAAATAATTTTCAAAATTTAAAAGGTAAAAAATAATTAAAATAATAATATTTAGTAAGGTGTAAGATGAAGTAATGGGTGTCAAATAATCATTTTCCATTTAATTAATTAATTTTCTTAATCTTAATGAATTGGTTAATGATACATATCTAGTGTATTTTTTTTAGTTAATGACAAATATCTGTCATACATCTAAACACGCATCTTAATGAAATTGAGAGATAATTTATTATAAATTATTTTTTCAACATAAATGTTTGATATATTGAGAAGAGAGACTATTTTTTTTATAATATATATATATATATATATATATATATATAATATAAGGGGTGTTTTTCTTTTACACAAAGAAAAAATGACATATAAGAAAATAATATGTATATGTAGTATGATTAAGATGTATTTATCTTATTTGAAACATAAATATCACATAATTATACATCATTGTCCTAAAGTCAAGAAACCTATAACAAGTTTGAAATAATCTTAATATATCACATTGTAAATAAAGGAGGGAGTTGAACATAAAATTACTCAACTTAATATTCATTGTACCTTCAAAATGTGTAATGAAGACATACACAATTTATTATTACGAATGTATATATAATATTAGTGTAAACATAATATTTAATAATAACTTATTATGGTAATTATAATCCACCTATTTTAATAAATGGCACAATGAAAAAATTGTAAATAAAATTAAAAAAATTATGTCGATTTTTATATGAAGTGACAGAAAATATTTGTTATGTTAAGACATTTAAATGAGAGAGAAATATTGTTTTGGTTAAAAAAAAATAGTTTCCTTCCACACTTTATTTCTTTCAATTTTTCTCCTTTCTTGCATTCCTTTCACACCTTCTCTGTAACTCGTTCATTTTCATCCTCTCTTTCTTCTTTGCCACTTGAGACTGCCACTTTACTATCATCACACCCTATCTTTTCTATACTGCTTACCACCATGGTATGCTTATTTTTTAATTTTATGGTGGACAAAAATGAATAAAACTAATAAAATATTCTTTTACTATCGGTACCAACTACGGAATATCCCACTCATAACGTTGAAGAATATTTATGGATGATATGATGAAATCAGTTCTTAATTAATATTATATTTTGTATAATGTAATTAGTAATTAAATATATAAAATCTTATTTTAATATTGAGATTAATTTTGTGACTTATCTTAATTCAGGTCTACAAGAGATGGTCCATTACAATTCTATAAATATGCACTACACCTTACTACTGAATTTTAATTTAAGTATTGAAATACATTTTACATATCTATAGAGACTAATCCGGCACAACACTCGTGATTAAAAATAAGGACAATAAAATTACTTTCCAACCCATAACAATAACAATTTTTATAAATAATATAAAAAGTATGACTTACCATATTAATTTTTTAATTGATTTAAAAAGTTTATACTTTGTACATTATTTATATTATATTTGTTCTTTAACTAACATAAAAGACTTTTAGGAATTCACATAATTTTTGTAAGTATATGTTATCGAGGTAATTCTAAAAATAGATTTGAAGCATATTTTCTTTTAAATTGAACTACGTTATATAAAACTGATTTACTTTTAGAAAAAAAATCAAACTGAAATACTTTATACAAATATTAGGTTTGCATTAAACTGGTAATAAAAGGTTTGATTTACTTATTTGAAAATATGAGCCATACACGTGTATAGAAAAAACTAATTGAATCAAACTGAGTAAATTGATAAAAAAGAACAAATTGTTTTGAAAAGAAAAAAACAGAGAGCTGAACCAAATATTGTAAATAGTTTGGTTCAAACATAATTAGAATATTTTTATATAGTAGTTATTTTTAAAACTTCTTTTTTTGGCAATCCTATAATTTAACCAATGTCACATGCAAGCTCATAGTTACCTTGTAACTCCTATCCCACTTTTTTTTAGGATTCAAAATCAAAACTCTTTTATTTTATAAAAGTTAAAAAAAATAAAATTAACTCTTCATTTTTCTTATCGACAATTGCAACTACATATTTTAGCTACATTTATTTTAAAAAAGTTAAATTCTTTGCGTTGTGTGTGAAAATATTATTCAGAAAGATTTTTTATTAGAGTTTAAGAAAACATATTTAACTACCTAAGATTAATTTATTTTCAATATTAAACTATACTGTCAAATATATCATGAGATAATTATTATATTATATTTAATTTTGCTAAGTAAAACTACAATCGTAGAAAAGATCATGGAAGTGGGTGGTTCGTGTTTTGTGGCTAGCCTCATATTATCGCGTGGCATACGGAATTTGACCACTTGAATAAAGAAAACAAGTGTTTTCTTTAAGGAAATAAAACGTTTTTTTTTTCTTAAACGTAAAATATTTTTATTTCTAACTATATTAGGTATAATCCTTTTAATTAAGATAATATATAACTTTCCTGTTATTCCAAACTATTTTAAACATTTGCACAGCAAATAGTTTTTTATAGTAATTTAAAAAGTATTATTTTAAAGAATATTTTATAGAAGTAAAAAAAAAATAGCTTCCTTCCCTTTCTCATAAAACCTCAACTTCTAAATCTATAATCTAGTGAATTATTACGAGATACCCATAAAAAAAACGCAATTTCTTGAATCATGCTTAAATTTTTTATGTTTTACAAATATATGTAATACAAATGATTTTTAAAAACAAGTAAATACTAGCGGAAACACAGGTCAGTGATTGTGTACCCGCATTTTTTTATTTTTTTAGAATTTTTTTTATTTTTTAAAAATAATTTCTTTTAATAACATTAAAATGAGAAGTTAAAGAGTAGTAGAGAGAAAGTAGGAAGTATATATAGGAGAGAGAAAGTGTAAAGTAGGATATGTGGGTTATGTGTAGTGGAAAATCATAAAAAAAACATTAGTTTAAATCAGAAAAGTAACGTACCAAATCTCCACTCTCTTTCTAAAGTGGTTCACAAAATATTACAAATATATTTAATTTTTTATTTAATATAGAAGAAGATCCTTAAAACAGAAAAATAACTAATCAATCTCTCCACTCTCTCCATTCTCTCCACTCTCTAGTTAAATAATAACAAATAAAATAAATTTTAAAAATTATTTTATTAAATTTTGAAATTATAAAATGTCCAAATAACCAAAATAAATTAATACAATAAATTATTAAGTAAGGATAAAATGGAAAAAAAAATTAAGAGCAGTTAAGAGGAGAATAAGAAATGACACAATGACCATAATACAATAAAAAAATTAAATATTAATATAGGGATAAAATAGGAAAAGAAATTAAGAGCAGTTAATAGAGAATCCCTTTATATATAGGTATAGATTTAAAATTTACATTAATAATCATCAAAATCATTTTATTCGGTGATTAGATTTGTAAATTTCAAATACTGTTAAAAAATTATTAAAAGCATAAAACTATATTCATAAAAATAATTTTAAATAAATTAATTCATTAATGAATTCCTAATTAGCCAAACCTATTATCCTATAGCTAATTTTGCTACCATTAATGTTTTTACACAAATTTTATGTATGCAATCATTTTCTTTTCCATCCGCAAACGATATAATTTTATTTTTCTTGTTACAAGATGTTTTATTTTTTATATTCAATTATTAATTCTATTTGTATTATTGTGGTCGATTTTGATTTTGATATGCTACAAAAAGTAAATATAGATTATTTACTATATGGATAATCTCGATATACTTATGAACTTGAAGTGTCTAATCACTATGAGAATTCATGAGGTTTGTTGGATGATAATGAGTGCATTACCAAATCACATGGTTTAGCCCACATAATAATTAATGTTGAAATTCATTACTCTACATTTATAATTCTATTTAGTAATAAAACGTTTTAAGGTCTATAATTGATAGGGTTATTGATTTAAAAATAGTGTAAAAGTTGACACGAAAAGTGATTAAGCTCTGCATATACTAAACGGGGCATTGAATTATAAATTCATAATAAAGTCCAACAACTAGAATTTATAACCAATGGAGACAATTATTTTAGAGTGAGAATATTTTGGAGTTTCAAATCTGACCTTATTTGAAATATGATTCATGAAGACAGGTAGTTGTATGTAAAGGAGTTATTCTGGATTCTCATGATTTAGGGCCTCAAGATTCAAATATTGAGGCTTTCTCCGTTCATACTATACTATAGTATTCTTGTGATGCATGTGCGTGTGTATAAGTCATGCCCAATAGATTTTTATCACACTTAAAAACTTATTATTTTATTATAATATAATATTTTTGTTCTATCCAACTTGAGATCGGTCGGAATCTAGATGAACTTCTAGTGATCTTCCTTTAAACTCTAGTGATTCAACTTTTAAGAAACGAGGAGACTCCTCATATGATAACATTCTAACTTTTAAGTCAAATTAGTAAGAACATAAAATATAATGAGTATAAAATAAAATTGGAGTTGAGAGTACTCCGTGTATTAGATGATCTATTCTGTAGAGCATAATCTGGTATATATAGACCGAGTTCTAACCTCTTCGCTTTATGATGATGATCATATCTTAATTGAGTGATTAAGACTAATTGATTGAGATCCTTTAACTTGTGCTCCCTCGTTAGATACAAAGGTTGAGAAACAACTATAAATGACCAACTATCGAATGAGACTCATGACCTAACCATTTCATTTCAAAAAATAATTGTTTTTTAATACTAGAGTGTTAAAAAAAACTTTATTTATAAGTTATTTCTCTAAGTCACTCTCTTCTTTTCTTTTTTTCTACACGTACATAGAGATAACGTGGGATTAAAGTTATTTTAGTTTATTATTCTTTGAATATATTAGATTTTAATAATTCGAATTTTATATATAACACTGTTCTGGTACGAGTCTCTAATATTAAGTGTGTCATCTGTTTGTAGTTTTGACTATTGTAGGATATTTATATGCACGAGTCTTCCTTCATCAAAGTTTGAAAATAGGGTTAGATTATTACTGTGTGATATCTCAGTTTCTCACCTGTTGATAGAAATGCAATTGGATGTTTTTCGTGATAAAAAATATCAGGTCGAACACTATAAAAATTATTAAATAAAAATATGATAAAAAACAATTAATTATTATATTGATTAAATGAAATATTATTTTATAAATTAAAAAAATATTAATATTCAAATTAATTTTTATTATTAATAAAAAATTATGAAATAGTTTTTAAATTAATATCTAATTATTAACTATCAAAATTTTAGCTATTAACTATTTTATATTCTAAATTAGTCTCTATTAATCTTTTAAAGATTAATCTATAATTTAAAATATTAATAACTAAAATCTTGATAGTAAATTTAAATATCAATTTAAAAATTATTTTATTAATTTTTATTAATAATAAAAACTATTTTAAATATAAATAATTTTTTAATTTCTAAAATAATATCTAATTTAGTTAATAGAATGACTAATTATATTTAATCTTTATATTTAGTTGTTATTTAATAATTTGTTAGTAATAGAAGTTATAATTAAGTACAAACCAATATTAACTTACAAGTTCTTCCAAAAATTACTCTTATAAAATCATTTTATGTGTACCTTTATATATATAACACATGCACACGAAATAAAAATTACGTTTATTCTCTTTCAAAAAATTTAAAACGTTCTATTTATAGTTTTTATGAATATTTAATTATTAAACAAACATGGACCATTGATCACGAGCCGCTTTTGGAGGGTAAAAAGGCAGCGGAGCATGCAGGTTAATATGGAACAGGGTTTACTTTCATACAAAATAATGTAAATTAAAAATCTGATTTAAAAAAGTTATGTACAAGAATCTTTCTAAATTATCTTATAAAAAAAAAGTTAATTTTATATTATAGTTTTGTTATTTCATGAGCAACATACGATCTATGAAATTTAGACATTCCTCTTAAATGGTATGTCTGTGTCGGATACACATATCGGATGCGACATTTGTAGGACCCTTATGATTGAAGTGTCAAATTCAAAAAATATTTGTTGGATTTCTGACAATTTTAGCATGATTCTTACATAATTTTTTTTTAAAAAAATATATTAATTTTCTAAATATTCAAATTTATTGTATAAATTTTTATTATGATTATAAAAATAAGAAACAAATCATTTTGAACCAACTATGAAAAACATTTCTCTGCTAAAAAAAAATTAAAACATACTTATACACATAAATCTTTATTGTCTATCATATTGATATGTCTGTGATATATAATTTATGACCCTCCGTTTCAAGCCAGATTTTCTGTTTCGCTGAAACCACCAATCCAATTAGTCCTATTATTATTCTTTTTTAAATATAGAGTTTATTACTTTGGTTACAAATAATGTTTAAATAAATCTACTTTGGATTTGAGTATATACAGTATACTTCCTATTAATAAGTAATATGAGAACAAATTTTAATATACATAAATATTTATGTGTTTATAATACATTATTTTGACGCGTTAAGTTGGTTGTTTTCTTTCTGAAAAGTTGTTACATTTTATGGAAATTGATATATTTATTTTGAAAAGTTAAAAGCTCATTACTTTTTCGCTTTATAATATAAAAATATAAAGCGCATGTACTTTACGCGGTTTTGGAATATTCTGTGTTGGCTTCTAACTTACGCTCTTTCATTTGTAAGCCTCGTAACTGTATATGAACACCGAACACTTCAACGACCATTGCTATTGTGAGTGCCTTTTTCTTCTCTCTCTTTTTCCTTCTATATTTTTAAAATAAATTAATACAATTTTCAAGATAGTATAATAAAAATTAATTAAAAATTAATATTATATAATAATTTTGTAATCAAATACAGTGTAAAATTATAAAGTTTAGACTTTTAATGAATAACTCGTTTTTTCTTTCTACTTTTCACTCATTCAGTCCCATCAATGTATCCAACATCATTTATTTTTCACTATTTTAATTTCATGATTGTGATTCCCTTTGTTTCTTTTAAATTGTGAATCGCGTGAATACATTAAACGTTGTCACTTGTTGGGATAATAGGACCCAAGGAAGCGTTAATTTAGCTTCTCTTTCCTCTATTTCTATGTCTTTCTTGTTACATCCTTATTAATGTAGCAATTATATATTTTTCATTTTCTATTTATTTGTGTATAATTAGACAACTTCTTAAATAATAAACATCACTATACATATCATGAACACCTGAATCAACTTACATTTAATTATTGATACTGAATAGTGGAGTTATGAAGTTGTTTGACCTTCGCAATAGTTATTTTCACCTAAAATAATATCATCTCATGCGCGTGTCTTTATCCAAATAAATAAATATAATCAAATTTTAATTCATAAAAATTAACCATTTTCCTTTACAAATATAAGAACTGAAGATTTATTAACAATTATAATTTTTTAGTGAAATCTAAAGTCCATATAAAGACTTCATTTTTTAAGAAGATTAATGTTAAATTAATTTCATTCACTTAAAAATAATACTATTATTTCAAATAATAGTAATAATAATAATTTTCAATTAAATTAACAATTTACAATTAAATAGCAATATACAGTTTTTTTCACTATCAATATGTATTGATTATTTTATTTTTTTCATTCAAAATGCAATTAATTTAACCAACTTCCATTTTCATTTTCGATCCAGCTTTCACAAAGATGTAGGTGCGAAATTTGTTGAAGAAAGCTTCTAACACTACAAAAAAATTATGAAATAGAAACTAATTGTAGAGACAAAAAATAATTAGTTGCTACAGCGATTAAATTAGAGATCACTGTAAAGACTAATTTTTTTTTTTGGTTTCCAAATTAGTTTATATGATTGTTAAATAATTTTTAAATTGGTATCTAATTAACTACTAATGTTTTAACTAACAATTATTTAGATATAAATTTGGTAGCAAAAATTTTAGTAGATAACTAGATACGAATTTAAAAATTATTTAACAATAATAGAAATTAATTTAAAAACCAAAAGTTTTTTTTTTCAGTTTAATGGTCTCTAATTTAGTCACTATAGCAACTAATTATTTTTTTCTCTAAAATTGATTTTTTTTTTACTTTTTGAAACATTTTTTTATTGATTTGGAATTTATTTGAAATTATTAAAAATGTTTCTCTGAAATTCTCTTTGATGATGTTATGAATAAAGAGAATTAGAGAAGAAAGGGGTATTGGTTTTGATTAAAAATGGCATGATTTAGAAGATTGGGAAGAGAAGAGATGGTTGAAAGAAGAAGGTAGAATTAGTGTGTGGAAATGGTGTTGTGGATGATTGTGCAGTGCAGAGGCAGTGGAGACAAGCACATGCATGGCACGTAATAAACGACGCTCACAGTACAAACAAACAGAATTAGAGTTCATCATTTTGATTTGATAGCATAAGGTTAAGTTCACTGCACATGCTATTCACGTGCGAAGCGTAGGCCAGTGTCGCAAGTCTTAGCTGGAGAAGGATAACGGCAACGTTAACGCAACGGGTCTCGGCGGCGCTGTCGGTGGTTGCCACTTCATTCTCTCCCTGACTTGTGCGGTGTCAGCGCAACCACATGGGAACAACCGACAGAAAATCCAAGGTTGTGTTTGGTTCTAACAAGAACAACCGATATGTCGCCGTCTCGAGGGATGTGAGATTTTCCCATGCACACCTTATTCAACAGTCAAACCCTCTCAATATTTGTTCTTCTTCTATCAATGGCCAATATCGTTCAAAGGAATTTTTAGGTCAATATATATATTATGAGGTGTATAATATTTTATGGATAAAGAACTTCATCAATTATTTTTAACAAACCTTCTCTTTCAATCGTGTTCTTTTATCAAAATATTTCAATTTAATTACGCGATTAAGGAATTCAAATCTAACTTACATATCCCAAAAGCAAAGAAAATTCCTAGTTTTCTTAATCTGTTCCTGAGCCTGATCAGTACGTTGTGTTGTCGGTCTGCAATATATCCCTATTTTATGGCGCATGGTATGCTTTTTATATTAAGATAATTTGAAAATTGTTGTAGTTTTATTTTCATGCCGACTTCATTTCGATCCACACTTTTTTTAATACTATTTTGTACCAAAGTAAATGTTTATGATTTTTCAATAAAAGCATATATTTGGATGCTAGTTATAATTGCCCCCTAATTTATTTTGATTATTCTTTTCAACTTAATTTAAAGGGGATAAATTGAAGTTAAAAACTTATTGATAGTTTTCTTTGATATTTTTAGCATTTTGACTAATGTTAATGATGTACAAATTTTGAAGGGTGCATTATAAAAAGGGTTTCCTGTAGAGAGATGACTACATTGTTGTCGGCAAGTTGGCATTTAAGAGGAATTTGTGGTGATTGATTTGGTCCTAATTTATAACCAGTTGACCAGCCAATAAAGTATTTACCTGGGTTAGAACAATGAGAAGATGAAACAAAAAAGGTATAGAGACTCTCTTTTCTCCATTAATTGCTTTTAGAATTTCTTGTAAGAATCAATTAGGGTAGTTCAACAGCCTTTGTAATTTATATAATAGCACTAATTAAAAGGGCATGCTTATCAAAATCTTGGTTTAGACAACGTCCAAATTATATGACAAAGAACTTTTCTTCCTATTCAAATATTTAAACCCACTGATCTGCACGTGTATGTATGAAACTATTAATATTTTTCTTCTCAACATCCACGAGGCTTATCGTGATGATTTTAGGTTCAAGGACACTTTCTTTTTCTTAAAGATTGAAAGATTATTCGGTTTCATGATTTTTAATTAAGTTACTTCAATTGTTTTTTACTACTCTTTGTAAGAATTATATTTAAACTTTTTATTCTTTTAAATTCTAAATTTTTTCATCAACAAAGAATTAATTAAATAAAAAAGACAAGAAGCATTTTAAGTGTGCTTCAACCTTTATGTATTGAAAAGTTTTAAGAGTCTAAATGAGAAGATAATGGATTAATTCTGAATGTATCAAAGTTCATTAAAAAAAAAGAGTCGAAAAACATCACTCTTCAAATGATCTAACAACAAAGTCTTAAGGTGCAGATGTTTGATAATTGGGAAATATTAAATAAATATCTTGTCTATCAATATATTTGATAACACTCAAAATTGAACAACAAATAATAAAAATTCTAAAAATAATATTTTATATCTTAAGTTGATCAACAACTAATCTATCGATCAATATAATTAAAGAAAGAATAGAGTTGTTTAAACTAGCAATGACTGAGAATAAGTTAAAGAATACCCACAAATATGGTGATTTAGATGTGGATAACATTACACTCGAGATCAATAATTTTCATGGATCTCAATTCTTTTAATTATTTTATGAGATAATAACCAAATCCCATCTTACCTATTATTTTCCAAATTTATGAATAGACTATTAAATAAAAACCATTGTTTGATTAGTGATTTTTGACGATAATAAAAATTAAATACACCAATTTTAAAATGCCTTGTTGAATATGTGCCTAAGATTAAGAAAACCTCATTTTCAGGTAAAATTGAAAATCAGAAAATAACTTGATTGGGATTTACTGTGTTCTCATTGTTCTCTTAACTTAGAACTTTTTTATTTATTTTTAATTTAACCTGTGAATACAGCATGTTTGTTCCCATTAAACCGAGAATTGAGGAATATGTACGTAACCAAAACAATTGGAAAATGGTGCAGTCAACGGTTATTTCCTAGAAATACGAGAATGTTTGAGTGATGTGGTTGCCCATTTTTGTTCATTTGACTCTTTCTAAACAATAAAATTATGTTACAAGTGTTAATAATACACTTCTCTCCATACTAAAATATTATAAAAAATAATAATAGTTAACGCATAGGCCAATTAAAATAGTTAATTAATAACAATTCTTAAGCACAAAAAAAAGTGATAAATGAACTAAGTTAAATTTATTTTTTTATGAAGACTATCTCAATCTTTCTGATTATTTAAAGTAAATGAATCAATCTTCAAAAACCACCTATTCTTTTCTGAAACTAAATCAGAACTTCAAATTTGAACTAACTGGATTCATTACACTTACCCTGTAAGTTTTATGGAAAGTGATGTTTGGAAGGGTGGTATTGAGTATGACATGAGTTGAGTTAAGGGTGTCAACAGCATCCTAGTTAAGGTTTGGGACCGGGCAATAAATAGGCAAGGGACCCGTCTAACGAGGTCAACCATAGCTATACCTTAAGTGTTCTCGAACAAATTTATAAGTTTGACCCTGCCAATATATTTTATTCAAAGCTACAAAAACCCTACCTACCAAAAACAGCTATTCAGAAGTTCTTTGATACATTAGCTGTGAGCCATTTTTTGCCCACGAAGACCACTATAATTTTGTATCAGGCATCGTGATCAAGACAAGACCACTTCAACTGTTACACTATAAACTGAAAGCAAGATATGGCTTTAAATTTAAAAAGGAGATACAATAAAAGATTACATGGTTAGACACTTGATATAGATTATAACAGGAAACGATAATTTTAAAATTACTGACGTGTATTCAGCAGTTTAAACTTTGACTCTAATTTCAAATCTTTCATTCATTGCTGACATATACAGAGAGTTTAGTTAAGCTAAAACTAGTTTAAAATATGATTGTTAGATAAATAATAAACATATCTCTTAAAACCGATTTTACTTACATTAAATCAAACATGATCAATTCACACAGGCTATTGGACTGAGGTGTCCTCATGAGTAAAGGCCGACCTCATTAAACTTATTGGGTTTTCTGTTTCACACTTAACATTGGTAGGGTATGTTTAGAACGCAGATACCCATTATCAATGGGTTCCCATGTGAAGTCTATGCCCAAAAATTAACTACTTAGCCAACAGTATGCGTATCAACTTGATGTGAACGCTTAAAAGCAACAAAGAAACCTGTTTAAGGACATGAACAGCACCGCTCAACCAAACAAGTATATCATGTCATTCAAAAAGGTAGAGCTTTGAGAATAGATCCTGAATTGCTCACTTTTCTAATATCCCGTTACTTCATAAACTGTATCAGTAGACCAGTTGACTGGATCATATATCAAACCTGGAATCATCTCATCCATGACTAAGAGTGGTAATTTAATATTTCATTAGAAACCGTCTAGATCTACGACTCCTTTGAGGAAAGATAAGATGACATTGACACCACTAGAGAGCAATTGTTTGCGATGTCTTGTCCCGTTTTATTCCGCGTTGTTTAGTCTATGGATTTCATTCACAATTGAAGCTTTCTGTGGGGCCTTTATTATCTATCTGATACAGAATTTGGACTCGAACTCGGCTTACTCAGAGACTACTAAAATTAGCATCAGGAATAGAAACTCAAACAAGTATAACCGAATTACAGAGTAAAATATATCCATATGATCACACCAAACAAAACTTTCCCATCAACCTAATATATGGGCATTTTAGAAGAGATCAAGACAATAGTCAACATAAACATAGTTCCTCTTAGTGTCTACTGTGGTGAAATCGGAAGTGGAGACAGGGAGAAACCCGCAATTTATATAAACTATAAACTAGCTACAGATAAAAATCATACTCTAAAGAAAATATATAAGCGCTACATTTTAGATCTAGGTGTGAATAAATTATCCATTTTATTCTTGAGCAGTTGGAGTAGCAGCCGGTTGAATTCTCCGTTGATGCACATCCCAATTATACACACGAGCAATTGTAACCTGATAAAATAGATATATATCAATAACTGAAATTAATTATTTTAAGAACCCTGTGAAAAGATTAGATGATGGATTACCGATACCCATTCTCAACAACATTTATACAAGATACAAAAAGCAGTTCAAGTGTCAATTCATGATATAAAGATAAGATGTGCATGGAAGGAAGATGTGAAAATGAGAGGGTAGAAAATGCTGAGTGGGCATCATTGTACGCTTGTTTTTAAAGAAAACAAAGGAATGACTGGAAATGAATCACTGTTTTTCATTGTTTATTTGTGAGTGTATTTTTCCACACTAAATAATTTTCATATATTTGTTTTTCCATTCCAAATAAAAATTCCTCATTTTCTTTGCCAAAAAATAACCAGTGAAATGAAACTTTTTATCTCAATTTCTACTTCCTTTTTTATGTTTTCTCACATTCTGTCCCTCCTGCTGAGAACTTCCCTTAATGGCATTAAACGGCCTGTCGCCATGCTGCTATATAAGCTCAATGTTCTTATGTTTATTTGCTTTAAATGGGAAGGTGTGGAAAATGCAGAGGCATATGGAACCCTTAGTTAGCAAGCTGACCTGAGTGATTGTCACCTGGTCCCTCAAGAACTGAAGATCAGCAATCAGAACTTCTAAACTGGCTCTAGCATTATCCAGGTTCTTCTGTAGAAGACCCGTAGCCTGAAACAGAAATATATACTTTATTTATACAGGGGGAAAAAGAAACAAAGAACAGAAATAACACCTAAAAACTAACATACAATTACCTCTTCTAATGAATATTCGAGCATAACATTTGCTCCCAGCCACAGGCACACCGAATCAGTTTCTTCTATGCGTGCTCTTGAATATATGCCTTCTGATACTTCAAAATCAGTAATAAGTTCCTGTATTTAAATTCAAATACAAATCTTAAGTTTGTAAAATAACTAATGATTTTCACTTGCAGTAAAAACTTTAAACAGATTACTAGAAATAGAAAGGTTGTATGAACAAATGCTCAATATTAAATTTTTAATGACATGCAATATAATGAGAAATTGATTGACAATAGTAACTTGGGACTCCTTAACAACAATTGAGCCTGAAATTTGGGTGGGAGGGGAGGTAACTGGGATTGGAGGGACAGTGATATCCAAAACTGCATTCCAAAATCACACAAGAGTGGATTGGTCGCATAGGCAATCTCACAAATACAAATGAAAACCTAGCATACAATGAACAAAAGCTTCTTTATTGTACATGGATATCAGTCCATCGTCAGTCCTTTCATAGAGTTCATTTTATATCATTTTTTCTTTTATTCCTCTGTTTCCTCTACCGTAATCTTTCTAACCCAAAAGTACACAACTAAGCACAACTTTTGCACATCTTTGTTGTTTCAGACCTGCCAGATTTACATATATGAAAGTACTGGTGATGGAGAATCCTCCAGAAAAATGAAAGCCAAACATTTGTGGTTGGTATCTGCAAGAATCTAACATGTTTGAGCCTACAATGTGAAGGCATTCAAGTACATGCAAAAACATTAATACTCTTGTATGTGTGTCGAATCTAGGACTGGGACTGCTTCTCTATATCAGGAAAAAGATTGATCACGGTATCAATCTTATAGGATATGAGGGATAACACAAAAGCAGACTCCAGTAGCTTGAGATGTGGAATCAACTATTAGGTGATGATGACGATACACAAATCCCAAAGAGTTTTATCATATAGTACAAATCTAACATAAAAACTATAACCAAAAAATAAATCAAAAGCATATGTACAAAGAGATTCCATATAACTAGAAAATTAGAATAAGCAGCAGCAATGAAGCCTAACAATTAAGCATGGGGACCTGAACTGGCAACTTTTCATGGAAAGAAGGAAACTACATGCTAGCTGTCAACAAGAAAATAAAGGATATATCTAAACAATGGTCACGACCATAAAACTAGAGCAATGCTTGCATACTATTGAGGAATCAGGAGGTCTAGAGGTTGTAGCAACATTAAAAAAATTATGGCATATTTTGTCGGGACAACTATATGTATTGACAGAGTAAGATGCATACAATTTCAGAGTTCAGCTGTCTGATAAAAGTTAATCTGACCATTACTATCTTGACACTTTTGTAAGATAATAATAACTAGAAGTATCTTTTACCTAAATAACATTTACTATTATAATTTGTTAAGATATAGTTTGTTATAGAAGATCAGGATGCACACGAACCTCACCAGTACCCTTCTTAGCTTTCAATGTAGCAACAATGTCTAAGCACTTTTCAATATCCGGTATCTTTGCCTGACAACAACCACAACAAAAGTGTCACTACAATAGGTTGGATAGATACCTAAACAAAAAAAATATTGGATATACTCACTTCAGAGTAACTTTAGATGAATCATTTTATGTTTACATTTTTTTTGCCAAAATAGAATAAAAAGGGAACATATTTTCCTGTTTTACTTGAAATTTTAAAACTAGCAATTGGTAATAAATCAATAAGATTGTTTTAAGCTCTTTCTATACCAGCATTCTACTTCAAAGTATGAAGCCTAGACAGTTAGGAATGGCCAAAATTCAAAATATATGACAACTTTAGATTGGAGTCTAAACCTATCATCCTACATAACATCAATGCAACTGAACTCAGCCATGAGGCGTGAACCCATGTTTGTTCTGGTTACATCCCATATATGTTTCAAAAACTACAGAATTAGAACCGTGACACATGACACAAGACCCAAGATGAATGATATTAATCATGTGTTACAGGAAAAATAGTTTGCTTGATCCCATCCAACAGACACCTAAACAGGTATAAAAATGTCAAATTCACACTTGATATTTGACAGGTTAAAGTTTTAACTGGTGCTATTAATTCTAACATAAAATACAATAACTGTTTCTTTACCTCATATTTCTAGCCCGCAGACAAAATACCAATAAAACAATAATAACATAAACGTATAACCATGCCCCATTGTAACTTATCAAGAAATAACAAAGTATAATCTATTAGATATATAGGGAAATAAAACCTGAAGATCCCTTTGCTGAGCAAGAAGCTTCATTTCTACTACCTTGTATTGCTGAAGTCTGCAAGGAAAATATGATGGATCCAAATTCATACAAACACTAATGAAAGTACATTCACCATGGAAACTAGAAATATATTCACATATAAGTGTTCCTTTCAGTGTCCAAATGAACTTATGGTTTTGAAAGTATCTTTCAGAGCAAGAGAAACTTAATATTTCTGCATAATTAACACATTAGTAGCATTTGGTAGACAAATTAGAATGGAGACCAGTGTTACAAATGGTGGATGGCCAAAATTCTGCCACATAAACACATAATTGCAGCCTATGGAGCTGCCATTGCAGGCCTTCCTTCACAGATTGCCTATGGGAATTTGCCAAAAAATCCACTGTCATTTAACTATGACAGGGACATTTAATTCCTTTCCCATGTTTGGTACATTTAAAAATAGAAGAAAATTGGGTACAGGGTTAAAAATTGGTACATTTTGGTATAACTAAAGAGTTAGATACCAAGGAGAATAGTTTAGATCAATACCATACATACCATTTAGTTTACTAGTTAAACACATCATATTGAAATAATAATAATGATGGAAAGAGGTTCATGAGCAGAAATTCCATTTAATAACAATTGTTAGGACTTGCGTACAAGAGAAGAGTCCAACTCAAAACACTAGTCCACAAGATGGGAAAGTCACGAGACTTAAGTATGACATAAAGTAGCTTATCCTACTTAATGTGAGACTCTTAACATTGTCACCTCCATGAAGGACCAACATCTACAACTGCTTCGACCCAATCAACACCAACCTAATGGCAGTCAATTTATCTTTGACTGTTTCACTCGCCTATTAGTGTTCAGTTTGCCCCTTAATCCAGCTAGGTATCAGTTTCTGTACTTTAACTCTCAATAAACACACCAATTGGTAGGACTTAAGCACAAAAGAAAAGTCCAACCCAAAAAACTAGTTCATTAGGTGGAAGAGCCTCAAAGTTCAAATATTAAATTAGATAAGTTATCCTACTCAATGTGGAACTCCTAACAAATGGCTAGATTATACAAATTGCACACTTTATTAATCAAATTGTACACTATTTAAGCATCATGCATTGACATGTTCCAAAGATCTAAAAAGGGAACCACGTGGACTGCAACCTTAAAATGACATGAAAAGCTGCATTGTTCATTAACCACTATTCATATCACAGAAACAAAAATAAAAACAGACTATAATTTCATGTAGCTTAACAGAGATTGTTTATCCAAAATAACTCCCACACCATTCAGCCTCTCCTCATTTCGAGGTAATAATTCATTTAATGTTGCACAAATTTCCTCCCATGTAGCAACTTGACCAACTGAGATAAGGCTTTATTGTTGTATGCACAAATTCTCCCCGTTCCAAAATCCAGACCAAAAGATCCAGCCTAAAAATCACCCATATTGATCTTCTTCAGCTCAGCTTGTTATGTCATCCCTATTCCCTACCTTTGCATAAAAATACTTGATTTCCCATTCAATAAACTTTAGAAATACCTACCAACTCCACTTATAAACTCACATCAATTTTTCTAACTCTATCACATTCTTTTGAAAATCTTATTACTTCACACGCACCATCGACAATCACTATGTCACACACCCCACACATTTCTCAACCACAGTCAAATCTAAGCACATTTACTCGAGTCCCATACTCATTTATAAAGGAAAACTACAAGGCACTGAAAAAATGCAGATTAATCTAGCTAAGAACTAACTTAAACTTGGAGATGATTACCACACTGATGCAATCCCAAAATTCTACTAACGAACAATAGAAGCTGATTTTTACTATCAAGACAACCAGAGGAAAATAGTAAGCAGATCCTTAAAATTTCAGGTTTCGAGAATGTCGAAAATGAGAAAGTAAAAGAGAAAAATAAAGATGAAAACCTTTCTTGGAGAAAAGCGAGGGCTGAACCAACATCGAGGCCTGATTCAGTGAGGTAAGTTTGGACATCCTCCACGAATTGTGCCCCTGGTATTCCTCTTCGTTCCGTCAGCGCCGAACCTGAACCTGAACCCGAACCCGAACCCAAACCCGATGTTGAAGACGAAGAAGCCATTGTTGACGCTCACACGCCGCAATACACAACACGACGCTTTATCAGTTGTCGTTTAAGTTTGGGTCCAACCGTGGACTTCTATTAGGCCACGACCAAAGCCCATGCTCGAGTTTGGTTCTTTCCTCCTCTTAAAGTTACTTTTTACACCACCTATTTTATACTAGCATCACTCATTTTTTTGTGGTAAATTTTATTTTTAATTTAAACATATCCTTAAAAAATAAGAAAAAATATCCCACACTTAAAGGAAGGTTTGTTTTCAAGTATAAAATTGTATCTCGATACATTATTAAATATTATGTTTAAAACTTTTATTTCTATGAACATGTTTGCCTTGACGTCAGTAATTTAAAAAAATATTTAGTTGAAAATTAAAATTATAACTAAAAATAAATAAAATTTCCTAGCTAGCACCATTTACATTTTTATTTTCTCATCTAGCACCATTTTGTTTTTATTTCCCTATCTAGCACCCTTTTGTTTTTATTTCCCTATCTAACACCCTTTTATTTTTTATTTCCCTATCTAGCACCATTTAAAAAATAAATAAATAAATTAATAAATTAATTTTTTTTTATAATTTTAATTTTGAATGTATTAAAAAATAAATATTTTTAATGTTTAAAATAGTTAGAAATATAATTAATGAATAAAGAAATGAGTTTTTACAAAATAAAAATAAAAAGGTAATAAATTTAAAATATTTAGTTTAAAAATTATTTTTTTAAGAATGAAGAAAATAAAAAATTAAACTCTACAACAACATAAAAGTTGAATCTATAAACATAATTAGTATTTATTTTTATTATTATTGATGATGTAATCATGTTAATTTCAAGTAAAAAATACAGGATATAATTATAAAAAAAACAAGTTGAATAAGGACTGATATGGACATAAGAGAACAACATAATCGAACAAAAAAAAATGTTCATATTGTCAAACACCAGGACACACATAAAAAACTTCTTTCAAAATTATTGGATTGTGCACTTATCGTCATTAATTATGTTTCATTTCGCACAAACTATTTAATGTACAATTGAAGAAAATATTAAATGAATGATCATCTTTCATTTTTTTTTTTTTATGATCAACATATACTTATTTAGTATCATCTTATATCTCTTATATTTATCTTATTTATATTTTTTTTATATCTTTTATCTTTATCTTATTTTGTTTTGCCTTTATTTTATATATTTTATGTTTTTAGTTATTATTATTTTTCTGCCATTCTTTATTTATTTCAATTTTTTTTTGTTTTTATTTTATTGTTGTTGTTTTTATTTTCTAGACTTATTTATTTTTGCATTTTTTTTCTTCTCATTTTTAAACATCAAGGGTAACATTTTGCATTAGTTTTTTTTTTTAGAATTTTGCATTTAAGGTAAACACTTCAATATTACTTGTGTGTCAACTATTAATTAATACTAATTGACTTTGTTTTTTTTTTATAATTATGTACTGTATTTTTTACTTGAAATTAACATGATTACATCATCAATAATAATCAAAATAAATACTAATTTATGTTTATAGATTTAACTTTTATATTGTTGTAGGGTTTAATTCTTTATTTTCTTCATTCTTAAAAATAATAATTTTAAACTAAACATTTTAAATTTATTACTTTTATTTATTTTTATTTTGTAAAAACTCATTTCTTTTTTCATTAATTATATTTCTAACTATTTTAAATATTAAAAATATTTATTTTTTAATGCATTCAAAACTAAAATTATATAAAAAAATAATATTTTATTATTATTTTATTTATTTTTGAAATGGTGCTAGAGAGGAAAATAAAAAAATAAAAAGGTGCTAGATAGGGAAACAAAAACAAAAGGATGCTAGATAGGGAAATAAAAACAAAAGGATGCTAAATTGGAAAATAAAAGTGTAAATGATACTAAATAGAGAATTGAACCAAATATAGAAGAAAGAAGTAAGAATAAGTATTTGTTGAACACATATCTAAGCCAAAAGAGTTTACCAATTGCTTATGTTTTGTTTATTTATTTTTTAAACATTTAGGGTAAAAGTACGAAATGTTCAATAAAATTACATTTTTTTCCAATAAATTTTCGGTAAATTTATTGTTTTTACTAAAGAGAAAAGTGGCATTTCCCTCCTTTCTCGTATAGTAAATTAAAAAAAATACGGGAGCATTTGAGAAGGCCACGTATTTCTATTTCAGATTTACACCATTAATGGGCCTTTTGGGCCATCATAAATTCCATCTTGTAGTTAAACCTTTCAATACTTCCACAAAAGCAAATCCAAAAAAAAAAAAAATTTTAGCAAATCCAATGAAAAAGTTGGTTTTAATATTTTTGAAAATTTTAAATAATTTTAAGTGAAGCATAATCTCAACTTATTTAAAATAATTTGCACCTCTACATCCTTGTATCTCACTTTCAGCCGCAGTGTGTGAAAATAATTCTATTATTTGAATGCGTGAGACTGACAAAAAGATTTGTTGTATTTAATGTTCTTTATTGTAAACATAATTTTTTTTTTTTAGTTTTGCACTAAATATTTGAATCTTGATAATTTTTTTTTCAGAGTTTTGTGGCTTCCAAAAAAATGAAAAAAAGAAAAAGCAAAGAAAACATAATCATCACCAACAAAAACACCATAAAATCCTCAACATACTAAGAAGGATATTATTGAAATTAAAAAATATATATAGAGGTGCACGAATAATTTTAAGAAAAATGGTTTTTAACTGAAGAAAATAGTTAAAAAATCTACACGCATGTCCTTAAGTTATATGCATATCCAATACCAAATAGTACAAAAAAATGGGTTGAAGAATTATACTACTAGCATTTCTCCTAAACGTATTAACATGATGGTTGGTGGCTTATGAAAAATATATTGTAAAGAAAAAGGGAGAAAGCAGAGAGAGCTATGGACCCAAAGCACAGAGAAGAATATTTGGGATGACCAAACTATTTTTGCGTCACCAATTCAATTCCATTTGATTCCTATATATAAAAATAAAAGTCCTTAAACACTCTGTCTCACATTTTCTTTCTCACTTCATTTTGATGGAAAGCCACTCTCTCAATTTTATATATATTTTTCTCCGTCTTCTATCTAGCGTATTTTAAGAAAGGAATATGTGTTAAGAGTCAGAATTGAGATGATATTTGTATGATTGGTGCATCATTTGCAATAAGGTGGCGTCATGATGTGGTTGAAAAAAATGATAAGACTTAAAATGAAAGCATAAAATTTTCCATGCCTTATCTAGCACTAGGGAATAATCTGATATCCAGGGTTGGATTTGGTTTACTCTTGTTTAATGGACCATGTGTTCAATTCATTGCACAAACGTAGCTCTCAAGACTACAGAGTTTGCTTAACCAAGTAATGGGTAAGTGAAATGGATCATAATCTAATAATTTCACACTTTATCAATTCACAATGGCGGCTACTGGCCCTGCCACGTGCACATCAACTCCACCATCTACAAATCAATTTATTGCCTATTGCCCTTCATATTCTCCATCAACGATTCCACCATTTTTTTTTTATTAATTCCTCGAACTGATGTCAGAACAATTCTTAAATACTAAGTATGTCAAAGCACTCTATATGGGTTTGTCAGCGACCACATTTAACAAATCTGAGCCAATAGACGAAGATCACTGGTTAAATTTTGTAAAAAAAGGAAATTCGTGTAACACTTGAAAAAACATTTAAAATATGTTGTTAAAGCTTTCGAAAATGTCACAATCAAATGAGACTACAATGCTTCAAGAACAACACTATTCCCAGTGAAGAAAAGGGTGCTTCATAAGTTTAGGTTCAAGTTTGATCTAACTGAGCTTTCAGTAGCACTGAATCGCATTTAAAAACAAAAACCTTCTAATTAAATATAAGTGGTTTAGATTTGATTTTATCCTACGCAAACCGAACCAAATCATGAGCATCATAGCATCAATTCAATTATTACTAAGGTGATTGCTATGCTTCTTCAACACTGTGGGGGTGTTGTATTCCTTTGACAACATCAACATTTGATATATCTAAGGGTCACAAAACTCAAGTGCTTTTAAATTTTAATTTTGTTTTACCCTACGAAAATAACACCAAATAATACACATAACGTATAACATTTGTGTCCTATATCTAAGTTCTATATTCTCTTCTTCACCTCAACATTCACAAGCCCTCAGTGTCACATATTCTCTTAACATTACCTGCACATTCACTTCCCCTCGTTGGAAACTGACGTATAATTCTTCATGTTTATTCCTTTCACAAAAGCTACATCATGCCAAGGCTTGAAAGAAGGAACCAAACTCATTTCAAATTCTTTCAATAGAATAAAAAAGGATTAAGTATCTCAATTTACACCATAATTTCATTCTTTCTCCGGATTCAATTATAAAAGAAAAAGTTTAATACACTAAAATATAAACAAATTTAAACTATTGAAAAATATTCTCCAACTAACTGAATGTTGTTTTAAATAATTTTTTTATTCTCATATACTATAAGATGAAGTAGACTTTAAATCTAACTCGAGTTAATGTGCACACTCCCCTTATGTCGAAATTGTCATTCATTAGGATAAACTCTAAATAATTCAAATACCATATTAAAAATAGACTAAACACAACTTAATCTTACAAAATCGACTAATAAAATGAGGTTTACATTCATTTATATACTACGAACTATATTGACATCTAGTAGTTGTGAGATTTTCAACATTCTATAATAAAAAAATAATTTTGAAATAAATTTAATAAAATTAACCAACTTTTTTTTTTAATTAAGATAAAAGCAAACTAGTTTGGATTATAATTGAATAAGTGATGTATATATGAAGTTGAAATGTGAGAACTAAGCAGAAAATATGTACAAAATAAGAATATGTTAATATTATTGGGAATCTTGAGAGAGAAATTGAGAGAGAAGTTGAAAGAAAAATTGAGAAACAAGGTAGGGAATGATAATGATGATGATAATTGAAGAGGTTGACGGGAAGAAGTTAAATTGTGGTTGCATTAGGCATAAGTGTAGCCAATAGAAAGGGGTTTTGGGTCTAAAAAGTAGTTTGGGGAGTTAGAAAGATAAGATGGAAAATAGAGGCCAATCAAGTTGTTCACAAAGTCACAAAACATGCTAATCATGCTACTATCATCTTTAACTATGATACATCTCTTATCCTACCCACAGAAAATGATGTATGTCCTGCCTCAATTAATCTATATCAAACCACTAATATCATATTTTCTCACTATCAAATATTAGGAACTTATATAAAACAACATTTTTTTATTTTATGCTTTCTTAATTCATTCACAATTTTAACCTTCTTAACCTCTAACAACTTCCCTCACAATTTTATAACTCTGTCAAGTATCCTTTAAATAATAAGGCATAACAAACTTAGTTAAATAACTAAATTTCGAGTTTAAAAGCAAGCACAATACGTATTGCCCTTTCTTATTCTTATCTTCATGTATTGTGTACCTACTATAACTCTCCTCTTGAATAGGAAATAAAAAAATACCAATATATATAATATGCCAAAAGTTATTTTCAAAATTTTAATTATTTAGCTATTCTATCTAAAATTTTAATATAAGTTTTACTTTCAAATTTATATGATGATTTTGTGAAGAAATATTTTTTTTTTCAATAGTATTTTTGAAATAAATTGGTTCTTCAATATATATATCATAGACCAAAATTAAAGGAGTACATATATAAAAAGTTGTAAATAAGATAAAATGTAGAGAAAACTCATCCCAACCCTAAAGTGTTGATGCAATAATTCCATAGTACCGTTTGGGTTTATTATGATGATAAATGCAATATAAGATGTTCTAAATGGGTGGTTAGTGTTTATAGTTACCCTGAAAACGCAAGGCAAGGGCAGCACATGAAGAAAAAAAAAATGATGTTATTAAAATTGGAAATATTGTGTTGACTTTTTGTTGAATGAAAGGGGGAAGTAGATTAAAACTAGGTTTAATGTGTTGTGTTTTGAAAGGTGGGTCATGATTATTTGCAGTGTTGTGATGTGTGTAAGTGGGACAATGGTTGGGTGAAAAGGTTATACTGATTGGCCTGAGTTTAAGAGAGGTTGCCTCCATCCAATTCATCATGCTGTTCCAAATTAACTATAAAACTAACCACCCTTTGCCCTTTCCATGTCTGCACAATTCATAAAACAAATCTACCAAAACAACAGAATCCACTTTATTATTTATTATTATCACCTAAACATTGCTTCATTACACATTATTTTTCTGCAATATCATTTATTAGATATCACTAAGAATATATATATATATATATATATATTTCAATTTAAACTCTAAAGAAAAATTCTTACAAATTACAGTTTATTGTTTTATAGGCAATGAATTAATTAAATTAAAAAAAATAAAAATATTCCAAGCCATATACATATACATAAAAAAGAGATTATATACCTCCAAATCATAAAAAAAAACCTATAGCAGGGCAACTCAACAGGGATAGACCCTACAAACTACAATTAGCTATAGAAAATTATGTTTTTATGTTTTACCTTATAAAATATGTTTATGAAAAGCAATTAAACATCTCTTGACTAATAATATTTAGATATGAAAGTTTTAACTACTAATTAATTAATTTTTAAATAATTAATAGTTAAAATTTTGATAGTTAATTAGATATTATTTTATAAACTATTTAATAATTATAGAAATTAATTTAAAAATCAATTATTTTAATTTTTAAATTATTTTAATTTAATTAATATAATAATTAATTATTTTTTATCTATAAAATTAATTTTTATTTAATAATTTTCTTGTAGTGTCTATTTTTCATTACATATTTCTCGGTTATCATATATCATCTTGATATTTGTCATCTTGAAGAAATGATAATGTTTAGTTTTGTGTGAATAATAATGTTTAGTTTTTTAAATGATGAAATGGAGATAGTAACACTTACGTGTAAAAATATTTATTTTGATGAAGAATAAATCAAATAAAATATCAATATCAGAATTAGATAAAAAAAAATGCCAAAATTAATTCGTAGAGTCTCCATATTAGAGTGGACAATCTCCTAAAGTAAAATACCAATAAGCTTGTAGTTACAATAAATGCACAAGTTTTTATTTGTCTTATCATGTACGTGATTATATCAATATTACCATAATTTAGGGTAAATTAGATTTTTTTTTATTTGCTTTGAAAAGTCTTTGGTACTATACTGTGACTTGTAAATGAAAGTCGTGAATTTATCCTCACATCTTGAAGACAATTTTTATGTTTGGCAAAATTAGGTTTTTTTATCGGTAAAGAATGGCAAAATTAGGTTACTTGCATTAATCCTTTTAATTAAGACCTCACATAATGGGAGCCACGTGGTACACTGGTTAGGTTGTCTTTTCGGGTTTTCATTCGTTGAAAAATATATAAAATGAACTCTTATAACTTTTCATTTTAAAACCTATATTCTTACCCAAGAAACCAAATATATTGTATTTTATTTAAAAACATCTTTTAATTGTGGCGAACAATTAAGATGTAAGGAATTTTTTATTTCCTCAACTTTTATACTAATAGATGCTTTTTAAATACTATATCCATTTTAAGACTTTCAACAGAGATGAATATTAACTTTTGTATATACTTTTATTTATTTTTTTACTTTAGGACTTCATTCATTTCTAAATCTGAAGTCTCCAAAAGCTAATGATAATAAAGGTTAAAAATGAACGGTTATTGGTGTACATAAAATATCTTTAAAATCTTTCATAACTAAAGTTAACTTTGTTGAGTAACTACAAAATATTAATTATCTTTTACGAATTTTAAAAAATGAGGAAGATTAGATAGAGATAAACTAGTATATAATAAGTTAAGTGAAAGAATATTTCTATAAGCTACTTTTGTATATAGTTTAGATTTTGTAAACGAGTTGGAATATTTAATTACTCCTATATTTAGTCTCTCCAATGTGTATTTTAGGGATCGAGATTTTAAAAGAACCCAGTTCATGTAACTTTTCCCATCTTAATTATAACATGCCTCCTAAGTTTATATACCAATTAAATTAATATTTTAGAAAAAATTATTAAAAACTTCAAAAAATTAATTTATTTAACACAAGTTTTTAAATTAACATTAGACATAATAATAAAATTTAAAAATTATTAAAAAATAATTGTTTTTTTTTATCAAAGTATTGTAGTTTTGAAAATTATGATTTAAACACCTATTATTTTTACTATGGATAAAAAAAATTATATCAATTAGATATGTTGCATATATAGCACTTTTTAATTTCATGCATTTGTATACTTTATCATACAAAAATATTCGTAACATGCAAGATGTATTTACTTTTTTGTGTGTAAGTCAAATTCAACACATTACACCACATGCATCTTAATTACCTCTTAAACCTTATAATTAATCCCAATAAGTTAGTGACATAGTAATTTCTCTAATTATTTAATTAATGTATTCATCAACTAATTAAGTGCAAGGTTGCATGACTTTTTATACACAAACAGTTGGGAATCCCTCTTTAATTTATAGGAGATTATGACCCATGAATATTGGTAAGTAATTCATTGAATATATTCAACTATGGTCATTCAAAAGTTTTTTGGAATTGTAACACTCTAGCGAAAATGTAATGAGCATTAATCTCTTTATGAAGAAGTTTTCCTCTTATTCTAGGTATAAAAGGGAACTTCTGAGAAAAAGAAAAACAAGTAAGTGAGAATAGCAACATAGAGATGAATGAGAGAATAGATAACCACCATAATGGTGAGATTAGAAATCCCAGTGAGATGCTAGAGAGACTTTGTATTTCATCCTTCTTGACTGATATTAGAAATCCTAGTGAAATGCTAGAGACACTTTGTATTCCATCCTTTTTGGATGAGATTAGAAATCCTAGTGAGATACTAGAGAAACTTTGTATTCTGTCCTTGTTAGGTGAGATTAGAGAGTAAATGAGAGAATAGATAACCACCATAATGATGAGATTAGAAATCCTAGTGAGATGCTAGAGACTTTGTATTTCATCCTTCTTGGGTGAGATTAGAGATTCTAGTGAGATATTAGCAAGACTTTGTATTTTATCCTTGTTGGGTGATATTGAGTGTTATTCTCACCGTGTGAAAAAAACAAATATTGTAATCCTAATTTCATAGTGTAGACATTTTGTGTCCCGTGGGTTTTACTTCTCAAGTTGAGGAAGTTTTTCCATGTTAAAATTTTTTTGTGTCATTATTCTATTTGCTTTATTTTTTATTATTTGCTTATTACTTCTTCAAGTGCCCATTTTATATCTACACAAAAGGGGAGAATTAATTTTGATTTTCCGAACAACACAGTACATAACATAAGAACTAACTATAAAAATGTGCAATTGGTCCAGGAATGAGATTAGTATATCGATGCTTGCATAGCCTTGTTTTAGGAAGAGATAATTTTTGTATCATGTACACACTAAGCAAAGGATTGAAAAAAAAAGTGACGTATACATTAGAAATTTACAAATTTACTGTTATATGTAAAAAAAATAAAGATAAATGTTACAACTGTAAGACAAAGATTATCTATAAAAGACAAAGATACAAAATTGACCGTTAGGTTTTGATAATCTCTAAATACTCACACGCAACAACAACAAAATTCCATTATTTTACTTTCTTACTTATGTTTTTTTGAAAAAACAAATTATTTTAAAATATAATTTAATTAATAAATTTAATATAAAAACATTTAGGAGCTTTTTGTTTTGAAGTGAAAAACATACCAAATATATTGTGTTAAGATAAAATTACAAAATCGAGAAATAAAGTATTAGAATTTCAAAAATAAAAACTCATTTCAAAAATAGGTTTTTTTAATTTAATCAATTATATTTTAATATAATGATGTTTAGAAATTTACTATAATAAAATAAATAATAAATAAAATAAGTTTTATTAATTTAAATTTTGATATTTTATAAATTAATTTATTTTAATATATTTTATTTTGAAATAAATTTTTTATTTATCAAAATTTTAGAATAATATTTTATTTTATAATAATATATTTTATTTTTTAATTAATTTTAAAACAAGAATAAATTTTTAATTTTATATTTTTAATATTTTAAATAAATTAAAAATTCAATCATACTCATCATATTACTTCCAAATTTTAATAAATTTATCTTAATACACTATTTTTTTTTACTTTGATAACATTATTCTTTCAAATCACTCTAAATTTACTTTCTTAAATTCTTACACGATTCGTTCTTAATTGTAGTAAAGCATAAAATAAACTTCAAAGAGTGTATTTGTTTCCATAACAAAATATATGTAAAAATGGTCACTACAAAAAAAAAGGTTTATTATCGTGGGGTAAAAACGGAAGACTAAGTATGAAAGAGTTCAATCAGGAACAGAAGGACTTTCAAAGCAAAGGCGTGCTGACATAAATATGGTGTCATTGAACTACATGCCACCAGCTGTGTCCAAAAAATGTCGAACGATCCAAAAAAACAAAACAACAGAGACTAAGGCCAGTGAATCAATAATATTTGACCAGTGTAAAAAATACAAAACTAATAAAAACCATTGAATCCAGTAATAAAAACAGGGGACAAGACCAGTGAATCCAGTAATAAAAACAGGGGACCCTTACTGGTGGATTTTATGATTCTGGCATATTAAGTTTACCTTCACCATGAGAGATGCACACAAAATTTAAGGTGTTAGGGCAAGAATCACAGAGAACCACTGAAAATCAAAGCACAATGTTAGGGCAAAACCGAGAGTAAGAATAAAAAATAAAATTACACATAATACAAAAAGAAAGGAATCGAAATGAAACCTAGGGCAAAACCGCGAAGACTCCGTTTGCGTTCTCACGGTGGCACGACTACTCCATCACGTGGCACGTTGCTTATGAACGACAGTGCTCAAGTTGAAGCTGAAGGCTATTCGAGACTTCTCCCTGACACGCTGCTTATGAACGACAGTGCTCAAGCTGAAGCTGAAGGCTATTTGAGACTTCTCCCTGGCACGCTGCTTATGAACGATAGTGCTCAAGCTAAGCTGAAGGCTATTCAAGACTTCTCCTGAATGAAATGCACTCCTCTGAAAAAGGGTTTAAAATGTTCTAAAAATATTCAAAACCTTAAAAATTAAGAATTTTCAAATAAATAAAAATTAATTGTTTGCGTGGGCTAAACCTTCAAATATTTAAATTTTTATTATTTTTATACTTTTAATAGTGGCCGTTTCACCCACACAACTTTTTTTATTATTTTTTTTAAAGTTTGCGTGGGTATAACCCACGCTTTCTCACATTTTATTTGAATTTTGTGAATAACAAAGGCTTATTTGACACTATTTAGTGTCGATCTAAGACCTTCTTTTTTTTTCAGCTAATTAAGCAATTTCTTGTAGTGGGTTGATTATATATATATATATATATTATTTTTTTCTGATAAGAAAATTTTTATGACAGAAAGAGTTAAAGATTGATGCATTTTAATAATTATAAAAAATGGGGTGTTGAATGGTGATTGGTCACATAATTGTAGGAAAAAAAAGGTATTTGTTCGAAAATGTGGAAAATTTGTCGGCAAGGAAGAAGACGAAGGAAATATGCAATATTAAGGGAGTGAAGGTTGAAACGGAAGTCCTGAGAGACATCTGCAGATAGAGAGTGGGAAGCATATGGGGTTGCCATCTCCACACAGACACTATAGCTGCTTTTTTTCTTTTTCTCTTTTCCCACTTTATTTTTTTTTTGTTTAGTTTGATGGACAAGCCATGACCCCTCCATGTGGTTTAGGGAAACCTTTTAAATAAATTATTCAGATCTTTCAAATGCTTGTCCTTTTCTTTACCTTAGCTTTTGTTGTACTCACATGGAGCAGGCCATATGAAAAAAGCATTTTACATTGCAAAAGTAAAGATACAAGAATAAGTAGCTACCAGTGTTGGTTTCCTCACATCACATGCCAAAGAGAAGAACTGCCTAGCAACATGGTTTCCGGTGTTCCACTGTCTCTTCCCACATGTCACTATCATTTTTCATCTCTTTCTGCCCTAATTCTCATATATAACATTCTAACACAACGTAAAATCTTTTTTTTCTCTACTATAATATATAATAAATAATTTTTTAAAATAAAATATATTATAATATTATAACACGTCAATCTTTAAAAAATAAACTAATTATAATATTTTTTTCCTTTTCATTTTCAGCACATACATAAATTATTTCCTGAAAGAGGCTTGAGGGAAACAAAAGAAAGACCAGGAGGGAACAGATAGATAAACTGTGATGATGATGATGAGGACCTTGTATTACCTGAAAGTGTGTGGCATCATCATCGTGTGATTTCGTACAACCATTGGTGTTAAGGTAACACTAAAGAATATTCAGTGGAAATAATATCTACTACAAGCTCTAGAAGAAAAATATGATTTGTATGATTTATTCTTTAATATGCACTAGGAGGTCAAATTTATTTTGATATTCAAGAATTTTATAATTGTGTTTGCCGATGTGATTTAAAAAAAAATACAAGTGTTTATGAAATAAATAAAAAATATGCGTGGAGTTAATTTAGGCTTTTACTTGTGAATTGAATATAAAAACAGTATAGTTATTGAATTGTTTATTTATTACACCAATTTTATAATGTATTTGCCAAAAAGAAAATAAAATCAGATGTTCGTGTAAATTATAGACCAAAGTTTTATTTTGTTTATTTTTACTTGTTGATATTATTTTCATCAATTATTTAATTAATTTAATTGGAATGTCTGATTTCACTCTAGTTATTTCAGAATGAGAGAAACTTAAAATCAGAAAATAGGAATCTCCTTGTCTTTTCCTCTTTTGATTGGTGCATTTTTAAGTCAAAACAATTTCATTTTCATCTCTATTTAGTATTACTAATCTTCTTCTTTTCACGTGGTCTTTGATATCTTGATGGATTATATATATTATTTTGGTAGAACTTGGTATGACATTGAAGTGACAGAAGAAATGATAAAGAGTAGAAATGTGAAAGCAATGAAGAAGCTTAATGTTTGAGTTAACGGGGACAAAGATTTGTAATCCTCATCACCACCACGTTACCCACCTAAAATTTACAAACATGATAAAAATAAACCAAAATGGTTACGCAATCAATTCTTTAATCCATGTTCTTAAAGCTACTCTAAACTTACCTTTAATATATAATTAGTGTAGTCATAAAGCACAATCTGATTTTTTTTTTATCAGCAAGAAAATAAAGCACAATCTGATAGCTACTTATTTTTAAGTAACGACAATTAGTTTGAGGCCCCGTTGTATGCCACAAATTAAGCACTAATTATTTGATGCTATATTCCTAATTAACTATCATTGTGTTCCCAAGGGTTAGTGCTGCTACTTTGCCTCGCCTCTTTAATTACTCTTCTTCACAATTTCAAAATCAACTTCTAATTGTGGAATAGTTAATACTATGTGGCTGTCATAAATCACAATTTGCAAGTTTTAACACTATTTATCACTTTTCATTTAATTAATGAAAAATATAAAGAGAGAGATACTCAAATATCAAGGCATCCCCTGTTTATAGTAATGTTTAATCAATTGCCTCCTTTAAAGGTCAAGTGGTATTATTCTTTTGGACTTTGTTTGATGGTTAGATTGTAATAAGAATAGATAGTATAATGAAATTATACAAGAGTAGGGGAACAAAATACTACCATTATCTTGTCGTATTTTTTATGTACACAAAATGGTCTAGTAGAAGATTAATAATAAAGATAAATATACTCTTTGTGGTAAGGTATTTGAAAGAGATAATTATGTGTTAATAATTATAATAATAATATTAATATAAATAAAAGTGATAGTGATGATAATCATAAACTATATATAATGATAAAAAAGGTAGTAAATATTTGTTGGTGATAATGATAATGATAATTATCAATTATTTTTATTTTTATGAGCATGATAATTATCATTATTATATATGTAAACCATTACAATAACAATAATATAACAATTGTAATAGTAATAATTGATAATAATAATAATAGAAATAGAAATAATAATTAAATTTGTAGTTATAGTAAAAAAGATGAAATAAAAAAAGTGTATAAAAACGTGTAGAAGAATAAATTTTATCTACTGTTTGTGATCTTAACCTGTGGTATTTTACAAAAAAATTGCTATTACAACGATTAATTTCTGTTGATAATGCATAAAATTTGTTGATAAACAAAAAATTGCAGACAAAATAAAAAAAATATGTTAAGAAATTTGGCAAAGGTAAGTGATTTTTGTCCATCACAGAGAAATTTTTTATCAATAACTTATTCATGACGTGTAAATTACTGACGAAATTGTCTATCAATAATGTTTACCAACAACTAAAAAGTCTATCCATAGCTTACTCTTTTTTTCTTTTTTTTTAAATTGACAATCATGTTTACATGTACATTTATACTAATACATAAAACAATACTGTGAAAGACAGAGAACATAATTAATCAAATAGATACAAATATTTCAACAGATAAAAGGAAGACTAAACCATAACATCTTAGCTGGGTAAAACAAAATTAAAAATCGTTTTACTAAAGGAACCTTGTTTAATAGAATCTTTCACTTGGTTGGGTCATCAAATCTTTCCGTTGAGTTCTCAATTGTACTATTCCTAAGAAATAAGTTCAATTTTTTTTAACAAAAAAAATAAGTTAAATATTATGCCTTGTAGATGAAGAATGTAATATAATTTGTTTAGCTATTTTTGCCATAACATAAAACTAAAAGGAAGTTGTTACCTTAATCACTCCATGATTAGGGCATGATGAATAGGCAAACCACACATAATCTAGTTCTTCTTCTCTTGATCATTACCGTGAAAGACATTTAGCCTCACTACTCATTCATACAAAAACAAATTAAGCTAAAAAAACATATATTTAATTTATGAAATGTTTCTGAAATTTGCGTTATAATAGAAAGAGTGAAAAAGATGTGTATGAATTTTCGATTCTCACCTGTCTTGCCATCCATTCTTTATAAAGTTTCACTTATTTGTAACACTTAAAAAACACAAGGGCAGTGGATTTGGAGATTTGAAGAGGAAAATGATGGACCAGGGAGGAGATACTAGTGTTTAAATATGGGATTGGAGAGACTTGAGGAGTAATAGTATAGATAATGTAAAGTCTCTTTGGTGGAGGGACCTTAAGAAAATAGACTTGAAGCATTAATGGAATAGGTATTTGGAAGATAATATATGTTGAGAAATAGGGAATGGAAAAAGGATTAGGTTTTGACATGTTAAATGGGTGGGGAATGATGTTGAAAGGAAAATACTTAAGCTTATATGACATAGCTATGGATAAGGAAGTAAAAATAAATGATTTGGTCTATTCATTAGAGAAGAGAATTGTTGGTTTGAGAATTTGATGTTGAGTAGTTATTATTGAGCAACATTGCTCAGGTTTGGTGTTAAGGATGAACAGGTTTCGAAATCAATGTAGTAGAGATATTGATACGACATAAACATGTACATGGAAATAAGTATAATCTCTAAAATGTAGGACACAGATACACACATATAATATTATGCATAATGAAATAATAGGGAAAGATAACTTTGTATTTGAAAAGTTATGGAACTTGAATGAAATGTCATTTGCACAATGCTTACTATGGAGAGTGTTTACTATGGAGAGTGTTTAGAAACAGAATGCCAACTATGGATAATTTAAGTAGAAGCATTACATGTCTCCCTAATATACTTTGTGTCCTATGTGAACAACAATTAAAAACTATAAATCGTCTGTTTATAAATTATTCAATTTCTCTCGTTTGTTTGAGATTGATGTGTGATGAATAGTTTGATTATTGATATCCCCAAAAATTGTCACTATTTATGTTATGTTGAACTATAAATAAAACTAAAATTTAAGTTTAACATGAAATCTAACAAAAGAATATAAGAAGTTTTGTTTTTTTTACAGAGATCAAATATAAGAAGATGGATGAATTGTGAGAATAAAGGCTAATTAAAACCCAAAATTCACATAAAGTTTTTCAAAGAAAGAGATGAAACTAAATTATAAGGTAATTTTGAAAATCTGGTATTAATTCTGCTAATAACTTATGGGATATAATAACCACTTTCACATAATTTTCTCTTACACAACTCATGTGACACCAATCATAATGTCTATGTCTTTCCTCCTTCCCCATCTGGCCATCTCTTTCACCAAATCAATTATTCATCACGTGTAAAAGTGTATAAGCAAAATTTCCAATATTATTATGTGGTGCTTACTAACTGCATAGCTTATCTATTAACTGTATAGCTTATCTGTTAAATACAGGTTGTGGAAACTTGAAGCCAAATATTGCTTAATGAGGCTTCTTGCCTCTAACAAATATTTTCTGTGGCATCAGACAAATTGGAATCGGGTTGCTTTTCAATTATATTATAATAAGAAGCCAACATCCCTTGTCCTTTTCCTTTACAGCGTAATCATACGAAACCATATGATCAAAGTTCAAAAGTGACACCCCGTAGAATTCGTATGAAGAGAATTGCGTGGAATAAAGTATTGGTTCATTCTTGGGTAAATTAATCGAGAATATCTTTGTCAGAAGAAACATTTTTAGGAGAAACGCATGAGCAAAGTAGAGGACAAGAACACAAAGGGAATAAATTTGTTAGTTTCTTATTCACTTTTCCCTTTCTTGAATCTGTTTAAGCTGTGATGCTAACATTTGTGTTACGAGTGTTTTTTTTTTTCATTAAGCAAACGCCATATTGACCAATGACCATTGTCACTTGTTTGAAAATAGTGAGGGTTTTTTATAATAGGATGGTGCAGGATGTGGACAGATACACTACAACCAAACCAAGGGCCTCTATTTTATATTCCTATTTCGGTTTCTTTAGTGTTTGTTTAATGAAAAAAACCACATTTGGTCCTCCTTTTGCATGTTTTTTGGGCATTGTCAGAATCCCCAATTGGGAGACCCTGGCATGATGTAAAAAGCAAAATTCAATAGGCACATGGGAGGTATTGAATTCTGGTCACTGATTACTGAAAAAAATGAAATAAATAAGTGCAACCATCACGTGATAAACTTTAAAAGCAGGTACTAGCAAATGTTAAAGCTTTTGGTTCTGGGTGGTCCTATTGTTGAAGAATTAATTGCCCTTGGTGGTAAATTAACCCATCCTCTCCTTTTTCTAAGCCATTTTTCTTCATGAATGATGATCCTGAAATGGGGGTCTGGGAGGAGGATGAGGCACTACTACTGATAGCGATGAAACTCAGGCACTCGTGTGCTCTCACTGCCACCGAAAGTGAGAGGGGCAGTTTTTTGTCTGAGAGTGAAAACAGAGTGGACAGGTGTCAACTCATTAGTGGGCCAGGGCATTTGCCCCATGTGGAGTGGCATGTGAAGCATTAACCTCAGCTTCTCAGATTCGCCTAAATTCATGAGTTTATGTTTTGTTTTCTTTATTATTTATTTGGGGTGTGTTTTGTTAAGAAGGGTTTGGGTGGTAGAGGTTGGAGGAGGAGGTTAATATGAGTGGGGTGGTGCAGGAGAAGAAGAAAGAGAGTGAGAGAGAGAGAGAGGGTGATGTCAAAATGTCAGGAGGGTCGTACGAGGTGGGGGCGACAAGCCACATGGGACCATAGTAATGTGTGGAATAAGCATGTTTTTGGCACTTTCGGCAAAACTTTAGAGAAGTGCAGTTAGCTATGCAATTTGAATGACACAAACTTCCTTTCCAAAACACTACTCCTACGGGGTAACTAACGGGTAACCTTATCCTGCTCCATGCCATTCCATTGCTTACTGAGATAAAACTCTTCCCACAAATTCAGTATCACAAAACCACACCAATTAAGAAAAAGCTGTCGCAACCCATTTTAGTTCCTCTTTCAATACCACTGCAGGTGCCAATCACACAACCTACCAAAACCTCTATGGCTATATTTTCAAATTCTAATACACATTATTTTAAAATAAAAGTACTTTTTTTAAGTTCTCAACAGACATTTATACTTATCCATAAATTTCTCACTGATAAATATTGCAAAGAAAACACGAGTATGACGGCAGAGGCAATTTAAAAATCTTGCTACTAACACTGCACACCATGAATTCCTTACATTAACAACATCATTTTCATTAATTGGTTTTTACCCTCAAGGGTAGGATATATAGTTCCGATTGTAGGCTGCTTAACTCTAACTTACCACCTACTTCATCATCATAATCATCATAATCATCGTCATCATCGTAACAGCATCCTTTTCTTTAATCAATCTACCACTTGATTTGGACAAAAAATGAATGATAACATATAACATACGTTTAAGTGTTTTTAGGAATCAAAACAGACCCACAATCAATATTTACGCGACCCCTAAATCATGCTTGTCTGGTAGGCGATATCCTCATGAACGTCGCAAGCTAATTATGTATGAGATTGAATTGGTGGAAAGGAAAAATTGAAAAAAAAAATGAAAATAGAAGAAGATATAATATGTATGTACTGGACAATTAACATAAGCCGAGACGAGTGAGGGTGAAAACGAGGCAAATAATAACAAAAATCAAGAGAGAAAAATATATGACACGCGGCACAGTCGCCGGAAGGTGGATCAACTCGGCGGCGCGGAGGAGGATGCGGCGGCGGAGGAGGAGGAGGAGGAGGAGGAGGAGGAGGAAGAGGAGGAGCCGAGGAGTAACTGAGCGAGATCCGCCATGGCGCGAACCTGCATCTCGAGCGCAGGTATGTAATCGATGGCTTCTTCGAGAATGATCGGAAGCGGTTCTTTCCTGCAACCGGGAACCAACCGGCCGAGGACTCTAACTTTGCGCTGAACCGCGGGAAGGGTTTTTCCCTTGAGGCGGAGGACGCTGAAGCGGGGCTTCTTGGGGCGGGGCGGGCCAACCACCTTGTGTCGCTTGTGCGGTGTCTTCCTGAACTTGAGCTTGAGGCGGTTGGTGAGGATGGCGCGGCTCCAGCGCGTCCTGCCGCGGGCGGCGGCGGCGAGGACTCTGTCGGCGGCCTCGTGGACTGCCCTGCCACGGCGGGGCGCGTCGGCGGAGATGTTGACACGCGCGAGGGCCTGGTGGAGCTTGGAGGAATATAGGTTCTGCTGCGCGTGGGTTTTCCATCTGGCGTGGGAGTGGTCTTGGTGGGGATGTGGCTTGGCGGGGGATTTCTTCTTCTTCTTTACGCGGTGGGAGTCACGTGAGCGATCGGTTGGGTTGGCCATGAGAGAGGAGAACATCTCCAACGATATTAGAAAAGGGTTTCTATTTCCGGGAAGTTGTTGGATTCAGATGAGATTCCGATGAAAGAGTGATGAAATTATGCGTAGATTCTAGAAGTGAGAGGAGTGGGGTTTGAGGTTTGAAGGGCTATATATAGATAGATAGTTAGATTTATGGGTGTGGGTAGATCTAATCTAATAAAACCACTGCAATCCAACACACACACACTATGGAAAGGAAAATGGGAATGAATGAATTAATGAATCGATGAGATGAGATGGTGTTTGGGTGGGTGAGGTGTCTCTTCAATCCCAGCTTCTCTTCAAGGGAGAGAGAAAGGGTGGAAGAGGACTCTTATATAAACCCATTTTCTTCCCTTCTTAACCTAATTACTTCTTAATCCTCCTTCTTTTCTCTCCTCCTTCTTTTCTTTTCTTTTCTTTTCTTTCCTTTTCTCTAAAACCATTTGTTTTGTTAAATGATGCATAATCCTATTATGTCACGCGTGAATGATTGGTTTGTTACGTCCTTGTTTATTGCTAATGACAATCAAAACTGTCTATTTAATACTCCCAATAATTAAATTATTTATTTTTCGTCATCGATATATTATTATTACGAAAATTAAGTTTAAATTTTGTGTCAGTTAGCATTTTGCTTTGCGTCAAAATAATTAACATCGATATAATCTCTTAACGATAATGAAGATTAAATTGTGATTTGAGGCATGGAAAAGTGATACCAGTTTCATTCTTTTGTTTGTAATAAAGTATTACAATCCATTAATGATGGATTATTGCGACTTATGCTTTTTCACGTTGGATTGTCTCTACTTTTCATTTCTTCCTCCTTCCCATCTCCAAACTAGAGAGCATTTCAAATATCTTCAGTGGATTTCTTTTGCTTACCCCAACCAATTTCATTTGCTAAATATTCCTTAAGCCACATGTTGATGTTTTTATAACTGAAAAAATGCCACTTTTTTCTTCTTCTCGTTTTTCATCCTGGTACTATTTCAGTATTTTTCTTTATAAACATTCATAAAAGATAAATATTTTTTTACGTGAAAATTAATTAATATATTTCAAATTTTTAAAGTTTAAATAGAATATTTATATACGAGTTTAGTAGCAGTGCAAGAATGAAGAGGAGAAAGAAAAAAAAAGAGGAAAAAAAGGTGATTTGGTAAACAAGAAAAATAGAAACGAAATAAAAAAAATACGTGTAATGTAACCCACAGTTTCTATTTTCTTAAAAAAAATGTGAAGATAAAAGAAGAAAAGTGAAAAACAGTATAATGTTGTGTATTAAAAAAGCTTTCTAAATGAGTTACACTTCCTACTATGAAATAAATATTACATGATAAAAATAGCACATTATAAATTTCTTATCACCCGTTCATTGATGAAAAATTGTATTATATTCACGTATATAGGTGAGTAATTTTTAAGATTTTTTATAAATGTATTTCTTTTTAAATATTCTTTTTAAAAGTAAATAAATTGAAATAAATATTTTTAGCATATATAAATATTGAAGATAAATTGTTTTGAAACACATGCTTCTAATAAGAATAGATTGAAATAACTTATTCTTTTATAAGTATTTGTAACTTTATAAATTAGGTATACGATTCTCTACAAGTTGGCCCTGATAGAGTTTTGGAATAAATTAAGTCTAAATAGTGAAATAATGAGATAAACAAAAAAAAAATGATATTAAGTTGAGATGACGAAGAAGTTTGTATTAGATTAAAGGCTAATTTAGAAGAAGATAATAATGTAAAAAATACTATATCTTTTTTTACCAAAAAATAAAAATATATTATAAGGGCACCCAATCCTATTTATAGAGCAAAAAGATTTTATCCCCATATTGGTTTCTGTGTGGTTATATTATATTTATATGTTAAAGAATATAAATACCATAATCACATGTACTTTCCAAAAAAGCATGTAATTTCAAGACAAAAATGTCAAAACTGTTGAAACGATTTCACCCTAAAACATAACATGTTTCTAAGTTTGGCGCATGGCTTAAGCTCCTTCTTCAACCACATTGCATAATTTCTTCTACATATGAGGGTTGTAGATATTTTATACCTTGTCTTTCATTATGAATTTATCAATAAATTTAGTTACCATATCAATAACACTTTAAAAAAAGCTAATAGCATTTACTTTTGTAAAAATATGGAAGAATTACCCATTTAAGGGATCTTTAAGACTTTTAAAATAACATCGTATGTGTTATACAAGGGATTGAATTAATATCAACATTTCAAACCAACATAAAACATTATTTATTATACGAGCAAAATAATTGTATATCTGAGTTTTTTATGTGCAAGAAACTTGGTATATATTTGAAGAACTTTTGTTTTGGTAAACCTAACATTTTGTGTTGTTGTAACTTCCCTAAAAGGTATGGCAACACTCATGGACCCAACCGAATCCTCCAAATCACATCCAAAGGATATATGTCTTCACAAAGCTATTATGAATTTCCACTCACTCATCTAATTTTGAGAACTTGATTAGGTTCCAGAGAAAGACACACTACTAGTACAAGGGTTCATAAATAAATTTTGTATATAGCAGATGATAAAAAAGGAAAAATGTGGTAAGATGTGAAAAGAACAGCATATTAGAGATAAAATGTAGGTCTAAGTAGTATGAAATTCAGTTCTTTTAAATAAGATTTTATATTCAACTTTTATTGTAAATAGGAGAGATATAATTGGAGGAGAAAACATCACTAAACATTGTTATTTAATGTTTTTAGTAGAAAATAGCTGTCCATAAATCGGAAAAATATTTTTTACCAATTAAGTAATTATAAGAAAATTTTAAAATATGTGTCAAAGTAAAGATATTTTATTATTAGGTTGGATAATATGAGAATCTAATTCAAATAAATTAGATTAAGCTCAAGTCAACCAAATTCAGTTCTGTCTGAATTGCTTTAACTTAATGTAAATTTAACCTAACAAAAATAATAATAATAATATATTATATATTATGACTATTATTTACTTATTTTAATATTTTATTAATTAAATGTATTTTTTTAAAAAATATAAATGATTTAAATATTAAATAATACAATTTATTTTAAAATATTCTCAAAAAATAAAAAGTTATAAATTTGTGATCCAATTATCTAATTCGGTCAAAACTCAATCTAATCTAATTTAGAATTTTCTATTAGATAAAATGATAAATATTTTGAAAAGTTGAATGGGATTAGTGTATACTGATTGTTTGTGAGAAATAATGTAGATTTTGAGGTTTTTGATAATAAAGTAATATAAAGGATGAATTGAATGCAATGTAATCGAAACACAAAGGCATGTTACTTGAACAGCTTAACCAAAGACATTCTGAGATTTTTTTGGTGTGTTCATGAATTCGGTGGTTGTTGTCTCTCTTCAAATCTTACAGCTTTTTTGCATTTATTTATGTTGGCAACTTCCGTTGAATGAAAGCAATGCGTTTTTGTGCTTTCAGAAAATGTCGTTAGCGTCGCCTCGGAAATAGTGAATCATCCACCAACCTATGTTTCCATCATAGCAGCCTTTCAACCATTGTCACTTCTTTCTTATGAAACAATAATATTTTTTAATTAATTTTACTTCAGTTAGACTTACACACTTCTTCCAACACTTTTTTTTCCTAGCTCCATGGAGATGCTGTGAAAATATGATATATAAGTGATTATATTTTTATTTTACAAATTGTTTTTTAAGCCTTTTTTTAAAAATAAAGAATAAAAAATCTTCACAAAGCTTATACACGAATTAATTTGTAAAAGAAAATTCATAAAATTTCTCCAATTTTCTTTTTCAACTTGTACACACACTTGTTTCAACTAATTAAAAATCTCATTTTTTTTTCTTATTTTTCTCTCTGAAAAAAATATTATAAAAGAAAATGTTCGAACATATTCTACATTCTTTTACACAGGCATATATTTTTTATACAAAAAAAAAATATTACAATTATAATATTTGTTGTTTAATTTCAGTGGAAAGTATCATTTTAAACCAAAAATCAATTATGTCTTGTGTAAAATTTATAATGTCTCAATAATGAATTGAAAAGTATTATTTATTGTTTCAAATATTGTTTCATGACATCTTTCTCATCCTTTTAGAAATATACTATAAATAAGATTTTAAAATAACTTCACTATCTTATGAAACTACCTATATATTTTTTATCGATAAAAAATAAATAAATTTATTAAAGTATTTAAGGAATGTTTAAATCCTAAAAATTAAAAATAAAATCTTTTTTAAACCACAAGACTTATACGTTTTATTTGTTTAATTTTGTTCTCCTTTTACTTATAGACCATTTAATGAAGAATTTCCTTTACAAAAAAACACTCTACACGTCAAGAGATATTATTCGTACTCCTTACCTTCTAGTAATTGTTTTTAAGCTCATTCTTAATTTATAAGGTCACTTCTAACCCATAAACAACGTCTTATAATTATTATAATTATTGCCTATACGAATTAACCTAACTTAACGAATCACAATTTAGTACTATACACACATTGTCTTTTTCCCTAATGGATATTTCATATTGTTTACCTCATCACCCTTTGCTTCGTATCCACACAACACTAAGGATAAAGTATAACACTGAGTACATAGTCTTCCACTCTCAAAACATAGAGACCATGAGGATGGAGTGATCAACTTTAAGTCCTCCATAACCATAGGTTAGTTTGTTTCCGAAAGAAATAACTCTGTATCGAAAAAAAAACATAATTCTAATAACGTTTTGGTTAGTCAATCAACAATGTCTTTTTAAAAGTGTTGCTTTTAAGTTTTTCAAATTGATTATATGAATTAAGCACAAGTAATTTTGTATACCACCATCTAGCTCTGAGTGTGAAACTGTTTTTGCAGCATTGAATTTTACAAACGCTTTTATGTTGGTTGAATGAATCGAAGTTTGAAGTTGTACACTCATTTAATCCTATCATGTGTGCTTATATCTGGCTTCAAACTTTGCCCCCAAAATGAAAAGCAAGCACCATAGTGGCAATCAAAACGAAAGCTCTCACCCATATGAACTTTGACAAATTCTGACAACATTCGAGTTGTGGTTACTTTATTACAAGAATTGAGCAATTCCATCACTCCTCAGGAATGGGGCATGCACTATTACATAGGCCCCAAAAATTATTTCTTTTCATTTTCGTGCAATGATTAATTATTGGGTTTGATGATATGCTAACACCAAAATGAACAAGTGATAGATAGATGCATGTGCTTTCTTGTGGCACTTTTCTAACCTTGGCAATGCTAAGAGTTTTGGTTGTGGCTTTGGAGTTTTACTCCTTTCAGACTGTGGATAGTTATGCTCCACATTAACTGAAATGGACCCCCTTTATGCACTCTCTACCACAAATATTCTATCAATATGCAGTACTCAATTATTTCACTGTTAGCCCATCAGAAAGAAAATATGGTGTCTCGTGTTGATTTTTAACTTTTGTTTCAGAGCTTGCTTTCATCCAAGTTCCCATTCGCACATTGTGCTATGCTTGGTGCAAATTCAGGGGCCTGTGCCTTGTTCCTACATTGGACGAAGTTTTCGATTCAAAAGACATACAATAGAAACTAGAAAGTTACTCATCTGATCATATCAATACCTACCAAGTGAGGAATGGAAATATCAAATGCAATTTTCTTTTCATCTAATGAGTGACGTAGTATAATAAAAAGGTTAGATTAGAAATTTAATATAAGAAGTAGTGTGTGTGAATCATTCACAGTTGTTAAAAGTAAAAGGTGAGGGCTGCTAGCTGCGCATATAAATACAATTGCGGATATCATGGTGGATGATTTTGATGTTTCATACCAAGTTAGAGATTATTGTGAATGCATTAGAACCTTTTCAGATTAAGCAAGCATATAATCATAGGTATTCCACAAGTTTTATTACCCGAATGAGGAATAAACAAACATACAGGTACGAAAGCGACACAAGACTTTAACTTCCATATAAAACTGTTTATCCACTATTTGAACTCGATCGAATTCATGTACCATCTCAAGGTCACTCGATCACTATGGGTGGTGGCATGCATGTGAACAGAGAAACAAGAATGTCCACTAGATTCCATGTAGTGCTAAGGAATCAGATTTACTTTTCCTACATGATTACCTAGCACGAGCCAGTGGTAAATAACAGCCAGTCATCTCCCTAAGTTTTGGCAAAGAAACAATTAAAGAATATATAAAACACACTATTTTAGTGCAAATTTTACTTTAAGCAAAGTTAGTTCTAATATCTTACTCTCATGCATTGGCTTGAAAAGTGCATTCATGGAGTACACCAAAACTTCACTTTTTTTAACAACTGATGGCTGGTCATAGGCTAACTCCATCAATCAGATTTCAAAGAACAACACAAGTGAATTGAAGTTGTTTTTCAAACAATGGTTTTTTATGAATCTTATCAATAAGAAATAGATCTAATTAGACTTCCTTTAACAAGAATAATAATTATATATCTTATCCTTATCAATATTACTATTTATCAGCGTTCTCAGCCACTTTCTCCCCTGTTTTTAGCAACCTCGTGAATTGGAAAGATATAGAAAAAATAAGTAGTAGCAAAACCAGAATAAATTTTTTAGCTTCTTAATTATGACTGGCTTCGCTCCTAGCTTCTTTTTTCTCCATACTTCAAAACAACTCCAGGTCAACAATCAACACTGTTGTTTGAATTTATTCATTTGTCTTCTCCTTGTGAAGGAATAATCCTATTTTCTAATAAGAAAACACAGAGTGTTGTTGCTCCACTAGAGGTCTAGAACAATCACAGTGATGAATTGTTTTTTAGAAATTTGTATTATGAAATTTTCTAGTTCTAAGAATACAAAAGACTCGAAGAACTTGAGGGAGAATATGAACCACCTAAGGAAAGGTTCAGAAAACTTTATTGCCATATATAGTAAAACTGACACAACTATAACATATAGCAAAATTATCCTCTAAATTACTGACACGTGGAAACCTACTAAATCAACCTAACTGATTAATGGCTTCGCATATTTCCTAATATAGCCCTTTCCTTCAAAGAATCATTGTCCTCAATGATGGAAAGTTAGAAATTTCTTCTTCAAGTCATAGTAGTATTGCCAAGTTGCATCCTTTGGAAGAAGGTGTTTCTATTTCACCAACACTTTAGTAATTGGTATTCCTCTTCTTCTGACTGTCATACGATCCAGAATAGCTTCAGACTCATTTTCAGCAACAAACTTCTTCTTACTGATAGGGGAGATCAGTAGTAGTAACCAAGTTGCCCATATGTTTTATAAGTTGAGAGACATGGAATACATTGTGAACCTTAAGCTAGGAGGTCAAGCCTATAAGCCACACGTGTGTTCTTCCAAACCCTTGTTCGCCTATGCATTACGAGTAGCTTCCGCTATGGCTGAAAAACTTTCTTATGGATCATGAAGGTTGATACCATTACTCGGTACCATTTATTAGATGTTGAAATTATATATCCAAGGAGACGTCAATGGAACTAGTTATAGTTGAGGCATGTTTTTTACTTTTGTATTTAAGATCTTCATGATAGTACAAAACGTCAAAACTAGATTAACAACTTGAAAGGAAATGGATAGACATTGATATGCCAGCTGGCCTTTCCCAACAAAAAAAGTATAACCATTGATAAAAAAATCCAGAATGGATGGTCAAATTGAAAGGAGAAAGGGTACACCGTACACATGGATGCCCCAAGTTTCAAACAGAGTAGACCGAACATGATGCAGGATGAACAATGCTGGAAATTATGTTTTCTAACTCAGATGTATCAATGCACCACGTGGTAGATCAACTACTCGTGTAAGGATTTATTAATACAATTAGGAATCGGTTTTCGCAGGACTAGATATTGACGAGTATTCTGGCAGAGAGTGGCACCCACTAACGCAAATTACTAGATAAGTTCATAAATTACTCCTGTTTTTTTATCTTTTGGTAAAATGTTCTGTTAAATTTATGCTAGCTTCTCAAGCTGTGGGTCCTATCACTGAACTCAACGGTTTAAATTATCTTGGAACATTAAAAATGTTATGCAGTGTTTTCCAGATGTTGCTCATGTGTCTGAATAAGACTTGTATTTACTGGGCCAGGGGATAGGAAATGTCCCAGTGAGGTGTTGATCAACTGATTCCACACTTTCATCAATTGAAGAATTTAAGATAGGCCCCGCAAAAGCAGAGAAAGAGAGAATGGCGACGTGAACTATAAGCAAGAACAGTAATAGCTTCGTCAAAGAAAGCAGCAATGTTTGAATACATATTATCAAGATCACTATATACAAAATACAAACGAATACCAACTCCAGAAAAAAGAAAAGAAAAGAAAATGTCAAAAGTTAAGAACGTAGTCATCTATTGGTTGTATAGGTAAGGTTCTTCCTCTTTCATATGGTACAATAGAGTTTTTCATTTATTCCTTCAATTATGGACAGGTATTTGAATGTAAATTTATCAACATTATGTGGCATCGGCTGATTATTATAGTCATTATCTAACTCTAAGGTGATGGTCAATAAAACTTGAACCTAAACAGTGTACGAGCAACTGTACCTAGACTACTTTTCAGCTACAACTTCAAACTAAAGCACATGCCAACCTAAATACAAATAATTTTCAAATCTTTTCACTGGTTGAGTAAGGTTCTGTTGGTGCAATTTTTATTCACATAAACACAGTTATTTGTCCACCTTGCGTTAGCTTCAAAAAATTTGGGCTTAATGTTCATAGTTCCATAAGTACAACGTGTAATAAGCTGCAATATGAAATACAAAATATAGGGTTTGGCAACCTGGTTTTATGAAACAAGTTCAATTATTAAAACCGGTTTAAAATCAGTTCAATTTCTGAACTGGTTCGTCGAAACAATTTGATTCAGAACCGGTTCTTTAAAGAGGTTTGCATATTTAAATCGGTTTTGTTCATATTTTTGAAAACCGGATTTGGCACACTCCCTTGGGCTAAGGTCGGTAAAAACAACCTCAACTGACCAGCATGTGAAATCCATTGAGTCTATACCAAGAAAAGCATTTATAGGTCATACCATTTGCAGCTGAATTGGTTGCCTACAGAAACAAAACTGCCTATGACTTTGTTCTTTGTGAATATTGAAATTTTTTTCCTCTAGATTTGCTCATAAACGCTGACAATACAGGGAGTTTTACTCGACGAACAAAACCTTTATAATGCATTAACACACACCACACGTAAAATTAAGGTTGCCTTATAAGATCGGTTGAAGTAAACGTAAACCAGATAGTTTCATACTTATCTTTAGCTAACAGCATTAATCAACCACATCATACTAATACTAGTATTCGCACATACATGTATAACAACTTCAATGGCAGTCAATGCAAGTTCAGAGCAATTCTAAACTTCCAAGTACCTTAAGTCAAGTGTACGACTAAGAACGAGCTATATCAATTTCACTAGAATTTTCAGTTAAAAAGATACACTTACAAACTACATAACTGAAAATCATAACACTTTTTTACCCCGTAATCTAAAAGCATATCAACCTTTTGCTATAATGATTCATGTTGGCGTCGATCCTCTGTAAGGGCTACGAGTATCCGAGGTGAAGAAAAGTACAACTGATACTGCAATTACCCAAATGAAGATACACAGAAACAACATGCGGTTTTTCATAGAAATTAAATGAGCAAATTGATCTCTCTCCTCTGGCTGGGTATAGGTTTGGAGATCGCTTACTATATATTCAATTATTCTATCCATAAGCTCTATTCTACGTTGGGGAGCAGCATTAACCGAATTTAGGATCTCATTTTTAACATTTCTGAGAAAATTCACAGTAATCTCAGCCTCCACAGAATTAAACTTAGAAGTATTTATTTCATCTACACCAATACAATTAGTGGCGCTAATCACTCCCGTCGAGTCAGTCAGCTTTTTAGGAGTTAAATCAGATGGAAGCAAAGTCATCGAGGAAGGCTCTTCCAAGAAGAAGGTCTGAAACATATTAAAAACATTTAAATGAGATGAAGCCTCCACCATCCATACAAAAATGCTTAATAGTTCCAATATTCCAGTAGATTTTTGCAATTACAATCAGATTTGCATTGAAAATTTGGATATTATAATATATATATATATATATATATGTGTGTGTGTGTGTGTATGTGTAATCAACGCAAACGATGAACACAATTTCGAAGCTTCACTTTAGGTAACGTTATATTATCTTTCCTCACACGACTCGTATGGCCTGAATGCGACAAAGAAGCATCACAATAAGCATTGGAAGAAACAAAACAGTGAGATCCGAACTTACCGTGAGATCTTCGTTGCGATTTGCATCTGAGATCTCGGAGAACAGTGATAAATCGACGGAATCTTCAGAAACCGATGCAAATGCCGTATTCAAGCTTTTATCGGTGATCTGGCGACAGAGAAGGAAAGAAACAGCGAGAAATTGAATAAAAAAAATGGAAACAGAAAATAAAGACGAAAGAAGTGAGAAGTTAGGGTTCATGAATCGTGTGCCTTGTTAGACTTCTTGGACGAAAAATCCTTAGTTCTGCCATGGTGATTCTCTGCGGAGCGCGCGAAAACTTTGTGTGGTGTTTGATGCTCTTTCATTGGCGGGAGTTTAACTGTTATCTGAATTTTTTATTTTTTTTTAACTTTATAAAGGTGGAGAATTCGAAATTGTGTTACTGTTATCACATAACAAACTATTGTATTTTTTCCTTTTTTATATTTTATTAAGAATTATTTTTTACATGATTTATTTTGCTTTAACAAGCTAATTGTATGGCTTAGTATAGCGATCATCTTTTTGAAATAATCATGACCAATAATATTAAAAAGGTGTTATTGTTAAAATATATAAACAAATATCTCATTAGACCATCCATTTCCAAAAGTATTTATCTACCTCTTGTGAAAAAGGTTTCAAAGCTTATTCAACTTCTTTTAAAAGTTGACCTTATTTCAAAATTATCTAATAATTAACCTGTAAATTATGAATTTTACATATTATTTTTTTATTTTACCAAAATTAACACAAGATCGTAAAATATTTGTAAAATCATCTTTACAATATATATTGCTTTCAATATAAAAAAAATATCTAATTTATTATTAAAACTGTACAATTTCGGGTCCATCCAGAATTTTAGAAAGCTCCATAACTTAAAAACTATCTCGGATAAAAACTTAAGGATGTGTCTTGAATAATTATATATTACCCATAACATTAGGTTACGAGATTTAGGTGATCAGAAAACTTCTAAACGAAAAAATAATAATTATCCTAAGATTTCATAAAAAAATAAAAATATATGATTTTTTTTTCTCTCTATGACATGTAATAAGAGCAGATTCAATAAAAATTTCCAGAAAACTTTTAAAACAAACATTTAGTCTGTTATTAAGGAGTCAAACAGAGATTTTTATATGGACAGTATATAAAAAAGAAGGCTAAAGATAAAATATGATCTAAAAATTATTTTGTGTTAGTTCAAGAGAAAAGTTCAATTCTTTAATCACTTTAAATACTCCCTATAAAAGCTTTAAACCAAAACAAAAATAAATAAAAAATGATATAATGTAATTTTGTAATAGAAGATATGTATTCCAACTTGTTTATCATCTGAAAGTGAAGCTTATGTGTAGAGTGGAATATGGACGAACAAAACATAATGCCCGAATCCGCGGCTAAATCTAATGCTTTTATGCCAACAAATCAATACTAATATCTTACCGAGAGAGACTCTATCGCTTGTCAATGTAATTTGTACAGTTCTATTGTGGGAAAACTAGCTAACTAGGGTTCACCTTCCTCCTCTTCCTCCTCCACCTTCTCCAAGTAATGATAATTTTAGTTTCTATGTTTATAAAATTCATAATTTTACTTTTAAATCTTTTTCTTCTCTAATTTTAGTTAGTCTTGCAAGAATCTAGAAACAATCTTTTTTCTTCTTAGACTATTGAGTTCTTGGTCTTCTTTTTTGGTGCGAGCTCCCAATTTGGGCTTTCGACTTAGACTTGGATATGACTTGTAGACTCTCTCTCACGGATGAATGTGAGTACCTAAAAGGTGTTTCGATGCCAAAGTTAGAATTGGTACTAGTTAATTATCAGATAAATTCACTCTACTTATCTCTTGGGTTGATCATCTATTTATAACACTTTCTTATTGTACTTAAAACCCATTTAAGTTTTTACTCTTTGCACTTGATCTTCTTTAAGTATACGCTCTATGTTTTGGACCTTTTAGATAGACTTTGTCACAATAACTATTTAATTATTATTTTTTATTTATTTATTTAATTTTCATCTTTCGATAACTTTTATTTTTTTATCGGTCCACCTCTCGGCCGTAAAGAGTACATTAGTTATTTAATTTTTTTATTATAAATAGTTTTGTTCTTTAAATTTCTTTTCACTCTTTATCCTTAATTTTTAATTTGTAACTTTACTTAATTTTTAGTTTTATAAATATATTAAATCATTGTCAAATTTATTTAATAATTTACTTAAATGAGTACTTTTTTGGAAGATGTTTAATTTCGTTAGTTCAGTCGATTATTTATATTAAATAAGTTAAGTATTACATTTTTTTTGTATAATTTAAAAAATAATATTTCGCCGATCAACTTTATTTTACCCTATAATCACTGTAACTTAATGTTGATTATGTATTTTTTTTATCGACAATGTTGATGATATGATACACAATACAAGTTTTCAATTTATCCAAAAAAAATTCACATGCATCATTGCTAATATTATTAAGATGATATTACATCATTCAACGGTTTTATAAAATTAATCTACCTAAAAAATTAATAATTTTGTATTCTTATAAATAATAAATATTGATGAATAGTATTAAAAGTTCAATTTATATATGACATGCAAAATTTATTTAAACTTTCATATATTTTTTAAATTGTAATAATCTATTTTAATTTTAATTTTAGCATCATAAATTATAACATTATATATTTTTAATTATTCAAATAATTTTATTATTACTTGTTCAATTATTACTAACTCATTAATGTTGAATCAGTTTGTTTAATTTTAAAAACATTGAAATTTTCAAAGTCTGTATTCTATGAAATGTTAATTCCAGTGAATCCATGTGTCAATAAATACAAATGACTTAAGTTCATCAATGTGTGTGGATGAGTGTCAGTGTCTCTCCTTCTAGTACATTATTATTTGCAAAATTTTCTTCAAATATATTACTCGCTTATTCTTTTTTTTTTTCTTTTTTTATCAGCAATACTCGCTTATTCCTATATAACAGCGGTTTAAGTTTCTTTTACTCAAATCAAAGAAGATATTTATTTTTAAAAAAATAATACAATTTTAACCAAGTTACTCATTATGCTATTTTCTGTTTTATTTCTCTAAATTTTTTAAATATATAATAAAAGTAGAAATAATATTATAATTGAAAATAATAATCTTATTTTGAAATTTAAAAAAGAACATATAAATATAAATAAGTTTTCATTAAAAATCACTATTTTATAAGGAAGCAAGAGAGTTTAAAATTACAAATGATCTTCATTAAATAAGGAATCAATTTCATACATTTTTATTATTTCTAGCAAATTAATTTTAACCATAGTTAAAAAAAAATGTATTAGAAACATAATTAAGGAGTGTATGCTTGATAAAATTTGTCATCACCTAGAAGACATGTGACCATTAAATCACTCTTCTTGACAATTGATGTATGGTTATTTGACAAAAGTTTATAATTGTTATTTCTCCCTTTCTACTTGCACTTGATTCTATATGTTTTTATTTAATATTAAGCTGAAGTATTGATTTTCTTTATTTGCATAAAAGTTTTATAACTTAATCAACTTTATAAGAATTTTCAATTCAAAGATAACTTAGATTAGTTTAAAATTCTACAAAAAGAAGGTATTAAATAATGTAGGTGTAAAAGTTTGGCACGTGTTTTGAGATGAAAATAATTAAAATAAATTTATATAAACAAATAGTTAAAATTGAAAACTAGTTAATCATGGCTTCTAAATAATTAAGGTTTGGAGAATGAAAATTTCAAACTTATGAGAAGATATCCAAAATCAGAATTGGTGGTTACCAACCTCCTCTTAAATTCCACTTGTTCGTTTTTAAATTATGTCATCCCTATCAAGCCATAAAGACTCTGCAGTGTGATCGTGGCGCATAGGTGCTGCATATGCAGGGAAATAACCAATGGAAACGAGAGAACAGATTATTTGCACTACCAGGATCAAAGTTATTCTGCAGAAGGGTCTTTGTAATGGTATGAGTTTCAGAGTTCTTTTGTATCTGCATTAGGTTTGTTGAGATCCTATTGGTTGGATTTTTTTAAATGAGTTCTAGTAACTCTCAAATACTTTATATTATTTAATTAATTATTTTCTGATCATAAAAAAAAAATCAAGCCACAAAAACCAAATAACAACCAATAAAAAAAAATCATTTAAATTTTCCATTTCATTATTATATGATGAAAATATCATCATTATTGTTATCAGACATATATACACAAATGATCATTACTTAACCAAAGCCTTTGTATTATAATTTATTGAAGTGAAACATATTAAAGGGAATGTATATGCTTTGTCAGGGTAGCAATGCAGGGACAGGTAAATTAATGTTGTGTAGGTATTGTTTTTAAATGCAGAAACCTAGTCTTTTGTAGAGCAAGTGTAAATAGGTGGTGTAAAATGGTTGGTGATCCCATATATATATATATATATATATATATATATATATATATATATATTGCTGATAAAACCAAGATGAAACCAAGATGATGAGTGTTGAATATCATTGCTAAATGGACAAAACATTGAGGAATAATACAGACCATTTATTTAAAGTCATTCAAAAACAAACTTCACCATCCCATCATTCTTTTGGCTCCTTAAAACACTCCTCTTTCAGCACTATCAAACTTGATGTTATGCAAATCTTGACTGAATTGTTAACATGTTCCTATGTTTTCGTGGTTCACGTGGTAATTTAATTGCACTACTTTACAGTTATTATTAAACGTACGTTTGTATAATTCATGTTCTTTAAGCAACTATTTTTCCATCCAAAATTTCATAACTAAACCTCATCTCCACACGGATTAATTGTTCGTAACAATTGCCAGTCAACTAGTCACAGTACCTGGAGGCTGGAACAATAAAAATATAGCAATTTGTCTCCCATTATTTAATCACGAAGCGGAAATTTTGCCTTTAATGATTGAATAATTGAACATAAAAACCTAGAAATTGCATTACTTAGCGATCATAACAATAATTTCATTTTTGGTGGCCTTGCCAAGTGGTAGAATGGCAGCGAATCATGAATTTAGTGGCAACCCCACTCATTTTCATTGCCATCTATAGTGCTTCCTCTTGGACTAATCTACACCTTTCCAACAGTACTGTCACAACAATCGCCTCTAGCTATAAATTCCCACATTTTGCAGCAAAATCGTCGTAGCCTTCAAACATTTAGCATATAATTAGGTACTAACTGGTATACATGTCTACAAAATCTCATGTATATTAGCTTTCCATGTTCTAAATTTAGTTTAGTCTTGTTAATTAGTCCGTGATCAATGATCAGTAATTATACTAAGCTCTGATAACTCACGGTTAACTAGGTTAATTTTTTCTCTAAACTTTACTTTAAGCTCCAATAAATAACAACAATTTAATTAAATTTAGATTTTGGTCATAGTTAAGTGTCAAGAAGACGAGTTTTGTTTAATTTTAATGGTCTAAACATCCTTCTTGTGCATGAAAACTTTTGTAAGAACTTGTGTTAATTGTATATGGATGGAGATACCCATGATATTATATGTCTTTGAAGATAAATAAAATAACATATAGCTAACATAGCTTGTATAATTTCATTATTAATTAATTTTGATGGCTGTGTATTTATTCCTTTTACACAGGCTTTTGGGAAATTGTGAAGCATGAGGACCCTATCACTTGCCCTCTTGTTTGGCTTCATTATGATGGTGATCATGCTGCATGCTGGTGCAGTGAAGGAGCGTGAGCAAAGAGCAAAGGCAAAACGCTATCTACTGAGTGAAAGTGGTTTTGGTCGAAAGGGCATGCGAAGCGACACGAATGAGCACCCCATGAAGGATTCTGCAAGTGCAAACACCAACACTGCTGCTTCTGTCAACAGTAACAAAGCCAATAATAATGATGACACAAATGAGAGTTATCAGAACTATGACAATGGTTCAGGACCAGTCCTTAACAGCCACCACTATTTCCATATTCGCATTCCACCCATTAACGGCTAGTTCTAGTAAGTGGTTGATGAACCTATGTGCATGGTGATGTGTTGCATGTTGTAATGAACACACCGGTTAAATAAAGTGCAACTATTGTGTTTATGTGTGTACGTGTTCATGTTAGTTTCACAAGGATTAACTAGTATGCGTCCCTGGTTACTAGGGCAACTGCATGTATCTATGATTTTCTGTTTTTGGTTGATTTTCTAGGTAAAGAAGACTTGGGAAACGCTAGGGGTACTTCTTTAGTTTCATCTTTTAATAATTTCTTTACTTGCTGTTGGATTGGTTTGGAAATTCTTAACAAAGTAAACTAAATACCTACCTTCCGGTTTTCAACGGAAAAACCAAGAAACTTGGAAAAATATTAAGTGATTAATAACTACTATCTAATCATATCTAAGTTAATTTCTACATTACATATTTGTAAGAAATAATCTGGACTTAATCTCTTAATGATGTCTCCAACTCTGTCCAGTGAACTAAAAGTAAAGGCAAACAAATATAATAAAATTGAGTTATTTTGAACATTGAAGTTTAAGTCAAAATTAGTGTAACTTGGTTTTGTCGGATTAGGTATTTCAACGTTATTATATTCTCAAACTCCACAAATCTTCACTTCATCACTTAATTGTATCCCCTTTCCATTCAATTTTGACTTGATTTATTGTCAATAAAATTATTTTTTTTGGCAAATAACCTAATTAAGCTTTATCAGTTCAGACTTAATTTTTTTATTAAATTCAACGTGATCACGGTATATTTTAAATAATTTTTATATATTTTTCATGTTTTATGTTGTCCTTCGATATATATGCCCGTTGAGTAAATTAAAAAAAAAAAGTAGTAATGGAATAATGAGATGATATTATTGTTATTATCATTGGTAGGGGACCTATTCTAAGACCTACGATGCATAAATAGACTAATGTGTACGCAAAATCCATTATTGAGACTTAATTTTGTAAGATCAATATTCGTTTTAAATTCTATAATTGTTAACCTTGTAATGTGAAGTAAATTAAACACCAAATTATTCATCTTGTGAGAGTTAAATTATAAATGGTGCATTTTCAAATACAACTGAAATGTTGGAATGCTTAACTAGGACATATCACATAGCAGTACTTTTTGTTTTCTGGTGTCTTTGTCTAGTTGTATGTCTAAAATCAATTTGAAATTTGGGGTATAATCCTGATTATCCAGAATCTTGGGAAGATAGAAACTTATACAAAATGGTAGCCAATGCAAAGGTGGATTATGTTTGTAGGTTTTTTGGCAACCTGATACTGGATTCAACAAGGAAGAACTTGGAGGAGCTTCTCTCCTACATGGATCTTTGGAGGCCAATAATCCCTCATTAAAGTAAGCTGCAGAGCTGATTTTGATGAGGACAGTGACAATGGTGATGGTGAGCAACCAATCTAGACTCATAGATGTTTATCTTTCCTTTGACTACAGCGGGCTCTGCTAGGATAATACACTATGTATCTCTTTACACTAATAAAAGTACAACATGTCTTTCTTTTTGTACTTTTTTTTTATAGTAGATTGAGATGCTAGTTTGTAGGTTTTTTTTTTAGTGGGATGGTAAAGGACGCTCTATGTAATTTTTGCTATTTTGGAGCACCTGGTGCAACAAAATTTAGGCTCTTACTTTTTCTTTTATTGAAAAAGAATAATAATATTAAAAGTAGAGATGCAAAACAAAGTCTATTAATTTTCTGCATTAGTTCTACCAAGCTACAAGATAATTTTAATTAATCAAAACACTCAACTTACAAAGATAAGATAATAGTTTAAACTTTTTCCTTCAATTACAGAGTTTCTATCTTCTAATTTAAACTATTACGGCACAGAGTAGCTTTACAAAGATAAATCATAAAATAGAGTATTAAAATATTTCCCATATAGTTTACAATTTTTTCTTTCACCAACATAAGTCTCTGCTACACACGATGGTTTTACAATAAGAAAAAACCCACAAGTAAAGTAGCATAAATATCAATCATCTAATATACACCAGAGTCTCTGTCTTATATATTTCACTTGCAATAATAAGAACATCCAACATGGATATACGACATCACCTACACATATCTAATATTAATGATATTGTATAATCACATAGATTTTAAGCAAACATTTAGGCATTGTATCCATTCCGAGTAAGAGAATGTAGTTTTAGGAATTTTATGGATCATCTATACCCAAGTATAGAGGTGTGTCATACATAATAATTCTTCAACATTAACCTTAATGTTTAAATATAATATTTTTCTTATGGTTCCAAATCATTCAAATTATAGTTACCCACATCCCTTTCCATATTTTATTGTGTCTTGCATTTATTTCAAATAAATGGAACTATTGAAAATGTTGCATTAAATTTGTGTGGTGTATTGATTGAATTTCAATTCATCTATCACACATTTGTTAGACAGAATTTGATTTTTTACTCCCTACAATGAGATGTGTTACAATTTCATCTTTAGATTGACAAAATATGCACAAAATACCATGCAATATTAGTAGGCACTCTCCCCTACACTAACCGCCAAACAATATGTTGAGCAACAGAAGATGCTCGAGCACTCCACAAAGCAGAAAAATCAAATCCACTAAGTAGACCACTATTATCCTGCAAAAATTATAAGTTGACTTTATTGTATACTTCCTATTTTCTACGCTCCCCCACTTCCATGACTCTTCTTCTTCCTCTTTTAAATTTTTATCCCTTAATATTTATATAATATATACTTCATGTTGTGTTTTCCAGACAAATCTCCTACGTCTTCAAACAATTAATAAGTTGACTTTATTGTATACTTCCCATTTTTTACACTCCCTCACTTCCACGATTCTTCTCCTTCTACTTTTCAATTTTTATCCTTCAATATTTGTATAATATATACTTCATGTTGTGTTTTTCATCCTAAGTTTCACTCCCATGTTTACTTATTCCACCTTAATTCTACAAATTTTTTTTCCTTACCAGATATAATCTACAATTTAGGGAAACAATTTTTTTAGAGATTCCTAAGTAGTCCACACATCCTCCGAAACTTAACCTAGTTTCCTTTCCCAATCTTCCCTTCTACATTATTATTGAACTAGACAAGGATCTAACGAATAGATAGAAGTAACACATTGTTTTAAAACCTTTTTTTTGTTAATGACATCCAATCTAACCAAAAGATAGAAGTAACACATTGTTTTATAGATTTAGTGATGAATTAAGAATGTTAAATATGAAACGTGAGTAAAAATTTGTTATAAAAAAATTATTTTTGAATAATTTAAAAACCCAATAGAACTGAATCCAAAATTTTGATTACTTTGATGGTTCACAAATTTGAGGATATAGTTGTATTGTGTTCCTCCGCTAACAAACAAGAACCAAGCATTTGTGAAAGAGCATTAACAACAGTTCTTCCATCTATATACTCTTACTTACAGTACTCACAACTGAGGCAAGATGTCATTCATAACAAACAAATCTTCATGATAAGCCCGAGCCGAATATGTCTTCTATGTGTGCTTTCAAATTTATATATATTGAGATAGATCAAAATATGATGATATATTATTTATTAAATAGTACACCATTTATATCTTTATACTTAATTATATATTTTTAAAATTCATCTTTAGATTATTTTTTTTTAGATAAATTTTATTTACAAAAAATATTAATCTGAAATTATTTAGTGTTACTTATATATATCAAAATAAACATAATATTTTTCTTAAAATTTATTTTTAGTCAACATGAAAAATCGTAAAATAAACTATAACTTAATAGTTGAATAAAAAAATATTTTTATATAAAAAATTTAATTGTATAATATTTAATAGAAATTATATTGGTGTAATCTGATTATAAATAATCAGATTAAATAAAAAAAAGAAATAGATAACATGGGTCAAAGATAGAATAACTTTTAGGTTGTTTGAATTTAGAAAAAAAAATTAAAGAGAAAGGAAATTTAAATTCTCTTCCTATTTTTTAGTGAGAAAGAAAATATTATTATATTATATGACATTCAAATCAGGTATCTTTTTGTCTTTTCATAAAAAGTATCTTTGTTCTACCATCTTTCCTGATAGAACGTTTTCATAGATGTACATATAATATCTCTTACAAATTTTTAGCTTTACTGAAACTCAAATAAAGGAGAGATTCAAATTTGGGTTCTCTTTCTGTCCCCACTTTTTTTTCTTATTAACTAGTGTTGTAAGAATACATTTCAAGAAACTAAAAGATTATTTTATTGAAAATAATGAGAAAGCGCGTCAAAAAATATATACAAAAACAATTTTCTATGCATTCTAATAAAAACACCTCCCCTTTCTCTCCAAATCCAAGAAATCCCCTACTTATAGCGTAATTTCCTCCTCACAGTTTTCATATAAGGAAAAAATTCATATCAAGTTATTTAGACTTCATATTAAAAAATATTAATTATTTGATTATATAACTATTATCATAAGAACAAAATATTTTAAATAACTATTTGGGTGAAATCCAATGCTGCCTTTGTATTTGTTTTACTAACAACTTGTCTCCTATTTTAGGTTAGGTGAATTAATCATATATTCCTTAATTGAAATTATGTGAGGCTATATATATAGTACATGTTGTGACATTACTATTGAGATCAAAATAATGAATGGCAAAAGCAATGAAGCTTGGGACGTAAGGAAGTATGAGAAAAATTATTGTATATATACTTTAAACGCTTTCTATTTTGTTTTAGGACGAGAATAAAATTGTATTTAATCACTACTCTAATTTAGGGTACTTTTGAAGGGTAGTTAATTATACTTATGAACCTAAACGATATTTAAGTATTCCTAGTAACAATGTCTCAAAAGATGTTATCTTTTCATCAATACTTTGTAAATTATTTAGTTTGCTAAATGACTTAATTTCGACTAAGATTTTTTAACAAAATTTACCCTAAATTTTTAAATGAATGGAATTCAATGTAGATAAAATCAATAGTATCATTATAAATTTTAGGTGTAACACCATTATTACATTATTAGTTTTGTTACCATGGTTATACAAAAGTGTTCTTTGTTACCCCCACAAAGATATAGATTATCAAATAATTTGACGTGGACACTAACCCAATGCATACAGGTTATAAACATCACTACTCATTAGATAGTTTATAACTTTTAACAAAAAAGATAATTCAATTCAATCATGATTCATAAACCTAATTACATTAGGATGCTTCATTATACAAGAAAACTGACATAACTTCTGATCAAAATATTTGAATTCATTCAATCACCATGTTGACTGAGGATTATCCACCAACTCATACAACCTTGCTCGTCCACGAAATTTACACCGAGATTTGATCAAGCACTTCCAATAACAGCATTACGTAAATCTAGACAAGGGATTTGGCGAATTGGTAATCAAAAGTTACTTTCTGATTTCTTTCCCTTTTTTTTTCCTTTTCGTTTTGATGGATAAATTTCTAACAAGTGTTACAAGTTGGAGCATGAATAAGTTGTCTGGGTATGAGTGAGAATACGTAGGAGCACTATGAATGGTATATTCTAGCAAGGTGCCAATGGAGTATTTTGTGGGATTGGCACAGCTGGCAGAACACCCGTATAAGAGAAGCGTACGTGTTTAGAATCATAAGAGTGTCAGTGATCGAGCGCACATCGAACTGTGAGTGGCGAATTTAGAACTGCGCCTCTGGATATAAGGTCGTGGTTTAAGAATAAAACAATAACAGTTATATCGTCGTGAAAATGGCGACGAACCTTCTTGTCAATCTTATAAAGGTCTGAATATCGCATCTCACGTTTTCTTGCCGCTTCTTGTAGGGCAGCCTTGATAAGTTTCTTCGCACTACCCTGCATTCATTCACACAATTTATAAGCACTGTTAGAGAATGCAATCACAGTTTAAAATACAATATCAACAACCAGCGGCTAATAAAGTTATCCCTCAATTTCCGCTTTCTGAAACATAAAATGCAAATCCATATCACAAAATTGCATTTCTAGAACTTAATGCTACTGAATATTCTGCATTTACCCTTCAGTACTAGCAAGACAGGTCTCGAGTTTCGCAACTCGTTGACAAAACTAAAAGCTAAAAGAATAGTTTCATGTCAATCAATTATTTTATTGGTACTCCTCCAGATGATCAACAATCCATCCACTATTTTTCTAGATCTAACATATCTTTACATAAATCCTTTTAATGATCAAAAGTAATCCAACTTATTTCTTTTCATAGTTAGCAAATCTTCTCATAAATTTCTACTTTATTTTAATTTTCTTTTTCCAAATCTGTGAGAGCATGTATTAAGGGCAATCCTAAGATTATAAATCACAGAATGGCCAATCCTCTCCTAATATGGTTTATTTCATACTCAACATTTATGTCAACAGCTTGGTTAAGGCTTGGTTAAGGCTCCAAACTGCTAACATTTATGTCAACCATGATTGGTTTCTAATTTGACTGTTTTATGTCAACCACAAGTATAATCATTCTTATGGGTCCCCAACAGGGAAGAGAAAAAAATAAGCCAAGAGGATAAGGAAAGAGAAAATATTTTAAAACTAGAGAATATAGCTTTTCGAATATATTATTTTCGTGGACCAATTGAATATTCTCCTGTAAAAAAGATTTTAATGGTTCAAAATGGATTAATGAACTTCTTTATCCATATTATAATCCAACTAAAACTTATTTGATCGCCACCCTTAGGGGCCACACATCACAAAGCTCAAGGAATAGCAAAGGAGTACCGATTAAGTAATTAATTGTATTTGATTAAAATAACAAAAGATATAGTGAGAGTGTATATTTGCTCTATTTCTAGAGATTATTTTTAACAGGCGAATTGTGTTTAACCAAGTTCAAATCAAATACAACCCTGCATTATGTAGTCGTATTAGATGACAGAAAGGCACCATGAACCAAGCTATGTCCAGTACACAACTACGTACTACCAAGAAAATCACAAGGTAAAAAAGAATCTTACCACACGTGGACTGCTGTGAACAATATCCACTGCTTGATCATTACTCAGGTGCTCCCATAAACCATCTGATGCAAATATAAGGAAGGAATCATTTGGTTGGATTGGATGAGAAATAACAGTTGGATTAGCAGACAAGAAAGGCATGTTCATTGGTTCGGGGAGTCTGAATTTCGCATTAATGGGTTCCCGGTTAAACTGCGCATGTTTCATATATACGTCACCTATAGATCTAGAAACCTGCACCAAATATCATGGAAGTTTGCATTGCCATTAATACAAGAGTGGAAAGTAACGTGGAAAAATAAGATAATGGTTGCAAGAGTTATTTGGAAAAACATAAACCATTAATATCATAAAATTGAACAACGGAATACAGTAGAATATTGAATAAGAAAAACATATCTACAGTTTGTGAATACTGCATTCCTTTTTCTCATACGATAACAATGCAAAAGGTTTCTTTACACAGAAAACTAAGTTAACCAACAAAAAATCTTGATAGATACTATCTCCATTATTTTTAAATGTCCACCTGTAAGGTTATATAATACCTAAGAAATGCAATATATTTTCTCGTTTTTGATAAAAAAAAAGTAATGAAGTATATAAGTTTTCATCTTTTATTTCATGATCAATGAGTAAATTAATTTAAAAACAGGTTTGCAATGATATAATTGACAAAAAAATAATTTGCATTAAATTGAACTTTGAAAATAAAGATAAATAAGAACAAAAGTCTTTCAAAAAACTTACCAGTTAAAAGAAAATGAGGGAGTATACACAAAACAACAGCAAGTTGAGTAAAGGCGGAATTTCTTGAATTAAAAAAGTATTTTAAAGTACCGATTCTTTTACATTAGTAAATAATCAACTTAAAACACTCCTCAATCCCTGCCCCCAGCTCACATCTTTCTTTTTCATATATAATAATAATAATTTATTTTAATGAAAAAAATTGCTCATACATTTCTTTAATCTTTTTGAAACTAGGAAAATATGATAAAGGGATAACCAACCCCTTCATGCAAAACATAGGAGACAACATTGTTTCCATAAAATAATTCCGGCCTATTAGCCAAACTTCCTTCCCTTTTCTGAAACACATACTTTCTTATTCCTCGGTCCTTATACAATCTTTCCTTATTCTCAGCCTGCCCACAAATTCTATTTTTTGAGTTCCATTGCGATCTTTTTCCCTAGAAGATCTGAAAGAATGATTAGAAAATAAACTAGACCTAACAATGCTACTACACTTGAGAAAATAGACTAGACCTAACAATCCATATTCAAATAGTGAATCGCCAAGCTATTTTTTCGGACCGTGCATCGTAATTTCGAATAATAAGACTTGGTACGCCCAGCTATTTCTTGAATTGTGTGAATCACAATTTGGAACTGTAAGATTCAGGTACAAAAAAATTACTTTAAAGTAAACAATTTAAACTCTCTTAGTGTTTAAATTAAAAAAAAAAAAAAAAAAAAAAAAAAAAATAAAAAAAAAAAAAAAAAAAATCAAAAAAAAAAAATAATAAAAAAAACATAATTTGAAAAATCATTATTTTA
>Ga0123342_1000166_pt1 | contig 86818 bp, 36 predicted proteins | sample Turbeawhitnodule_FD_89960 | JGI IMG/M metagenome (GOLD analysis project Ga0123342, IMG submission 89960) | Root nodule microbial communities of legume samples collected from Mexico - Turtle bean Mexico white nodule | ecosystem: Host-associated > Plants > Roots > Nodule | place: Mexico: Nepantla...
CGGTCGGTCGAGACTTTCGGTTGACCTTTCGGCCGCACAACCTTTAGGTCGGTCGAGACTTTCAGTTGACCTTTCGGCGTCAGAGCCTCCCGGTCGGTCGAGACTTTCAGTTGACCTTTCGGCCTAGACAGTACAATACTCAATTCAGTCCTTAATGTATTCAGTATTCTGATTAGATTCTTAGTTTAATTAAGAAATCAGAAGAACAAAGACATATGAAGTACTTATATGAGTGATGATGATATATATGAACCTGCAATCGTATTATTATTGTATAACTTATATACAGTATACATGAGTTTCAAGATCAACCAGTTACAACACCCAATTAAAGGCCCGATTGGTCCACAGCAGTAGATTTGAGCACCGCATGGCCAATTGGGAAAAATTCAAAGTCTAGACAGCTTTATGTGTCAAGAAGGTAGCTCAATATGTATTTACCCTGCCATTCATTATTTACAGCAAAACTGTTTGGAAGAAGTTGAGCAACAAGGCATCAAGTTCTCTTTGTAGACGAGGATATTTCAAAATAAGTTGGTCTTGGAGTAGACGGGCAGCAAATAGACTGAAGCAATTCTTCCACACGCAGCACTTTAAATTTAGAATGTGTGTTGTGAGCAACATTGTCAACACGGTGTTGGAAAATCTTGCCATTCTTGTCAAGTTTATACTCAGAGGTTCCATCAAACCTCCCACGGCTCTCCCATGGACCTCGTGCAATTCCATGAACAGTCCACCGAACCATAATGACATTCTCAGCAGGCTGCGTCACGCTGCCTAAGTCAATCCACAAAGCCTTGAAAAACATCCTGCCATGAAATCTCAGAGCCCAGAAGATTGATTTGTAACTCTCAATGCCAACAAACGTGTTCAAAGGATCTTTGAATACAATATCATCCCTGAAAGAAACAGATGTGTTTGTAGACACCGCAAAATTGAATTTGCATAGGTCAGAAAACTTCCAAATTCCAATAAACAAAGAAAGCAGATAAAACAATTACTACTATGCAAAATAAACACCATGCAAATAAATAAATGTTTAGTTACATTTTTGGTCCTCGAGTTTTACAATTGTACATATGACAACGAAAGATTACAAGTACAATTATGTCTGAAACAAAATAAAATTGAGAAAAAAATGGAACCTGTAGATGTCTAAGGAGAGTTCTCTGTGGAAGAGGGCAGGGAAGTCCTCCCTCAGAGACCGAAGAGCATACCCCAAATTCACGTAATATTCTTGCTTTTCTTCTTCCTCTTTGCTCCCTCGCTTCACTGGAGCCGAAAAAGGACCGTACGAACTAAAATTCTGATCCAAACCCAAAACCCCATAATCCTTAATCTTGCAACTCACTTTTAACCCAGTTGTCTTGCTCTTTGAGAGCGGTTTAAAGTTGTAGAGCTTACCGGGTCTAGGGTTAAGGTTGTGCACAATTTTGGGGACAAAGAAGGGTTCGGAGCAATGGATGAGAAGGGACATGGTGATGGCGATGAAAATGAAAGAAGAAAATGTGGTTCCTGCATGAGAAGAAAAGAAAAAGAGAGTTGAAAGAAACAAGATTATTAAGTGGGAAAAGTGTGTGATTGGTTGGATTTGGATTTTCTTTCTTCGCCTATTTTCCTCAAATAAAAAGCTTAGAAAATGTGACCTTAGGGAGAGAGGATGGAGATAACAACGTGGACGACAGAATAATCCTTTCGGAAAGATTGGAATCTTTGGGTTGGGTGCCTTGCCTTTAGATGAGAGCATATTCCCTTCTTCTCTCTTTTTTTCTTTTTCTCTATTTTTCTACTTCTTTAAAAAATACTTTAAAGTGTTAAATTTCTTTTTAGAGAATAAAGAAATTATAATGGTTAATCAAAACTTAAATCTGAGATAATCTTTTTTACTAAAATAATAAATGTCTTTTATAATGAATTATAAGGTGGGATAAAAAGGTGTTTATAACTTAGGAACAGTATGAGGAGGAGTGTGGATATAAAAATGGAATAATACAGCGAAGGGCAAGAGTGTCTTTGGAAAATTGTCGTTTCACTTACAACAAAGAACATAATAATTCTTAATTAATTAATTGTGTTGGGTGATTTTCAGATGCAATGAAATGAGTGACATGTTGTCTTTGGAATTTGACTGTCTTGTCTTCTTCCTTGTCACTCACTCTCTCTTCAGTTCTTCAATTTGATCCACCATTGTTGTTTTTCTCACCGAAACAAACAAACACTTAACAAACATTAGTGTCGTAGTTTTTTGACGGAACGTTGCACAATGACATTGGACGTGGTTTCCATGGAGCACAGCAAGAGCTTCATCTTCGCCTTGCAGGTCATCAGATCTATCACTATTTCCCACTCACTAAACTACATTACCGTCTCTGTTACAATTCTTTCTCTTCTGTTCAAATTCATAACCACAAACCTCATTATCACATTACATTTGGGACCTCTAATCTGTCCAAAAGCAATTAATCCTCATTATAATTGCTGGGTGCTGATCCTCCTAATACTGTCATTTCAGGAACTTAAGAATCTGAGGCCTCAACTCTATTCTGCTGCAGAGTACTGCGAGAAATCTTATCTCCATAGTGATAAAAAACAAGTGTAAGGTTACTTTTTTGTTAATGGGTATTTTAGTTTGTTGATCTAGAATGCAAACATACCTCGTTTTTACAATTAGTGATTTCGCTGAAGTGCTTTGCTGAGTCCTGGTTAGTACTTGCAAGGCTGTCAATGTTATGGCTAAAACTTTCTACTTATATTAATGCGTTGAATTTTTCAATAAATGCTAGATGTGAGTTTTGCTTTATGTGGAATTGTGGATAAATATAATAAAATGTTGTAAATAAGAAAACGAATCTTTAAATTGAGACTACTTAGAAAATCAATACGATTATTTTTTATAACAAATTTTAAATGGTCCAAAAGTGGACACCTAATGAATATTGGCTAAAACTTGTTATTGTTTAAGTGATTTCTATTGATCCCTGATCTGATTATAGTATTTGCTTTATTGTATATATGAAGAAGAACTTGTAATGATTCTTAAAATGTATTGTTGTGTCTGGATAGTGAAATTGGAGAGAATGGATGCCATGGCATATGGTCATTCTCAAAAGTACTTGTAACCGAGATTTTTTTGTCCCTAGTTAATTTTGGTGTCTGCCAGCTGATTATTCTTTTGTATTTGAACTGCGTGGATTTACCCAGACAAACTCGTTTTATTTTATTTCTGCAACAGGGTACTTGACAACCTGAAAGATTATGCTGTAAGAGCCCTTATTAATGCTGTTGATCATCTGGGAACTGTTGCTTACAAGTTAAACGACCTTCTTGAGCAGCAAACCTTTGACGTCTCAACCATGGAATTGAAGGTCTCTACGTTGAATCAGGTAATTACAAATATTTTTTAGATATCATGTCGAAATAAATAAATTCCAATTGGAGTTGAAGTGAGATATTTGCATACATGCAGAAACTTCTTACATGTCATGTCTACACTGATAAAGAAGGCCTTCGGCAACAGCAGTTGTTAGCTTTCGTTCCCAGACATCATAAGCACTACATTTTGCCAAGTAGGCCTAAATGTTTTTTATTTTCCTCCAGAATTAGCTATTCACTCTACAGATATAGGTTTACTTATGATTCTTGTTTTGTGCTTAACAACGCAAGCTAGATTCTGTGAATAAAAAGGTACATTTCAGCTCACACAGACAGATTAATGCAAGACAAAATATATTTCGAACCAGAACTCGTCTTCCTTCTTCAGGTCTATTATTGGGGAAAAATGTCCCTTCTGGAATTTTTGGCTTTGATGTCTATTCTCCACCTCCCTCCTTTTCTCCTTCAACTGAATATGTATTATGATTGTACCAGGTACCCCTATTTCAAAAACTCTTTCATGGCATTTAGCATCAGAAACTAAGTCTAGCTTAAAAAAACCGACTTCCCGCACTTCAAAAAAGTAAGCTTACAATTTTCAGCTGTGTAGGCTCGTTGCTTTATTTGCTATGCCTTCCATTTTATGACATTACTGTGGCCCAAGATACTGAGTGTTTTTTTACTATTGTAACACATCCATTTTTGCAGCCCCAAGGAATCCAAATTTTCTGCCAAGACCTCTGGAGTTTTCCACCTTTTAGGTACGCTGAATAGTTGTATCCCTTGTATTACATAATTCAGTTACACTGAGCAAGCAATGGTTATGTAATGTTTTCCCTGTTTAAACACACTAGCTCCTCACAGTTCCTAGTTTCATGCCTGTAGATAGTGAAGAGCGTACATGGATGAAACCTTCAGCAGCACAACTCCACATAACAAATGGAACTCTTACTTCTAGAGCTACCACCCAAACTTGTGGTGTCACAGGCGAGGTAACTTTGCTTTCATGAGGAAGTTCAAATGCATAACAGTGTGTTGCCATGTTTGATAGAATAGTCAAATGTGATTATAATTGACCTATGTGTTGTTAATTTGATTTCATGTGTTAGGAAAACTGTTTATCTTTGTTTAACATTTCTTGGCAAGATCTTTGACATAATCTGTCCGGGGACCGTAGTTTGGATTTTGCACTTGAATAAAGGTTCAGATAGAAGTTCCTTTCTAGGATAGGTAATATGTGTCTAATAGGGTAAATGGGGGTATTTGACTGTTTTCATCGATAATTTTGATGCATAAATAACTAATGTACTCCATAGCCAAAAGGCTATTCGCTTTGCGAGGGCAAGGGGGAGGAGGGTCATTGATAATTTTGGTAGCATAATACTGTTTAATCACTCAATACTTTTTAACACAATAATACTGTTTAAAGATGAGCATTCATGTTCCATTTTGTCCATCATGCTGAGATTCATTACCGGAGTCATCAGCAGCAGTCCATTGAATATAAAATTTTTAGGAGAATATTGATCCAGTGCAGTAAATCTTTTGATATCACAAATTCGCAATCAGGCTATATCAATAGTAATCCTTCTACAATATAATATATTTAAAGTGTGAATGGATGATTTTTCTTTTTCTTAGTGCTTTGTGGCATACCTTTGGTGAAGTTTCTGATGATTCTGTGTCTGCAGGATGCACTGAAGGGTTCCAAACCATTGACAAAATTTGGGTCCTTTGACGATCGAAATGGGCGTGAGGCTGGCCAAGTTCACAGTCGCAGTAAAAGCGTGCTATCTGCTTTATTTATGAAGCAAAAGGCAGCTAAGTTGAAGGCCGGTTCTGTGTTATGATACCTCTCATGGCAAACTATGCAGCTGGCATTATATGGGATATATATCCCTTTTTTTCTGTTTTAGATAAGACCAGATGCTTAGTTCTCTTCTTTCACCATGTGTCTACCAATAAACAGAATTACCTTAGTTTATATTTTCCAGTTATAGTCTTTGAATATTGCAGTAACCCTATTTTAAGTTTGCGCTTTGTTAAAATTAATTTGCTATTAGGAAAAAAATTTGATTGCGTTTGCCGGGAGTCGAACCCGGGTCTATTGCTTGGAAGGCAATTATCCTAACCGTTGGACTACAAACGCTTGTTGATATTAAGCTTTTCTACAAATATATATAATCTTTGTACACACTTCTGCTATTTAAAATAAAACTGCATACATATATTGTTTAATGTTAATCATAAATTAATGCATCTTAAATCAGTCATTAATTTTTTACGTATTACTAAATTTTTTTCGGTCTTCAACTTGAGCAAAATATCAAGTTATTGCTTAAATCACATATGGGTGTATAAGTATAATAAAATATAGTAATAGTAAAAGCAGTTGATCAAAATATAATTGAAACTTAGTGGTTTACATTATAAAGAATGTACTTTCAATATTTATGATGAGTGAATATGTAATTATGGTTTTAAAAGTAACAACCTACATTGATTTGATTTTTAGAAGTTTGTGTATATAATTTAATCTCCCAAATTTTGTCACAAATTAGTTATTCTATATCAAATTTTGTCAATTCTATGAAAGTTTAAAACGTGATGAGTTTTGTATTTAGGACATCAAAACCGTTTTAAAAACAAAGCCACCATTTTGAACTTTCCAAAAGTTAAATCAAACCTGCTTAGTCTTTAATCTTCCAATTTTAAAAGATCACAGGCATTTAAAAATAAAATCAACACAATATTTTCTTCTAATAATGAAATTATATATTCTTTTATTTGTGAACATTGTTCTTATATTTGTGTAGCTCTTTTATAAGATGAATAGAGTGTTGTAAAGAAGTGTGTACATGAAATAAAATAAAAAAAGAAGTTAAGTGATTCCTGTCATGTCAAATGAAAAATTTCTACATTGAAATTGAATCAAGTACTCCATAATTTTGCAGACTATACAACAACATTACATGCATGGTTTCAAATTGAATCAAGAACCAGGGACACCTCTCCCAGCTATTTCAAGCCTCATCAACACCCTTCTACCTCCTTAATCTACATATTACATACATATTTGCCCCCTTTATTGGGATCTTCTTTTATTCACTTTTACAAGGAAACAGAATTCAACACAGGTGAAGGAGCTAAACTTCAAACTTGGTTTTGTTCAAAGCTCAAACACTGCCCTTGATGCTCCTGGAAAATCCAGTTTGCTTATCAGCAGATCTATCCCACAGCATTACTCCGCCATACTTGCGAGATCTTTTGACAAAAGGCAACACTTCCCTTATCACAGTTTGTGCTGGCACAAAGCCACTACCAGCTGCTGATCGAGATGCAGGAAGTCCCAAATAAATTTTCCTAGCCTTAATGGAGGATACCCACTGTTTCCACGAATTCTGGAACTTGCTGGGGTTCCCAGACTCAAACTGACACGGATCATTGTTGTAAAACTGAACCCAAACAAAATCAAATAGCCCTGTTGACAGTGCTCCCTTCTGGTGCTCATCAGGAAAGGGACACTGTGGTGCTGCTGTCAAGTACACTTTTCTGCCCCCTCTGCTGTGCTGAGAGAGTCTCCTTGCAAGCACACCGTAGAAGGCTTCACCACCACCAACTTCAATGTCAAAATCTACACCATCTAGCACTGCATCACCCAACGGTCTTGTCCTAGATTTCCCTCCCAAGAAGTTGTTCCATATGAAATCTGCCACGTTTGTAGCATCTCCAGCGGATGACAAGGAGTACCCTGCCTCGCCACCTCCGATGGAGAGGATCACCTTGATGCCTCTCTTCTGGCAATTCTTTATGTCTTTGCTCAAAGCTTTGCAACCGTTTGATGCAGGGTCGCAGTGACCTGCAAGGTTGATTTGGGGTTCACGCCCATTGCCAAATCTTGACAGAAACGCTATGTTCACAATTTTGTACAGTCCAGAGTTGCATGTTTCGGTTAATGAACCCTCTTCCTCGTTCTGGCCCCAGTAAACCACAGTGTCTCCTCCTGCATTGGTTCTGCACACCAAGGCAAGAAAATTCAAGAGAAAGAGAATTGGAACTTGTAGTGTTTTATTGCCCATTGCAATCTTAGCTTAATGTACACCAACCAAGTTAGGGACCAATTTATAGAGCCAACGTAAATGTTTTAGCAGACATCACGTACCATGCAGACTCTGCAGTTGTGCAATTATTGCATACAAATCCATAATCAATCTTGAACTTAACTTATGTCTTTTATTGTATTTTATTTATATATTTTTTCAAATTAATTGTTGTTTTAACACTACCTATGTATGTAAAAGTACCTGAACAATGAGTTGGGTAAGCGTAGTTATCGCAAACAGTGTGTCGGCAAGTGCCACGACGTGACTGGAGACAAACATGAAGGGCAAACACAAGTTAAAGTAATGTTCATTTGTCTAAATCTCCTTTTACATAGAATCTGTTCATTTTAATAGCATTTCTTCAGATAACAACAATCTTAGTTTTATATCAAATGTTACAAACAACAATTAATTCAAGTTCCGTGACCGTACCCTACCTCTTGATTTGTAAAGCACTCAAATTTCACGTTCTATGTTCATATAATTTGACCCTCTAAAATAAATAAATAAAAAAGTTGTATGTGAAAATTATACACAATCAAATTGGATAAAGAAAAATAGAAAAACAAAAACTTAAGAGGAAAAAATATATTTTATCCAGATTCTAGTCATTCATCATTCATGTTTCATTAAGCACAAGGTGCATTACGATAGAAAGAAATGTAATCCGTGACTCACGCATTGTAATAATAATTATTATAAGTAGGGTTGTTTAGTTTACAAGGCAAGGATGTATAGTAAGAAGAATAACTTAGAAGATTCGAAAACAAATGTATAATGTCACATGAAAAAAGGAAAACAAAACTATAATGCCTTCCAGTTATTGTCTCTAATAGATTTGATATAATTTAATTTAATTTAATTATTACAGTTTCCCGCTCTATCATACAGGTGATGTTGATTTTTATGTATATTTTAAATTTTAAAATTATCTTACCTATATAATTAAATTGATATGGTTTATATTATTACCTGGTTTCAAAATTGTAGTATATCATAATATTCAGTAGGACAAATAAAAAATAAGGGTTTAATTATTTTCATCGCTACTTCCTTATATGGAAGAATGAGTTTAAAGTTGTGTTTGAATTGAAGAGTAGAAGTGTGAGAATTTGAGAGAGTGAATGTGAGGATTTGAGAGAAGTGTGAAAAAGTTAGTGTGTTTGGAATGTGTTATGATGGATTTGTGAAGAAAGTTTAATAAAATTTGTGAGTCATGTGATGGTTGTGAAAATATTTTGATTTTTTTTAAAAATGTGTAAAATGTAAGATTACAAATTTATCATTGTCTTAAAAAAAAAATAAAATATTAGGTATTTTGTGTAAATTTGGATGAATTAAAATGAGTAGTAGTATAATATGATATAACTCAATAATTAATTTTTAAAAAAATACGAGTTACTTGACGAAAAAATAATTTACATTTAAAATTTTGAATATATGTAAAATTGTCAATTGTTATATAGAAATAAATAATTTAAATATTCATAAACTTTAAAATTGTAATTAAAAAATCCTTTTGTGTTAAATCTAAATAGTATTATTATATTTATAATAATTATTATATAATTTGTTTGTTATAAATAAGTATATATTTTTGTATTAAATTTATTTTATTATTAATTATTATCATTTCATTTTATTAAAATATTTGTGTTAGTTAAAGGTAAATTCGAAAATAACTTCATACGGATGTGACTTTTTCTTTATTTCTCTTTCTTTTAAAGATAAAGGATATTTACTCTTCACACTTATATCATTTCTTTATCTTCCTCACGAAATCTTGAATCCAAATAACTGATATTCTCTCACATTTTTATTTATGAACAGTACATCCATAGAAGCAAACAGACACGAGAGAATTCAATTTCGTTAGTTTTTCATGTGTCAAATACTTCCTACACTTCCATAGTTATTTATTGCATCTTCATAATTTCTTCTTGTACCCCATATTTTCATAAATATCAAAATTATTTCTTTTGAATTTTATAATGTAGAATACAAAATTTTGTATTTCAAATTGTAGAATAAAAATACAAACAAATACAAACTTTTATTCCTATTTTAGAATTTGAAATACAATTTTGAAATACAGTCTTTTTTGTTTAGACGATGAAGGCAAGGGGTTGTTGCGTCGATTTGCTGGACTTGAAATGTATTGTGGAGGTGGGGGTTACTGTGGCGATGGTGATGGAGGTGGAGAGTTGCTGCAGTGGTGGTGTTGAAGGTGGGGAATTGCATAGCAGTGAAAGTTTGAAGATGGGGGTTGCTGCGGCAATGAAAGTTGGAGGTAGGGTGTCAACAAGATGAAGAAGACAAAATTGTAAATTCACTTCTTCTTCTTCTATGGAGTTGAAAAAGAAGGCATTGAGTTGCAAAGGAAGAAATTGTATTTTCTTGATATATATAATGGTTAATTTTGTTTTATCTTACTCAGTGTTACAATTATTGTCTTCAATATTTTTTCTTCCTAGCCAAAACACTCCCTAAATTATGCAAATTTGTCAGTCTTTTGGATTTGAGTACTCTATATTTACTCCTGCTAAGTAATGGGTGTCAAACAATAATTTTCTTTCTTAAAATAACAAGAATAAAATATCTTTGTTTGACACTCAATGAATTAATTACTTCATTGTCATAATATAAGTAGATTGCTGATTTGAAAAAAAAAGACAATAAAGCACATAAAAACACCATCGAAGGGTTCTTAAGAGGGCAAGAAAATTCAGGGAAGGTGGATAAGAACCATTTGTATTAAATGATATTTTTATAAATCTAAATGACATTTTGTTTGATGCTTGATAATGTCAAGAATTATTAACAGCAATGTGTTGTTAAGTATATGTGTATTCACATTTTATAATTTTTTTATTTTTATAAATAATTAATTATAAAATAAAAAATATAATTTAAATATATATATTATATATAAAAATATATTAAAAATTTATGTAGTTGTTATTTTTTTAAAATTATTTAGTTATTTTAAGATAAAGATAAGTTATTTAACTGTTTATTTTATTAAATAAATTAGTTTTTATTTATTAAACTAAACAAAGTTATTAAATTATATATTTTCTTCTATATAATGACATATGTGTAAATAGTTTTAAATAAGAAAGATTAAGCCTTGGAATTTATTGAAAGTTGGTTTTGCTCTTAAACGTGACATGTCTACACTAAAGTTAGAGAGATGATAGTATAGTTTTGGTTAGATTACTTGAAGTCGTCTCCCAACAAATTCAATAATGAAATCAATAGATTAATGTTTAGAATTTATCTACAAGCAAGAAAAGTTAACAATACATATAAAAAAAAGATGGGTTAAGATTGTTTAACAAAAGCAAAAAAAAAAACAGTTGATCCCAAGTTCTTTCACCAATAAATTCTTCATAGGTCATCTAAAGATTATTATCCTTCAATTCTTACATAAAGTTAAACCAGGTCGAAAATGTGTTAATCTAATTCAAGTTGAAGCTTACCAGTAAAACATGCGTCTACTTGTTTAATCAGCGTATACTCTATGGGAAGTCTTATCTCCTCTCTCTTAATCATGAGCCCAAGAAATTAATTAGAACAATGTGAATTAACTAAGAAATCAAAGTTTAAGATATAGAAGACTCTCAATCATGCGTTCAAGTTCAACCTCTCACAAAGACTAGTTTTCCAAGATATTAGAATATTAAAACTACTATAGAGAATCAAAAAACGAAACTTTTATTAATCAAAACACCAAAACTCAATGGGAAATTACATGTCGAGGCAAAACAAAAGAATTACAAAGAAAAAAAAACTAAGAAAACCCTATAAAGCTTCCCCTTTCTCTTTGAGGCTGTGTCTTTTTATAGGTTTGTTTGCTCCAGGGATCTTGGTAAAATGTTCTTGCTTAGATTTTGTTAACTGTTTATCAGTTTCTAACTTTCCAAAATTATTGGATTTTGTTTCCTTGTATTTTGCAAAAGATTTGTTTCTAATTCTATTTCTGAGATATTGTAATTTTATTTTCTCATTTTTCTCTTCAGATCTTGTTTTTTATTTTGATTCAAAGAAGCAACTTGAACTTTTGCATATTTGGCTCATTTGCAAAGATAGACACTTCCTTCAAATTAATTTAAAAAACACAAAATTAAAACAAAAAATAGTTAAGGTCGAATAAACCCAATTATATGAATCTGAATTAAAATAATGAATTTATTTATTATTATAGTCCAATAATTTATAATTAAAGTTATTGGGTGTAAATGAAATTATATTCATCACTTATACTGAAAAATTTCAATCTCATTTGATGTGATAGAAAAGATTTTGGTTCATATTCTATGTTGAAAAGTTAAATTTTAAGTTGAAAAATACACTTATTGACTAAAATTATTTTCTTTAAAAACTGAGAGAATAGTGTGATTTTTTCTACAAAAGAATAGTTTAAAAGTCATTTGGAAATTGTACTACCGACTTATCAAGTCAACAAGTTTGTATCAATTCCTTATGGTATCTCAACTATTAGTCTAGACAACCTAGTGTGCCATTGAACCTTATGACACCTCGACCTTGTAGCTTGACAACCCTTGTTACCATCAAATCTCTCGCCGGTTTTATGGGGTTGAGTCAGGCTTAAAGTCCACTTCGTAACATTGTATCAGAGCCATTTCGAGCCTATCCTAGCGAGTATTTGTTGGGCCTATCGTGCTACCCGCTATCGGGCCGCTATCGGACCACCCATAATATATAGTCCCACACACGAGTTGGTAGTCTCGGCGTGAGGGGGGTGTGTTGGAGATCCCACATCGACTACATATTAGAGCCTTTCATTGTATATAAGTGGGTGTAAACCTCAACCCTATAAGCCGGTTTTATGGGGTTGAGTTAGGCTTAAAGTCCACTTCGTAACGGTTTCCTAACCACTTAGTCAAGTACACTTTGGTCAAGACTAATCGACCATGCAAGTCAAACCTATGATGAAGGTTAATTACTAATAAAACTTAATTACGTCCTAAGAACAAGATTTAGAGAACATTAGGTTTATATGAGCCTAGAATAACCTCTTTTATAAGTAGGAGTCCACGACAAAAACTATAAATATATATTTTTATTTTATTTTTTTATTTTTTTTATATTTTTTTATCAGCAACTATAAATAGATGAATGCTCCCAATGTGAAAAGTAATGAATGTTTGAACTCTTAACTTGTAACATGAATAGAATCACATATGACTAATTAAGCGTCAAAATATCTTTACAAATATTCCACTCAAACCAAAAAAAGATTATCGAAACCAAAAATAAGAAGACGAAAGATAAGAAAGATGAAATACGAGTTTGAAACCTTTAATAAGGGACATATAATCTTGTTAAAACAGATATAATATCAACATAATCTAGAGTTGAATTAAACATCAGACTTTTACTTTCAGCAAAAAAAAAATTATTTTGAAAAAATAAATGTTAATGCATTATCATCATGGATCAAACATCGTGAACCTCTTCATTCTCCATATCGTCTTCATTTGTAACTCTTTTTACCTATTTTGGATTTATTGAAAGAGATAAGATGAAATAAATTACAATGAAAAAATAATGTAATGGAACCTTATGAAATCAATTTAACATTTCACTGTTAAGATCTGTTGTGATGGAATTTAACTTTTATTCATTGTTTAAAGGATGAATGGAGTGAAATAAAGAATTATTTACATACTCCTGTGTTTCTATTGACTAAAAATAATATTATTAAGTCATATACTTGCCCAATCTTAGTTGTTTACCTACACATTTTTTAATCTATTTTAGTTTCTAGTATACAATAGAACATAAAATAAATAAAATAAATAAAATAAAAGTATATGTTTAAAGATTAAATAATGGTTTTTAAGTGTATGAACGAAATATGTAAACATTGTATATAAAGACCAAATGTATGATTATTTTAAGAAAATAACAAAAATCTTTTTTACTTTCATGTATGATATTTGCATCTTATATAAAATACTGTACTTTTCATTTTATTTCCTTCCCAATATACAAACTTTGAATAGTACCCCTGTTTCAGTTTATATTAATCAGAGAACTAACCAATTACAATTTTCATAATTTTTTTACAAAAATAAAAGTAAGAAGGGAATGCTCCCAAATTGCACCTTTTAGGTGCTATTATACTGTTAAACAATACAATATGAACATCATATTTAAAATTATACTATATTATCTAATATTATAATAACTCGCTATGTTTATGTGTTAAAACATTATATTGAATTATGATTTTTGAACAAAAAGGATTTAATTAAAAAAATTATAACAATGTAATAATGGATAAAAGTTATACGGTTGTAAGTTTAATTCCTCACAAATGATTTTTAACTTATACACTAAAGTTATTTGTTTATTTTATTTTTTATAAGCATATTTTAGTGGAAAATGTACCTAAAGTGCAAAAGAGAAAATAATAAAATTTCATGCTGTTCATATTATAGTTAATTTACTTTTAAAATAGCAATGAAAAATCCAAAATAACTGAATTATGGGTTATTATGCGTAGGCTTTGCAGAAGTTACAGTTTAGTTATTAACTGGCAAGCAACATCGCGGCTTTTCACACCCTAACGCCACTCCAGTTATTTACAGCCGAAATTTACTTTTTTTAACCCTAACTAATAACAAAAAAAAAGCCCAATTATAACCAACGGCTTTTTCTTTTCCTCTCACAAAAACTCATTAGCCGTCTCTTTCTTCCGCCGGAATCACAACCGTTTATTCTTTCTTGGCCCATCACGACCGTTCATCTTGCCGCAGTCCGAAGAAAGAATAAAGATGTTGTGGTAAGGAAGGTTCTAGAGAGAGAGAGGATGCCATCGCCGGCGAAGACGCATCAAGTATTGGAGATCAACTTGATCTCCGCGCAGGGCTTGAAGCCGCCTTCGTCTCCTCGGCGAAGGCTCCAAACCTACGCCGTCACATGGATCCACCCCGATACGAAGCTCAGAACTCGCGTTGACAAGCTCGGCGGCCACAACCCTACCTGGAACGACAAGTTCCTCTTCCGCGTGTCGCCGGAGTTTCTCTCCAGCGACACCTCCAGCATCTGCATTGCCATCTACGCCGTCGGAACCTTCCGCGACCACCTCGTCGGCACCCTGCGATTCCTCATCAGCAACATTCTCTCCCGCGACGCCGACGAGTCGACGCCGTGCTTCAGCGCCTTCCAGATCCGGCGGCCGTCAGGGAGGTTCCACGGCGTGATGAACATTGGCGCCATGGTGATGGAGGGGTCCGGCTTCCCCGCGCTGGATAAGATCTCGGCGATAGGGTACCGCGACCTGATGGGAGAGAATATACAGCAGCGGCGGAGAAAGACGGCGGAAGACGAAGCTTTGTCGAGCGAATCTTGCGATAATTCTTGCACTGAGGAGGGGGAAGGGGAGTCGTCGACGGCGTCGTCTTCTTCGTCGCCGAGAACGCTGAGGGATTGGAACGGAGTGAGGGAATTGGCGGGAACTAAAACGCTGACAATGTCAGCTTCGGGATTCTTGTGTTGTTTGGTTAGTCAAGGTAGTGTTCACCAACAATTCAGTCCAACCAATACCACTCCAGAAAGGTAACTCAACCAAAGAGCTCTCTCTGTTTTCTTTTCTTTCTCTTCTTTCCCTTTTCTTCCTTCCCCTTCACATTTTTCGTGTCGAACTCCCTGCTCTGTTGTAGTTTCCTATACTCTCGGTCAATTCGAAATTTCAAGATTACGTAAACTTTCCAAGGAAGAAGGATATTATTCTTTATTCCTTTCTTAATTTCAATTTTTTATGTTAAAGATTAGAAATCACTATTGGAATAAAATTGGAAAGCGATTTCTCATCGTACCTGCTAAGCACAATTTCCAAATATGTGGCTCGTTATATCATCATAACCAAGAAACGAGTACTGGGTTTGGGCCTTGCTCATGGTCCATCATTTTGGGTCAATTTTAAAGCATGTTTTGTCTTCTCTTCTTTTGGTAACCAATGTTTCAACAAGTACAAAATTAAAGGCCCACCAACGTCTTAACCACTGTGTTAAAGAAAACCATTTTCATATTTCAAATAAAAATATATGTTTTAATACAAATGCATGGTTAGAATTAAGTTAAGCACATTCTAATTATGTATCTAATGAATTTCATTAAAATAAACAGTGCCTACTTTTGGAAGAAACGAATCATTGACGTATGCCAATAAACTTTGGAAAAATGCAGTGTAGGTTTTCCTTATTAATGCGTTCAAAACACCTTTCAAATTGAAAAGGATATTTTCATAACCACTTTTTTCTTAAATAACTATTTGACGACTTTTTTTAATAATAAATATAAAATTTAAAATAAAATAATAATAGATATAATTGTATAATGGTAGTATAAAATTACAAAGATATCGACCTATCATAACTCGTTTAAATTTGAACATTCCAATTAAGTTCATGAAAATGTAATCTTTTTAAAATTTATTCTTCTAACTCAATTAAAAAAATTGATAACTTGCATCTATTAAGGAATATGTATTTAGTGCATACTACTAACTCTTTTCAAATATTTGTTGATTTTTAAAATAGTTAATATGTATTATTAGTGTATACTATATTTAAATTGTTCGTTGATATAGTTCCAAGGTTTTTTTATTCATAATCTACAAAAAAAATGGTACTTTTAAAGTTTGAAGATCCTAAACATTCTTGGTACAAAGATCATTTTTTGCTTTCACCATGATAAAATAATTGCTATTCTCAATAGCCTTAAGTCAAAATGTTTTGCTTAAGATGTTGGTCATTGCATTGTAATATAAATTATATATTCATCCTAAAAAGTGGAACTTTTGAAATTTAACAACCATAATTCGATTAGTGTTATCAAAATGACTTCTAATGAGACTAATCAAAGAATTTTTTATAAAAAAATTATATTTGATATTTTCAATTCTCTTTATGCAAGATAATTTTCATATTGATATTTTTGAGAATGATGAGTTATAGTTATCATTTAATGGTCAACTTAAAATGATTGTCTGAAGATAAATTGTGTTAGATCGTTTAATACTAAAGACAATATATATAAGGTCAGATGACCACAAATCGTTTTCTAACCAATCAAAAAATGAAATCAATCAAACAATCTTCATAATTCATGCAAATGGTAAGATTAACAATAACAATAATAAAGTAAACAAAAGGAGTTTTAAATTGTTGTGCACAAAAGTAAGTTGACAATGAAAAACAGTATAGAAAAGAGGTTAATTCTAAAGTTTTTATAACAATGAATTGTTTATTAGTTGATAATTATATTATTCATTCAATCGTCTAAACAAATTGAATTAATCAAACCTTAATGTGAAATTACAAAAGAATTAATCCAAAAGACTTTAGTCTTTCATGCAGAAACAAAAAGAAAAGATTACAAAGAAAAAAACTAAAATGAATTTAATGCTCTCTTCTTTGAACAGTAGTTTTTAATTTTTCACCTCTTAAATCATGCATCCACTTTAATTGCACAAAATCTAAGAACTCAAATGTAAAATTACAAGAGAATTAATCCAAAGAACTTTAGTCTTTCATGCGAAAAAAAAGAGGATTACAAAGAAGTGAAAAACTGGTATCTTTTCATAGGTTTTTATCTCAAAAAATCTTGAGAAAATATTATGATATAAAGTTTGTTAACAGTTTATCATTCTTAACTTTATAGAATCCTCAAATTTTATTTCTTATTTAATCGCAAACTATATTTACTCATAATTCTCTCTAATATCTATTTTTTTAACTTTACACGCTTATCTCCATCTACTTTGTAACCACTATACAATTTACTCTACTTAAGAGTAAATTTATTTATAATTACTATCTATTAGTCTATTATTAAAGCTAGTAGTATAAATAAAATTATGCTTACCAGTAGTACTATTAATTAACGGCCTTAAATATATATGAATTGAATATTATGCTCAAATTATTTTATATACCATTAATTATGTGTAAGACTTGATGATCGATTGGTAAGTTTAATTTTTTTTGAAACTGTTAAAAAATGTTATTTTTAATAGCCCTAAAATGGTATGTTTTGTGTCACTAAAACCTACCAAACAACTGCCAAACTCTTTTCATATTCTTGACCTAATTTAAGAACGTTCTGTCTTATCTCTGCAGCCAACGTAAACAAGAATGACTGAAATTAGCAACGCAGCCACAAAATTACAATCTTAACGTTTTGGGTGACGATGATCGCAAGCAACTTATATACATCATACACCACAACTTACATAAAGTACCTCAAAATAATTTTTCTTTTAATAGTTTTATTATTATTTTTTATACATGTTTTTTAATAGTTTTAGTTGCAGTGAAATAACAGGAAGGAACATTGTTTTAAAAATAATGCAATTTTGGTGTCTTTTCTTCTCTTGCCGACGGTTTGTATTAATATTGGCCTCCGTAACTCCGCTTGTATAAAAACCATAAATTATTTTATTCCATTTTTAAAAAGTAAAACCATAACTAACATGGATAATTTGGTTTAATCTCTCAAACACATTTTCAATGTATATTTGAATTATTTTATTACGTATTTACGATGTTGTCATTAAAATTTTAAATATTTTAAAACTTTATTATAAAAGATAAAATTTATTTCATTAATATAAATTTAAAAATTTGTAATTTCAATTTTTTCAATTCGTCGGCTTTCCCCTCTCGTGAAATTTGATGTTATTATTTCTAATTATTATTAAATTCACAAATTTAGTTTTGATTCTTGTACCGGTATGGACGAAGTCGGGATCCACCTGGCTGTCCGAGGTCGAGTCTACCTGACCGACACTTGAGGAACCTGGTCGAGGCTTAAGAACTTCGATCGAGAGGACGAGGTCGACGATCCACTTGGCCGAGTCCTTAGAAGGCTTGGCCGAGACGGTCGAGACCACAAGGATTTGGCCGGTGGCCGACCCACACCATGGGAGCTTGACCGATGGCCGAAGCCTATTACAATTATCGCTCAAACCGAGATCAGTGAAGCTAATCCATCATCAAGAATTAGGTAATACAACCCTAAGCGGTATCCACCTCGATAAACGGGTCCAACAAGGTAGGTCCATTATAATAATATAAATAGTGCGCATCCCAAAGAGTAAGGTATGTCATTTATTACTGTTCACCTACCTGAGAGTTGACCACCCGCTTTACTGACTTGAGCGTCGAAGTGTCTTCGCAGGTACCCCACCATCCGTTGTTCAGCCGAGGCCGAGTACCAAAGGAGAGGCAAAAAGACGAGAAGAATCTCAGTACACCACCCAGTCACCTGACCGACCGAAGGAAGGAAAAGAAGACTTCAATAGTTCTTTAGGTCCCATCTCCCTAGTAGGAACAATTCTTATTTTAAAAAATAATTTATTCAAAACCTGAAATTATTGTATTTGATTCCTAATTTTCTTAACATATATAACTAATATTTGTTTTATTTTTTTTTTAAATATAACATGTTAGACATTATACTATAAAAATCCTAGTACATTACCTAAAATCATCACTTGATATTCTATCAAACATACAAACCGTTAATGAGTGTCACAAATACAAAATCATAACAGTTAAAATTGAAGTTTACTAATTGTTATAAAAGAATATATATTTTAAAAAATCCAACCCAAACAAACCTAACATTAGTAAGAAACAAAAAAGATGTCTCGTTGTAATACCCTAGAATATTCTAAAAATAAGTCCATTAACAAACATTATAATAAACAGTGTTGAATTGTCTCTTTTCTCCATTTTTTCAACTCCACCAACTCCTCTCATCTCAGGATGGTGCTATCTACGTGTTTGAATTACATTTATTCAGTCTCAGTTTCTCCAATATCCTCTTCAAATATTATTTTTAATAGTTTTCAAGAAATAAGAAAATGTTTGTAAAATTACAAATTATCAATCATTTGTTTTTTCCATTAATTGATGCCAACTAACTGAGTTGAGAAGATTCATATTTAAGTGCACGAGATGATGATCAATTAGGTACACGAATGCTAATCAAGTTAAATGAAAAAATTCTTTCACTTTAGTATCTAATAACTTGTAGATGAGAAATAATCTTAATGAAACCATAACATAGTGTCTTTAAAACAAATTTATTCGTGATTATTTTTGTCAGTCAAAGGTCAATCGCACCTTTTTCGCACTGTTTAATCTAATATACATTTTTATTTAAAATAAATACTTAGAAAATAATATATTAAAGTATTTGTTAACATTGAGTTTGATTGTATTTTCCAATTTCACATGTACAAGGAGAGAACAAAATGAGAAGAACAAGATTGATGATCATGGAAAGAGAAAATGACTAAATATTATAGAAAGAGAAGTATGATATGGACATGTCAAATAATGTTTCTTTCCAACCTTTTGTTATCAATTTTTCAACTCTTTGTTGTTGAGAATGCTCCTCTCAACTTTGGAATACAAATTAAACATGTTTAAATTGGAACATAGTTGAACATAGAAGACATAAAGGGAACAATCCACTATTAACTTTTTCTCTAACCATATGATAATTAATTTTAATGTGTTTTATCCATTCATGCATAACTTGGTTGGAGGCAATATGGATTGATGACAAATTGTCACAATAAAGTAATGTTAGATCTTTGTAATCAAATTTTATATCATCAAGAAGATATATAAGTAATTGTACTCAACTTTTGACAAACTTCTTGAAACAATAGATTAAATTTTGGAATGTCAAGATATGAGAGAATTGTCAATCACATATCTTCTTGTATAATCACACCCTACTGAATCTGAGTCATTATAATTTTTGTGTTGAGCCTCACTATTAGTTGCAAGAAATATGTCTTTCCCGGAATTCTATTTCAAATAACGCAAAATATGCATAGTTGCTTGATGATTATCGTTTGTTGGTGCAAAGACAAACTGACTAAGATGGTGTACAACTTGAGTTTATATGGTCTCGTGTTAGTTAAGTATATAAGTCTCTCGATGAATCTTAGATGAAGAGAGATATCAAGTAGAGTATCTCTAGTAATGGATGCAAACTTTATAGTATTATTCATAGGAGTAACAACGGAAGTAGAATATATCATCCCAATGTCTTGTAGCAAGTCCAAACAAAGTATATTTGGTTGGCACAAATGTATTCTATTGTTATCTCTAAATACCTCTAGACAAAGAAATATGTTAGATCTCCAAAATTTTAATTTTGAAAGTCTTATTAAAAAAATTTGTTATAAGAGTAATTCTAGTTATATAGATAGGTTGTCGATTTTTGTTGGGATGTATATATAGATAGCTTTTGTACATAAAGTGTTTGTTGAAATTCTTATATTTAGATATTAATTTAGACCCAAAAGTCTTAAAATTATAACTTGATTACTCACTCAATCTCTTATTTACTTACTAAATACTTCTAAAATATATATTCAATTCCTACTAATTTAAACATCAATGTTTCATCAACAAATTCGACAATCATTGGATAAAAACAGGAGAGAAAAAATAAAAACATAAAATGAATACAATATTTTTGTATTTCATTAATATTTCAAGTTTTTTTCGTCTTTTCATCATAAATACAATATATATAAAGAAAAATTTAAATTTATCTTTTAAATCATCATCATTTTATTATGGTTTTATTTCCAATAAAAAGGTATATAACTTTTTTGTTTAGGATTTCTAAATGGCTTAATTTTTTTGTTATATTGAAGACGGAGGAATATGTGTGTTAATTGGAAAAGAAGTGGTAGGTTAAAATGTTATGGAGGAAATTGGATGAGTTAACAGAAGATACATTGTTTTCAATATTTGGCCATAGTCTGAGTATTTGGTAGGTTTTGATTCAGAAATGTATAGATAAGTGGAGAAATGAATGGTTGAAGGGTTTGAATAAAGCATTGAAAGTACTTGGCTGGAAAGAGGGTTCAACTATAGTGGTGCTGCCACTTACCATCTCTTTTTTCACCAATTCTTCACAATTTTCTACACACACCCAACAAACCCTCATTATATATATTATTATATCACACTCAACTTTTTTATTTCTCTCTCTACCATTCCTTTTCTTCACCTGTTTTATCAAAACAAAAAAAAATTGGTGGTGACGAAAACTCTGATAAGATCGCGATATTATAAATAATTGTACTTAAGAGTCATGTTTGTAGTGTAGTTGTAATTTAGATGCCTTTTTCACTATATCAATATATATATAAAATCTTTAGAAAAATCCGCAGGAATCTCCTCATGTCAAAATATTATAAATTTTTTTATTTCTAATTAGCATGAATCTTCAAGTTGTGTGATTTAAGATGGTAATATAAAATTGTTTGGGAAAGAAAGTTAAGATGAGATAGGATTAAGGTGAAGAGGCCCAAAAGCCCATGAGGTAACAAACTGATAGTCCAAGCCCACAGACTTCTTTATGGTCTTAAAACTAAAAAGGGTAAGAAAAAAGAAGTTGAAATATGGAAATGGAATAAAGAAAAAAGAAAAAAGAAAAGGGTGAAGAAAAATCTGTGGAGGTTGGCAAAGCATATCCCTGAGTTTGAGAGAAAAGAGTGAAGAGTGTCACTGAATATGGCAACTTGAATATGACTCCATGCTTCCAACAAAATAAAAAACAAAACTACTCTTCAACCCTTTCATTTCTAGGTTTATCCATTTTATTCATATTCATCCAATATTTTAGTCAACCTATTAAATTACCTACATTCGGACCCAGTAACATATAATAACATGCTACTTTTATTTCAAAAATAATCATAATATATATGCATAATAAATTAAATCCATTTATTACTCTTTTTTTTTCATTAACCTTTTTAATGAGTTTTCTTCATTCCAAATATATTTTTCTTCCGAAACTGGAATATATATGTGTCAGTTGTTTTTATTATTCGTAGGACGATGAATAAATTGTGGTTCTCAGTCCATCATCAAATATCTTTGAAATGTTTTTCATCCTTATCTTGGAGGGGGAAAATTCCAAACTCGATTTTATAAATGGTCAGCTTTTGCAATGGTTCAACTAGAGAAAATTCAGATTTTTTTTAATATATATTCTTACCAGATTTGATGATAATGTTAAAAGTTTAAAGAGAGAGCATGAAAAAAAAGAGATATTAATGTCAAAAACTAGAAACCTAAATAGTAGATGGTAGGACGGAACAGGACTTCATCATTATGTAAACTATCGATTAATGACGTAGTATAAATTTTATTTTATAAATCGGTTTTATAATACGTGGACTTTTTAATATATTATTGGAATTATTTAAAGTTTATTTTTAATAAATTAATATTTAATAAATTTATCAGAACACCGTCATCAAATTTATATAAAAAAAATATATTGAAAAAAAAAAGTAAAATGACGACGATTCCTATCAAAGCTATTGGGGTAAATAGCAAAGCACATTATGCACATGGAGAACTTTATAAAATTAATTGAGTACGGCCCAAATCTAAATAAATAATAATAATGGGATATTAATTATAAAACCCCTCCCTCAACTGAACCCTTCAACCATTGTGCAATGGAAGCACTGAACAGAGGAGACACGCGCCATCACGCGCCTCTCTCTGTGGCAGAAAAGCAAGCAGCATTGGTATTCCTATAGTGCATAGAGTATATAGAGAAACCTCTTGCTCACTTCATTACCTGCCTGTCGTTTTTGTCGTATCAAAAAAGAACGCAAACATATAATATAAATAAATATAACACACTCTTTCTCTTTCTCTTTCTCTCTCGAGTGCTGTGTTGGGTGTCTTGGGTTCAATGTGTTGGTGTTGCTTCGCCTTGTTTATCAACTAAATCTACAGCAACCCGTTTCTCTGTTCTCCCATTTGAAGGAAAACTCACCCACTTCTCTAACTCAATCCCTTCAATTGCGCCTACACTTTTCTTTCTTTTTCTCCATTTTTTTCTCTTTCCTACAAACCCATTGCTGGAGTGTGCTGTGGTGTGCCTCATTCAACCTCTCACACTGTTGGACTGTTTCAAACCAGGTAACGGGTTTCAGCTACAAATTCTCAAAATGTTCTCTTTTTTCGCTCTTATTTAAAGAAAAATGAAAAGAAAAGAAAAAACTGATTTTTGTTATCTTCTCTTGATGCATCTCTGTCTTTGTTGATCTGTCTGTGTTTCAATAATTTGATATCAGCTCGGGTTATCTTCTATGGTCAGTTTTGTCAGGATCGAGGAGGGTTCTTGGGTTATCTTTTATGGGTATTTTCACCATTTGATTTCCCTCCAAACCCTGATTCTTTATTAGTTTTTGTCTTTCCTACGCTGTCTTAGGGCTTGATGGTTATGGAGAGTTGTTTAGCATTCAATGTTGTTTTTGTGGACAAAAGATTTTGTTTTTCGATCAACGGGCTGTCTTTGGAAGAGTTGGTGTTAAAAATGTTGGCTTTACCGTCGTTTTTTTCTCTTTCTGATAAATGCTTGTTCAGTTTCTGACGTAATTCGATTTGAGGATTCATTGCATTGGTTGAAATTTTGTTATTCTTGTGTTTGATAGAATTATCCTTTGTTGATGCAAGTTGTTCGTATGATTCCTTAGTAATCTGAGATAACCTGGAAGTATGGAGATTTTGAGTGTGCTTACAGTGTAATTTATTATTTCTGGGAGTTGAAAATAGTAGCATATATGAAGTTAGATTTTCTGAAACTTGTTATATGTTTCTAATTTCTCCCATTTCGTCCAGTATTTTTGTTTTGCTTAACCTGACAATGTTTGCTTTTGTAGATTGCAACTGACAACTATTTTTGTTCAATTTATTCACAATATTTGTTTCAAATATGAAATAATTTAAAGTAGTTTTCCTAGTATGGGAATTGATATCATGATTTGTATTTTGTCAGCATTTTCTGTTGTAATATACCAAATATTTGCAAGTTCTTGCGTAGTAGCATGTAAAAAAATACCAGATTTTCTACTGTAGTGACTGATGTACATCTTTACCATGTGAATTTCTAAATTACAGAAAAGGATGATAGTTGATGGCCATCCCCTTCAACTGCTCCTCTCCTTTGGCAGTACTTGATTTATTAAAAGGAAATGAATCCTCTTGCTGCCATCTTCTTCTGCCCTTCCTTGTTGTGTTTCCAGGATCCTTTGATTACTTGTTCTGGGAAGGCAAAAAATTATTGATTTTCTATTTTGCATTTGATCTTCTTTACATTGTGAATAATGTAAAGTTCCACCACGTCATGACTTTCATCCCTGTCAGCAATTCAATCTTAGTTAAATTCCTTTTCAATTTCAATCCCAAAAGTGCTAACCCTCTCTTCCTAGTTCTTTTTGGTTAAATCCCTAGCAACACAGCCATGCGCTAACCTTTACTCTGTTACCTTGTTCACAATTTTGAAGTGCAGAGGGAGTTGAAGACGAGAATCAAATGGTGGATCCTTGTGATTACAATGTGGCATGACTTAGATAAGACATCTAGATTCTAGAATTAGAGAATTGTTTTTGGTATTTAAGTTTATGCCTTGTAATGCGCTGTTTACTTGTGTTTGGAATTGTTGAGTTTTTTACTATTTTATGGGTTATAACTAATGAATATGATGCCTGACATTTACGTTATATGGATTATGAATATGCATTATGAATTTTGTAAAATCCTACAAAGCAATTTGGGAATTTACCTGCCTTCTCTACCTTGCTTTTTGTATGTTATCGTACTGTGGTATTATTGGTTGGATGATCTGAAAGGCCTTCAATTTGTCCATAAACCATAAGTGCTTCACCTTGTCCAATTTGAAAATAGGATGCATATTTCCATGATCTAGTATATCCTTAGATGAAAAAACCATGTGCTCTTTTTTATTTGATTTTAGGAAGCTTTAATAATCAGCTCTTTTTCCTTCTGTGCTTTACTATACTCACTAGGTATTTCTTCCCAACTCCTATGGCTGGAGAAACATCTTGGATAAGCCACTATGATGACAGACAGAGGGAGAGTGGAGTGTTTGATTCATTTTTAGAACTTGGTGAGGAAGGAGACAAAGATGCAACTGCTGTTTCTTTGGATGTCATTTTGCCTGATGACTTGTTGGAACGAATCCTAGCCTATCTACCCATTGCAAGCATTTTTAGAGCCGGTTGTGTGTCTAAGAGATGGCATGAAAGTGTTAATTCAGAGAGGTTTTTATGGAACCTTTCACATGTTCTACCGCAGAAACCATGGTATTTTATGTTTACAAGCTCTGATGAACCAATTGGTTATGCTTTTGATCCTGTTTTTCGTAAATGGTATAGCATAGAACTTCCATGCATTGGAACATCAAATTGGTTCATTGCTTCATCAATTGGCATGGTCTGCTTCATGGACAACGACAGCAGAAGTGAATTATGCATCTGCAATCCAATTACCAAAACCTACAGGAAGCTGGAGGAGCCTCCTGGTTTGAAATTTTCTGATTACAGTGCATTAGCAATCTCAGTGAACAGAGAATCTCACATTTATTCTGTGGCAATTGTAAAATCTAAACAAGTTCCGGAGAACTTTTTCCAGTGGGACATCTCAATTCATGTATACAATTCAGTAAACACAACCTGGGTGACCACTTTAACCGAAGTTTTGATGGGGTGGAGAGGTGGTGATGAGAGTGTTATATGCAATGGGATGCTATACTTTTTAGTTTATTCAACTGGGGGTGGCCAACCAGAAAATCGTCATGCCCTAATTGCATACAACATGTCTAACCGTTCTTCTCAAAGCTTGACAAGGAGCTTTATTCCAATACCTTGTTCTCTAACTTGTGGCCGTCTGATGAATCTGAAGGAGAAACTTGTAATGGTGGGAGGAATTGGCAAACCAGATCGACCTGACATAATAAAAGGAATTGGTATCTGGCTTCTAAATGATAAGAGGTGGGAAGAAATTGCTCGAATGCCCCACAAATTCTTCCAAGGCTTTGGAGAGTTTGATGATGTTTTTGCTAGCAGTGGTGCAGATGACCTGATATATATTCAGAGTTATGGAGCTCCGGCGCTTCTCATATTTGACACGAGCCATAAGCAATGGAAATGGTCTCAGAAGTGCCCTGTGACAAAACGGTTCCCGCTGCAACTTTTTACTGGCTTTTGCTTTGAGCCTAGACTTGAAATAGCTCCGTAGTTCTCCTTACAATCAGCAGCTGCTATTGAGAATTGTGTCCAAGGTTTCTGCTCATTTTCTTCCATTGTTCTTGAAGTACAAATTTGTTATAATTTCAGTGTTTTCACAGTTCATACAAAATGTTCTTGCTGATAAAACTGCCTATTCATGGATACAGGAATATTATTAATAGCATTTGAAAATACCACAGCCATATATTTTTTTTACCTTTTTTTATTCTCTATTCTTGCACTTGCTCTAATAACAATTACAAATTTTGATTGAAATGTATAATGCATGTACGAATCCGGACCAACATAACATTTCCCCATAGAGCTGTTTTATGTTTATCGTTGCTTTTCCAGAAAATTTTATTCTGTGGTGGAATTACATTCATTTCATTTGCTTTGTATGATCCATCATTCTAAGAGCTCAGATGGCTTCAATTTCTGAACGACTACACTATTTCCTTCCGCATACCACTGGTGTCTTTTATAGCTATGTAATACTATTTAGACTGTCTTCATTGCTGTACTTTTACTGAGTCAAAATTTTCAAGACATGCTATTATGCTTTATGGGAAATCACTCCATGGTTAGGCTAGATTACTGAGTCCGTTTGTCTTATTCTTGTGTAGACCCTGAAGAAAAGGAAGGGTTGTGTGTTGACTAAACTTTGAGGCTCATGAATGATTTTAAATGGACTTTTATGGAAATTTTTATAGCTATCCATAAGTAAGTTTTGACTTATTGGTGAGCCAATGGACATGCTAGGCCAAGATTACATTCTATTGAGTGTGTCGTCCGTACATGACTATTTACATGTTTGGCAAATTAGAAAAAGGTTGAAAAATAAAAGTGCTTTTAGAGTTTATGGCAAATAAGTGAGGTCCACGAGTGGTTTGAGGAAGTTGGGTTTTCTCTGGTAAAGATGTGACATATAAAGGTTAAATAAACATCTTTTTTAGATATGACTTCCATTCATTCATTCAGTAGCCAACAAGGCATGCCAAGAATATTCAAACAATTGAAGAAAGAATTGCCGACTAAGAATAAAAGTAAGTTATAATAATATACATAGCAGAACAAATGCGTCACATCCTATTCCAATTTATGAAAACATAACTTATTGTATTTTTCTCCTTTTTCAAAATCATTTTATATTCCCCACCTTCTAAAGTTGAGCGGAGCATGAATAGGCTTGCACCCATTCCAGGTTAAGCTTTAATTTAATAACCACACCCACCCCATTCATCTTTCTAACAAATTATCTTCAACCCTTCATTTTATAACATTATATAAATTATTTTTATTTTTTGTAACTCTATAATTCTTTATTCTCTCTTGTTTCTCCTCTATACATCATTCATCAATTTGTAAAGAACAATAGACTAAATGCACAATAAAAAAATTTAAAAATAAAATAAAATTATCACCTAATCAATTATTTGAAAAATCATGTTAACCTATCCATAATCAATTATTACACGGGTATAATTGATTAGAATGTCCACTAAACACTCTGTAGAAAAAAAATTAAAAAATATTTTTTTTGTAAATCGCTTAATATTATATAAGGTTGGTCAAGAGCCATTCTTAATTTATTATATATAAATATAAACATATTTTAAATGGATATTTTAAAAGTATGCATAAAATGTATTATATTAATTTACTACATTGAAATATATTATATTAATTTTGAATTTTATAATTCAAAATATATTTTTTAAAACAAAATATAATTTGGATTGCAGAATTGAAAATGTATTTTTTTTATCGTGTAATTTTTAGATTCTATGACCCAAAATATATTTCTTAAAAAAGAATTTAGGTTGTAGAGTTCAGAAAATATTTTCGGATTAAAAAATAACTTCTGGATTCTATAATTTAAAATAAATAAAAAATTCAGATTGTTGAATTCAGAAAGTATTTTTAGAGAGATTTTTTTAATTCTATAATTTAAAATGTATTTTTAAGAGTTAAACGGGCTGACTTATGAGGTGCCATAAGAAACTATAGAAGTGCAGGAAAAAAACGTCTAAAGCCTGGTAAGAGCCCACGAATTTTTCGGGCCGAATGAAGTCCATGGAGAATCTTATTAGCTCCAAGGAGGAACAAAAATACGTGAGAGAGACAAAACATAAACCCTCCCATTCAGTTCCGAAGTTTAAGGATTTAAGGAACGGTTATCCCAAACTGCCGACTGCTCTAGGTAATGCGTTTCTTCGCCTAGCATCTCAATTTCTCATCCTTTTCTACACTTTACACTATAAAAATCTTATATTATCCCTCTTATTTTCTTTTGGAATTTGTAATTACACAACCTAGTCATAATCAAAAGCCAGTGATTGATTTGTTTTCCTTATCTAATTTTGATCCCAGAGTGAAGATGAAGAGAATGATAGCTTTGGGGTTTGAGGGTTCAGCAAATAAGATTGGTGTTGGTGTGGTGACCTTAGATGGCACTATCCTGTCAAACCCACGCCACACATACATCACTCCTCCTGGTCAAGGCTTTCTTCCCAGAGAGACAGCACAACACCATCTCCAACATGTTCTTCCCCTTGTCAAATCCGCTTTGGAAACTGCAAAGCTCCTTCCTCAGGACATTGACTGTCTCTGCTACACCAAGGGTCCTGGCATGGGAGCTCCTCTTCAAGTCTCTGCTATTGTTGTTCGTGTGCTCTCACTGCTTTGGAAGAAGCCAATTGTTGGTGTCAATCACTGTGTGGCGCACATTGAGATGGGAAGGATTGTAACCGGTGCTGATGACCCTGTTGTCTTGTATGTCAGTGGTGGCAACACTCAAGTCATTGCTTACAGTGAGGGGCGTTATAGAATCTTTGGAGAGACCATTGATATTGCTGTGGGAAATTGCTTGGATCGCTTTGCAAGGGTCTTGACCCTTTCCAATGATCCAAGCCCCGGATATAACATTGAGCAGGTTGTACTTTACTAAATCCTTCTTTGAATGACCCTATCCCTAAATACTCATAAGGGAAGAAAATGAATGTGAGTACTTTTAGAAGGAAAAAAAATGAGAGTGAATTGAGTTTTTGTTACTGTTTAAAGTCAATTTATGCAGCTTGATCTTTTACGATAGCTAAATGAGAGAATTTTTAAGATTAAATAAGTTAATTTTAGCTCATCATATCATCTTAATTTATTATATTTTTATTAGGTATACATGGAGAAATTTATCTAATCTAGATTGAATATGTTTTTAGATAGTTTGTGCCATGTGAAGGATATGATGTATAGACTAATTTTGTTATTCTTTTTCATTGGAATTGTCTTACCTTCGCTTTGAGAATATATCACTACTTGGCTTATGTAGCTTTCTTATCATTTAGCTTGCAAAAAAAGGAGAGAAGTTTATAGACCTACCTTATGTTGTGAAAGGGATGGATGTATCTTTTAGTGGAATCTTGAGCTATATTGAAGCAACTGCTGTTGAAAAGCTAAAGAATAATGAATGCACGCCTGCAGATTTGTGCTACTCTTTGCAGGTGCATTTAATTTGTGTGCCGACTCCTTTCTGTTATATTAATTGATGAGTGATGAATCTGTAAGTTGATGTGTTTTAGTATGCTGCAGGAGACACTGTTTGCTATGCTTGTGGAGATCACTGAGCGGGCTATGGCTCATTGTGACACAAAAGATGTTCTTATAGTTGGTGGTGTAGGTTGCAATGAGCGGTTGCAAGAGATGATGAGAATCATGTGCTCTGAACGTGGTGGAAGATTGTTTGCTACTGATGATCGGTATTGCATTGACAATGGAGCAATGATAGCTTATACTGGTCTCCTTGAATTTGCTCATGGTGCATCGACTTCACTAGAGTATTCAACATTCACACAGCGGTTTCGGACAGATGAAGTGAAAGCAATATGGAGAGAAGCAGATTTGGAAAAATTGAATGGCCTTGCAGAGAAGAACATTTGATTTGTCAATCTTTGAGGTGCAGTCATTCTTGTACTGTTGTGCACTTAATTAGAACTTTAGTGTAGAATATTTAACATGTATTTGGGTGAGTATTTCAGTGTTTGTAAAATTGGTAGTAATTTTGCAACTGATTTTGCAAAGTTATTTCTTATTAGAATTGGTTTTTAACTGAAGTGATTTATTCATAGTGGGATGCTTTTTTTCTAAAAGAAAGTTAGTAGTAAAATTGAGTATAAACTTTTTGATTCAACATAAAAGTTAGCTAAAATTGTTTCAATTCAAAATCAATTATTTAACGTTGAGACTAAATATATAAACATTTACTTAAATCAATGACCTATTATTTTAACATGATTTTGTACGACACAAACATTATGCTTAGTTTTGTCAAAAAATTCTTTTCCACAGTCAAAAATTTAGCTGGGAAATTTTGTTTGCATAGTTGTGTTAAATTTATTTATCATTATGATCCACGAACCTGGCTTCCTTTTTCCAGCTCTAGCATGTAAGTCAAAAGGGACACAACTAAATCATTTGAAAATCAACAGGTATGATGCGGGAATCACAACTAGGGATCTGAAATTGAATTTTAGAGAAAAAAGATATGAAAAATGTTAGCCCTTTTGGTTGAAATTTGTTTGCTAGAGTTCTTGGTATGGGGAGTTCAGTACCCGCTCTAGGGGACATCCCATACCCATTCTTGTCCGTTCCCCTTCCATCCTCCTTGGTGGGACCTTTCCTGGTCCTATTAGGGTAAAATGGTGACACTTAGTTAATCCTTTACAAAGTTTTTTTTATAGAATACCTATTTTGTTACTATTTGGTTTCTACTAAATCTGTGAAAAGGTAGCAATATAATTGAATATTGCGTGTTTCATTGTTTAAGGAATTTATTTTTCGTGCTGATCCCACAGGTCTGATTCTCAGTGCTCGCGTTGGTAACTTAGTACAAAAAGAACTGTGGCTGCTTGATATTCACAAATTAACCTCCTTAAAGCTCGAGGATCTTGATATTCGCACAGTAAATTTATGTATGAAGAAACACGTCAAATTGTTTGATATTTTTGTTGTATTATTCAGTAGTCTAGGATGTACCACGGTCTAGCAGTGACACTGGCATTGTACCAAAGTCAATGAAAAGCATTTACAGTAGCTCTTTTCTCCCTCGTAGAGGACGACATACACAGACTATAGAACTTGTCCATGTCATATGTCTATGTTCACCAAGGTACTCAATCTTCAGTCTTTGTTATGTATATTGCCTGCAGGTCAACAAGCACTTTAAAATTATGAAACATGACCTGATTCTCGATACCATTTTCCATGTCAAGTAAATGAGGTTGATCTTTTGAAAACTTCTTCTATTACCTAGAGTTACCTGGGCATGATCGATAAAAAAAAAGTAGGATCAAATTTCCACAACTTTTTTATGATAAGCCATTAAGAAAGTACTAGTCCAAAGTTATAGTCATTCCCAAAGTAGCATTTGAATAGTATATTTGGCCCACATTCAAAGGCTTGGCTGATCTGAATAAATGTAATTTTCCTGTTGATTTACATAAAGTGGTGATTTTGAGATTGAAAGTGAAAATAAAAATATTTTCTCAAAGTACAATTTTGTTTGTGTGAAATTCATCATGCACTGTCGAAGGATTTGGAAAACAAGCACAACCCCGCATAATCTAAAGGTGTTTTAAGTCGCCTCTTATTTGAGTCCCAAGCATAAAGAGCATATATCCTGCAGTTATACTAACCCTGATAAGCAAGGAACATTTGCATCTTTCCAGTTGATTTTAACTATTACTGTGTAAAGCCAGAAGGTGCATGTTTCACGGTTCACGTCCTCTATTTACCATGAGAAGGACTATTACATGTGTTAGCTTGATTTTGCTACCAAGTTAAGCATCATTTCTCAAGATATCCAAAAATATATCCAAATATGTATTATTGTTTAGGTTAGTTTTCCTTTTTTGGAACACAATCACTTTAATGAAAAGAGATCCAAAAATATCAGTCCAATTACAAAAAGAAAATGCAACCACATAGTTAAAGACACCGACTTATTATAAAAAGATGTGCTCGAGTGAAATTTAACTAATTTACAACTTATTACGAAAAAATATGCTCGAAGTGAAACTTACCTATAAGTAGTGATGTACCAAGTTCAATTAGATGCATTTAGCAGAGATATTTGCTGTCCAATAAACCAACTGACTTGGTGAACACAAGTACATATTTGTCATTTTTATTGATTGAAAGACCAAAAAAGAAAAGTGAAGGTCTAGCCCCAAGGGCAATGGCACACTTTGCATGGGTTAAAATTGTAATGAAATCTGTCATAACTCCCTTTAATGATGCAATGGTTAACCCCCAATTTTGAAGTGTGTGAAAGGAAGTCTTAGTTCCATTTTCCCAAAAAGTATTCAACTATGTTGAACTTGCTTTTTTGCTTTTAAATTAACTCCCAGAATGGAATAGGTACAAATAAGTGAAAAATAATAGTGGAGGAATAAATTCCAAGACATGGCGTGAGATGGGAGGAAAGATGGACCACAAGCTCACTTGATGTTCATAATGGACAGTCCTACACTCATCTGTGGACCCTTTGTTTGTACTGTAGATGGAGCCCAAAATCGATGGATTGATTAAGACAACATGTGTCTAAAGATTCATCGTCACTTCTCACTGCATTTTGCGACATCCCATAAACCGCATGCTTAAAGGTTTTAATACCCTTCATCACATATTTACTCATAATTACATGCAAAATACATAGTCTTCAACAGATAGTACATTTTTAGGCTTATAGCTTAGGTTAGCTTGGCATGAAAGGAAGCAAAACCACAATTTCAAATTTTCACCTTTCTTTTCAGGTCCAAGTTTTTCCTTCCTCGTAAATTTTGGCTTTTTGCCCTTCTTTTTTTTTCTTCTTTCCGCCCTCATGGCTTGTTTTGTTTGTCTTTCAAAGCTATGATGATGATGTCTTAAGACTTTCATAACGAAGCTGTGTTCCTTATTGTTATTAATTAACATGTAAACACTACACTCAACTTTTTTATATGTAAAACTTTGTACAATGCCATAATCATTAAACTAGAAAACAAAATATATAAAACTAGATTTTAAAAGGAATAAGCATTTTGTTTCTGAATAGTTGTACAACTCAGTTATTTTTCCTCATGTAAGAGGTTAACGTATTTCATTTACTAGACCATCTCAAATTTTCAACTGAAATATGGAAAAATTTGTGATATATATTTTATTTCTGTTTGAATTGTTGATATTGAATTCTGAACAGAGAGCTGTGATTTTTTTATACAAGCCATAATATAATTTTTAGAGAAAAATAAGATTGACATAATTTGACATGAGATTTCTAGTTAAATAAAAAATGTTAGACAATAGTATAAATTGACAAAATCATAAGTCTGATACACAATCGTTTTTTTTAATGTAGATTTAAGTATAAAGATTGAGGAATTTGGATGGAGACTGAAATGTGAATGAAAGAAAGGGAAGAAAAAAAAGTGAGTAACAATAATTTAGTGAGGAGACAAGACAGAAGGACGACAAAATTAAGGTGTTGGGATAAGGGCCCAATGAAAGTGGAGCCAAGTCTGAATCATGTGTTGACGTGGCAGAATGTCTGGGAGAGAAGAGATAACTGACTTTCTAACTTACACTCAGAGTTTACTTGTTGTTGGAGCTTGCTTGGTGATTTTGAGGGGTGACACAGCACTGTCAAGTTTCAAAGCAAAAACAAGAAGAAAACACTTCAATCTCAATGTTAAAAAAGAATAAAAAATGAAGTTTAAAATTTGAAGTTGCAGTGTTGAGAATTGAGAGAAGAAAGAAGGAATAGAAAGATGGAAAGAAGAGAAAAAGGTGAGAAAAGGGAAGGGTTAATGGCGGAAAAGTTGAAAGGTGGGGTTGTTGTGGGGAAAAGAGGAGGACCTTCAACTCCCCCACCCACATGGAGACTTGAGTTTCCCTCTCAGCAGAATGACACTAATGGTAACAACAGAAGCAAAAACAAAAACCAGGTTGAAGAGTTCCTCAACATTCCCACCTCAACAACACTCTCTGCCAGAAAACTCTGTGCCAAACTCTGGCAAATTCAGCCCCACCAACAGGCCCCACTTCCCAAAATGAACAAGCCTCCACTCACCCGCCGCCACCGTAGGGACACCCTTCTCAAGGTTCCAAATCTTAAACATTTTGCTGTAGTGGTGAGTGAGGTCTAATTATCTCAGCTTCTCTTGCATCTCCTTATACCTTTCTTTGTTTCTGCATCATTGAGCTGTAGTGGCTTTTTCTTACTTGAAACAAGTTTTCAATTTTGTTTTTCATATATGATTTGCTTGTGTACTAGTCTTCTGCCTTTTTTTTTCTGTTGTTATTGCTTTTTCTTTCACCACCTCTTGCTGTCTCCTGTTTTTAGTAGATGAGCTTATCCAGAAATGTTCTAATGGGCGGGTAGAGTGTCACATCTGTTATGTTACCTTTAACATTTTTACAAAATATTCCTTTGGTAAATTTCTTCCTATTTTTATCTTTCACCTAAAATTGGAAAACTTCTAGCTTTGGCTTTTTAAGTTAGTGACTAGTCTTTGTTTATGTATATGTCGTAGTTTTTTTTTGTTAGATAGAGATATTTTTGTTTAGACTTTTTCTTCATCCCCCCAAGAAAACACGCTTTGTTTTCCCTTAAATGGTTTTTGAATTTGTTGGTTTGTTCTCTCGGCTTCACGAGACAAGAAAGTGATTCAGTACTTCAGTGTAATTGCACTAATTAAGCTACATGTTAATGCAATCACTTTCAGAGTTGCCTTTAGCTTCCTAAGTTAATTACATTTAGATCACTTGGATCAACATGGCAAGCATCAGTGCAACAAAATTGTTGATACTGATATTTTAAAACACTCAAATTGCTCATGTCAATTTTGCTGAACATTTTTTAATAATATTGTTTAATGGAGAAGTACTCGTGCTGTGTTTATGTGTCTTTCATGGCATTTTATACGTTTATTTAGACTGCTGACCTTTGCTTTGTTCCTCATTGCAGCCAACATCCGTTACGGGCTTGACAGGACATGTTGGAACATCACTTGTTCAGCACCATAGATCAGCTAAAAGAAATGGTCGCACTAAACTGCCTGTATCCCCTCCTTGTCACTGTAGCTCAATGCAAGTAAGTGTCTGTGTGTATTCCATTCAAATAGAGAGCAGTTCTACTAGTTTTAAGATATTACTAATACTAACAAATTAACAGTTCTCTGTAAATATCAATGTTGAACGATGATACGAAGTTAATGGTTAATTTTTGCCTTTTCTTTGATGTGGGTTTTAACAACTACCATCATTAGTTTTTGTTGGTAGCTGATTAAGGGACTACCCTAGTTGTAGCTCTGTCAGTGGCTTTGTTCTTATAACCACCAAATGCACCAGAAGGAAACACATTCTTCTTGCAGTTGAAGAACCTCTATAATATAGAGGACAAATTGAGGCGAATTTTGCAAGATTGAAATGTTCTTTTATGACATTTTCAATGCATATCTTAAAAACGATAGACTGATAATATGTTTTCTTAATTGCAAATCCTTCTGTGACATTTTTAATGCATATATTAAAAGGCTGTCTGTTGACCATATCATTTTAAAAAAGTTGCCTATTTTCGCTTTGTATCTGGTATAATAAGATGAATATGCAATTTTCTCAAAACAGGTTGCACCGTATAATCATCCTATAAGATCCTTAGACTTCAAGGGTTGGATTACAGAGTCAAGTCGCAACCCTAAAACATCCAGAGAGTTACTCAAGGTACTAAACCATATCTGGTGTCTTGAAGAACAGCATGCATCAAACCTATCAGTGGTGAAGGCCCTGAAAATGGAACTAGATCTTTCTCGGGCACAGGTTAAAGAGTTACAGCAAGAAAAACAATTGAATAAGCATGAAATGGAGAACTTAATGAAGCAAAGAACTGAGGAGAAGATTGTTAGGAAGAACAAAGAGCATGATAAAGTTAAAGCTGCTATTCAATCTGTCATGAAAGAGATAAAAGATGAAAGGAGGTTAAGAAAGCATTCAGAAAGCTTGCATCGGAGACTGGCTTGGGAGCTTTCTGAAGTGAAGTCTTCATTCAGTGGTTCTCTGAGAGATCTTGAAAAAGAAAGAAAAACACGGATCCTTTTAGAGAATTTGTGTGATGATTTTGCCAAAGGGATAAGAGATTATGAATATGAGGTACGTTCTCTTGTGCATGATAATTCTGAGCAGGGTCAAACTCAGGTTAAAGGGGATAGCCTTGATAGGCTAATACTTCATCTGTCAGATGCTTGGCTTGATGAGCGCAAGCAAATGAAGTTAGTTCAAGCTGGTCATGATCTCCCAGAGATAGATTCATCAATTGTTGACAAGTTAGGTGTTGATATTGAAGCATTTCTGCATGCAAAAAGATCTGTTAACTTAAGATATAGCAACTCTTCCACAAAGGAGGCAAAGGAAATTTACCCCTGCCTGCATTCAAGGGATTCCTTTCCAGTGAAGGAGGCTATAAGGGCACCTCTTAATGTGGCTGAAGAAGACTCCATTGGTACCTACATTCTAGAGCAGAAAAAAAATTCAGACAAAGGAATCGACAAACTTGACTCAAAAATGAACAGTAACAATACTGCACAGGTTCATAAAGAAAAGCACAATTTTATGAGGAAACATGATCAGTCCAAGGAAATCATTGAGGACTGTTGTGAGTTGCAAGCAGGTGTGATGAAGAACGTGTCATGTGATGAAAAAGAGAGTTGGTTTGTTGAGAGGAAATCAAGTGAAATTGGAGGGGACAGCACAGCTCTATTTAACACCCCTGGGACATGTACTGTGTGTGAGGCAACACAAGGTCCACCAGAAAGTAATACATTATTGTGGACAAAGAGAACGAATGCAAGTCATGCAGTTAGAAACAGTTCCTTGTCTTCTGAAGGCAATGATAAGGTTTATCCAGAGAGCATTTTCAGGGAAGATTTACTTCTCCGCACCGCACTTACTGGTAAAGGTAGTCCAGTACAACAGTGGAAATCTACATTGATTGTCCCAGATTTTGACAACTCTGAGTTTTGTTCCAAATTGCCTATAAAAGACACATTGATGACAAAACTGCTTGAAGCAAGGATGGAGAGGCAGAAATCCCGCTCTAGAGCAAGCATTAGCAAAAGCTCATTTTCTTCTGCCAGACAAGTTTGCAATGAGAAACATAGGAATGTGAGTAGTTGCCACGGTATCGCACTCTGATGAGGCACACTGCATATCAGTGTCCAGAATTAACCTATTTTGGTAAACAGCTATCACGTAGGAATTACATGGTTAAATGGATGAAGATCATTGTTGAGTCCATTACCTGCCAAGGGGCAGTGTATTCCTAAGCAAGTAACAACCATCCCTTCAGCGCTCCTAGTTATCATAGTTTGGCCTCACATAAATTTTTGTCAGTTCCACGTTTCCTAGATTTACATTGAAGCTTAATAAGCGTAGTTTAGTTTCATGGCGTGTTTTATTCCACGTTTCTTAGATTGGGCGTGCGTCCATATTGAAGCAAAAACTGTAGCTTATGCCTGCTTCTTTTGACAAAAATTAACATAATTTTTACGTGTTATTAAAGTGTCCAGACACACGATTACTTCCGACTCAAATCTTAAAGGTAGAATAAATTGACACTTTAGCTAAAGAACATTAAAGTTTGATTTATTTATCAAACGATTGTCTATAAAATACAGCTGGTTCGTACCAGGACGTTGTCCGATGTATCAGAAAGACAAAATGCTGCCCGCATTCATTTTGACATTACTTTTGTAGTTGTATATAGTCACATATTTTGCCAAAAAGCACATGTACCATTTCAATCCCTTTTTATTTAAAACATTTTCCTCTTTCATTTGAAGAGATAAGGATTCCAATGATAGGACTTTTTAGCACAGACAAATGTAAACTAATAACATAATTTAGAATAAAGAAACAACACAATTGAATTCAATAGGAATAAACTTTAACTCCAACGAGTTTAAAATGTATAACGAAATTGTATGTGGGCGTATACATCCTCAATTTGAAAGTTAATATCTACTATTTCTAAAAAATGTTTGGTCATACTAAAAAAGTACGAAAATTAAAGTGAAATGTACAATTTCAGAGGAAAGAATAATTTAAATTAATTACTCATTGTTTGGGCAGCGTGTTGGTGAAGATCAGTTATCTATATTATGTGACGAAAAATAAATTAAAAGGAATGTATTTTTAAACTCGGTTAAACAACATGTGCAACAAAATAAAAGGAAAAACAATATAGTTCAAGATGAAAAACGGTGCGTGTATCTCTAGGAATCACCCACTTGTGCGAAAACCCATCACATGTTCACCACTACACCTTCAGAAAAATAATGTCAGAGGGCCTTATTTTGTGAAAAAAAAAAATATTTTCTTCTAGTTTTATGATGGAACTTCGAGAAGTAAATGATTAATCTATTACACCAATCTTGACACAAGATTTCAATCAGGTTAATAATATTCTAAACTTTGTTCCAAGTTATACTTAGAACTCAAACGTGATCCAACTGACGAAACATTACATGGTTAAGACATTCTATTAGGCTTTGTCAATGAGAAGTCGACAAGATGAAGCAAGAGAAGTTTAATTATTTGATCAAGAGGTTGGAGTTGGCGTACGTGGGAGTGTATTGCAGAGAGCCTATGATGAGGAAGAAAAAAGACAGGGGAGTAAACAAACACAAACGCAAGGATTGTTTTGAAATGTGCAGATCTCCATACAGACAAGATACTTGCCAGGTCCCCTCATTCCCCTTCTTAAGCTATCAAATCGTGGATACTACACAACTTTTTCCTCTCCCTCCTCAGCCAAGCATGTTATACAGAGCCCCTTTATGTCAAGAAATTTTTAGAATTCTCACATCAAATAATATTCACATAACCTATAAAAAAATATTAGTAGAACCCACATAACTGAGAGGAAGGTGAAGTCAAACTGTAAGCCATATACAAAAAGAAGTCTATGAACAACGAGTCCAAGGTTCTAATTGGATAGACAAAGGGATAAAATATCCTTCAATCTTGGGAAGTATGGAAATGGAACACAATTTATTCAATTTTCATCCCTTCTACCCCATTCAATTGTACTCTCTATCAGACATCCAAACACCTAAGCAAGTGAGTGAAACGGAACAATCACACAATCCCATTAAGCTGCACATTCCAGCATAAAACCATAACTACAGTGAACACTAGGCAAAAAAACACTAGAACAAAAAGCAGTCCTCAGGAACAAGGTTTAAAAAAAATCCACGCTCTTCAACCACAGTTTGTCTGCAATTCACCAGAATATAAAAGATTGCGACAGCAAAAGCAAGTAAAACATTTAGCAGGTCAAGGAAAACAACAGACGAATCCCTTCAACTTTTTCCAATTATATTTTGTACTGACAATCCAATCCACGAAGCTCTAATTAAATAGCATGTAAATGAAATACATAGCAGTAGCACGATCATAACGAAACAAAAATGGGATGATATGGCAGTCGAAAATATCTGAGTTATTGAACAATAGCGCATGATAAAATAAAATCCAACACATAAATGTAAAGCGACGAGTGGTGCAGGGAAGCAAATAGAAATACAAGTACAAATACTAGAGATATATTATTATATGGATAATAACTGTGATGGCGGTGGAGATTAGATTTTATCGATGTCCTCATCCTCGAACTCGATGTAGTCGTTGGCGGTGGCTTCGTCCTCCTCGTCCAAGCCGGCGCCAATGCCCTCGTTGAGGCGTGTGGTGTCGGGGAGCTCGCCGTAGGCCTTAAGGAGTCTGGCCTCGTCAGGCATGTACTTGAGGATGACGTCGGCCTTGTCGTCCTGGTAGTCCCGGAGGCCGACGAGGATGATGTCACCGGCAGCGATCCAGACCTTCTTGTGCATCTTGCCGCGGATATGGCAGAGGCGCTTGGTGCCATCGATGCACATGGCCTCGCAGCGACCGTTGCCGAGCATGCGGAGGACCTGCGCGTACTCCTGTCCGTCCTCCTTGAACACCAGCTCCATCTTCTCGTCGTCGGCTTCGTTCTTTCCTCTCTTCCTGTTCTTACCTCCCTTTCCCTTGTTCTTCGGCATCCTAAAAACCCAACCCTAACCCTAACCCTAACCCCTCTCTTATCTTTCTCTTGATTTCCTTCCTTTCCTTTTCTCTCTTCTCCTCCCAACACACCACAGAAAATAAAATGAGTGCCGTGTGTTGTTCTGTTCTCCTCTTAATTTCACCCTATTCTTTTCCTTTTATATATTCCCTAAACCTCCCTTCATTTCCTCTTTTTCCATCTACACTTCCAACTCAAGCGTCTACCGCCCTAAACTTTTTTCCAATATTATTCCATTTTAATTCAACATTCTAAAACTTTTTACTCTCTTTAATCATCTCATCTACAAATTTTTAATTCACTACATTTTATTTTTAGTTATTTATTTTATATTATTCTTATCAGAATTTTACGAAAATATTAATTCATTTTTAATCAGTTAATCAGTACAAAATACATAATTTACCTCATATATTTATAATTCACAACCCAAAAAAAAATATCTTTATATTGAAGAATGTGCAATGTAACAGATCTTCTTGTTAACTCTTTCGATATCAAAAATCCAATTCAATTCATAAGTCAACATTTTATTAAGTTGTTAAACATTATACATAATGAAATAAGAATAATTAAAATTTTCATATTTTATTGGAACACACAATTCTTTTATGATTTATTTTGTATGAAAGTGTTTTGCTATTTTCTTAAATGAGTTTAATTTTAGCACATACTTAAAAAAAACGTATACAATCAAATAGTTAGAATTCATATAAAATAATTTTAAAAAAATTTTAAAAATCTCATCAGAAGTAATTGAATACCAATATAGAAACTCTTTACATTGTAATGAATAAGATATTTTTCTTTTTAGTTATTACTTTCTGTTATGAATAAAATGTAAATAACAAATAAAAAATTCTGCTCAAATTAATAAAATTACAAAAAAAAGGCAATGCAAGGTTTTTTGGTATTTGAAAAAAGTCATTATTCTGAGGAAAGGTTAAGAGGTGATATATGGAACTTATTCATTATTTGATTATCATGCTTTGTAGAGAATTGGATTCCAATTTCATATCCTGCCAAATTACCAAATTTCCAATTCATTCCTTTTCTTATATCTTTTACATTTATTCAATCATACACTTTGCTCAAACTTTTTCACCGCACCTTCTTCATCATATATGTGCTTTTGATTATATATACGTTTCCTTTTTTAAAATTATATCTAAATATGTGTTTGAACTAATTTATATTAGAAAATATATTTTGAAATTTGTATGAACATTTTTTTTTGGTTAAAAATCACCTCTCAAAACATGGATAAAATATTCAGAACTCCCCCTCCAACTAATTCAAACAATCTCACCACCAATCAAAATATAGATTGCTCTCCCAATTCAATGATTTAATAATTGTATTTTAAGTAAAAATAAATAAGAATGTCAAGTTGGCAAGAGAGCTAACCATTAAAAATATGTGTCCTTTAAAATACCACTAATTCACATTTGACTCCTTCCATGGAAAACATGTTTCAAGAAAATTAATTTTAACCTGGTGTAAAGAATAAAAAACATAAATGATTTTAGTGCATGGAAGAAAAGAGAAAATGATAAAAAAAAAATATCGTGTCCTTTTTTCCTTTATTTTGCTTTTTCAATATCATTTCACTTTTATTCACACAAAAATATAAGAAATTATTCAAATAATAGTGACAATACATCTAAGATACTTAAAAATTACACATACACTTTAAAAATCTATATATCTTATGTCATGAAAAAGTCTCGGTCAATAAGTATACAAAATTCACATGTTTTATTATTAAAATGAAATCACTTAAAAACAATAAATCTGATTTTATTAGTAATCGAATTTTTATATATTGTAGGGAAAAGAAAAATTGTATCATGATAATTCATTTAATTCCATATGTAAAAGATTCTCATAATTCCTTTGATTTCATGTTAACACTAACCACCTAATACACATTATCTTGGTATTAGATAATATTACAACAAATTAGTAGAAAAAGGAGAAACATATGACAAAAAAAATTAAAGCTAGTAGCTAGAAGAAACAAATTTACAAGTATAAATTAAAGTCAATGTCTGATGGTGAGTTCAGCTCTAAGGTGGAGTATACCATTGATAAAGTATAAACTATCTTCCGCCATGAATGTTGTCCATGGAATGGCAAACAAGTTTCTATATCCAACAGCCTTTCCCCCAGTGAATACATAATTTCCTTTATACTTGCTAACAAATTCCTCTGTTGGCCTTGACCTTGCAGCAAACTCATAGTCAATCGCAAAGCTAGTTGAGCCTTTTTCTTGCATTCCTAGAAACAAACCAAAGCAATGGAAAGAGCTTTGTTGGTCCATGTTGCAATGTGCTGATAAGAAGAACCCTTGTCCACCCAAATGGAATGCCTGCGAATAAACTCGCCCAGTTGGAAACAAATTGGCACACTCTTCCCGCTTCAGATCCAAGTAAACAACACATTGTTGTCGTGGAAGTTCAAAATCCACCACCTTAACAGGGCGATACTTATATGCTCGTTCCACGAAAAGTCGACTATAGGAAGCAGACTCAGCAGCTAGTATCCGCTGACGATGAGGAGCCTCAGCCTTGAAAAAAAGGGCTTCAAGAACTAGCTTGGATGCAACATTTTGGTCAAAGTCATTGCAGGTTAACACTTTCTTAAGCTTTCGACAAGTCATATGAGGGAAACGAATTAGCCGAGCAAGTTGTGTACCCAGAACTTCTCTTCTTTCTTCTATTTTTGGGTACTGTGTTCGAACCCACTTCAACACAAAGTCATATACAACATCCTCTGATGCAACCTGGACTTCATCACTTGATAATATTGCTTCTATTCCTACTAGAGGCAAGCTCAAAACCTCTTCTTGAAACCTGATCGTACATGAAACTTATCATCACTCAAGTGAAAAAATATACATGAGTTTAAAAGCAAAGGCATTCAAGAAAAACAAATAACATTTATAACATTATCACTTCCTTTTTATAAAACTTCACACGAATAATTTTTTCTTTAATGTAGCATTCTATCTAAATATAACTTTTTAAACTACTTTACTGGTTTTATAGTAATTCCAAAATATCAAATTATTAGCAAAATTATTTATCTCGTGGCATGCTAAAATTGTATAAAAGTCAACTTAAGAAGTTAATAACACTTGAAATTGGTTGATTAAGGGTGGAAATCATTCACAAAAATGTTCTTTGCAAGGGTTCTGATAATTAAATGCAGTTGAACATAAACACCAGAAAAATCATTCTTAGAACAAATTGCCTGCAACAAAATTCAAACTTCAATATCATCATCTTTTAAGAAAAGTGAAAAAGCAAGTAAAAGTCTTAAGTGATATGAATAATGAATAATATTAAAAAAATTAAGTTCGTATATAATGGAAAGTAGACAACAAATGTAGTTTATAGTGCATGAAATGTATATCACGCAATTAAGTTGCACAAAAAGTGGAAAAACTTACTTTGTTATATCTTTGTATCGATCAACAAGATACTGTTTTGCTGTATCGGTCAATGGTTGAACTGCATCAGCCATTAACACACTAAAAGGAAGCTCGAGGTAAAGCAATGCAGACTCAGGTGTCATGGGAATAATTCGCAATAATCGACTACAAAATTTCATGCATGAAGCAACTTCAAATTTATCAGCAGCCATCAACACATCCAATATTTCAAGTGTTGAAGAAACGTTCAAGGTATTACTATACATAAAATTCAGAAGTTCCATAAGAGCAGCTTCCTCTGTAATATGTAAAGAAAACTCGGTATTTATAAGGTGATAACTAGACCAAATACTATAATAAATAATATATATAGTAAAGAAAATCATCTAAATTATATTTATATATGTGTGTGTATATACTACATATACATGTTAATACCAGAAGCATTAATTCTTAGAGTGACATGCCTCTGCTCTGATTCCTTCATCCCATTTGAGAAAAGCTGCAAAATACACATAATTCAACATATTTTTAGCATTACTCATAAAGCTAAATTATATATATAAAAAAAAAATTTACCTTGTAGAAGAAAGGACTTTTAGCTGCCAAGATAGGAGAACTGATGTGTAGTGTTCTAACTCTCACAACTGCAGAGCAATCCATATTCCAATCTGAATCATTCATATTTGTGGGTTCATCACCTACGTTAATAATAACTAACTCAAATCATTAAGAATAATTAACAACTTTAAGAAAATGTATTTCATTCCTATAAGAAGAAAAAAAATTGTGATTGTTTTTCCATGTCAAGTACGTAAGTTTCTTTACATACTAATTTATCTATTTTCAAATATATTTGTTTAAAGCACAATTATCTTATGCATTCAAGAATTTCATTGAAAAAGCACTCCACATTTAAACTCAAAGAAAATCAAGGATTCAATAAGCATTAATACACGAAATCAATCAATAAATAACTAATATGGGAGATGTGGGTGGAATAAATAGTATTGTACAAGTTCATCCAATTTTTAATAGCAAATCTAATTTTTTAGCCATGAATTGTACTAAATCATCTAATTTTAGTCAATTGGTAATTCAAGCATTATGTAGCATTCACCCATTGACTTAGACAAAACCATATAATAAGTACAATTGATATTGTGAATAATTTTATAATCATGGTATAATATATTTTAATAACTATATTTAAAAAGTTTTGTTTTTTTTAATGTTCAAATACCTGAAGGGAACTCTTCACCCATTGGAATTGCCTCTTCATCTAGATTTTCAGGGGGTGTAGAGTCATCCATATCAGGTTGATTCTCGTTCAAAATTTGTTCGTCAGGCAAAGAAAGATCAACAACTGCAAGCAAAAGAAAACATTGTAATATATGACATGAAAAAAGACGAACACATAAATTCGGTCTCACATGCACAATGACACAATTTTTAGGCAAAAATCCATACACATAATAAAACAAATTAGTTATTTTTTCTTTTATCACAACATTCAAAACTTAATCATACGACTTAATTGAAATATTTCTCACAATTTGAATCACCAAAAAAGGAAGAATTGATACATAACTATTTTTCATTTTGCTTTAGATTAAAGAGCGCAACAACTCATTTTCTTAATTATTAAAGTGAACAAAAGTTTTATACGATGTCATGTTAGTCTGTTACTTTTTACTCTTACTTATCAATGAGTTGGATGACTAGTAATTTTCAAAACACATAACAATGTTTTATATTTATTACCAATGTTTGAAGTGTGTTATAAATAATAGATAGTTGTATGACAAATAATGAACAAATTGTATAGTCCAGTAACAAGTTTTGTTCCAAACAATCATGAAACAGTTGACAAGCAATCAACATGTGTAATAAGTTTGATACATATTAACAAGGGTTAAATGAGTAATCAAGAGTAATTCAGTATATCATATGTAAGTTTGTTTTCATTTCATGCAAAAGAAATGTCTTCTCAGAGTTTGAATGAATCATGATACTTTACAACATGACTTTATTTATTTTAGTGTTTCATTTCAACTTATTTTCCTCTCATTCTCTTATTCTCCAAATAATGAGTGCAAAATAGGCTTCCAGCTCTACTAGAACCACAATAATTCCACTAATTTAATTTAAAATAAGGGAAGTTTAAGATTTTTCACAAAGATTAAAAAAAATAGTTACCAGAACAACCATACTAAAATATCTTTATAATTTATTCTCTCCAACCCACATTTCATTACGATATTTATTTTTTTTGCAGTAAAGGTTCTTTATAAACATGATATTGAATTTATAGTAGTATAAGTATAACATGCTCAATGTGAAAAAAAATGAGATGAGAATGTCATAACATACCACACTTACAAGAAGTTGACATTTTAGAAGATGAAACAAGATAAACAACAAGAAAATGATATTCGTAATTTCCAAATCAACTAAGGCTACGAAATTAATGCCAAACAATTTTCTTGATCTCTTAATGTTGTGTTTTCCCCCTATTGATTTGTGAACAGATGAAACAAAAGAAAAAGGAGGGAAAAAAAAGTGAATATACCGTTATCTTTCTTAACATCCTCACGCCTCCTTTTGTGGTGGCGAGCCCAATCAAGAATTGCGTTGCAACCCTCAAAATTAGGTGGAGCCTCAACGACGTCAATCATGATCTCAATGCGAAGAATCCTATCAGAAAAATTACTGTCATTAAACGCGAATCCAAAATCGGAATCGGAAGAGGAAGCACTACGAGAGTAATCGGAGGAGGAAGAGGACTCCATCGTCATTCCTGGATCAAATAAATCCAAACTGAAATCCCTCATCCTCTAAACCACACAACACAACCACCTCTCCTACCTCTGCAACTACAAGCAGAGAAAGGAGGAAGAAGAAGAAAGAAAAACGAAAAAGGTAGAGAAGAAAAATGACATGCAATTCAATGCAATGCAAGCCCTCTGTTAATGAATGGTTGTGAAATAAAACAAGGTAAACCAAGTATAATACATTTCTATTTATTTTTATTTAATTAACTTTGTCATGACAACGTAAAAACACGTAAGGAGCAATTATTTTACGGGTTGCAGCTTGGAATTAGTAATTAATTCTGTTTGATTTCGTAATCTAGTTTTTTTAGTGCAATATTGGTTAATTTGTTACCTCCCATATCCTTCACCTTTTTAACTAAAATTATGTTGTTGTTTATCTTTTTATATAACATTTTGTTATTAAAATATTGTGATTTTAATGTGATTGATATTTACCCTTATTTGATACTTTTATTTCACTATCCTAAGGGTTTTTCATCTCTTATAATGTGGTATTAACAAGTAAGGATATGTTCGGACAATTTTTGTGTGAAATCTTCTCAATAGAAAAAATTAAAGGGGAAAATAAAAAATAGATTTTTAGGCTAAAAACAGTATATACATAAACTAATTTTCAATTGTTTTGTTTGTTTCTTAAATTTATGTGAGTATGATTTACAAAATTAAATTTCCATGTAACAAACTGACATGGAAACATTTTTCCTAGCAATATATCCAACAGAAACATGTTTGCATTAATTATTGATGCAAAATGAAAGATGATTTTGTATTGCATTAGATTTTTTATGCTTTTAATATTTTAAATAGCTTTAATTTCGGAAAATTATAATATTATAATTTGTAATATTATTATCATTGAATTAATTTTCGTATAATGCACAATTATAATTTAAATTTGTGAATTATAATGTATCAAAAGGATATATATATATATATATATATATATATATATATATTGAAATATTTTAGCAATTGTAATTACGTTTTTGTAATGGTATCATGCAAACAATTCAGTACACATTAAATTAAAAATAATTAATTAAGTTAGAAAGTAATATTTTTTTGTATTAATTGAATTAATTATGATACAAAGAAGATAAAATCGTATTTTTATGAGGGCTATTTTGGTTTAAAATAACCTAAACTTACGACGGAGCTATACTTAGCAAAATAGTTACGCATTTCCTTAGTTAAAAAGTTTATTTGTCTTTTATTGAATATAGGCCCAAGGGCCTACCCAATCCGTGCTATATTTCAAAAATGGTTTTGCTTCCTACAGTCTCATAATATCTAATTGCACTCTCAACTTTTAAAATGCTCCATTTATCCTTGATATTTACTTGAAATCTTTCTCCTCCTTGGTCCATATTTTCTCCATTATGATTCAAAGTAGGAAAATGATATTTTGATAATTCTAAGTTGTATATAATTTTTTATGTAATGAGTTTAAAAATAAATATATGTAATAAAAGATAAGTTTAGAATTGAATAATATTAAAAAATATTAAAAATTGTAATGTGTTGCATAAAAAATATGGATTATTACTCTATTAAATGAATATATTATGTTATTAGGCTTTATCTTTTATAGCAAAATAATATGTGATAACTATCAATTATAAAATAATAATTGGTTTATAAAGTGATTAACAGAGTACATTGAATCTTTTTTATCACTTTTTAATAAAGTTAATTTTGTTTTAATTTTTTTTATGAAACAGGTGGAAAGGTTCCTCTGCAACAGTAAAAAATTGGAGACCACGTGGTATCATGTTGATGGAAGTGACGCGTGGGTGACTTAGAAGATTTATCTAGAAAAATCCAATACCTTGGTGCCCACACTGCCACACAACCCCACTTCTCTTTCTACATTTTTTAATTAAAATTAAAAACCTAAGCAAGAAATTTGTCACAACCTACAAATAATGAAGTATTTATCATATAGTTTAGACAATAATTAAACCTTATAAGGTTTTGTGTGTTTAAATTAAGAAAATCAAATAAATAAATTAAATTTCAATTACTTTATTTAATTAGGAAAATATATTAATATTGAAAAATAAACCTTATATGTTTGAGTAAGCAATAAACTATAATGAAAAATAAAAGTTTAGTTTAAGTGCGCTCAACTTCCTTGAATAACATAGATAATAGAATAGGTATTATGTATAACTAAAATGATTTTGATTATTATAAGTTTATGCCTAATATTTTTTAAGGAAAACAAAATATTAAGTCGTATAAAATTAAGAATTTTAGTGAAAGTAATTTAATTTGACAAATTTCATATATCATCTCCTATGTCTTTATGTGAACATTTACAATACAGTAATAATAACATAATTAAGTTAATATAAAAAAGTAAAGTAACTAATATTTTTACAATATACAAATTTTGGCTTTAAACTCACATGTGATTCAAAACTCAAATTGTATGGTGATATTCCATACAGTACAATTTTGTAAAGGCTTGCTGATGCTCGTCCAACTAAATATACTATTCTAAATTTAGTAAACTTACGTCAAAATGGAAAATTTGTGTATAACTATATAAATTTTAAAAATATTTTAACTTTTAATCTACTTTATATTAAAAATAGCTTTATATTCAAATTTTAAATATCTGTCATCATTTTAAATTTGTAAGTAACTGTTGTCTAGTTTTTCAATAAAAAATACTTTATAGTTTTTCAAAATATTAATAATTAAACTACAAATAATATAAGATTGAATTAGATATAAAACATATTTTTTAATATATAATTTATTTGAAATTAGTATTTATGATTTTTTACTTGACGAATTTAATTGAATTAGGTGAATTTGATTGGGTGAAAAATACAGTGTGATTGTGATGTAGAAAGGAGTGGGTCCCAGATCCAAGGAGGACAGTGTGGATGAGTTGGAATAGAAGGTGTGAGTCAATGGACAGATATGTCAGACATCACACATGACATGGATCACCACAAATTATATTATATACTATATTTCTCCCTCACTATTTTCAACCTTCCATATCCCAAAACTTTTATTATATTTACCTTTTCTTCATGTTACTTTATTTTCATTTTTTATTAACTGTTGAAAAAATAATTTAATATACTTTCATTCAAAAATAGTAACAGAAGTATTTACATTATTTGCTACCATATTGTACACTTCCATTCCACCACATGCAATATATCGTCGCATTTCAAATCATGCTGTTTTTTATAAAGACTTTTGAAATATTTAAGTCAAATCAGAACCATCACTGTTCTTTCTTTGATATTCTTTGATAAACTGCAACATTCTACAATTTTTTCAACCTACTTCATTCATCTTTTACCAAGCTTTCAATTGCGTTGACTTTCTTGTTTGAAAATATCACAATACTCATTATACTTGATTTTAAGTTTAAAAAAAATATTCTTTTTTGTTATTTTTAATTTTTTTAAATGATTTTTTCCGGTTATTTACAACTGTATCTTTTAAAATATATAATTATAATTAGATGAAAAATTTTATCTTCTTTAGAAGCAAACCTATTTTTTCTTTTCTGTTGAGTGTAATGTTACGTGATCTTAAAATGAAAAAAAAAAATGAAACTTCATATTCAAAATAATGTTTTTTAATTTTGTGACAAGATTATCTATACTAAATACATTGAAAATGTAATTGTTTATGTAATTGATATAAAAACAAGAGAATAAAAAATAAAAAAATGAAATATATTCTGGGTTATTTTACGAGTTTAGTGAAAATAAAGGAATTAGAAGATTTGATATTAATTTTTTATTTTATTCGATCCATGACATAAAAGTAAATTACAAGAAAAACTTGAGGATTTGAATAAGAGTAGAAATATAAACAGAAGAGAACAAGTAAAAGGATGAAATAAATTAAAAAAAAAACAAATAAGAGAAATGTAAGAACGTTGATTGTGAAAAAAAAAATCTTCCTATTCTTATATATACTTATACAAAGATTACCCAAGTTAGTGATTTTTTATTTTAATTATTGATAGTCCCATAGCAGTTTCTACATTTTATAAATTCAAATTATTCCAGTAGTTTTATAAAAAAAATATTTAAATTAAAAAAAAATGAGCGTAAGCCACTTGTTTAGAATTGGTATTTATTTTTATACAAACAAGTAGTAGTTTTTGGACCAAACCCCTTTAACAACAATTGTTCTCTCCCAAATGAGTACATTGCAAATTGGGTTACAAGATAAAATATTCAATAATAATTACAAATATTATTGAAATAAGTGGGCTACAGTGCCGCTATTTATATTTTATAGGTGAGGGTGAATATATATATATATATATATAATATATATATATATATATATATATAAAAGATCCTTTTAGTTTAAATATTTTAACATATAAATATATATTACATAGAAATTTACACTTGTAAAAAATAATACATTTCATCGCATTGAATGAATAACACAATTTTAACAAAAATGCACATAAATAGTAATGTGTAAGACATGATTCAAGATTGGACCAGTCAATAACATGGTTAACTTTTTGTTTTTCTCTTAGTATACAAGACAAGAAATGTTTGAATTTAAAAAACAAATCTGTACTTTTTAAATTCATCGTATTTGAGCAAATCGACAAAGATCCATCATATTATTTAAAATTTTAATTCACTTATATATTTCAAAGTATTAATACATGTTAGTAACTTAATTTTAAGTTTGTTCTTTACAAAAACTAGCTTCACTGTTATTACTAATTACCGATATAATACAATTTTATCTTAAAACCTAAACATTTTTTTTCTGTACTAGTATACTAACTTGTAGTTCAGTTTTTTATAACTTAAAATTAAATTAATATGTACTTATATTTATAAATTCAACCAGTAATAGTTAATGTAATATTTTTTAATCATACATAGATTTTTAATTCAACCACTTAAAAAAAAATCTATCTTTCTGAAATCCTATTAAAAAAAACTGAGAGAAAATCTTTTGGTACATAAGATAACAACTTTTGCGCAAAATCCAGAGCCACTACAGGGAGAATGGAAGTGCTGTAAAATTATTGATGCCACTTTTTATTTCTGCGGTCTCATTAGGCATATATATGGATTATGCAGCTTTCTGTTCGAGCAGTCAGCATCTCTGCAGCAGCACCATAATACAATTGCCATGTTTAATTTGTGAAGGAGCAGTTAAATTAATGGAGGAGACATGGCAGTTTCTGGGCATTATTAAGCATGAAAAGACACTTTTGAGCCCTAATTTTCCTTGGCCATGAAAGGTAATTTAAAAAATTGCGGGCTTTACCATAGGTTAGAGCTAAAAGTTTGAAAAGGGATTAAAGAGAAAAGAAGATATGATGTAGTTATGTGTGAAGGAAAATATCAGAAACAGTATCGGGGCGAGCGTGCGTGCGTGAGGAAAATTGATCATAAGTGGCTACTGGTGGATTCCAAATGAGCTATTCAATTTAGTTTAATGGGATGAGAGTATTAATAATAAATTAATATAATTGATAACGTGATTCTGAAAGGGCACGTAAGGCACATGACAAGAGGGTGGTGGTGTGGCTTAGCTAGGCTGGACCCTAGCACAAGACGCGTAGATGGATTCCCTGAGCACCACGTGTACGGCTCTGGTGACGTTGGAATAAACAAATGGCCACCTCAACCAACAACCACGACCCACACCGTATATACGCTCTTATATACGTATACGCCGAATTCCACATACGACACGTGTGTGGTGACGTGGACTTCGCCCTCGCGCTCCTTCCTTCCCTTCTTGTCACCACCACCACCACCATACCCCATCTTTGCGTCAAGCCACACTGTGTTTCCCTCGTTTTTTAGAGAGAGAAAATGCACACTTACCACCTCAATTAATTGCTTCTCCATACCTTAGACCCTTTTTTTAGGATACTCGGAGCTACCAGGAGTAGTTTTTCCCTTGTGTTTTTATGTTTTTTTTTGGCTCGTTGTTTTGTGAGTGAGGATAACAATTGGCCACTTGGGTATGTGGTGAGGTACGTGGAATTCTGCAGTGCCGTTGGTCGAAAGTTTTGATTTTTAATGCTTTTTTATATCAGGGTATGTGAAAACTATGTATGCGTGAAAATTTGAAGTTGTTTCATGATTGGAGACTGTGTGGAAGAGGAACAGTTTATATGCTTTTCAGTTTAGATTTTTGTTCATTGGAAACACCAAGAGAACTTGAGGATACCGTAAATTTTCTGTTCCTTTTTTTTTATTTGAATTTTTGCATAATTAAACAAGATGGTTAGAATTGGGGTTCATCTGGATCTCGTTTTTGCATCTGTGAGAGTTTGGAGTTTGTGTGCTTTCTCTGTGTTGATTTGCTCAGTGAAACGTTTTTCATTTCACGTGGATGTTATTTTCCTTTTTTTGGCCTCATGCTATTTTTGTGAAATTCGTTTTCCTGTAACTGAAGAGGGTCTCTGGATCGGGGCTAAAATATTTTGGCTAATTAAGGAGTTTCACTCGTTTTCTCAGCTTCCTTGATTCGTGTGAAAGTGAGAAATGTTTGCTTTGGAAGGGTATTTTTGTCATTTAGCTAAGGGGTGGTGTTGCTGGGAGGGATTATAGTATGGTCTGTTGCGTGTGTTCTTCCCTTTCCATACGGCTTGTGGAGTGCTCAAAAGACAAAATTGACCCTTTACCATTCTGTGTTTGACTCTTGCGTCTACTTTGGATTGAATTATCTATCTGTAGCTTACCATTAATACTGCAGCCTTTCCTGAAAGGTATTTTCTGAAATCTCACTTTCTCTAAAACAAGGAACCAGAAAAGTTGAACTCTGTGTTGGTACCTTCTCTGATGGCCCAGTAGTATCTTTAGGTCCCCCTCTGCTCCTTAAGCATTTGCTTCGTCTCTAATTAATTATGAAATCATGTCATTTTTTTTCACTGTTGAACTGCTCATCGGTATAGATCAGTCGGTGATTCTGACTTGTTTTGAAACGTGTTTCACCTTGCCAACTCCATCCTGAATTACTTAGCTATATCAGGATGGTCATCTTTGGTGGGTTCTAGATTTTTCATGTGAGACTCGTTGAATCTCATCTGAAGGTTATATTGGAGATGGAAAATTAACCCATTCAATTTTCCATTTAGGAAATTGGATTTTTTGTAGGGTGCTATGTTATGCTAGCTTGGAAGGTAAACTAGATAGCAGAAATTGCTGTGCACTATATGTTTGTGGTGAATCAGATTTCCAGCAGCTGTTATATGGCTTCTAAAACATCAATTCCTTCGATGAAATAATGATGTATATTAGTCCTGCATCTTTGTTTAGCTCCCCCCCTTTTTTCTTGAGTTGATTTATCAGGTATTTATTTGAAATTGCTTTGCAATTGCTGGAATCGCCCTTCCCCTTTGCTATTGTGTTATATACTTTCATGTATAACTTATCTACAACAGTAAACCGTTTATAATCAGTAAACATTGCATTGTATTATCTTGGTTGCCAAGAATATATTGGACGATATGTAGATTTTAAATGTCAGTTATTAATTTCCTTGTGACATTTTCTTGCTGATATCAATTAACAAGCTGAACATGCCTCCTGTGAATGCAGTTAAGACATTTTTCCAGAAGTTACAAAGCTCCTTATACATTATTTGACTTAGTAGTGCTCTCTATTTGGAGCTTACAATGGGAAACAATGAGGAAGAGAAATCTACCAAGACCGAAAAGCCTTCTTCACCTGTAACAATGGTGAGTTTAAAAGAGTGTATCTGGTTGTTGACAAATTTGTAACAAGCTTGAATTTTAATGCTGTTTAAACTTGTCAACAGGATCAGGCCAATCAGACCAACCAGCCCAATATTCATGTATATCCTGATTGGGCAGCCATGCAGGTTACCTACTTTTTGCCTTGAATTATTTTGTGTGTTGGTGAATGAAGTATTCATAGTAGTTTCTTGTTAGCTAGCTTCAATGTAAACTAATACTCTCAAATTATAGTAGTTTAAGCTGTACTATTCTAACTATGTCAATTATTTGATTATCTTCTGGCTTCTTCGCTCTCTTTGAAGATTTTTAGCTAATGATTTTGTCTTAACTTAACACTGACAACTGGAGAACATTACCCTCATTGTGTTATTTCTTCAATGTTTCAAAGTGAAATGATCTGCAACTACATCTTCCTAGGAAGACACCTTCTATCTTTATATTTAAAAATACTGTTTGTGTATTTCCATTTTTTTTACTGGACGAAGCAATGAACAGAAGAAAGCTGTTTATATTCCCTCTTTTGAGTTATTGACCATTCTCTCTGAATATTAGTATTAGAGGGCCATTCCTTTGGTCCATTTTATTACCTAGTCTGTATTTTGTGATTTGCTATCAGTATGTTTCCCTAATTATTACCAAACTGAAATTATGCCCTGCATTGCTACTGATTTTGGCAATCAGTTGTGGCAATATCTAGGATGAGATGTGCTTTGCCCCTAGATTGGTTAGTCATTAAAAGTAATATAGATTTGATGGTATGAGACTATTAATTTTTATCCCTTCAAATCTATTCATCGTGCATGTTTTCAACCATATTTGCCCTCTAATTAGGGAATAGTGACTCTATTATGATTTTAAATGTTTGCTATTTATATCTCCAGGCATACTATGGGCCAAGAGTCACCATGCCACCATACTACAACTCGGCTGTGGCTTCTGGTCACGCTCCTCACCCATACATGTGGGGACCACAGGTAGTAGTATCTCAATGCAATCATTTGTATGTTCTATGAATGCCATTCTTTGTTTTTTGCATGTATTCTAGATGACAAGGATGAGTAACATTCTGACATTATTTCTTCCAGCCTATGATGCCACCTTATGGGCCTCCTTATGCAGCAATTTATTCACATGGAGGGGTTTACCCTGCAGTTCCAATTGTAAGCTAGCATTATTGCAATTTACTTTTTTCTTTTATGCTTGTTTAATTAACATTTTTTGTTGTTGGAACTAGTGTTCTTTCTCTGGTCTGAGAATTGGTGTATTTATTATGATGTGTTGAAAATGGAAGGATGACAGATGTTAAGAATATAGTATGATGTGATTCTGCTGGTTCTGTTGACCCTTGGTAATTTCACAGTTATTTGTACCTGGCAGCTTAACCTCTCCATGCTTGGATAACCTTAATATAATAAAATCTTGATTTATTTTATAGCCTATAAAATGGGCAATAAAAGACTTTTCTTCCTATAGTAGTATGTTTCTATTGGTAGGAATTTTGAGGCATGTTCTTATGAGTTTTATTTACAAAATATAGGGGCCACATACACATAGTCAAGGAATTCCATCTTCACCAGCTGTAAGTTTTAATTTCATCCGAAACCAACTCTTACTAACTTACTAAGTCCTTGAATACTATCAATTTATGATTGGTTTGAATTGGTGTAACAATTCAGGCTGGGACTCCTTTAAGCATGGAGACACCCCTCAAATCATCAGGAAATACTGATCATGGTTTAATGAAGAAATTGAAGGAGTTTGATGGACTTGCAATGTCAATAGGCAATGGCCATAATGAAAGTGTAGAGCGTGGAGGTGAAAACAGGCTGTCACAGAGGTTTGTTGATCTGTTCTCTTTTTGTATGAATATTTTTAATGGCATGTTATCTGAGTTTCTAGACACCTCCTCTGTGATGGGGGTGGTGTAGAGGGGAAAATCTATCATTTGATACTCTTTAGTGAGTTAACCTACTTCCTCTCCCTGTCTAGAATAGTGGTCCATGACTAGATTATGTAAGGGAGTCTTGTGGATGACTGAATAATTTACTGATGATGTGAACAGTGTGGATACTGAGGGTTCCAGTGATGGAAGTGATGGCAGCACTTCAGGGGTGAGAACTTGCTTGCAATTAGCATTTTTTGCTGTACTTTGTTGACCATTTTGAAATTGTTCACGTATAGTCTATTTTTAAAATGGTTTGACTAAATTGAAACATTAAAATATGATATTTGCCCATCTTATGCTCAGGCTAATCAAACAAGAAGGAAAAGAAGCCGTGAGGGAACACCGACCACTGGTATGACTCTGTTCTTCACCAAGTGTCACATCTTGATGAATAATAGAGTTGTCGTGGGATCACAATTATTCTTCTGTTGTCATCACTCTACACATGGTGTCCAATCTGTTTATTCAGTTGGGTCTTCATAATTAGATGCTGTTGTTAAATAGTTTTTCATCAAGGTGAAATTGCCGAAGTTTTCAATTTACCGATAGTTTGATAAATACGGTATGGGGTATTGGTGTCCCATGGTTGCAAATTGCAATTTCTGTTTAAATGTCTCACAAGCCAAAGTGTGTTATTTTAATTACAGGCATCTGAAGTTTAGAGTAGGTTCTGAACATAATCTGTGTTGATGGGTTTTTTTTTTCTGCACTGTATTAGCAGATGGAGAAGGGAAAACTGAGATACAAAGCAGTCCCATTTCTAAAGATACTGCAGCTTCTAATAAGATCGTGGCAGTTGCCCCTGCCAGTGTTGCAGGAACAATAGTTGGACCTGTAGTTTCTTCAGGTATGACCACCGTGCTGGAGCTGAGAAATCCTTCCAGTGTTCATTCTAAAGCAAATACCACAAGTGCCCCACAACCTTCTGTATTACCTGCAGAAGCTTGGTTACAGGTATGGTCAGCATATATAATTCATCCTAGCAGTTTAGATCATATACTCATTTATATATATACATGTGTTAAACATGTAATAATATTGCGGTATCCTCATTTTTTGCTGACACTATAGTAATTCTTGTGGGTATGTTTTTGTTTTATGTAGAATGAGCGTGAGCTGAAACGAGAGAGGCGTAAACAATCTAACAGAGAATCTGCTAGAAGGTCTAGACTAAGAAAGCAGGTATAAATATTGTGGGGTTTCTTCAAAAACATTGTAAACCTTCAATTACTTCGGTTGTCAATTTAAAAATCCTAATTTAGCAGTTTCTTTTATCACTCACTTGTACATTTGTTGCACGTGATTCCTGTGCATGCAACCCTCCAGAAAAAACAAAAGTAAAGATTGTATTCTATGGACTTGTGACTAATGCCCACATTCCTGCTGCTCAGGCTGAAACTGAAGAACTGGCACGAAAAGTTGAATCCTTGAATACTGAGAATGAAACACTGAAATCAGAAATAAATCGACTGACTGAAAGTTCTGAGAAAATGAGGGTGGAAAATGCAACATTGAGGGTACTCTTCACAACCTATTCCTCATTGGACATGCATTTCATTGTGTTACTTTTTAATGCTGAATGTCATCCTGTCTCTGACTCAGGAAAAACTTAAAAGTGCTCAACTGGGACAAACACAAGAGATAACTTTGAACATAATTGACAGTCAGAGGGCTACACCTGTAAGCACAGAAAACTTACTATCTAGAGTGAATAATAATTCCAGTTCTAACGATAGAACTGTGGAGGATGAGAATGGTTTTTGTGAAAATAAACCAAACTCTGGTGCAAAGCTGCATCAACTACTGGACACAAGTCCTAGAGCTGATGCTGTGGCAGCTGGTTGATGCAGAAAACCAGTAACTGTACTGGCTGATCAGGTACTTTTGGCATATTACAAGCCCAAAATTACCGCTAACAGTTTCCAGAGGGATGGATCAGCTGAATTTTAGTATCTAAATCCATCAAAATCAGAACTAATTCATTGCTTGTCAGTTTACCTAGGACAAAATCTCTGTTACTATTAGATTTGACCAAAGTGGATGACCAAGTTTGTAAAATGAAGAAGAGAACTAGAGATTTCAGTTTGGAGAGAGTTGTTAAACCGTTACATAATTGCGTTTGTATCATTAACGATTGGTGTGGAGTTTCCAACGGTATCTGGTATAAAGTTATTCTGGTCTATCTTTTTTGCTATCAATTCATTTCGCCACCATGTCAATTATATTTTTACTCCACTCATAAATGTACTAACAGCATCTGCATTTTATATTTTAGAGTGTTCTCTTTCACTTTAAAGTAATTAAATCCATTCACTAACTTTTCAAGATGGGTTTGTTGCTGCACTCCTTTTTACACGGGTTGCCTACTGTAGAAAGTATTGGGTGGTCTATTATTTAGTCTTTGGATTGGTGGCTATATTTAAGAGAGAAAAATGGTGGCTTTACACGTTATGTATGGCTATTTATGCTTTTAATTGCCAGGCAAAAATGTCGGTGCAATATGTCTTGTTTTCAGTTTGTTCGTGGTTTTTTAAAGAAATATAGAATTACACACCGACAATTTAAAAACAATATTAGATGTAGTGGAGAACACCAAAATTAAGGTAGGTAGTAAAATGGATTTACTGTTCCCTACTTTTATTTTAGGATGGATGCCTACTCAACCTTTGTTTTTAACTCATTCTTACATCATTCCACAGTTCTCTTCCTGCATCTTATTGTCCAACAGTATGATGTATAAATAACACTATCTTTTATTTTACATTTATTGAGTCAAGGATGGATCCAAGAGGAGGCAAACGTGTCAACCACTTTTTTTAGAAACACCAAAAGAAAGTTTGTTGAAAGCAAGGAAAAAGTGGGGAGGAACAGGGAAAGTGAATATGTTGGCTAGTGAAGAAATAAACAAAAAACTGTTTCCAGACAAAGTTTGCCCCAATAATCAACTTGTGCACTACAAACGCACCTCACCACTTCTATTTTTCTGATAACTTAATAGGGAAAGCTAGAAATTAGAAACAGGATCAAACTTCCTCAGCAAAAATGACCAATCTCTACCATATACTATAACACAATTTATTTTCCCCTTTAATCCAAATTTGAGACCATTCAAAAATATTTATACTATGAAAGTGATTGATGTAATATACTAACACAAAATTGATTTTTTCCTTTAACCCAAAAATTTTAGACCTATGAAAGTGATTGATGTTATACTATAACATAAAATTGATTTCTTTCTTTAATCCAAAATTTACACCATTAAAAAATATTTATATTATGAAAGTGATTGATGTAAAGTTTGACAAAAATGAAAACTAATTTTGAAAAAAAAATTATATTTAACCCAACAATATATTACCAAATGTAGTAATGCTCTTGAGTAGTATAGTGCACCACAGTGAACCATGCAATTTAGGCATAACTTCAACTTCTCTTCCAAATAGGGAGCACAATAACTGTGTTGTCCCCAAAATTAGCACTGTCACATTCAAGTACCATTATTGTTGAACTACAAATAAACAATAGATTTAGTTGCTAAATGATTTGTTCATATTTTAAATTCGTGCTAACACAAAGTAGAATTCTAATATATTCTTTAGTTTTTTTTTTATTATCAGACTTATTCCAATACGTTTTAGATAGAAATTAAAATCAATGACAATATATATAGTTTAAAAGGTATTTTTAAGGATAAAATTGATAGAGTTTGTAAGAAATCAAATGGAAAGCTAAAAAAGGAAACATTGTTTTCCTATTACATAACGAAAATTTAGCTGAATGCTAAAATGCTAGTGAGATGCTTTAAGGTTTAAAATAGTATTGCATGCCTTTGGTAATTTTATATTTTTAAATAGATATAATTTTGTTTTCATTTTTTTTACAAATCTTACCAGCACAACAATTTTTAATATCATTTATACATATTTTAATCACATGATTTTATTGATTTTTTTCCATTAAAATTATTCATCTATAGCTTTTGAAAATAAGGAGTCTGGTGACATTTTTGTTGTAAAGTGTGTTTCCAATAAAAAAAAACATTTAAAAGCAAACATGTTTAAAAACATTTAAAAGCAAACATGTTTAAAAACATTAGTAAAAAAAAAACCGTTTTCTTTGATAAACTTTCAACTTTGATTAATAAAGAACAGCTATTTTATTAGAAAAATAAAATATTTGTGAATTAGTAAAATAAATAAGATTTAAACTATAACTTCAAAAAATAGTCTGACAACTGCAAATGGTAAGTAATCTAGATGAAAACCATTGTGCTCAAAATAAAGTGATGAATATAGAATTCAAAGCATCTCAAAATGAGAGTGTTAGTTTTTTTAAAAATAAAGAGATAAATAAAGAAAAGTGAAAAATGTTAGAAAAAAATGTATTTTCAGCTTATTAAGAACTAAAAAATTGGAATGGTAGATGAAGCCCTGTTTGAAAGAATCTCAAACTCATAAGGGTTTTCAATAAACATACCCTAATTAAGAATAAAAAGAAGTGCAGAATACTACACATGCTCCACAGCTGAAAAATCTCCAAAAAAAAACTACCCACATCTTATAATTTGTTTTTCAGAAGGACAAAATTGTTATTTAAAATTACTTGGTGCAGAATGCAATCCTCCAGCACAGACATTCAGGCCTGAACTAGGTCCAATTGGTCCAGCCTATTATTATTTGGCATTTTCTTCCTGCACCCCTAAATTTTTCTTCCTACACCCACACAATGTTGTGCAAAGACAAAACTGTTCCTATACAAAACTGTACATTTAATTTTTTGCATTCCAGATTATGAAATCCGGTAAATTTTTGAATTTGCGTGTTCGGTAACTTCCTTGATTGGATTGGTGCTTCCTGTAATAATGAATGGTAATGTTAATCCAAAATAAAAAATACAAAACATCCATAATTAAAAAAATCATTCTGGATTCGCCAATTCATAATTTAATTCAAAATAGGCATTCTAGATTCAGAAATCCATAATAAAAAAATCATTTTGAATCCATCAATCAGTAATAGAAATTAGGCCTCTAGATTTAACAATTTATGCAAACTTTGCTTTCAGAATACCTTCTCATCCGGAAAGTAACATTATTCACTTCTTCATTGATGAATCTCTAACACACTCCCATATCTTGATTTCAAGTAAAAGGTGAAGATCGATGAATCTTTAACACACTCCCATATCTTGATTGTGAAGATCAGTTGTGAGATTTATAAAATTGTGAGGATGCAGAAAGAAAAATGTAAGGCTGCATGAAGAAACTGCCTTATTATTTTAATTTAAGCCCATGGCTCCAATGTTCTCAGTACTGTACAGTTACCACATTGGACTTATCAGATTTCAGGTGTTCTCTTCTTTAATGTGTCTCACTAACTTTATACATTACTCATGGAAAAATGTGCAAGAAAATTAAAATACTACCTCAAATTTCCAGATACTTTTGTTCTAAACTTCTAATACATGTTGGTTGAATAAAGTGTATCAGCTGTCGTAAATCTCTCAAGTCTTGTGTTCAACTCTAACGAACAAATAAATAAACAAAAACTTCTAATACAAATCAATGGACATTGAAATATATAGAAGAAAAAAAGTGAATGTACAAATCTATCAATTTCAATATGAACCGTTACACAATGCATATCCAAAGCTAATCAGAATACTTTTTAAAATAAAAGATTTTTCAATGCTACAAACTTACAGTGCAAATTAGAAAAATTACGAAAACATGAGTGTGTGCATTTGAATTGACGTGATTCAGAGTTAACCAACAATAGTAAATACCATTAAGAACAAGAATGATATTACTTAACTCACATAAATGCTTCCTCTTCAATCATTTATTCATAAATGCATGAACTTATTGGAAGTTGAATAACAACTTCATCTTAGATCTAGACCACGTGCATTGACCTTACATTAGGTCCCGTGTACCCAAATGAACCAATAATTAAACTATTGAATCTCATAACCATATATCTATGCATTTATACTTCAATCAAATGTAGTTCACTTGGTTAAATAGGTTAAGTGAATTGTTATAAACTCTTTCACATAGGTTGAATTTTTATAAATATGAATTTGGTTGAAAATTTCATTTGAATGGGAGATAAAAAAATTATTTACGTCTTTTTTTTTTTTTATCGAGAATGAGTTCCCCAAATATATGTGAATATGATAAGAGTTTTGAATTATTCTTAGTTATACACATGTAAAAGATGAATAATAAGATAAAATTTAATTTATAAGGAAATTGAAATAAAATGAATTATCAGTTTTAATAATTAATAATTATCATCCATTAATATATTATATTTTTAAATCTCTACTATTTAGATAATGGTAATATTGTAGAAACTAATTGAAGAAAATGTTATAGGAAAACAGATCGAACGTGAGATAACATATTATGGGTGGTTCTATACCGATCTGATAGGGATAGCCTGATAAGGTTAACAAACATTCGTTAGGATAGATTCTAAATGACTCCGATACCATATTATAAAATAAATTTTAAATTTAACTCAATTTCATAAAATCAGCTCATAAGATAAGATTTACACTCACTTATATACAATAAATTGTCTTAATCTCTAATAAATATATTATCTTCAACAAATATAACATCGATGAGATTTACAGTCAATTATATACAATAAATTATTATAATCTAATAAATGTATTATCTTCCACAAATACAACATCGAATTATGACTTAGGAAAAAGCATTATAAAGTATAGAAATGAGGATAAAGTTGAAATAGTTAATATTTAGATATAGATGATTATTATATGTGAGTTGAGGATTGTGTCTGGGTGCGGTCTGACAGATGGAGGGAGATGTGATAGGTATGGAAAGCAGTGTCGTTGATTAGTGGACATTAAGGATGAGGATGTGTCTCAAACATGTTATGGACGGTGGTAGTTGGTTACATGAGAAGGTAGTTTGCTACGCCCATTCCTCAACACGTGCATCATCTCCTATGAAACAAACATAAACCCTACGCCATTAATCACTCTCAACACATGCTTATATTTCAACCTTAATCCAAACTTTGATACTCAAAAACACTGAAATGAATCAGTATGGAAGCTTCAAGTTTGGGGAGGAATTTCTTATCTGCCAACTCTGCCATCAATCTTCACACCGCACCTTTCCTCCCATAATTTCTTCAATTTTTTCTTTTTTTTAATCACACTCTTCAACATTCACATCAAGATGCTCATAAAGTTTTCCTTTTCAAAATCATCATTCTAGAATTTAAACTCACCATTCCAAAACACACACATAGTGAAAGGTTGTTTCGTTGTTTTCTATAGAACTATTTTAGAAACATGATAAAGCAAACCAAACATATTTTTAAATATTTAGTTTACTTTCTCCTTATCCCCAATTTTTTTTTATCGATATAAATAATTGCAGGTACTCCTATATAAGTTGCAGAAGATCGAAGAATGAATTATAATTTAATTAAGAGTCTAACTATTTTTTAGGAAGATGAGACCTAAAAAATGGTTGAAAAATTCTTCTTCTTCCTTTCTTCGGACATATTGTTAGGGTCTTGATGTGATCTTTCTTGTCTTCACACTACTTAGGCTCTCAAATCTTGGAAGGGTGTTCAACATTCAGGTGAATTTATTCATTTGAATATATGTTATTTATATTATTTTAATAAGTTTACCTTATTGAACCTGATTAGTGAGATGAATCACACTTATGATTACATTACCTAATTTTTAATGGTAATTTAGTTTCAGTGACTTTGGTTTGGTTTGAACATTGATTAAATGTGTCGGTCGACTAGACTGTCCGTGGAGTCTCGATCATCCGATCAGGAGACCGAGTCTTATCATCTCAGTCATGTTAGTCCCATTCCATGACACTAACAAAAAAATCAAATAGTTCAAAGGTTTTTTTTACAATATTAAAACTTATTACAATGGTTTACTGTAGAATGAAAATATTGAAAAGGTTAAAAGATAAAAACAATATTTTTGTTGTAGAAAATGCAAAAATTGTGTATGTAATCATAATTGAAAGAGACAGGAAAGAAAATAAATGTGCAGAGTGAAAAAGACAATGAAGACAACATTACTAAACGATTTATTATAGAATAATTTTAACTAAAAGTTCAAAATACTCACGGTGATGCAGACAACTTCAAGAGTCGAATTCCATGAAGTCTCTTCGCCCTTATCCTCTCAATTCAACAGCCGTGAAGAAATAATCATAATCATAATAATATTAATGTATTAGACTAAAATTTTCTTTTGTGGGAACTTCAATTTTTTCTTTTTTTTGTGGCCTGTCTTAGTATATTATATTAAATAAAAAATGGTAAAAAGAAAAAGAAAGAGAAATTGAAAGATAAGCCCGGGATTGCGGTGACAAATCCATTTTGCACACCTCATTGGAAGAAATACTGAACATCTACGCATGCCCTTATAATAGTATGTTGAAGTGATGTGATGGCTCTGTGTTGTGTGTTCTGTGTTTAAGACATAAGTTTTCTTATTTGTTTTCTTTGTTACTTTCGTTTTCATATTCAGATGGATTCATCCATCACCCTCTGTTGTGTTGGCTGTGTTGTGCTGCGTTGTGTGCGTGACTGTTGATTCTCTTCACCACAGTCCAAAGAAAAAGTAGCTTTCAACCCTGTACTGGAATGGTGTATATTTTACTCTCGTGTTAAATCTTGTACACAAAATAATTATACTTTAATTGACATTAAAAAATGTTCAATTTTTTTGACGGTTTGTACATGTGTACTTGTACTTCTCGTATTTCCACGTCCTAGAACTAGATCTCTTCAGCAGCCAAGAGACACAGAATTTACAGAACCGGTTTTTGCTCCTTATCTTAAGCTTGTGTAAAATTTTTATCTCACCCTCACACAACATTGCCACCTACCGTTTGCTGTAGTTTTTTAGTTTTTCAAATCTTGGGGTTGTTGAAAGTTTTAAACTTTTCTTGATTCAATTGCAAGTATGGTCTTGAATGCATACTTCTAAGAAAAGGGTACCTTTCAACTTTTTGAACGCTTCTTCTTCGTCGTGTATGAATCTATGCACTTGATGAACATGTGCTGCCTCGTGTCATTGGATGTGTGAATTTCTTAACTCATTTCACAGAGGTAATGCATTGTTCTGGCTTCTACTGCTGCTTCTCTCTGCATCCAAGACCTGGTGTCGGTTTAGACTTAGAATTCCTGATTCCGGATTGTTGAAGTAAGTATACTTATTATTACTAAGTGTTTGGTTAATGGAAGATTTATTATTCAGTATTCTCTTGAGTTTCTAGTATTTGGTCTTTCTTCCTTGAGTGAATTTTCCTGGAGAAATTATGGTTATTGTTTATTAAAGAAAAATTTAATTTTATTACAGCTGTAATATATATGTGTATGTATGTGTATATATGTATGTATGTGTGATTTATTTATTGATAATTATTATGTTTTTTAATCTTTCGGAGTTTTTTCATGATTTAGTTGTCTTTTTCTGCTGTAAATCTGACAAGTTTCAAGGACATGTTTAGATGTGTGCCAGGTACATTGGTGTTCAATTGCCAAATGTTCAGAAAGTGGTGTTTCTGCTCTTGGCTTTCTAGAGTTTTCATTGAATTCTATCACACATTCCTAATTCTTGTTTAAATAGAGGTTTATTGTTCCGTAGATCTGAATCATACCAGTGAGGTGAAATTTTGAGTGAAATTGGCTGTTGGGATTTTGGCTTTAACCGATGAGGAGGCTAATTCAATGGTTTGTTACGGTATAGGTGTGAGCTGGAAACCCCTTCAATCCTGTGGCATTTGCATGTACCGAAATTGAGAAGCTTTATAGGATTTTGCTGAAGAAGTTTAGGATCTACACTAATTTGAATGGGGCATTCTGCAGCCGTATGGGACTATAGAGCAGCAACTGAAATTACTAAGGACTGGAATGGAATTGATCAAATTCTGCTTCGGACCCCAAGGGGTTCTTCAGCACGGGTGAGAACTTGTTCATTGCAAATTTTGCATCCGTTTTAACATTTTGGTGAAGTTATGATCTGAAAATTTACCATAACATCCAATGTCAATTCTGGGTGTGGATAAATTGGTTTGTAAAAAGATATTTCTAGTTTGAGTACATAATTTAATTACTATGAGTACTCGGATTAACTGTTTTGTCTTGAAATTAGGTAAGCTTACATGGGGCGCAGGTCACGTCATGGCGGAATGAGCATGGGGAAGAACTTCTGTTCACAAGCAGCAAGGTATGTCTGTCAATTTTGATTAAAAATCAATTTATACTTTTTCAAATTATATGAATTTGTTAGTTGTCGGCGCTGATAAGGAAAATATGTCAACATTTCTTAATCCTGGTTTCTGAAATGAGTTCATATTGGGATAATCTGCATTATATTGCAACTAGTATGTGAAGGTCACTGGCCCAAATAATTAATAAATTGAAGAAGAGTTTGGATGTTGATGAATCATAGTGTTCTATGCTGTTCATCAATCACATCAATGCAAGAGAAAAACAGGGAAGAAGGGTGCACCGGTTAATATTGCACTTCGTTATTTTTGTGGGGAGAGGTTGATTAATTTGACTCATTTTACTATTAGTTGGCAGATATGTAGTGCTTTTTGTCCTTTTGAATCACTGTAGTTGAATACTGGTTCAATGAAAACTCTGACTGGAAAATCAACTTGCTAACTGATGATGTTGATTTGCAATTGTTGTATATTAACAAGTGGCTACCTTTTTGGTACCTTGGTTCACAGATGATGATTTGTTAGAAACATAGAACTTTAATCAATTATACTTTTTAAAGAGGCAAGTAGTAATAACTAACTATTTTGTTTCACTTTCCGTTGATTGTAGGCAATTTTCAAGGCTCCAAAATCAATCCGAGGAGGGATTCCGATGTGCTTTCCACAGGTACGCTTACTCCTTTATACGTTCACTTTCTGTAAGTTGTAACATGCACACTTACATATCTTGAGTTGAATTTGTTTGACAGTTTGGAAACTGTGGATCGCTGGAGCAGCATGGTTTTGCAAGAAATAGAATGTGGGCAATTGATGAAAATCCTCCTCCTCTTCCTGGAAATGATTCCAGTGGGAAATCCTTCATTGACCTGGTGCTAAAATCATCTGAAGAAGATATGAAGTGCTGGCCACACAGGTATGAATAGCATGGTGTGACAGTAGAGCAGGGATATCCACTCTCCCTGCGTTTGATAGTTTGAAGCTGACATATATGCACTTGATATTACTTTCTCCCGTGTTTGGCAGTAAACTTCAAGCAGTAGTAATCTAACGACTGTTTAATAATTGTACCAGTTTTGAATTCCGTCTTCGGGTGTCTCTTGCGACAGATGGGGACCTGACTTTGATATCTAGAGTCAGGAATATAAATGGCAAGCCGTTTAGTTTCTCATTCGCATATCACACTTACTTATTGGTTTCTGACATTAGGTATGGATAATTATTTGTTGTACTTGGCCTTTCTGAGTGTGTGGGATGATGTCCAGCCATCATTTTTCTTTTACACAGTAAATTGAATACTGGAACACTTAATTTATTTAGCAGTAATGATGCTTCCTTGTTCAAGATTTATTGTAGACAAATATTTGTTTTTTGTTCTAAAACGTGTATTTTCTGCATATATTATATAACATTAAACAAATTGTTTGCTGAAGGCTTTAAACAATCAGGTCTTAGAGGACTGTTTCTCTTCTTTAGAAACTACTGAAAACTTACACTCTAATCATTTGAAACTAGCATGGATACTTTATATATTAGGTGGATTCTTCTCTGAATGCTGGAATTATATAAGTTTTATTCAGGTCAGTTATAGGGAAACATGAAACAAGTGATCAGTCGTAATGAAAGAACAAAGTTTTTACAGACTGTAGAATTAGTAAGCATTTGTAGCAAACTACAGTTTGTAGTGCTTGTTGCCTATGTAGATGCTTTGTTTATATATTTTTATTTGAACTATCCCTCTTTTGATTGTTTTAGAACAGGGAATTTTATTTTAAGATTGGCAATCATTATTCACTTCACATTAACAATTTTGTATAGTGAGATAAGGATTGAAGGTCTGGAGACACTGGATTACCTAGACAACCTTTTCAAAAAGGAGCGATTTACAGAACAAGGAGATGCAATAACATTTGAATCTGAGGTAAATCCTTCTAGGTTATATTGATGTTAACAACATGTAGATATTTGTATTTCCATGCTGCAATTTAAGCTATTGCTTCATGTTGAGGTAATATAGCACTATATTCCTGGCCTATGCTGCAGTTTTGTCAAACACATACAATATCCACTAAAGTCTTTTGGTTTTGACACAATGAAGGCTAATGAAGAGGTTTTGAATATCCATATTTCCTTCATGGCAGGTGGATCGAGTTTATCTTAGCTCTCCAAACATAATTGCAGTGCTAGATCACGAGAAGAAGCGAACATTTGTTATAAGGAAGGAAGGTCTCCCTGATGTTGGTAAGCTCTATTACTAGTAATTTTTTTCCAGAAACAAATGACAAATATGGATACGGTTTCAAGTTGTTGCAGAAAATTTAATTGCAGTCCTTTTCATCTTAAATTTTATGGTGTTCAGCTGTGTGGAATCCATGGGAGAAGAAATCAAAGTCAATGGTGGATTTTGGTGATGAAGAGTACAAACAGATGCTTTGTGTTGACGGGTCGGTGATAGAGAAACCGGTGAGCTTGAAGCCGGGAGAGGAATGGACCGGGCGGCTGCAGCTATCGATTGTGCCATCAAGTTTTTGCAGTGATCGTCTGGGTCTTGACAGAAGTGGTCTTTGAGGAATTGTACAAAATGGGTCTGAGTTTATGCTGCTACATCCAGCAATGTAGCATCTAGTTGTAGAAATAGTGTTCTTTAGTTATGTTATTGTGATCTTAGGCTAGAAATAGTGCTTTAGAGAGGCCTATGTTTTTTTTGAGAATGGCTTTCAAGTGTTACCAGGTTATTAGTTAGTTGGTTCGTTCAGTTCTGCTATGGATGCTCCTTCTTTAAACATTAGATTTGTTGTGTAGGTTTATTCTCTCCATGATTTTATGATATGTTCCACGGCATGGATAATTTAGCTTTCGTGTTCCAATTTGCTTATATTGGATGGTAACGGCTATGATCGACCCCTAATCACAGATAAAACGAGTGATTACAGAACAATGTGATCATGCATCCTTTTTGTTTATGTTCCATTTTATAGTGATACATGCATAATTTAGTAAGTTTCACATAACTTTCAGAGATTAACTTTTGTATACTGTCACTGTTTTTCTTTCATAGTTAATTGGCTGAAAAAAACTATAAATGGGCTTTTAAAGCAATCTAGAAGTCAATATTTTTATTATAAACGATAGTTACAATTGAATGACATTGTCAAAAACTATGCTATTGACTATGATGTAATTGAATTGATGTTTTTATTGAATAAAGTGGGTCAAAAGTGGTGCGTCAAAAAACAATAGCACTTGTGCTTTGTACAAATGGGACCACGGGGTATGCATCAAAAGGTTGAAGTTGCTAAGATATGAGACATTCTGGCTGCTATTCAAACTATAAATCACTATTTACTTTTTTAGGCTACTTTTTCTTTCAATGGCCATAATACACAACACTGACAGTAGATTAATATTTAAATTTGGTTGATCAAATGTTATTTTTACACTAAGAGCTTCATATGTTCATCTACACTCATAATTTTTATTTTTATTTTTGTTTCTTTTAATAAGTTAAAATTATGTGTTCAATCATATTCTCGTTCTATCACTCTCTAACTATCCATAATTCTCATAACTTCAAACTTATTTTGTAGCTTATTTTTTAAAAATATGTAGTATGATAATATAATTTTTCATGAAGTCTAATATTAATTAAAAATAAACTCATATAAAAAAATACTTATTCAAAACACTTGCCATTATCGTAGAAATAATCCTAAATTTTTCTTGATTATAAACTTTCAGGTTAATTTTATCTGTTAAATTATATATTTTCAGAAAAATTAAAATATTTGGTCCATAAAACTTGATTGCTTCAAATACTATGTTTCAAACTTCAGTATTCAACTCTTCCAAAAACTTCAGTTATCGGCTTTAGCATACTTATTTAAAATAAATAAAGTGTTAACTTAATTAAACTGCAATCGATCCAAAACTAATCAGGATTTTGAAATTATTACCAATTATTTATTTTTTATATTTATATAATTAATCAGTTAACTCGCCCTATTAAAGACTTTATCTGTAATACAACCACTTATCACCAAAGCTGTCTTTATCAAACTTTATCGTACCCAAAAAGGAAATTTAGGAAACTAAGCTTTGAAATTAGTTAGCAATTAAATTGTCAATGATGATGCCATTGCTTTGTTCTCTTAGGATGCAACAACCACCATGTACACACACTCAACCAACCCACTAATTATTTTGATTCTAACTTCAATTATGAATTCTTCATTTGTTGAAGTGTTAGATCATTAGTTCCATTCTACATATCTATTTTTGGGGGATTTGTGGAAATCCAGGAACGTGGTCCCGAAATAAATCATAAATTTGTTACCTAAAGTGAAAGATAAGTGGGCAGAAATGAGAAAAAAATTCTACAACACATTTCCGTTTTATTCAGCACCGTAGCTAAAAACAAAAACGTTTCACGTAAAATACAAGAGAATTCTCATCCATAACAAAAAAAAAGCACAAATGCTGAAGAACGGACCTACAAATCTGGAAAACCATGACCACGGGCCACAATGGAAGCATAAACCAACAAAAAGAGAGAACATTACTTCTGCTATAAAAACTATACACCTCGTCGATACTCTAATTGCTTTGTGTTCTCCAGCAAAATCTGCCAACCAACAAATAAATTAGGATTTAAGCTGTGAAATTAATGTAAAACATGTTTCCTCTCCGTATAATCACAAAAGTGGCAACAGGTTCTTACTTCCCGAATGTAGTTTGCTATTGCTTTGCAGCCTTCAATTGCCAGTTGCATAACAGTTTCCAAAATGTCAATTGGTAGTTTAGAATCCATCTATAGACAGTAAGAACAGAAATTAGTGCAAATAAAATTAAAATAGGAGCCTTTTTCCATTCTAAACTACGGGATATGGCAGGAAGTGAACGAAAGAAATAAGCTGGATTACAAAATACAAAAGAAAAGCATTTGAAGGTTCTCAATCTCAATCTCAACCAGCATTTGAAGGTTCTCGATAGGAGCCTTTTCATGTTCGAAACAAATACAACTTCACAATATCGATCTAAGAGGAATGCTAGCAATAAACTGACTGATACACTGTCACTGGATGAAATCCATGCGAGTGACTCTCCCCTCTGTTTTGTAGATTATACATGAATTTCATCCTCTAATAATATGACGGAAAGAATATATCAAGTATATTGTTAGTATTTTTCTTCAGTCTAAATTTAAAGAACTAACAAAAGATCTGCAACTAAGAAAATAAAAGACGTTAAACTGGAATTCCCAAATCAAGTGCTAACAATATGGTACAACGAGGGAAAGTAAAGTTACACATGATCAAACATTAATTCGGACTAAAAAGAAGATTTGTCTAACAACCATCTAAGGGTACAGCAACAAATCACTCTATCAAGAATTCATAGAAAGTAAAATGAAGATTTGAATTTGACTTTTCTGAAGTGATGGATGCATTATAGAACGAAGTCATATGTGTTGATTAAAAAACAAATAGATTCATTCATGTGTACACCAAACTATCAAGTTGTTAAATCTGAGGTGAGCTTAGATAAGCTTCCTTTGGGGGTTTCCAAACATGCACCTACTCCCTCGACTAACCAAGGGTTAAAACTCCACTATTCCCCCTAAAGTACATTCATTACTTCAAATAAGACACATCCAAAATCTTGCAAGTCTAATAATGAGACCAATTTTGGAAGGAAGGAGAGGGATTACAGCTTCAAAACTACCAGGCCCTTTACTATAAAGAAGATGCTCGAGGGCTCAAGGGATCCACGAAAAAGGTTAATACCAGTAGCATGGAGGGTAGAAACTTTCACAATATACAAGCAATACACACCATAACTTAGGCCCTACAGTCCGGGAGGAAGCATACAAGTTTTCCTTTCTCTTGAACTAATTTACTTGGTTGACTACAAAATAAATTCAGAGAAAATAATAAGATATGAGAATTAACCTGAAGAAGTGTCACTTTATCCAGTTTTGGCAGAATTCCTAGAGTTACATCAGGACCTCCAGCAGAGTCTTCTACATAGTTCAAATCTGTACAGATTCAGAAACTTCTAATAATTAGGACAGCCCGTGTGTCAGAAGAAGTTGACTGAAACAAAAGCAGACACACCACCCTTGTGTTTTGCCAGTTCAAAATTCAAGTAAAAACACACATATACCAAGCAGACTCGTGCTGTTAAGGTATCCAGCACTGCAGGAAGTTACAAGATCACGCATAGGGATCCCAGCATCGGCAAGGGCCAAAGTTGCAGCATTTATACAAGCAGATCTAGTTCCTATAAAAGACATGTTAACATCACCCAAAATTAATAGACATTAAATGAGTATAGGAGAGAAAATGAAATGGCAATGAGAGAAGAGAATCACAAGATCCCATTATCAGGTCTTAGTTACCTCCATCTGCTTGGAGAACTTGGACATATATATCTATCTGCAAATTTAATAACTAAATCTTTAAGGGGGGGAAAAAGCAATACACATTTATACAAAATAAGTTATGAATGTGTAATAAAACCTGGGATCGAGGCAATAGATGGGTCAATATAGCTGCTTCCATGGTTTGCCGAATAACCAGAGAAATTTCAGTTGATCTCCTGTAGCATGAGAACACTTCAATATACGCTAAAGAAGTAGTTCAAAACAAAAAGTCATCCTATTATCCTTCTCTAAGAGAACCATATTAAACCAATAAAGGAGAAGCAAAACAAGATGGTTAAGCCCTCGAAACTACTCAGTGAGTTTTGGCCAGAGATTGCTCACAAAAGTTAAAACTTGGAGAAAAAATTAAAAATGAGGAAGGGCAATGGTGCTTGGGATTTTGCTTTTCACTGTTCTATAATACATAACCCATTGCTGAGCATGCAGTCATCAATCTCAAAGGCATGGAGCAGCCAGCCCCAAAAACACTAAAGTAGGTTAGCGGATAGCAAGATAGCTGTCACACTGAAAATTATGTACACAAGATAAAAAAATTCTACTGTATTACAAGCACAAATTTGGTTGGAGGTGTTGGTGGGTTTGTCACGGCCTGCAATTGGGGCAAGATGGAAAGGACATATGTGCTTGTATGCAAGGGAGTCAAAAGGAATGTTAAGGACATGATGGAGGATTCTGTTTTGATGTGTCTTATAACAGACCAATAGAGACAGGGTGTATTTGATGGTTTTGTAGCTGCAGTTTGCAGTGCTTATAGCATTCCAATACGAGCACGGTGCTAGCTGGAATAGGATGTCTAGCTTATGCAGCAAACATTATCTATCTATTGCGTCTGAGGTGTTTGTTCATCTCTTTATTCTTGGAGATTCTTAATGTGATTTGGTTTATGTAAAAGGGTTGGGATACCCCTTTTATATCCCTCTTAATTTAATTTCATTCTTTGCTGATCAAAAAAAAAAAAAACAAACACAAATGCAAAATAAAATAAAATAAAGATATTCCTAATTAATAATCAAAATTCATAGTCTATATAAGTCTAAACATGCATCACCACTTTTGCAGTTAAATTCCTACTTCTGTAAAAAGATGAAAAAGTCCATTTTACAATTACAAGGTACTCTTAAGATAGATTCTGTTAATGCAACATTCACAATCATCCTAGTATTCTATGCTCCAACAATACCATTTTAACAAGTATGAAACTATGAATATATAAAAAATAAAGTAAAAGGCCAAAGGGAATAGGAAGTTAAACAAAAACAAGTAAATGAGCAAAACCTGTCACCCTTTGATTTCCTCATGCGATCTCCAGTGCTAAAATTAGCCATGCTGTACTCACATCGAACCTACAGACATACATAGCACATAAGCAGCAATTAAGTTTTCGTTACAATGCATATAAATACACTAAAAATACACACAACATATTATAACTTGAAAAAAAAACCTACCAGAGCATGGTTGCTTATTTGGCTCCTATTTTGCACCTGAAATGCAGAGGTTACTAAAGAAAAACAGCAAATCATCTAAAGCTCAAATACAACATCAAAGCATTTTTATACATTTAAACTAACAAACACCCAAAAAAGATAGTTACCAATCCTCAAATTACATAGACAAATTTTCGTAAGCAAGGTAAATAATTAAACAGTACCTCTCTAGGGCCATAAACAGCAGCAATAACTTTGGTATTACCCATCTCAAATATGGCAGAACTGGTTTCAAAATGAAAAAAACTTTATTGTCAAATGCTTCAAATGAAATCACGACTTAATTTTCTGAAAAGCTAAAATTCATTTACCCATCTGCTTTGGATACAGCACCAATTTCTGCACGAATTTGTCGCATCTAGGATATACCATAAAGAGGGGAGAAAAAGGTAAGGGCAAAGATCAGGAGTGAAAGAAATACAAAATCATATATTTAGATCCTCTACAGTTAAAGGAATAGCAGTTTAGAGGATAAAGTGCAGTAGCAGTCATTGAGATTTTAATAACTTCATAGTCTGTGATACATGTACATATATTTTATCACAACCTTAACTGCTAATTTTTTAATAAACAGTAATAACTTCACCTTATCGTCTAAAGTGCATCCCCTCGTTTTGAATAGTTGAATCCCAAATACAAAACGCAGCTGTCAAATAGGACTGAATTCCATAGGCCAGACATTAAAACACTGCAGTTGGCCCCTTTTTCAACTAGCTCACTTCCTAGTAGGGCCAATGCCCTAACTCATAACTCACTAAAAAGGTTAGTTAGACATCCTTAGGGTTATAAATCCTCCATTTTCTTAATTTTATCACTTGGCAAAGTACAAATTTTCCAGCTTTTAATTGATAGTTCCCAAGGTTTTAATGTTTATCAGAACTCAAGTTCTTGTCTGCTTATTTTGAGTCAAACCACGTTGATTACTATTTCTAATCTCTTTGTATGTTTTTTTCTAGTTCAAAATGTGCCCTTGCAAATTTCCATTACCCATGGCTCAACTACATATAACCCATATCCAGCACTATCTACAGATCTATATATTCTAATTAACATAAAGCTTCAGTAATTCATGACTGTATACGAATTCATGCAGGATATTATTATTTATCAATTCTCAGTATTTCATATGCTTCGCGAGTATTTTTGACAGATCTAATGCAACTTTTTTAAGAAAAAATGAGAAAAAAATAGCCCATTAAAAAAATAATAGCAGTACCTCCATGGGTCGGCGACCATCCAGGCGAAGTCCTTCTGGGCTGACGTATTCCATCCTCAGGGTCAGTCTATGGCAGTGAAAAATAGGAGACAAAGATGAGAAATAAGCAGCTGGAGTTGTGTTGTGTTCCTTTATGTTCTTGGCATTGAAGAAAAAAAGTTATATCTTCTACTCAAAAAGTTATTGAAACAAAATGGTGAGATTTTTGCAGAATCTGAGCCATTTAAAACTTTGTGTCGGTTCTAGTAGTTAGCATGTTCAGTCAGACAAGTGAGAGAGAAATTTGTGTAAATAACACTGCTCAATTGGAAGCAGACAGAATCAACTCCAGTTGCTTTGAAAAGATTAGGGTGAAAATAAGGTTACAAAAAAACAAGCAATCTGAACTTTGAACGAATATCATATAAACAAACAACAAGTATTTGCCCTCTAGGTGGGTCATTAGGTAAATAATATAGCATAGTCAATACAAGAAATTAGCAATCCAATATTCGAAGAAAACAAACTTTGAACGAATATCATATAAACAAACAACAAGTATTTGCCCTCTAGGTGGGGTCATTAGGTAAATAATATAGCATAATCAATACTAGAAATTAGCAATCCAATATTCGAAGAAAATAAACTTTACTCGAGTCACTACCCTTTTAAACATTTAAGTTTGCTCTTAATCTTAATGAGAGCAAAGAAAAAGAGGAAAGTACACCACGGACAGAAAGATATTGTAAAGGGGTCCAGGAAGCAAATTCATAACTGCGGACTATTATTATTTTTATTTTATTTTAGCACTCCCCGAATTTCAGCACATTTCTAAAGGAGAATGAGCAAGCTTTTAGTTTAAGTGTTACAGATGAAAGATTTGAGTCAATTATATATGAGAAGGACAGTGTTGCCACTCTAATTAACTAATAACATATAGTAATGATTTTGGTAACTCTCCAATTGTGCTGAAAATGATTTTTATCTTGAGTGGTATAGAAGTTCAAGATGCAGGCATTTTATGAGAGTTTTTGTGAGATTGTGATGAAAACAAAAGGGGATCTAGGGTTTCTCAAAAGAGCCACCGAAGAGCACCGACCTAGGAGGGAACCCTAAAAGAAATTCTGATCAAACAAGGAAGGGAAAGACATTTGCGAGAAGAGAAAAGCAAAGAGGAAGAGAACAAGGTGTGTATTTTTCATTTGTAATCCGAATACAAGATCGTATTGCTTATATAGTCAATCCACCCCAAAGAAAAATAGAAAATAAGCTAAAACAAGTTAACATGTAACAATACCCCTCTAATTTATCTGCTATTTGCATGTCCAAAAATTTATGGGTGCTGCCCCTAGTAAGAATGTGTAAAGGTTTTTTCAGGTAATATCCCGTGATCCTCATTGCTCTAAAACCCGCCAAACCTGTCAATGCATTCAGAGAAATATGTGGCTAAGCCCTCACACACCCATCACTACCCTCCTCCTTGTTCTCCACCTAAACCACATGAATCTGTAATTTTTAATGTACCAAACTGTTTTCTATTGAATAAGGTTCATTCCAAAGATAACAAAGTCCTTTAGCTCTCTTTTCTGACTGGTGTTAGATTTCTTTGTTGTTTGGATTTTGGAGGTGTAGCGGCTCGTATATTAGCCAATAGAGGCAACGGTCAGACTCAAAACTCCTCACTGAAACTTGGTGGAAGCATTAACCAAATTAGTAGCCTCGTACATCTGAGATAGAGTAAAAGCACATAGCACAAATGTGGGTTGAATTGAAACATTCTCACCGTCATTTGGATATCTTTCTTCAACCCTCCAAGAAAGCAGCTTAAAACATAAGCCTCTGTTAAATTCAATCTTGTAATGATTGAATCAAATTCTTCATGATGCCCGTCCATTAATCTTTTCTGCCTTAATCACTAATTCAGCATTGGAACATCACATACATCTCCAAACCGGTCACTTAGTCTTTTCTTGTATTCAGACCAAGAAAGCATAGAAGAATTAGAACAAGATTTTGCAAGAGGTGTATGCCATTGCAAAGCCTTGCCTTCTAGATGTACAATAGCCAGTTCCACCTAGAATTCATCTAAGGTGTGTTGAAAAAGTGAGATTACCATCACCAATCTTATGGGTGACCAAATCTTGCAACCTTTCTTTCAGAGAAAGAGTCTAGGTTTGTTGCAAAGAAGAAGCCAATTCCATAAAACGAGATTCCATATGTAGTGAAATTCATTCTTCCATCTCCTTAACCGCTTGAGGAGAACGTGTATATGTAGAACAGATACTGATACGACACAGACACGGAAATACGTATAATCTCTAAAATGTAGGACACGGGAACACAGATTTATATATCACATAATTATGAATTATATAAATTGACAATAAAGATTTATGTGCACAAGTATGTTCCAAATTTTTTTTGGAGCAAAAAGATGTTCTTCATGACTAATTCAAAATGATTTGTTTCTTATTTTTATAATTATAATAAAAAGTTATACAATAAGTTTGAGTTTTTAGAAAATCAATGAATTTTTCCTTTTTAAGATTGTGTTAGAACAGTACTAGAATTGTCAGAAATCCAACAAATCTTTTTGAATTGAACACTTCACATATACGTGTCCTATAAGTGTCATATGAGTGTGGGTGTCCGATCCGAGTATCTGACACCGACACGTCATTTAAGAAGAATGTCTGAGCTTCGTTATCCTCTTACATGACTTAACCATTGGAAAGACAATCCTGATACCAATTGATAAAAACAAAAGGTGATTGATGGTTTCTCCTAAGAGCCACCGAAGAGCCCGACCCAGGAGGGAACCCTAAAGGCAATTCCGATCGAAAAAGGAAGGGAAAGACGCGCTCGAGAAGAGAACAATTCGTAACTATCCGAATACAAAATGTTTATTGCTTATATAGGTAACGATTGTCTGCTCAAAAGTCAATCCACTCAAAAGAATAACAGAAGACAACCTAAAACAACTTATAACAGATTTATACAAAGGGCAAAGAAGGGCTAATAAGTTTGATTGATAGACCGATACAGTGTAGGAGTATTTGGTTATGAAGAAGTTCAATGTTTGAAGCTTATACAAAGTTGTGGTAAGCTCCATTTTTCTTGGTTGTAAATGTTGAATTGATCAAATTAGAAAAGCATAACAAAGTTTACGAGTTTAACAGAAAGAGGATTTGATGGTGAGTGGTGACACTGCAAGGCACTATTCATGAGAAAGCAAACATTGAAAGGGTTTGAACTTTGATGACCAGGAGAGAAAGAGAAGGAGAGGTACCTGACTGACGGCGATATGTGACGGTGGCTGTGACTCTGTGTGCGGCCCCGGCGAGAACGGAAGTTGGTCTGCGCACTGCAAACGAGTGTAGTCAGGCAGGGTTCCGCTGTTCTGTGTTTAAATTTGATTTTTCTATAAAAAAAAATATTAGCGGCTGAACTGAACCCGGTTTGAACCGTTTCAGCTTAGAGGGAAAGGATTCTTTTAGTATTAGTAAAATAAACAAGGAAATAAACGACCAAAGGAAAAAGGATTTGTTTGCGATGTTCAGAGTTTTTAGTTTAAAATGTGAACTTTAAAATAAAATGTGTTTATTAATGAAGTTAAAATTATTTAAATCAAATTTCATCATCTTTATATATTTTTAAAATAAAAAATTGACATTCGTACTTAACATAAAAATAAAAACTTATTTTTTTATTTTGGAAAAATATTTAAATTAATTTAAATTTTTGTTTTTATATTTTTTCGAAATTTCATTTTGATGTCTATATTTTTTAAAATTTTAATTCCTATATCTTACAATTTTAACATTTTTCTAATTATTTAAAAAAATGAATTCCTTGATTTTTAATTATTTGTAATCCTATTTAATTTTTATTTTAAAACATTTTATTACTATCTGAAATAATAATTTTTATGTGTGTTAAATTATTTTTTTCTTATTTTATAGTAAATTATGAATTTTTTATATAAGTATTTATAAGTATGACTTTTGTTTTTAAATATAGTTGTGCCAAAAAATTACTAATTTAACAAAATCTAGGACTAAAAATATGTTAAAAAGAGAGTTAAGAAACAATAAAATTACTAATTTTACAAAACATAAGAATCAAAATTACAATTTTTCAAAAAATTTTAAAATTTTAATTAAATTTTTTTCATATTTTTCGTGAAAAAAATTATTTGCTGATAAGTTAACTAATTTAGAATTTATTTATAGATATATTTCATTCATATTACTTCTATATAATTTGTTTTTAAAATGATTTATGAATAGATATAATTTATTTATTTGTATCGTTTATTTATTATTGTTTAAGTTGTTAGTATAATTGAGATGTATAGTTACGTAAGAATGTCTGACATAAAAACTTTAAAAAAATAAAAATTTAAAATTAAGTTTTTTTTTCACCGTAACTATTTAAGTAATCTTCAAGTTACTAGACGACGAGATCTTAATTGATTTTTGTTTAGTCCAATACATCCTTTTTAAAACATTTATGTAACTTTTACTTTCATTTTAAATATTTTATAAAACTTATATCTTAATTAAGATTTTATTCAATTGCTCATACTTTTAAAACAAATAAAAATTATTGTAACTATTTTTGTAATTATGACTAATGAAAATTTTAAAAAATAAATAATTTGTTTGCTCGTATAACTTAAATAATTGTTTCTTGTATAGTAATGGAAACATACTTTGTAGAAATAGTAAATTCAATAGTTTGATAATAAAAAAAAGTATTACAATCATACGTACAACAATTTTAGTTATATTTAATTTGTTTGAACTACGTTAATAATTAATATAATTAAGTAATTAATTTTTAATAATTATCACATGTGTATATTAACATTAATAAAAAAAATTATAATTACTAAAACTAAAATGTATTAATATCCAATGAACCAACTATTTATGCAACATGTTTTTTAATCTTTACATTTTCAAACTTCTTCAATTCATTTGATTAATTTTAGAAAATAAAATAATTTCAGTGCTGCTTCACTAAGATTAATGGTTTACCATGAATGATTTTAGTTAAATATATGGAGTAAATATAATTTGATGTTTAATTATTTATTCTGAGATTGAGTATACTATAGTATTTTTATTTAATATTAGTTATTTATTTTGAACAACTTTATTTAAATACACTAAATATTTATATATCTCATATTGATTATTTTCTTTGAACGCCTTTTAGTTCAATACACCGAATAAATATGTTTAGTATATTTTGATTGATTTAATTTAATGTAGTTGGTATATGTATTCCAAGAACAATTTATATGCCTTTTTCTCTTGACTTTTGAAGACTATTAAAAAAACATAATAAACTTACTCAACTTCAACATAAAAAAAAATACTTATTAAATCTAAGCTAAGTCATTCGAAATAAACAACTAATCACTAAATACGTTAATCAATCTACTCAATTAAAATCATCTAACATAAACTATCAACATCAAATAAAAAATAATAATTGATAATAACCATGTAATTTGACAAGACTTAAAGTTTTAACAAAAAGTTTTTTTTTTAAATAGAGATTTTTTGTTTCTTTTAATGTTTCCTTATTTTTTAAATGTAGTTCTATGCAATTTTATTATTATTATTATTATTCTGATTTGAGGATTAAAAGTTATATTTTCCTTTACAAATTTAGTGACTAAATGAATAATTAAAAAAATAAAGATTATTGACTGTACGAGTTAATTGCTCTGATACAGTCAATAACCAACATATTTAAAATTATAAATTTTCTGACAAGTTTGGTTTTAGGTTAAATGTTTGGTGGATTAAAATACAAACTATGACAAGGACAGTTTTTTTTTCATGGCCTATACATCAATAGTCCAAATAAATTAATGAGTTGCGAGAACAAATCCTTAAATACATTACGATTGAGAAAAACATCGAAGTGAGAAAAAAAAACACTAAAAATATTGATTATTATGAGAGTTTGTTTATATTTTTAAAGCTAATAATTATAATATATTAAATTATACATGTAAAAAATATTATTATTTTATTTTTGTATCCCTATATAATTTAAAACGAATATAAAATAATTATGTTAAATATGTTTCAAGTCTCTACAAATATTTTATCATCTTATTTAATCTTTATGATTCTTATTTGTTACTTTTAACAATTTCCCATTTCGTTAGTGTTTTTTAGTCCTTATTATCAACTACAGTTAATTAAGTACCAAAAATATAAATACAAGTTAAAATAATTAAATTATTTTTAAGAGAAAATCTCAATTAAATAACGTATTTAATATTTTTTACAAATAAGATGCTCACATGTAACATGTTTAATATATTATGAACAATAAAGGTATATTATTTTCAAAATTATTAATTTGTTTGTATTTATAAAATTTATTCAAAGAGAATTATTATATAGTGTTTATTTTGACAATTACATATTATACACAAAGAAGGATTAATAGAAAAATACATTAATATATTAGGAAAAAAATAATTTTAAATTAGTTTTATACTTTGGAAACACTCCTAGGAAAATGATGATTATTTTTATATAATTTTAAAATATTAAAACATGTTGGTAAATCACAATTATTTTGAATAAAAATACAATACTAAAAGTAAAATATTGAATAAAAATATAACTAGCTTATCTTATTTTGATTAAATAAAAGTATATTACTTAATAAATTATATAAACTTAGAAATATAATTATCTTAATTAAAAAATATTATTTAATTACACTAAGCAACAGGTCATACTTTTAGTAAAATTAATATGGAAGAATTAGAAAATATGAAGGAGTTAAAATGAAAAAAAAAATACAAGAATTAAAGAAGTATATATAGTAGAGAGGAGTGAAGATATGAAGTAATTATTTTAGTTACTGTGAATGAATCTAGTTAGGAGTGTGGTGTATGTATGGGTGGTTGTGAATGAATCCACGTGGATGGGTGCAGATAGGGTTGGAAGATTAAGATTGTTGGAACAAATGTACGAGAATACAATTGTTTGTAGTGTTATGTTAGTATTTGGGTGCAGAAGGTGAGTTGGAACATAAGAAGGAAAGTAAAAGGTGGAGAAAATGAGTGTTTTGTGGTGTGCGTTGTGACACTGCACTTCTGTGTTGCCCATGTCACTCACTCACTCACTCTCTTCTTCCCTACCAAACACAAAGCGGCGCGTGTATCTCTCTGTACTGCTCATTTCCAGCCTCTTATTACTCCACAACCACAACCTTACCTTTTCCTCACACTTACTTCCGCTTCTCTCTCAAATACCATTTTGAGATTTTCATCTTCTCTCTCCCAACATGCACTACATTTAGATCCAACACCATTCATCTTCAATTCCCTAACCTTCCTGCATTTTCATCATCTTCAATTTCTCATCATCTCATTCATCACAACACCAAAACTCACAAACATGTCCATCACCTTCCATCTTTCCACCCCTTTAACTCCTGCATTCATTTACATTCTCAAACACCATTCAACTTCCATCACATCGCCCAATTGATTCATTGCCTTCCACAATTCCCATTCATCTCATTCCCACCATTATGGAACAATCCGCACCCCAACCCCAACCCCAGCTACCCAAACCCCCCGGTTATGGAGACCCCAACTCCCAACCCAAACCGATGCTACAGAAACCCCCCGCCTACCGAGACTTCGACTCCCAACCGCCGCCTGGGCCGCCGCGAAAGCCCGTCCTCCCACCCTCCTTCCGCCCCAAACCAAAGCGCAGGGGCTGTTGCGGCGTATGCTGCTGCACCTTCTGTATCATCTTCATCATCCTCTTCCTCCTCTTCGTCATCGCTGCCGCCATCTTCTACCTCTTGTACGACCCCGCCCTGCCCGTGTTCCACCTCGGCTCCTTCCGCGTGCCCAAGCTTAACGTCTCCAACAGCAACGACGGGGCCTACCTCGACGCTGACACGGCGGCGCGGGTGGAGGTGAAGAACCGGAGCGGCAAGATGTCGTGGCATTTCGGGAAGAGCAAGGTGTCGGTGTCGGCGTATGGCGGGAACCTGATTCTGGGGTCGACGAAGGTGGCGGGCTTCGTGGTGAAGCAGAAGGGTTTGGCGCAGGTGAAGGCGGAGACGGAAGTGAGGAAGCTTGCATTGGAAGATAGGCAGAGTAGAAGGCTTAAAGGCGCGGTGGAGAGCAAAATGTTGGTCCCCACTTTGGAGGTTCAAACCAAAACCAGTGTGGGCTTGCAGGGTTGGAAGTCACCCTCCATCGCCGTCACTATCGTATGCGGAGGTGTCCCCATGAGGACACTTGAAAACGGAGACCCTCCCATTTGCTCCATCACTCTCCTCAGATGGTAACCTACACTACTCACTGCTATTAATGCTTTCTATAACCCACCCATGTTCATACTTGTTTCTTAATTGTTTTTAAGTGCTAGCATAGCGTCATGGTGCGCCACATTTATATCAGATAACTATGTTTTCCAGTTATCAGGAATTTGATCACTGTATATACTATGAAAAGTCATCTATTCAATATGTTAGTTTCTCAAATGGGTATCTCTGTTTTAAACATCAGATAAGACGTCATAAGTGTTATGTTCATGGATCAGAACTTTTCAATGTACTTGTTACGTGTGTTAATTGTTAGTGTTGATGCTAGTACAATTACATGACATATGTATACGTAACTTTTATTTATAATGGAAAAACAAGAACATCATGTGTGGGGGAATTGAAGATCTGCCTTTCTTTTTTGTTATGTTCAAAACTTTCTCAAACCGGTCTACTGCCATGTGATGAATCTGATAAGCTATTCACAAATTTATGTGTTTTTGTATTTAATATAGTGAATCATTCACCAAAATATAAAATTAATAAGGGTAGGGTGGAGTGTAGATTGTTTAAAAAAGTAAAGTTGTTTTTCATGAATCTGCTGCATAATTAATGTGCAATAAGAAAATGTAAATCCAAATTAATGGTCAACTGTCATTTTTCTTGCATTAGGTGTATGTGGTGAATAGGGTAGGGACCTTGAACGTGGCTTTTTGGATCTTGGTGGAATGCATGTTATGGTGGTCTTGAATGGCTTAATACTTGTGTGTTTGCAATTTGATTATTCTAATTGATGTTGTTGCTTGGCTTTGAATGGACCACAGGATCAAAATACGATGAGTTGGAGATGTGTTCTATACATATGGCGGAATGATGTCCACTGCGCGCCATTTAGAGGTGAAGATTTTGTGCGCTTGTATCTAAATTATTTTTTATATTCTTTTTTCACTTTACAAAAGTAAAGGAAGAATAAAATGTAAAAAAGAAATGTAATATTCTTTGCTTAGAAAAAAGAAAAGGGTCTCTTCTACAGCAGTTTAACTTGCTGCTGGTTCTCCCGATTGCGAAGTGGAATGCACATAAGTCTAGCTTGTATTGATCAAAACATTTTTACTGGTTTTTTTGTGTGGTTGGGAATCATAAGTACTTTAGAAAATGTTCACTGCTTCTTTTGTGAATAAGAAGAAAACCACAGTGTGATGGAGCAGCTTGGATCAGTGGAGTAACTCAGTTTTTCCTTGTAAATTAACTAGGGAGTAAGTAGAAATGGTAGCTTTCATCAGATGGCAAATTAAATATAAGTTATGGTAGCTTTTTAAGGTGTAACGTATCATTCTCATTGGTAAACTATGGTAGAAAGAGAATTTAAAGACCAAAGCAATAATTTTGGTGAAAGAAATGGTCATCAGTTAGGAAGAGAGGGATGTTAGGTCTGCTACCTTGTGCCTAATTATTTTGGTGTAAAGTAATAATGCATTTTGGGTATAATTTCCCCATCATGGAAAGTTTTGCATTCTACATGCATGCTATTAGCTTACATGGAAACTTTTTCCTTTATCAAAAAACTAGGTATTAAGCCAGATGCTGCATCCAGCTTAACTGCAGAAATAAAATGTTTTTCAAGTTTTCAATAATTTTCTTTTCAAATTAAGTTCATTGCAACTTGCATGTGTTGCTCTCACTTCCTTAACTTTTCCCATAGAAAATTAAGCAAAGTATTTGAGCTATAGCCTTTTGGATAGAAAAGGAGTGGAGAAACAAGAATTTGTTGGGATAGTGATCTGAAACTTGAAGCACATTTAAAGAAATTTGGGGTGTTGTTTGAGCACAACACCCTATCAAACTCCCAAATGGGAAAAAGAAGAAGCAATAATAATGTGATTGAATTGAAGCAAAAGCAAAATAGGGCTTAGGGCAATTAGATAAATGAATAAAATGATTGTTTAGCTAATTTGCATTTCTCTTGCATGACACTCATTACTTCTACTTTAGGTAAAGAATTGACTCAACTTCGTATAATAAGTGTTTTTATTTATTTGGATTTTAAATAGTTCCGTTAATTTTTTACACAATTGATTAAAGTGACGTGGCAATTATTTAAATTTAATATATTTTCATTTTTCATATAACAGGTTTTTTGTAATTTTTTGTTTTGAGAAAAAGTAAACATTTTATTGTTTTGTTTTTAGTACATATTAGCTAAAATATGAATGGTTTTGATATATCATGTGTTGCTCTATCTATTGTTTATATGCATTTTTTTTCCAATTATTATTGAATGATGATAGAAAGTTAAATTTAATGATATTGTTAAGTTTGTTTTTTTTTTTTTTTAAAATTTTTTTTTTTTAAAAGTTTTTTTTTTTTTTTTTAAAAAAAAAAAAAAAAAATATATTTGTTAAATTTCAAAAAAATTATAAATTGAA
>Ga0123342_1000167_pt1 | contig 86762 bp, 39 predicted proteins | sample Turbeawhitnodule_FD_89960 | JGI IMG/M metagenome (GOLD analysis project Ga0123342, IMG submission 89960) | Root nodule microbial communities of legume samples collected from Mexico - Turtle bean Mexico white nodule | ecosystem: Host-associated > Plants > Roots > Nodule | place: Mexico: Nepantla...
AATGGGACACGTGCTAACCAAGCCAACACTTTAATTATGAATCGGCATGCAACACCAAACTCAACATTAATTCTTCCATTCATGCACTAATCAAATTAATCATCTTTCTTTTTTATGACCTTAAAATTTATGTCCAGAGGAATTCAACTAGTATCATAGAGAGGAAAGAGAAAAAAAAAAAAAAAAAAAAAAACGAAAAAATAAAAAAAAGTAAAACCATGTTTAACAAAAAAAAAAAAAAATAAAAAAAGTTAAAAAAAGTGAAAAAAAAAAAAAAAAAAAAACAAAAGAATCGAAAAAATAATAATTAGTAGAACCATGTTTAACGAAAAAAAAACGAGTGAAAAATAATAATTTTATTTATTTGTATTTAATACTGTTTATTCATTTTAATATTATTTTAATAAAAATAATAAAGTTAACAGAAATAAAATAATAAAGTTAACAAAAATAATCAATATATACAATTAATTATGTATAAAAAAACACCTATAATTTAATAATATAATTAACTATACTATATTTTTTATCCACTTAAGTTGAAACTGTGTGAAACAACTGAGGTTTTGAAATTATCGAAAATAATGTAGGTTTAAAAACCGTAGAGAATATTAAGTTAAAACTGTGTGAAACAACTGAGGTTTTGAAATTATAAAAAATAATGTAGGTTTAAAAACCGTCGAGAATAATAGAGAATTTAAAATCGTTGAATAATGGAAGTTTGAAAAACCGTTAAAAATAACAGAAATTAAAAAATCACCAGAAGGTAATTATCTTCCATAAATTCATAAAAATTGTAAATAATTCATTCTAAATCTTAAACCCTAAACTTAAAAAATCACATAATCACATAAATTTATAAAAATTGTCAATAATTCATTAGTGACATTAAATTTTCTATAAACGAAGGTTAAAATAGTCAAAAACATTAAATAGAATCTCTATTAAAATTATTTCTTTTTATAATTTTTTTTTTACTTTTTTTTCTTTATTTATCCACTTATCTTAATAACTACTTAACTTTAACTTGTTTACTTATTTATTCTCGTCATTCATTCCAGACTCATCTTAATGATATTTGATGTGAGAAAACTTTTTTATGCCAGAAAATCAAGGCTTTCGGAATTATAAACCTTAAGTATAATTCTTATGAATAATTAAATTCTATTGGATGGTTAAAAATATTTACATAAGTTTTCTCAAAGAGTAAAGCGATTTTTACTCAAATCTTTATTTTATTATTATATCAAATTATGAAACAAGAGTATTTTTTCTAATAAAAATATAAGATTTTAAGGAGAAAAAAAGTTATATTCTAAGTGCAGTTGTCGAGTTGGCCACCAATCACCATGTATATTCGAAATCTTACATGGTTGAATTTTTTTAAGTGTGTAAATCAATTAATTAAGCATAATTTAAACATACGAAATCTCATTTTAATTTTAAGATTAATTCAGTAATTCGTGTTTAATATACTTCATAATTTAAGGTTCCATGTGGACTGAAGAAGACTTGAGCGTGTTTGAGAAAGTTTTACCAATATATCACTAAAAAAAAATTATTAAATAAAAATTAAATTTAGATACCAAAAATAATTAATTGCTATAATAATTAAATTACTATTTTAAAAACTAAAATAATTATTGATTTTTAAATTAGTTTCCAGTATTGATAAATAGTTTCTAAATTGGTATCTAATTAGTTATAAAGATTTTAACTACCAATTACTTAGATTCTAAATTTGGTAGCAAAAACTTTTGGTAACTAATTAGATATCAATTTAGAAATTGTTTATCAATAATGGAAACTAATTTGAAAATTAATAATTTTTTTAGTCTTTAATAATCTCTAATTTAATTACTATAACAAATAATTATTTTTTATTTTTAAAATTAATTTCTATTTAACTGTCTCTATTTTTTCCAAATCAATAATCAAAACTTGTAAAAGACTATTAACGAGACAAAGAACTCTAAATTTTTATAAAAGATCGATAATGAAATAGAGAAATCTTCATATATATAGATGAAAGAAAATTCATCCTAAACCCTAATAACCCAAAACTCATACAATAACACACTAAGATATTTTATTTTATAAAACATTGTTTGATTTCTTGAAATATATTTTGTTAGAAGGTAAACTAAGCAGAAACATATCTTCCAACTTTTTAAAAATAACATTTTTTCTTTAACACTAATAAAAGAAATAACTCTGACCAATATATAACATAAAACTTTTCAACAAAAAATATTTAGGATACAGAAATAAGAAGAAAAAATGAAAATAATTTTCGTAGAAAAATCAAAATTGTTGTGTATAGCTGCCGACTAGTGTAAGCAGTGGGGTCGTTAATTATTTGATTATGGATGAAAAAGAATTGAAGTGACTGAAATAGAAAACAAAGTGTGGAAAATAAATACTTAGTAGTTGTGCTTTTATTATACTTCACAACCAAATTCTCCAATTCTAAATATTATAAATATTTTTTTTGTGGGAAATAAACATTATTTTAAAATATTTGTGGGTTTCACATTATTGTGATTTTATCATATTTTATTTTATTTTTATGTTATGTTATTTTTCATGTGGCTAATCTTGCTGTTTAATATAAATTTTATGTAAAAGAATTATTTATTTTATTTTAGTTTAATTTTAAAAAATTCAAAATTGCACTGGCTAGTTTAAAAGTAATTTTAAATTTTATATCTTAAACTCTAAATTCAAATCATAAACTTTAAATCTGAAAAAAACTTGTTATTCATGTTTCTCTTTCCTTTTTTTTATGAAATTTGAGATTAAAAGACTTTTTATTTATTTATTTGAGAACCACTTATCCCAAAATTCAGAAACTAAAAACTTGAGTAAACTTTTTTAAAATAAAGGCAAATGCATTAGAAACTATACTCATTTTGTTAAAAAAATAATGTTTTCAAAAGAACACAAAATATTGCCAATGATGATTGAATAAAAATAAAATAAAATAAATAAAATAAAAAAGAACACAAAATCTAATATTATAGAACATGTCCATGTCCTTTTGCAATCATGAATGTTCTACATGCATGCATCTCCAGTGGAAAAACAAAAGTGTGTTTGATTTGGCTGCTACATCTTTCTTCACTATCTGTATCAATCTCTTTACTTTCTGACAAAGAAAAATATTTTTAGATAACATATAAAAAAAATTATAATGAAAATATTTTTATTTTTATTTTTATTGAAAATATACTCTTTCTTTTCATCTTTTAAATTAGAATATAATAATAAAAAATATGTTACCCAAATATGATAAGTATATTAAATAATAAATTACTGAAATTATAAAATTAAATATCTAATATTAAGTAAAAATCAGATATTTTTGTAGTCTTAGACTAATAAATGTAAAAAAAAATACAAATTTAAAAGAACATAAAGTTATAACAACAAGTAAATATGACAAATTTGACCACCAAGTCACCAGAGAAAACTTACAAACAAATTATATAAATGTTCACACGGTTGCAACCTGGAGAAAAAAAAAACATCTATCAACATTTCTTTCAATTTTTACAAAAGAAATATACTTTGTCAATTTTGTTTTCTTACCATATAAAAAAAAACAATTTTAAATGCAATAATTAATTACACTTAAACATGAGAGTTTTCTTCAATTAATTGTGGGATTATATATAAAATATAATAATCAGAAAGAGGGATGAATCTCTAACAATAATAAGGTTGTTGTCTTGAAACAACAATGCAGATTTGAAGAAGGAGAGGATGATGAAATCGTCCAGCCACAACATCTACAAAAATAAGGAGGCCCATTAAAGAGGATAAATCTAGGAGGAAGAAATGTAGAAAGCACATCAGAGAAGACTTTCACACCATGAAAGAATACTAGAGCCTTGGTCAAAGAACTCCAAGAAAACTAGGACTCAGCTAGATTCATTAAGACCAAGTCAAACATTTTTTTGCCCAGGCTTTAGTTTAAATAATTTGCAAAAAGTATATTAGGACATTTTATTTAGGCCAAGTGTTAGGTCTTGGTTTAATTTTGAGCCTAGTATTTCGACTAAGAGAAGAGTGGGTGCATATAGTAATAACTCGTTTAAGTTAGAAAAGAGTGACCACCACTTGACATGGGAAGAATGAGTGTGGCATGAGAAGCATGAACATCCACATGGATATTCCTCAATGGAGAGGATCCATACCAATTAAGAGGTGACATTTTTCAACCTCTCATTTGAGAGGATTCTCTCAAATGAGAGGAAGACACTTGTTATGTTTTCATTTAAGAGGATCATGAGCATGGAACATTAGATGCCACTTATCACCTTGCTAATGAAGAGTTTTTAGGTTAAAATTATTATTTTAGACATCCAAGTCTCCTATAAATAAAAGTGCACCTCTCTTGTAATTTTTAGTTTGAATGAGAAAAGTTATGTTGCCCATTTTTTTCCATAAACACTTGTTCTTGAGTTCTCTCTAGGGTAGTCTCTTGTGTAGCCTTCCCTAGAATCCTTCCTAGTGAGTTGACCTCACATTTCACTCACCCAAACCCATAACTTCAAATTCAGATTTCTTTTCCTCATTTCAACAAGCTTCCGCAACTCCATTCAAAGATACAAAACAAAACAATGCAAGAAGAAGAAGCCACCTATCATTCTATGTTAGCACCAATTTGTGTGAATCCTAATTCATCAATTTCTACACCACTCTTATTGTCAACCCACTTACACTTGAAAACTGGTACAAAAAATATAGGTATAATTACCTTTTTGGTCCCTATATTTGGGATCAATATTCAATTTAATATAGTGGTTTTAAAAAAAAAATTGGTCCAAGTTTTTTAAAATGGTTCAATTTAGTCCCTTCAATCAGGTTTCCACCAACGACATTATCTGTTGATGACGTGGCACACACAGTGACAGTGGTTTGCACACGTGGACTGAACGAAATTTTAGGATTTGGAAATTTGGGAAAAAAATGAGGGAGAGGAAGGCGAAGGCGACGACGGTTGTGGTGGTGGAGCCAAGGGAGGGGCGACAACTATGAAATGTTGACAACATTTGATTCTAGAAGCATAAACACATTGTGTGCTCAAGATAATAAGCACACTTGAAAATTTGAAAGTGTGGCCTCATCAGCATGCAAGCCTGTAAGAATATTAAAATGTCCCACAAGAATGACAATGGTCTTTGACTCTGCATCTCCAGGGTACAACGTAACCCGTCAGCTCCAACCAATCCCATCACATAACTACCATCTAGTCTAACATACACCTGAACAACAAAAACAACATAGCTCCTTAATCACATCACTCAGTTCAAGTTAAGAAAATAAAAAAATTAATCTCTTTCTTAAAAACAACCAACTTAGTTTATAAATTTGTAAATAACAACCAACTTGGTCGTGAATATTACAAAAAAGAAAATTTAGTCCGTATCTTAGTAATCATTTGTCCATCAACTTGATGCATGAAATTGGACTTATAATTGAACACAATCAACGAACCACATAGGTAATTATAGAAAGAGAGGAGCAACCGAGAGTAGGGCTTCAAGAAAGAGCCTACGAAAGAGGTGGAGCTGGTGGAGGCACAATTAATGGAAGTCGGTGTTGGGATCAAATGATGTCAACATTTCATAGTCGTCGTCCCTTCCTTGACTCCACCACCATAGTCGTCGCCGCCTTCACCTTCTTCTTCTTCAATCTTCTTTACCTAATTTCCAAACCTTAAAATTTCGTTCAGTCCACATGTGCAAACCAATGCCACTGTGTGCGTCATGTCATCAACCGTTAACGTTGTTGATGGAAACTTAACGAAAGGGATCAAATTGAAACTTTTTAAGAACCTTGGGACCAAATTTATTTTTTTTAAAACCACTATATTAAATTGAATATTGACCCCAAGTGTAGGGACCAAAAAGGTAATTATTCCAAAAGAATAGTATAACTAACCTCTAAAATCTCTTCTATAACATCGTAGTACGACATTAATCAAACTACAGGATTTTCATCTTTTGAAGTGGAAAATTGCATCAAATAGGTCTCAAAAGTGACTCCTGAATTTTGAACTATACTTTTTTATTTAAAGACTTTGTGTGAAATGTACAATTGTTGATTTCGTAACCTGTACAACAAAGGATATCAAACTTCAATCCATTTGCCAACCAGATCAAGGTTTCAAATGTCGTTGAATCCTTTAACACCTCGTCTTTAAACCAAGGCATGAAAGTTCTATTATGTTCCATTAACACCTATTTCTTTTGTTGACTTGGGTTGTTTGCCTTCACAATGACTTTATGAACATATAAATAAAGGATAACCCCATCAGTTTTATTCAATATATATAAATGCACTTTCAAGACTTCTGATCGAGATTTGCTTACCACATGTATGCCACGTAAACACTTACTTATAGAACGCATGTGTGTCATGAGTTGGTTGGATGGCCTATTGGATTTTGACATGTACTTTGAACAAAATTCAATACTTTCTTCTGCTATATACCTTTCAATCATTGAAGCTTCTGGATGGTAATTTTTTTTTACATACCCTTTCAAAAATTTCATATATTGTTCAACATGATACATCCATCTTATGTACATTGGTTCACAAAATCAAATCCCTCTTAGCATATGCAAAATTGAATGAACCATGATGTTGAAAAAGGACGGAGGAAAAAACATCTTCAATTAACACAATATAACAAAAATCTCATCTTGAAGTTCATCAAACTTTACCAAATCAATGACTTTACAACAAATGGAAAAGAATAATGAGCACAAAAACATTTTTCGATAAAATCCCACGAATTCAATAGCTACCGACAACATTGTTGCATCAAGATGTGACAATCATGAGACTTCAACCCAATTAGCTTCAAATCTTGCATAGATACTAGGTTTTTCACATTTGATAAATGTCTTGTGCCACTTTCACACCCTTTAGACATTAACAAAAACTTTTTTTTCTTTTGGCATGGTGTAAAGGCTGGGGTAAATATGTACTCTTACCCACCTGTATTGGTGTCAACTTGCCTCGTATGGTCATGTCAAGCAAATCCAAATGAGCATTTAGACCATCCTTCGTCTTACCATTAATGTTAAAAAATGTACCAATTAAGTTATCTCACACATTCTTCTCTACATGCATTATGTAAGTACAATGTTTGACTTCTAGCTTCGACCAATACGGAAGATTAAAGAAGATGGATTTTTTCTTCCATATGTTTGTCATAGATGACTTCTTTTTCGAATTTCCAAAGGTGTGGTGTATATTATTTACCTTTTCATAAATCTCAACACCAGTAAATGGAGTTGGTGGACTGTCATTCTCTTGATGGTCATTAAAGTCTTTTTTGAACCTTCGATAAGGATGATGACTTCTAAGAAATCTTTTATGCCGAAGATATGTTGTCTTCCTTCCATGTTTCAATTGTTGAGAAGTGATATCTTCTTCGCATATTGGACATTCTTTATGACCCTTGACATTATACCCTAACAAGTTCCCATATGCATGAAAGTGATTGATGATGCAAAATAACATGACATGCACTTTGAAAGTTTCATTAGCAAACTCATCAAAGACGTTAACACCCTGATCCTACAACAACTTTAAATCTTCAATTAGGGGCTTAGATAAACATTTAGGTAATTTCCTGATTGTCTTGGACTAGATATCATCATAAACAACATCATGTATTTTCGCTTCATGTACAATGTAGGAAGTAAGATGTAAATAACTAGTAAAACAGACCATGAAATGTGTTCATACTTAACCTTCATTGGGGATCCATGCTTTGTCATCTCTTGGATACTATCTTCATCTTTATCTTTCAACTTGTAACGTGATAACCCACATCTCGGACAATTTTTCAAGAATTCAAACTCATTCCTGTATAATATGCAATCATTAGGAGATGCATGTATCTTTTTATACTCCATACCCATCGGACAAAGAATCTTTTTGGCCTCATAATTACTATTAGGTAGAGTATTTCCCTCTAAAAGCAATTGCTTCAACAACAAAAGAAATTATGTGAAGCTTTTATCATTACATCCATTAATTGCCTTTAGATTCATCAATCTTAACACTACCGACTATCGTGTGAAGTTAGTTGATCCAGGATACAATGGAGTCTTCGCATCGTTTGACATACTTTTGTATCCATGCACTTTTGCAAACACTCAACTTCAACATCACAAATCATGTCTTTCAATCAATCATCACCCATTGCATCATCCATGATAGACTGAACATATTCTTGGGATATGGACACACTTGGTAAATGTAATAATTCACCATGCCATGTCCAAGTTTTATATGATCGTAGAAACCCATCACATAGAAGGTGTTCTGTGATTTTGTTAACATCCAATTTTCTCCCGTTCAAACATTTAATGCACAAACACCTAAAATTTACTCCATCACCACTACTGTTGGCATTACGTAATTATATAATTTCTTCTACTCCTCTTTCATACTCATAACTTTTGCAGGCTTAACTAATCCAATCTCGATCCATATGTATGTTCTGTAATAGTCATTGAGGTGTTGACTAATGCATGAAAAATCTCACATTTTTATTAGGTATGAATATCTCATTCGAGAATATTCACTTTTATTATTTGAATAGACATACACTTTAATCATCATCCCTTATATTTCACGAAATTTTGGTACCATTTTTGCATTATTCTTGAGTATGCACCCGAAGAACAACACAATGCAATTAACCAAAAATTATGTAAAATATATTAGATGTAGATTACAAGTTATGTACTAATGAACTAATAAAAATTGATTGCTCTTCCCAAACTGTCCAATCGAACAATTCAAGACTCAATACATTTACTGTCACTACAACCTTCTCTGCATTTTATAAAATGCTTTCAAAAAAATTACAATTGAAGACCCAGATTGACTCTACCATGTTGAATTAGCATAAAAGAAGAATGAGAAGCAATGAGAAGTGAAATGAAGGAGAGATTAACCTTTTTACGTTTTGCTTTCTGGCGCGCACGGTGGAGTTGAGGAAAAGGGAAGTTTTCCAGAGCGGGTGCTGGATGCAACGACGACTAGGGCAACACGCGGTGGAGGGCGCGGGACGCGACGACAGCTAGGGCAACACACGACATGGCTGGTGCGACACGCGGAGGAGGCTGGCGACACGCTATTGGTGAGCTAGTTCGTGACGCGGTGGAAGCTGGTTCATGGCGCCGCGATGACGGCTAGGGCAACATGTGGCGTGGCTAGTGCGACACGCGGAGGAGGTTGGCAGCACGCGATGTTGGTGAGCTGGTTCGTGGTGCCTCGACGACGGCTAGGGCAACATGTGATGTCACTGGTGCGACACGCGTCGTTGGTGAGTTAGTTGGTGGCGCAATGGCAACTGGTTCATGGCGTGGGCGCGATGAGCGTAGCAAAGTGAAGATGGGAGTTGGTCGGTGGTGCTGGGTCGCGGCGCTGGGTTTACAGTGACGAGCAGAATCCACTGGCACAATGAGTGAGAACAACGACGCAAAGCAGTGGCGACTAACACAATGAGTGAGGAGCAGAGGCACTATTGTAGTGGCCAAGAGTGAAGACGGAGAAAAAGTGAAGTGTGTAAGAGTGAAGGAAGAGCGAAAATGAAGTCTGCTGCCAAATGAATGCGCGAAATTTTTGAAACCCTAAAAAGTCTACATTCCTATTAGGATATGTAACTTTCAAACAATGTCTATAATTTTCATTAAACACCGTTTTTGTACTAGTCAACATTCCTATTAGTAATAAAATGATTCTCAATCTGTGTGAAGGCATATTTCCCTTCCAATTAACTCTTGTATCCGACCCACAAAAAACGCCAAATAAGAAACCGCAACAATAGTAATATTCTACAAACTGATTACTAATATTCTACAAAGTGATTGATTCTATGTTTACCTTGTAAACAATAAAAAGATGAAGAAAGGGAAATAACATGTCCCTTTTGAATAAAAATCAGCAGTTTGTTCAAAACATGAGAATATATATATGTTAAGCATGAAAAACAAAAGAAACAAAGTGTCAAAAAATAAATAATGTACATGTGGGGGCAAAAGATCTTATCAACATCCATGATTTTGTCTAGCAAAATCTAGAGGCTCGTCTTTCATGGGACCCTTCCAAGATTTTCTGTCCCAAAACGTCTCTATATAACATCATGTCCACACTCCTTAAGACCCCCTCTCCCCTTTCCATCGATCAAGTTTTTCCTTTGCTCATTTTCAATCCTACAATAACTTACCCTACCCAACTTGCTTTCTCCAGGTTCCAACTGAATCTTTCAGCTCAAAGTGCTTATCATATTGACCTATTCTTCTTCTCCCTCAAGAAATGAAGGATGCTGGTAGAAAACAAGGTACACTGTCACCATGTGCAGCATGCAAGCTTCTTCGAAGGAGATGCGCACAGGACTGTGTCTTTGCTCCTTATTTTCCTGCAGATGAGCCCCATAAGTTTGCCAGTGTGCACAAGGTTTTTGGGGCTAGCAATGTCAACAAAATGTTACAGGTTCAATTCTCACACACCCTTTCTTTTTTTTATCAGTAATAAACAATATATACATATCAAACACTTCAGAATGATTCAATCCATAACCAGAACAACCTAATAACACAAACCCTTTCAGACAACTACTCTTAAAAAACGAATCCTGCCAAAAATAACTACCCTGAACAAGCTAAACTATCTGGTCATGATATATTTATCATTCTTTACCAGTCAAATCTACTAAAGAACTTCCCAATCACTTTCATTAGGGTTGGTCAACTTGGATCCTATAGGTTGCACTTTTTTAAAGCAGACATTGAAACATCATACACAATTCTTACTTCAGCAATATTTATGGTAAAATAGATACAACATAAGGAAAAAGTATTGGACAAGAAGCTGCAGCTACTTTTGGTCTCAAACTGCAAAGTAACTAACGGTTATAGTAAACCACCATAGCAATAATTTAACCTAAAACACACACACACATATATATATATATATATATATATATATGATGTGTATTCTATATACATAGTTTACTTGGATTTACATTCTGTGATTTAGCAAGAAAACTGATGTATTAAGCAGTGAGTGTCTGAGAGAGAGATCAGTGTATTAAGCAAGGAAAGTGATGGAATAGAAGATCCACTTGCTAGATTTTAGCAGCTTTGCCAAAAGTAGCTTATTTATATTGGGAAGAATCTGATCAGCAAGGTTAACATAAGATACACACAGAGTCACGTGCTGATCAGATAAAAAGAAATGAAAAACAGCATATACTCATATCTTCATCTATTTTATGCAATACTTTCATTCTATGATATTTCTCAGAGAAAAATCAGTACTTGCTCTAGGGTTTTCTCATTTTTCTGTTTCTGCTTACTATCATGAAAAATATTAATATTTCCTTAATGCCTTTAATTTTCTTAAATATAGTTACTTACTAAATTATAGTTATTATAGAAGAAGAAAGTAGTCTTCCAACAAAGTTTTACTCATTCTTTGCTTTTTCCACTTTCCCGTAGTGGTTAATTACGGTTATTTAATACTAATATAAAATTATTAAATAACAATTAATTTTAAAAAAATAATAATTAATTGTTATATTAATTAAATTATATATTATTTTAAAGATTAAAAAATTATTGATATTTAAATTATTTTTTATTATTAATAAATTATTTTTTAATTGATATCTAATTAATTGTCTATGTTTTAAATATTAATTATTTAGATTCTAAAATTGATAGTTAATTAAATACCAATTTAAAAATTATTTATCAATAATAAAAAATAATTTAAATACCAATAATTTTTTAATTTCTAAAATAATATCTAATTTAATTAATATAACAATGAATTATTTTTTATCTCTAAAATTAGTTTTTATTTAATGATTTTTTTTAGTGTTAGTTTTCTTAATATAATACATATATTTTATTTATACAAAAAAATTTATAAACACTTCTAAAATAAATAAATAAATCTATAAATTAATATTAATTAATTCATAAACTAATTTTAATTCATTATTGAGAAACTTTATTATTTTTTTTCTTAAAAACATCTATAAAAAAATTTGACAAAATCTACAATAATCGTTCTTCTTTATTAAAGTATGGTAATATGATTCCTTAGCACATATAAAGAAGACAAAGGATGAAGTATATATAAATTAGCTTTAGTGCTCAGAAGCTACACCCAGTGTCAAGAAGATAAAGTTAAAAAAAATATGAAACGTAATTATTATTATTATTATTATTGGCCATGAATTGTAATTTGTATTCTTTTCTTTCTTTATGACCACCAGTTACCTTTTTTAATGCTGGGTTCGTTTAATCAATGATATTTAAGAAAGAAGAAGAAAAAAAAGCTTATAGAGTTCATCTTTTTCTCTTTTCTCTTTAAAATCATGGGTTACATTGATGGAGACTTATGCATGTCTGAAAGTGATTTTGATTTCCCAGATCAAGATATTTCAACTGCTGGCTAAATTAATTATATATGAAATGTTCTTTTGTAAGCATGACACATTCATGACATACCATCATATCTCTTTTAACTTACTAATTATGTTCATCATATTCATATATATATATATATATATATACACCCCAAATGCTATGAAAGAAAAAACAATGAAAATAAAAAAAAGTAATGAAAGAAAATCTTGTATCATGTAATGTGATAGTGTGATGACATATGATTGATATCATTTAAGGTATTAGCATAGCTGAAATGTTAAAAACAGATGATTATTATTACTTAAGGTGTCAGCATAGCTAAAATTTCAAGTTGCATAATAATATCTAACATCAATTTTTATAAAAAAAAATCTTGAATCATGTCATATATTTTTATTTAGTTCTTTAGTTAAATAGTGACATGTAAATGTTGTTTATAATTTTCCAATGCATAGTTATTAATAGATACTTATATTATTAGAAAACATTGCCAACTCATTATTGGATTGAAAATTTCGATCTTAAATGAACACGATGCAAATTTCATCTTAAATTCTATTTTGGTATTTTAGAAATGTAATATTGAACCAAATTAAAATTGATTAAATACATTACAAAAGAAATTATTAAATTTTGAAACTAATTTAAATGTCAAAATAATTAGTTATTGACTAAATTAGATATCATTTAATAAAGTAAAAAATTATTAATATTTAAATTATAGTTTTAATTATTAAAAAAATTTAAAAATTAAATTCTAAATTAGTATCTAACCAATTTTTTTACTAATTATTTTATATTCTAAATTAATTTCTATTAATCTTTTAAAATTAATTTAAAATATTAATAACTAAAACTTTAATATTAGATATAATTTAAAAATTATTTTATAATTTTTTTACTAATAATAGAAAATACATTACCTTAAATACTAATAATCTTTTAATTTTTAAAAGATATTTAACTTAGTCAATATAATGACTAATTATTTTTTCTATTTTTAAATTTAATTATTATTTAATAATTCTTTATATATATATATATATATATATATATATATAATAACCATGAGTGGTAAACAATATAGTATTAACTATTATTTTAAATTCTTACTAGCAGCCAAAATTTTGATACATATTATGATATCACATGGTGTATATTATTGTCCTAGTCTATTGCATCCTTTATTTAAGCCATGGTTATGATTTTCATACTATTATATATTCTCTTTAGTCAACAAAACTTCATGTTTTGTTTTCCCCAATGAAGCACAAAGTGTCCACATACACCTTATTATTCATGCAACTCTTTTTTGACCAAGCATATAGAAAGATGATTTTCATCATTTCACCATGGATTAACTTCAAAAAACCAGTCTACACATGCAATTAGGTCAACATCTCATACCCATAACTTCCACCTGAATATTCCTTTCACCTGTACTCAAGTTAAGGCTAATAACTTCACTTTTTCACACATGTTCACACAAATCATTGTAACCTAATTGAGTGTGATGTGTAGCTTTTTGTAAGCAACCAAAATTCTTCACTCACCTCCCAATTTGTTCTGATAATCATTGCTAAAGCCATGTTACACACATGCACTGCATATCAGACACCTCACTTAGAATCTTCCATCCAATCATGGAAGAGTTCTTTATGTTAAAGTGTTTTTCTTTTTGCTTTTTTCATGCTGCACTGTACCTGTTCAACAGATGCAAAAACGAAGTGGGACATCACTTTCAATCTACCATCTTCATTAAGATTCTAGCAGCACAAGAACACCCTCAAAAAACCCATTCTCCATTCTTTTCTGTGATATATTCTCTTGCATGCTATGATAATATAAGATACTTTCTTAACCTCCAAATCTGTTAACTAAATGTTAATTATTTGATTACAAATATAACTCAATCTCCACCTTTAGAATAAAGACGAGTTTAATAATACACTATACTACTGAAAAATTATTAAATAAAAATTAATTTTAAAAATAAAAATTAATTAATTATTATATTAACTAGATTTTTTATTATTTTGGAGACTAAAAATATATTAGTATTTAAATTAGTGACATTTAATTAATTACCAAGGTTTTAACTATCAATTATTTAGATTTCAGAGTTGATAGATAAAATCTTGATAGCTAAAAAACATAGGTAACTAGTTAAATGCCAATTTAAAAACTATTTATCAATAATAGAAATTAAATTAGATACCAATAATTTTTTTAATTTCTAAAATAATATTTAATTTAGTTAATACAACAATTAATTACTTTTTATGTCTAACATGATTTCTATTTAATGATTTTTTTAGTGATAGATGATATATAGTTTAGGTTCAACTTAATTTACAAAATTATATTTATAAAATAAGATTTATATTTCATTTATATATGTATAATTTAATCCTAATTTTTAATTGGGTGGATCTTAATATGAATTAACATAATTAATTATCCAAATGCTTTATAATATGAATTTAAATCTTATTCAATCTTGAAAAATTAAATAATAAAATAAAATTTACAATTTATTTATAATTTAATTATAATAAGACTTTCAGTATTATCTACAACATGGTGGTGTGTTACATTACAGGTACCTACAGTTACCATAATGATCTATATAAAATCCTACAAAAAAACAAGAGACATTTTGATCTCAAACATATGTTTTCACAAGAGTTGGAACATTCATAAAAATGCTTTAATTTGTATAAAAACAACAACAACAAAGTGTTAAAATACTAACAGAAGTGAGTGCTAAGAAGTTTCTGAGGTGGATTGAATGGGTTATAACATTGTTTCAGGAGCTAGCAGAGTACCAACGAAGTGATGCTGTGAGTTCAATGGTGTATGAAGCGAATGCAAGGGTGAGAGATCCCGTGTATGGATGTGTGGGAGCCATATCCTCTCTGCAGCAACAAGTTGATGTTTTACGAACCCAGTTGGCACTTGCAGAAGCAGAGGTTCTGCAGATGAGAATGAGCCAAGTTTCAAGTTCCTCTCACCAACCAAAACCAGTTCCTGCACCCTCCAATTCATCCTCACAAAACTTGTCTCCACCAAGAAGACTTGCCATGGCCACCACCAACTCCCTTTTTTCCATGGACATGGTCGTTGATCACCCCAACATGGGCGAGTCTTTGTGGTCATGTTAGCTATTGTTCTTCATTGGGCATGCATTGCTACGTGCCCTTATTTGTAAGGGGTTGAATAAGTTTATCATCGATTCCATTCAAAAACTATTCAGCTTTTTTTTCTCCAACTTTTAATAGGGTTTCTTTTGAATGGACGACACTGATATATTCATTTTCATACTTAATGTGTCTGTAAATATCTTAATTATATATATGTTATTATTATTTTGAAATGAATAGAATTATTATCGAACTAAACATATTTATCGGATATTGGAGTTTTTTTTTCATGTTTTGGGACTTAGCATTGGATCAACCCAATGTTTCAATATTCTCTTTCTTCTCTATGTGTATATAAACAAGTGCATGGTTTACGTTTAATATGCAAGCAAAATAATAAATTTTTTCTCGTTTTGTCCCTCCTCGTTTTTGGAGTTCATTTTTGTCTTCGTGGAGTTGTTAGTTTCTTGCCTCTATCCATGGAGAACTTCAAGATGGTATTAGAGTGGATCTAACTCGTTATGTTGCTTTCAAAGAACAAATTCAAATTTGTTAATGGTGAAATATTAGAATTGTTGCACAGTGATAACCAGTACGAAGTGTGGAAGAGGTACCCTTAGAACACAAATAGCACAGAGCATGATGTATATTGACAACGCAAAAAGAATTGTGCAAAGACCTTAAAGAAATATTCTCAAAGAGTGACCATTTTCGTGTTTCGAATCTTTTGCAGGAGATTAACTCTGTTAAATAGTGAGAGAGGAGCATCACAAACTATTACACAGACTAAAAAACTGTGTGGGAAGAACTGGATTCTTACGGCTTTTACCTACTTGTGTTTGCAAAGTGAAATGCAACTGCAACTTGATGATGACTATAGCAAGTTAAAAGATTCTGAGTGCGTTGTGTGTTTCTTGAAAGGGTTGGGAGAAACTTATAGTGTTGTCAAAACACAAATCCTGCTAATGGATCCATTACCAGGTATCAATCGCGTTTTTTCCTTTGTCCTATAGCAAGAAAGACACCTCAATGAGAACATAGGTATCGATACCAAAATTTCGATTAACAACGCCAATCAACAAAATCAAAGAACAAATAACAAAACTAGCAATGTTGGTCATGGATGGCGCAATTATGGAAGAGGAAAAGGGAAAAACTATGGAAAACAATGTTCTTTCTGTAACAAGATGAATCATACGGCTAATGAATGCTACTCGAAACATGGTTTTCCATCCTGGATGAAATAGAGAACCAATCACACCACAAATTTCTTTAAAAGGATGAAGAATGCAAGATCGAGAATGAAAAGTCTCCACACGGTAAAACGCTCAACAAACAAATTCTTAAAGCCTTGCATTCTGAGAAACTTCAACAACTTGTGGACATGATTCAGAGTTCTAAAAACAAAGAAAAGGTGATAAACAACACCATGGGAGAATGCTCGAAGCAAAGCCTTAACAAAGGTAATAAAGGTAAGTGTTTATGGATTCTAGACACAAGAGCTACATACCATGTAACTTGTTCTATATCTTTATTTATGAGTTATCATAAGATAAAACCAGTGAAAGTCAAGCTACCTAATAATCAGAATGTTACTATTGTTTGTGTCGGAACAATTTTTCTATCCAAAAACATTATACTGCATAATGTCTTATACATACCAAAATTCACTCTATACATAATATTTGTTCAACATCTCATGTTGTCTTTGAAATGCCAACTTGTTTTCACTCACAATGTGTGTCAAATACAGGAGAAGGATTCTTTGAAGATGATGGTCAAGCCAAGATTCGAAATGGCCTCTACCATTTGCATGTTGATAAGGAAGATATATAGTTTAGTTTACTCTTTGCATAATAATGAGTCCTTTGAATCTGCACATAATCTAGATATTTGGCATTGTAGAATGATTCATTCTTCTAATAGGGTGGTGCTAGAATGTTTAGCTAAGAAACATTCTGATATAAAATATGATAAAATGAATATTTGCGCTCCTTGTCAACTAGCCAAGCAACATAAGTTGCCTTTCCCGCTTAGTAAAACTAGTAGCCAAAATGCTTTTGATCTTGTTCACATGGACATATAGGGATCTTTAGGTATTCCTTCCATAAACCACCATAGATCTTTTTTAACTATTTCGGATGATTTCACTAGACACATCGAAGTTCATATGATGAAGAATAAAAGTGAAACTAGGGAGTTTTTACAACATTTTATTGCTTATGTTAAGAGTCAGTTCCGTAAAATCATGAAAGCTATTAGAAAAAAGGAATTATCCTGGAAAGAGTTTTATGATAAACATGGCATAATTCATTAAACTTCTTGCAATGAAACACCACAACAAAACTCCATTGTAGAAAGAAAACATCAACATATTCTTAACATCACATCATTGTACATTTAGTTTATCTGATAAATCGTTTACCTTCTACAGTTATTAAAAACAAGTGTCCTTATGAGCTTTTGTATGACTATACTCCTAGTTTCTCTGATATAAGAATATTTGGATGCCTCTGCTTTACCTTTACTCTCAAACAAAATAAACATAAGCTTGACCCTAGGGCACAAAAGTGTATATTTCTTGGTTTTAAACAGGGTACAAAATGTTACATTGTCGTAGATGTTCATTTTAAAGAAGTTTTCATATCCAGAAACATTGTTTTCTACGAATCTTTCTTTTTTAAACTACATGATAAAGATGATCAAACTATTATGCAAAAAGATGACGACTTCACAAAATAAGTGTAAGATGTTGCTCTTTTGCAAGGCGAAGGTAGGAATCACGATGAACAAGAAGGATTGAGACGTTCTACCAGAATCAAGAAAACACTAGCATTTCTAGAAGACTACCATCCTCAACTCATTATATCACCATATGATGGAAAACTGAAAAGCAACAGCAAAGTATGCTACCCTCTCGATTCAATTATGTCTTATAAAAGGTTATAAAAAAAATCAATTAAAATACACTTTGTCTAGGCTCCATTCAGCTTCTCGATGAAGTTCCTCAATCAGCTCGTCTAGGCTCCATCAAAGCTTCATCACCAAGTTGTTCAAATAATTCTTAGATACATAAAATCCTCACTTAGGCAAGGTACATTCTATCAAAAGAATACCGATATTCAAATTAAAGCTTTAAGTGATTCTGACTAGGCTTCTTGTGCCATCACTCGCCGGTCCACTATGGGGCTCTACATCTACCTTGGAAAATCCTTGATATCATGGAGAACCAAAAAGCATAGCACAATATCAAGGTCTTCTTCTAAGGCAGAGTATCGAGCTTTAACATCTAATTGCTCTGAAATTCAATTGCTAAACTACTTGCTTAATGATCTTTGTGTTGTTGCGCAAGCCTCTTATGCGACAACTAGTTTGCGAGACACATAACCAGAATAATAGCTTCCATTAAAGAATCAAACACATAGACATTGATTGTCATGTGGTAAGAGAGAAACTTTAACAAGGTCTCTTTCATCTGCTTCCCATAAGCACAATCAATCAACCTACAAACATTCTCATGAAGTCTCTCAATAAGTGAAGCTTTTCACAGGCTTATTTTCAAGCTTGGTGTTATGATTATTCACCCTCTAGTTTGAGGGAGGGGGGTTTGGTGTTTTGGTCCTTACAATTGGGTCAACCCAATGTCACAATATTTTGTTTCTTCTCTCTAAATGTAAACAATTGCATGGCCATGTTTAATGCATGCAAAGTAATAAATTTTCCTCACGTCATTTTCTCTCTCCTCATTTTTTCACTGTTCACTTTCGTCTACATCACATTGTTAGTTTTGTGCCTCTGCCCATGGAGAACATCAAGAGATAGAAGTATTAAAAAACATCAAGATCATAATGTTATATATCAACTAATTTTGAAGGAAACAAAAATTTAATTAATCCTTCAGTTAAAATTATTATTATCATTAGGCTTAGATTGCTATATGGTCTCTGTCTCTAGTACTTTTGTTTTTAATCTCACAATTATTTTTCTTTTATGTGTGAACTAGAAGGACTAAATTATCTCCTCCTTACATGAATTGATGAAGTATTAAAGTTGACTAAATATCTTTATCTCCTCTTCCTTACTACAATATGATCCATATGCGACAATTTAATCATGCACACGTAATGTTTTTCTTTTCTTAATCATTTTTATATCCTTTTATAGTGGCTAAAAAGACTTTTTATATTCATTATTCATGTTATGTAATTACAAGACATAGGTACAATCCTGATTTTTCTATTTAAAGGCTTGTAGTGAGAGTTAAAAACAAGAAAAAGGCTATAGGCTAGAAGGGGTTAAGAAGTGGAATATCTATGATAGACTAATATTGTTGAACAAGGTGCTTTGATGTCTTTAAATCCAAGTGGAATGCATGAAGATCCTTGCTACTAGTTGTGTGTGTATGTCTAGAGTAGTTGAATTTGTTATCCACTTCTTGTGATGATCTAAGGTTTAATGAATCTTAATCCTTTTGAAAATGATATGTTTTCTAAAGAAAGGGAAAATTCAACCTGTTGAAATGTCGATTCAATCAGTTGTTTTACACTTAATGTATTTTGAAAAGGATTTGAAAATGCTTGACTTTGTTGTCAAACCAATTCAATCGATTGATTCGTGTTTTCAATTGATTGATTTTCTGAAAACCTGTACAAAATTATGTTAAGTGGCTTTAATTTGTTTTAAATGATTAAAACTGATTTTGGTTCTTGAATTAAATGTTTTGACCATCTGATTGGAGTTTAAATAAGTTGTTTTCCGCTTCTGGTTAAAAAACTAAGAGAAATCATTCAAATCAGGTTTTCAAGATTTCAAAGAGCTTTGGATCATTCTCAAGTGTGGAATAGGATTGTGTGCTTTAATCTTTGTTTGCACCCAGGTGTATTTTATTCCTTTCTTTCTTGATCACTGTAATTCTGTGTGAATTGGTGTTGTGCAGTTTCAGAGGTTGTTCTGAAAACTGTGTTTTGTTTGCCAAAGGTAGTGTGTGTTCTTGAAGGGTTCAAGATCATCACTTTGGTGTGTTGTTTGTAATCAAGGTTTGATTATTTAGTGAATTCTCAGTGGTTGCTAAGGACTGGATATAGCTCTTGGTAAAGAGTGAACCAGTATGAACTTTATGTGTTAATCTCTCTATCCTTACTCTCTTTAAAACTGCTTTTGCTTTGATTTTCAACACTGTTGGTATAAACAACCGATTGTTTGACAAAAACAACTGGTTGATTTTCTGTAATCAAATTAAAAAAAGTTTTCTAATTGGCTGAATTGATTTCTAATTGATTGATTCCTCATTGTCTTTCAATCTACCTTCAATATTTGCAAAAATCTTTCATAAACAATTCACCTCCTCTTTTTTAAGGCCTATAATTCTAATAAATATGTCTAGTATCTTAAACAAAGAATGTCTCAATCATATCAATTCATACATGTAAAATAAAATTACAAAATAAAGAATCAATTCAAGTTTTATAGTATAGGTAAACATGAGTGAAAACATACTAAAAAGAACATCAAATAGTCAATTGGACGATCCATTGGATGGTCTGTTAGACGTTCAAGCGATAAATCTCACAATCTCACCAGGGACATTTTTATAATAAAACTTCAAATAAAAACCACTTATTTACCAATTTTAAGGAAATACATACAACAAATATCAAGAAACCAAAATTTTCAATAGTTATGAACAAGGTCATCCATAGATGATCATAGAAAATTGATTTATTTTATTTTAACATAAGAAAAAAAAAACTCAAACAAATGAAACAAAAGACAAAAACTATTATTCTTCTCTCCACACTTAAACTATACATTGTTCTTAACGTAAAAACAAATAAATTAAATATCAAAAGAAACAATGGAATAATAAAAGGGAAGAAGAAAGACTCCTTCGTCAAGTGTGAGGATAGATAGGAATTTGCATATCAAATTCTTTAACAATCTCATCTAAAAAAGCAGGATTCTCATGAAAAGGCTTTATATGGTAACCATTGACTTTGAATGTCTTGTTAGAGGTTTGGATGATTTATTCCACAACATCATATGGATAAACATGAGTAACTAAAAAGGGTCCAAACCAACGTGACAAAGTGCAAGGCATAAACTTCAATTTAGAATTAAACAACAAAAATTTCTTACCTACAACAAACTTTTTCCTATCAATGAACTGGTCATGAAGATTTTTGATATTCTCTTTATAAAAATTAGAGTTTTCGTATGCCTCTAGATTCTGCAATTGCAACTTTCTCTGTTCACCCGCTTGACCATAGTGCATATTGCAAGCTATGACTGCCCATAATGTTTTATGCTCGATCTCTAATGGTAGGTGACATGTCTTACCAAAAATAACTCTAAAGGGAGATGTCCCAATAGGTGTTTTGTAAGTAGTCTTATGAGCTCAAAGAGTGTTTTCTAGATGATGGCTTTAGTCCTTTATGCTAGGCTTCATCAGCTTCTCCAAAATTCTCTTAATCTCTTTATTGGAGATCTCAACCTGGTCATTGGTTTGTGGACGATATGGTGTAGGAATTATGTTTACAACCCCATACTTCTTTATCAAAGCGTCTAATGACCTATTGTAGAAATGAGTTCCTTGATCACTGACAATGGCTCAATGGATTCCAAACCTACAAAAAATGTGAGACCTGACAAAATCCACAACAACTCAAACATCATTAGTTCTAGTGGCTATAACCTCCACACACTTGGAGACATATTCCATAATAAGTAAAATATATGTAAAGCCAAAAGAAACAAGGAATGGTCCCATAAAATCAATACCCGACACATAAAAAACTTCATAGAACAATATAGGTTGTTGGGGCATTTGTTGCCTACGAGAGATAACAACTCATTATCTTTGACATTGCTCACATGTAGATGAGATCTTCCATGCGTCTTTGAAAAACATGGGCCAATAGAAACCATAGTCTAAGACCCTTTTCCCTATGCGTTGTGCGTCAAGATGTTCTCTAGCTAGTGAGACATGACAAAAGTGAAGTACATACTATATTTCATGGTCTAGGATGCATTTGTAAATAACTTGATCGTTGTAGAAATGCCACAGATATGGGTCATCCCAAACATGGTACTTGACATCACTTTTAAGTTTATCTTGTTGAGCTTTAGTAGCCAAGGGTGGAAAAACATAAGCAACAAGGTAGTTGACAATATCAACAAACCGAGGAATCGAAGAAGGCGCATTAGATGATCCATCAGACGATCTGTTTAAACCATCTACTGGGTCATCAAACAATCCATTACTTGGATAACCTAAAAATGTTGGTGTACTCGTTTGTAATCCTTTGTGATTAGTGGAACCTCTTAAGCAATTTGTTAAAGGGATAATTGAATGTAGCCCAAGAGTTACGGTGAACCAGTATAAAACTTTGTTTCACTTTTATTTTTTTCTTAATGTGTTAGACATTGTTTTTTGTGAGGTGTTTCCATTCACGATTTGAGTTCATGCTTCATTCAACCTCTCTCATTCTAAAGCCCGTTGTTCCTACATAATAGATGTTCCCAATTCAACAAAGCATTATCAATTATTAATTCTCCAATAGTAGAAGGTATGGTGAAAGTTCCTCATCACATTTTTTAGACATACTAAAATGGGATAAGGAAGATACCGTCTGAACATATATTTTCTTCAAAATGTGTCTATCAATTAAGTATGTGTATATTTATATATTAATATGAGAACTTTGTACTACTTTTATATATTTAAATAAATTTTAGATATTTGTACGACAACACAAATAATCTTATATTTATTATTTAATAATTTAAAAATAAAATAATAATATAATAAAAATAATTAGTTAGACATGATCAAATCTTATATCCAATATTTAGTTTTAAAAAATTATTTTAAATGCGATAAATATTATATAAATTAAATATTTTCCAGACCCAATTGTAAAATTACACTCGTACAGGAACAAACCAAAATAGGGCAAATCATGTTTACAAGATAAAATTCACCAAGTAAAAGAATAGGGAGTAACAAAAAAAGAAGATGATGAAAAAATAAAAAAAAGAGAGAAACTAAATATTAAAACCCAAATTAATAAATTAATTCATTTGAACCAATTTAAAATTGTCATAAAGTTTTATTAAAGTTTTAAATTTTTTAAAAATGTTAGATTTTTTTATTGAAATTTAAATTATTAAAATAATAAAGCAGGTATGTTATAAAATTTACCAGTTATCCTCACGAAATAAAGTTACCATGGAACAAGAGAATGTTCGTGATATTAAAATATAATTAAGTTTATATATATATTTAAAAATAAAAAATAAGAAAAAACAAAATTTAGGAAAAAAACCAACAGGGATAATAAACATTATTTTTTGAAAGAAAAAAATTGGCGGTTATATTTGAAGTTTGAATTAATTCATAAAAAATGGAGAAATTAACAAAGAAAACACATTTTGGAGGGAAACAATTCAAAATTAAAACGAAGACAAGGACACAAGAAAAGCACAAAACCCGCAAGTAACCCATCCAAAGAAAAAGACACCAGCTGTCTTATATTATTTTTAAATTTTAAATTTAAATTTTTCCACTTTTCAAAATTCAAAATAAAATAAATATTTTAATCTCTCGTCACAACATTGAGACGCGTTCCTATTAAAATAAATATATTATGAAAATGCAAACAAAAATAGGAGAATTTGAAATTTTGTATTATATTATTTCAACCCAAGAATAAAAGTGATTGAAAAATCACTTTATTTTATTTACAAAAATTCAATTCAAGTAATAAAATGTTCAGAAATTTAAGATTTGATTACAAAACGTAAAAATAAAAACTTAGTGATAATAAAAGTGTAAAATCTCCAATATATTAATACTGTGGTAAGAAAAAAAAATTCAGTTTATTTTTAAGGTAAAAAACATATTGTAATAATCAATATATATATATTTATTTTTAGCAAAATTTATAAATTTAATATTAAAAAATGGAACACAATTATATTAATATAATGCAAAAGCAGAAAAATAGTTATATTTAAGAAATAATGTAATGGGTGTCGCTTTGGAATAGCAAAACACGAACTATTTAATTTAAAATATATATAAAATTAAAATTAATATAAAATATTAAAATTTAATATATGTTAAATATATTAAAATAAAATAACGCGCGTTATATTGAAAGAACACGCTTCTTATAAGTATTAACATTTTCTAATTACACAGTTTTATTTTTTTTTAACAAATCTGTATGATGAAAAGATATATGCTTTTGGTAATTAAATAATTTTACTTTTTAATAACCATTTGAATTTTTAAAATGATTATTATTAAAAAAGAAAAGTAAGAATGAGGAAAAAAGGAAGAAAGAATAATAATAATAATAATAATATGAATGAATTGAGAATATTATAGTTTTCCCTCTCTCGTTGATTCCCACCTCTGCAACAACCTCAACGAAACCCTTTCTCTGGAATCGTGGTGGCGAGGGTTGAGTGGCATGTCGCAGAGCACGGGTTCAGTGAGCAATGCGGTGGATTTCGACCTCCCCGACGAGATTCTCACCGTCATCCCAACCGACCCCTACCAGCAGCTCGATCTCGCTCGCAAGATAACCTCCATGGCCATCGCCTCCCGTGTCTCTGCTCTCGAATCCGACTCCTCTCGCCTCCGCCACAAGCTTCAGGAGAAGGACCGAATCATCCTCGACCTCGAAGAGCGCCTCTCCTCTCTCACCCGCGCTTGCCACCAGTCGGAATCCACCCTCAACAACGCCCTCAACGAAAACGTTGCCTTCTTATCCCTTCTCACTTCGCATGTTCCTTCTTTTTAAAAAAAAAGTTAATTACAAATGATTATGCACATAATTAGGGTCTTAATACATATATAAACCTCTATTTTTTTTGGTTGTCGGTTTTGGGATGCTGCGTTGACCGTGTTCATGAACATAAAAATCACCTTATATATATTAAAGGGAAACTGAAAACAACTTTTATGATTTATCACCTATTTTGCGTATTTTCTCTCAAATGCTTTTACAAGTCAGTATGCTATGTCCTAAGGTGAGTTTAAATAAGCTCTTCCAAATGTAGACTTTGTAAAAGCTTGAGAGAGGAAATCAGTGTGACTGATATTTACTGTTGAACCAGCTGTTGATATGAAAATTGATTTTACTTTTTTTTTTTATCAGCAAAGAATAAAAAATTGATTTTACTTGAATTGGGTGTGTACTGATTAAATTTTAAGAATTAGTTTTTGGTTTTTAAAAGACTGACAGGGTTAAACATGGGAGATTATGTTCTAGCGATTTTGATTTTGAGACAAAAGTGATTATTTCAGAAGACTATTCTGTTGGCATGCCTGTGCCTGATTGACAATGATGATTATCCATTTTTGTAAAATTGGCTTCTTTTTTGTGCTCTCGTGAGATAAGCATTGAGAAGAGTGGAGGCGGATGAAAATGGGGAATGGATGTGGGATGGTTATTGCTGATTGTTGGTGCTGGTTAGTTATAATAAATTGTTGTGTTTGGTTGTTTGCAATAAATGATTTATTTTCTAGTGTGAGTCTTTAGTAATTGATGTCGGATAATATATTTTTAAGGAACTAAATATAAGGTGAGGAGAAGAGAGGATGAATGAGAAGCTTGGCATTGACGCTCTTGCTTAGAGAGAATTTATGTGTTTGAATATTTTGCACAAGTTAACAAGATAGTGTTATTTAGAGTTGATGGTGACTGATTATGTCTTCTGCCTTTTGGTTTTAGATAAAGCTTACGAAGGAAAGAGACCAGTTGGCAGCAACGGTGAAGAAGCTGAGTCGAGACTTTGCCAAGGTGAATATTTATTTGATTTTGTCGTTTTAACTTTATTTATTTTCTGTATGTATATCCGCCCTGCCTATGCTCTTCAGAAATTTTCAGCTGCTGCCATTGTTTGTGCTAGAACCATGCTCAGTTTCCTAATCCCTTCCTATGTTTTACATTTTTGTGAGATAGTGAAATGTTATTGGGCGTTTGTTTCAAGTTATCAATCAAGAAAATAGTTAAGCAATATTAACTTCTTTGTTGTGATTTTACCTGCCTCAATATTTTGTTCCAATCGTATCATTGTGTGTTGCATAGTGTTAGGAAACCAGAAAAATTGCACAAATATCTAAAACTCTAGCGCAGAATTTTAATACACTGATATTGAGATAAATGCATACAATGCCCGGTGCCTATGGCTCCTCTGAGGTAAGTTCCCTGTCCACCCTTAGGGTCTAACCCACCAACAAAATATCTCCTCCATTTTTTATCTCCCTGCCTTTTATGACTATCCAACAACTTAAATATTCTCTCAATCCATTCAATGAAACGGACATAACAAACTGCCAGCTCATCCCATATGTTTAACAAACTCACTCTTTAACTTACACTCTGATAGGTACCACTAGACGAAGTTAAAAACAGAAACAATACTTGGATTAATTTAGGAAAGTTCAGAGTGTGATTTCAAATTCTTGTATTCTCTTACAGTGAGAAATTCTTGTATTTCAAATTTAACAAACTGCCAGCTCATCCCATATGTTTAACAAACTCACTCTTTAACTTACACTCTGATAGGTACCACTAGACGAAGTTAAAAACAGAAACACACTTGGATTAATTTAGGAAAGTTCAGTTCTGAATCAGTGTGATTTCAAATTCTTGTATTCTCTTACAGTGAGAAATTGCAGAATAAACTGCAAGTTCTAGACAATTAAAGAGTGCCTAGTCTCTCCCACAAGTCAAATAATTTTCCCCATACCCATCTGCCTCTTTCTATCCTCCACATATTCTCTCTTATCTTCCCCATGATACCCACATACACATTTACTTTAGCTACCTCCTACTTCACAACTGCCCTTGGCAGTTATTTTAAATATTTGTCCTTTTCGTTATATTTAGGTATGGTGCTGCCCACTGTCCTTCACCCTTTTCTTCTTAGACCTTCTCACATAAACTTTAGTTACACTAGGTCTTTAGGTCCACATTTACTCTTCATCCTTCAAAATCCATCTTGTCCTCAAGGTGAAATTCTGGTAATTCCTCCTGGAACTCATCCAATGAATTCCCATGAATTTTCACAGGCTGGTTGGTGCTTCCAATTGACAAGAATCTCTCAGGAGAGACATGGAATACCAGATGCACTTCACTCCCTTCAGGCAATTTCAGTTTGTATCCTGCAGGACTTATCCTTTCCACCACTTCATAAGGGCCATAAAACTTTAGCTGGATAAGGATGTGCCAACAAGATAACGAGCATACTTGATTAGCTGGTCTACCACAACCAAAGTGGTGATCCCCATGGTTTATATTATGCCACCGTTATTGGGCTCTTGTTAGACTGTCCATAAATATCTAATCCCACACTTGAGATATTCATTCCTCGACATGAGGGGGTGTGTTGGAGTAGCTATAATTTTCCAAGATTCAGCAACAACTGATTTGTTGGCAGAAACTGGGAAAATTGGGTGCAAACAAGATTCAACTCCAATGGATCCTAATCTCAAGTTATGTAAGGTAAAAGAGGACAACAGCAGACAAAAAGATGTATCAGATACTGGTTGGAAAATTAATATATTTGTCTCACAAACAACCGGACATTGCTCATTCAGTGAGTGTCATTAGTCAGTTTATGCACCAACTGAAGGAATCTCATCTTCAAGCTGCTTATAGAATTCTACATTACTTGAAGGGTAGCCCTGGAAAGGAAATACTGTTCAAAAGAAATGGAAGCCTAACACTTCAAGCCTACACTGATGCCAGATTATGTAGGTTCTCTTGTTGATAGAAGACTGGATATAGTACTTTCCTAGGTGGGAACTTAGAGAAATGGAGAAGCAAAAAACAGAATGTGGTGGCAACATCATATGCTGAATCAGAATTCAGGTCCATGGCACAAGGGCTATGTGAAGATTAATTTGGAGGGACCCATGGAGCTCTATTGTGGTAATAAGTCAGCAATAGACATTGCACATAATCCCTCACTTAGCATGATTGAACAAAACATATAGAAATAGATTCAACACTTCATTACAGAAAAATTAGGAGGTTTAGTATGCATGTCATACATTCTGTCCAAGCAATAGGTGGCTGACCAAGCTGGGAATGGAGGACATTTTATTCCTCAGCTTGAGAGGGGTGTTGAAATATGGGTGTAAATATTGCACATTTACTGTACAATAAATATAGATTAATTGGATAATAAATATAGATTTGTTTGTAAGAAATCCCTAAAGGCATTGGGATTAGGAGTTTATTTGGTATATTTGCTCCAGATTTAGAGTCTTTATGTCTAGAGATTTATTTCCTTTTATTAGGATTTCATTTTTCCTTTAATTACCAATATATTGTTTCTGAGATAAAGAAAAGTAATTCCGTAATTATTGTTTACTACCTACACATGTTTTCCACACTAAGAAACTCCAAAATTTAAAAATAATTCCATGACTTTGCTATGGGGGGCACCTCAGATATTCTCGAACTTAAAATCACGTTTTTGGGCTTTTAATCCCGTGGGGTTGTTGCAACCACTCCCAATTCTTTTACACGCCAAGTCTGATATTTCTATGGATTTCGTGTGTGGGGTGGGGGGGAGGGGTCACCATTTTGGTGGCTGAATGACAGTTAGTTGGTGTTGTACCAAAATTCAGTTCAAAAAGAGCTGAGGAACACTCTATTTCTGTCTGTCACTATTGGGACTAGAACTCCATAAAGCATTACTACATCCCAGAGAAAAGTTTCTGCTATATTTTGACCCATCTAAGCCACTGGTCAACCTTCCTGCATTAAAACTGCCCCAATTCCTTTCCTTGATGCATCTGTCTCTATCTCAAAAGTCTTCTCAAAATGTGGAACCTCCAGCACTGTATTGTAGTAGTCATAGCCTCCTTTAGTTGTTCAAAGGCCCTTTGAGCTTTTTTCCCAAAGCAAAGTTGTTTTTTTAAGTTGTTGGGTGAGAGGTTATGCTATTTCCCTTATTTCTTCACAAACATTTTGTAGTATAGTATCCCATTAACCCAAGGAACCCTCTTAACCCCTTCACACCTCTCAGTGCATAATTTTTTTTTTGGTTGGATCAGCTGGAACGCCTTCTCTTGAAACCATGTGTCCCAACCCAAGTACTAACTTCTCTATGTCAAAAGAACACCTTTTTTTTATCAGCAAACAACTTATGTTCCCTTGACTATCTCTATCTGTAGCTGTGGAATATCTGTCCCTTTTTTAAAAGAGAAAATATTATTTTATGACTCATTTTGGTATAATGGGAGGTCTTTCAAACTCACCTGTTCAATTTTGTCTATGCACATCCTAATATCTGTATATACTGATTTTTACCTGTACATATATTTAATTTAGGTTAAATTACACTGCTGCTTGGAATTATGTTCAAATTACACTACCCTTCTCTCCATTCTTAAAATTACTCCTCCTAAGTTAGTGTTATACTTTGATTCTATTTCATACAAGTGAACCTTTTAGTGTGGTAAGAAACTACAAAGAAGTTTTCCACGGTCATTTCTCTGCTCTCCACTAATTTCAATATCATGCATGGACAACTAATTTTGAATACTATGTTACTGATTTTAGGACTTAAGGAGAAGAAATGAATTGTAAACTTGAAGGAGAGGAGTGCAATTTTCTTAACAGAAGGAAGAAAAGTGTAATTAAAGTTAGCTTTAAGGAGGAGAGTTTGTACATTTTTTTTATTCACTAATAGGCTTAATGTATCTTTTTCTTTATGTCATGATTTCAAACTCAATGATTGGTGTGGGTAAGTATGTTTCCATGTATATACAAAATTGCATTTTTTTTAATTTTATTTTACTGCATGCATATTTTTAATTGTAAGAGCACATATGTTTGACTAGATTGTCAAAATGATATTACTTTAAATCTTCCCGCCTACTTTTATGTAGATCTGACATCTTTTCTTTTGTTCTATGTTCTAGTTGGAGACTTTTAAAAAACAACTGATGCAGTCGCTAACTGATGACAATGCATCGGTAAGGCATCAGTATATCTAGCTATACTTATAAGTTATAATGATTACATTTGCTTTTGTTGCTGAAAATGACCTGTATTATTATTATTATTTCCTAAACAAAGTCTTTGCTCTTGTTACAGCATGCTGCTGAAACCATAGATATTGGAACCTGTGATCAATCAGTTCCAAAGGCATATCCTGATAAGGGTACTCTCTAGTCCCTACCTCATTGATTACTTAATTATCAATTTTGCACGTATCTCTTCCTGGTGATGTGAATTGTTATAAAAGTGCTTGTTGAAAGTTATTTTACTTGCATTTCTTTTACGTATTGCTTGCAGATGACGATGGTTATACGGTACATCGTTCATACAACGGCCCTGCAGATGTTGGTAAAACAAATGATGAAGGTAGATGAATTTTCCAGAGATCATTGATTTCAAACATGATAATGTTGTTGCTCAATTATTATAATCAACTAACACTATTTCTTGATATAGGTATTATATCATTCGTGTGAAATTATGTATGAAAGTGAACTTTAATAGTCAATATATAGCATTGGGAAATGAATTATCTTCCACTTCCTTGAGTATTATTTGTCATCCTTGGCATGCTTATTTAAAGTTCTTGTATAGTGAAGACTGAAAGTTATATTATTTAATCAAACCAAAAACGTTGAAATAAACTTTTGTACTGGAAAATTAAGAATTTGGACTTTTGATCTAAAACAATTGAATTTAACTGGAAAAAATGTTTAATATTTACAGGCATGGTAATTCCCTTTTGTTCTTGTCTTTTTGCTCCTATAGCTTCCAGGTATTCAGGGCAAAGGTTTTCTTTGACCCCATATATCACACCACGTCTTACACCAACTGGAACTCCAAAGGTGATTTCAACAGCTGGATCTCCTAGAGGGTATTCTGCTGCTGGATCACCCAAGCAAACTTCTGGTGCCACCTCTCCGACCAAACTTCCATATGATGGGCGTGCATCTCTCTCTTCATGGTATCCATCTAGTCAGCAGTCGTCAGCAGCAAATTCTCCACCTCGGGGACGAGCACTTCCAGGTTTATATGATTTGTTGTTGTTAACTGATCTGTTATCCCATCTCACTAATTCTGGTCCTTGAAGCTTGTCATATTTCTTTGCTCTTAGACCTTTTACTGCAGTTCTTGATTAAAATGTTATCCATCTTATGCTGCTGGTTAGGGCTTTGTTCCATCTGAAGCATTAGAGCGCCTGGTGTTTCTTCAATGTGTTTCAGTATTTCGATATTCTCAGTAGTTTACTTATGTGTAAAAAATTGTTTAGGTCGTACTCCAAAGATTGATGGAAAGGAGTTTTTTCGTCAGGCCAGGTGAATTCTTTCTCCATGTCTATGTAAACTATGACTCAATTTATTTTAGAAGTTTAGTTAGTTGATTCAATGTATCACCTTTTCAGGAGTCGTCTTTCATATGAGCAGTTCAGTGCATTCCTTGCCAACATAAAGGAATTAAATGCTCAGAAGCAAACACGGGAGGTAAATAAATATTGAATATTTGTAGTGTTGGATTTGGAACTGAAACTTTTCCAAGTAATCATTGCTCTACTTGTTCTGTGTTCTTTTAGGAAACTTTAAGAAAAGCAGATGAGATATTTGGGTCAGATAACAAAGATCTTTATTTATCTTTTCAAGGATTGCTCAACCGAAATGCACGCCAGTACTGAAAGCAGCATTGCTGGGTATTGTATGAGTCAGTATCCAAATCGTTGGTTATAAATTTTGTTCTTGTTTTTGTGTCAATATTTCTGCATCTTTTCTTTTTTGAATTGTGGATGAAGTTGCACCAGTTGTTTGCATTCTATTAATAAGGGGACGAAACTTGCATACTGTACTATTATTTGTACAGTTGATGTTGTTTTTCAATCATATTTGGAGATTCACTTTGGAAATTTTCATTTTCATAAATACATTATATATTACCAAGATGAGGCTTCAAATTTGATAAGAGAATAACATCAATTGTCACGTTAGTACAGTATATAAGTTTTATCCTTAATAAGCCAGTATTTACTGTCTTAAAAAATCTGGCATTGGGTTGTCTGCTATTTTGCTACTGCTGCCTTTGATAATGGGATTTCACAAAAATGACCTGATATATTGAAGTTCATTCCTTGGAATCACTTTAGCCACAACCTCATTCTCAATTTTTGGATTTTTAAATATGTAGCTGTTAGCAGTCCTAAACTGAGTGAATAAAAGACTTGATGTGATATTAAAATCTTGAGAATCTAATAAACACCCAAGCACTAGTGGAACCTACTGGCTAAAAGCTACTTATAAAGTAGCGAGAATTAAACACAAATATTTCATCAAACATTTGATACTATTTGATGTGAGATTTAAGCATCTCATAATATCCAACCCTTTCATGTCACCAATCCCAAGTGAATGTCTCAGTGACTTTCTCTATGAATGTTAAGAGATGATAATGTGAGGAGTTCTAAATTTAATGAAATAAGAGTTGGTATGGTATTGAAGTGTTGAGGCTCAATCATGTAACGGATTAGTCTTATAGTAGCACTTAGTTGTAACACAAACATGTAGCGAAGGGGGAAGTTGTTTTCCTTCAACATTGGCTATAGTTTATAGATGCCCCATTTTGGTAAAAAAATATCCGCATCTCCCATGATTTGGTCGGTTTTGAGAAGCCATAGATGGAAAGCTGTATTTGTGTGATAATGTGATCAACTGTTTGCAATTTCATTTAGATCACTAACTACAATGGACGATTTGTTTGTTTATTTTTAAATTTTCTTTTTTAATAAAATAAGCAGAATTTTGCTTCTTTAAAAATCAAATTTTATCTGCTTATTAAATTAGTTATTTTTTTTGACAGTTGCTTATTTCATATACACTTATTTTAATTTTAAACAATATGTCTTAATATATAAAAAGAATCTACCAAGCTTGTTAGTAATGAGATATAGTTCCACATTATTTAGTAGTTAAGGCCAAAGACAATTTAAATACACTTTCTTATCTTAATCTTTCAAGGTACATTTTAAGAACAAAACCATGATAAAACTCTGAATTTCAAAGCAAAATTTGGATGTGGTGATTTAATGTTATCTCTACAGACTTGAAGTTTTTGAAGTTTATGACAATTAAATTAAACAACTTTCCTTTGTCGTAATTTTCCACCACTCATTTTATTGATATTAGTTTTATGCCTTGATTAATGATAAATACTAAGCTCTTGATATAATAACCACACTGTCGTCTATTAATGTATTAAGATTGTTCAACTGTAGTGATTAATTGTGTAATTGACTGATTTCAGGTTACTGACCCAACTTGGGTTTCTTGGACCGATATTGACTCTCTCCTCCCTGATTCAGTAATCAAAATCAGCCATTGAATTCGAGAATATATACTTCATGTAGGCATTCTGTTTGTGTTTTTTTATTCCCCGTTGCTTGTGTATATATAAACTCGTCATTTTCTAAATGGCATGCAGATATAGTTAAAATGTTGAATGAATATTGCAAGATTTTGGTTTATGGAACAAGTGCGATGGGAATTTTTTCTAAGATGATCTGCACATGCAAGTAGTAGTAGTCTGACTGTTGTGTGACCAACGAAGCAATGTCAGTTTGGTGGCCAAAAAGGAATAGATGATGACAGAAAATATTAGATGAAATTATTGAAAGGATTCTCATTGTTGATATTTCAAATTTTCTGTTAGGTAGAGAGGAATTAAATAGATTGGAGAAGAAAAGAAAGATTTGTGAATAGAAGTTTTTAAATGAAAAGAAATTGAAAAAGTAAAAAAGAAAAGAAAGAAATGGAGGCCAGTTGGTTTAAAAACTTCTTTACCTCCTTCAATTTTCATGTCAATAATAACTCTGTGCTTGTTGGGATTGTCTTGGTTTCCTTGGTGGATTACTACGATGTTGTTCAGACTTTCTTCCTGCACCTTCATATATCTTTGCCTCTTTCCATGTGTTAAAAGACTAAATTGTACCTTGTTGCTGCTGCCTCCTTGCCATCGACGCTACTCTTGTTTATGTGTTGTGATTGATGGATTAAAGGAAGAAAATGTTTTGGATTGTGCAATTTGTAAGTCTTTCTTTGCATAAAAAACCTTTCAGATTGTGTATGAAATGCAGTTTTAAGTTACACAATTTCAGAGTCAAATATTTTTGGATGGTATAATTTGGAATATTATTGAATGAGACAGTCTATTTTTTTTTTTTTTTTGGAAAAATGAGTTTTGAATTGTACAATTTGAAAAAAAAATTAATGTAAAAAATACTTTTAGACTACAATTCATAAGTAAAAAAAGTTTTTAGGTTGCAAGTAAAAAATAATTATGAATTATGTAATCTAAATTTTTTTTATTTTATGCAAAAATATGACTTTCGGATTATACCATTTAGAAGTAAAAAATGTTTTTAGAATGTGCAATCCAGTATTAAAAAATGTTTCCAGATTACACACTTTGTAAATGACTTCTAGATTGCACAGTTAAGAAATGACGTATGGATTGCATAATTTGAGAGTTTAATTTTTCTTAAACCATAATGACAATGTGAGAATTTCCATATTTATGGGTTGCATAAGAAACCCATCTCAAGCTTTCTTCTAATTTGCTTATGGAAAATTTTGTTTACCAAGTGTCATGTAAGCCTCACATTATGGAATCATAATGGTATTGGAAACGAATATGTATAAAGTTTCATAAAATTTGATGTATTAAACAAAAGAACTAAATATATAGATAATGCCTAAAAGTGAAAAACGACAAAACTCAATCCTTGTAAACTAACATAAACATAGGTTGCATATGCGTATTCTTATGACAAAGCTCTTCTTCTAACTTCTTTCTACCTCCATTTCTTCAAATCTCATTTCGAAGTTTGATCGCAATTGCAATACTTTATTTTTCCTTTTGGATTTGTTGTGGTTAACTGTCAAATCCTCTCAACTTAGTTAAACTTATATTGAAATTTTGTTATGTTTGGGTACTTTGTTCTAGGTTTCTAGATTTTGATTGATTCTCTTGTTTGAACTGAAAATTACTTAAGAACATAGGTAAAGGAAACTATCTTTGAAGATCTTTTGATGATGGATTTGAAATAGCATTTGATTTAGTTGTGATAGTTTGGTAAATTAATTGTTATGTTGCACTTTGAGATTTTGATTTTGAAGTAAAATTAAAAATATGAAATTAATTGCATGTTGAAGTGAAAAATGTAATATTTGTTCTTGGCTCTATTTTGGCTCAACCGAAGGAAATTTTGCTTAATTGCAGAAATTTTTGCTCAAATAATTTGTTTCTCCTTTTCTTTTTGTTTTTTTAATTGATTGAATATGAATGTTAAATATAAATGTAAATAGAATATTGAATTGTGTATTTATTTGATTTGTGTTTTTATTTAAATGAATTATGTTGTATGAAAAAAGTTGTTGAGAATGATAAGAAATGTATGAATTTAAAGTCACAAATTTGGAATGATTTGTAATCGGTGTATTAAGCAAAGAGATATGTTGTAGCAAAGATCCCTAATTTCACTAATGGTCTAAGTTATATAAACTAAGACATCAGGTAATGAGAAGTTAAAATAAAATTTATTGTATCACCAAAACATCTATTGTGAGTTTCTTTTAGATATGAATATACCTTAAACTTACCCCAATCCATGTAGTCAATACCTATATATCTAAGGTACTAAAATGTTAGTTTTTAAATAAATGCTTAATACGAATTTTTTAGAATGCTTTCCTTATCATTTGATATGAATCCATATGTAGTGTATATGTATTTATGCTTGTAATTATGATGAATTTTAAATAGAATTGTTTCATTATGATAATTTATTTGTGTGATAATTTATTATAAGTGTAATGTGTACATTAATATAAATTTAAATACTAGTTTTAAAGTCGTATATGAAAGGGATTACAGAAATAGTTGAAGTTTAATAATTTTATTTAAATGTTAAAAACTCGTTTTATAAAAACAAATATAAATTTAAAAGATTAAAGTATTAAAATTAAGTTGATGTGAATCTAAATTTAAAATCCCCATTGAAAGAAGAGACAGAAATTGATGCATGAATTAAAAAGGTCATAAGAAGTTTGAAGTGAAAGGTACAATAAAAGGTGTTCATTTATTTCTGAAATCATGATCTCACGTTTATCTCAGTTATCACCTCTGCATCTCTTCCTTCTTATTTATTTCTATGTCCCCACTTCCTCTCTGCTCTCATTGCTTCAAAATTAATAACTATAAATAACTGTGAAATAAAATACAAAAATAAAGATGTTTAATTTAAAAAAAATAAAAACTAAAAAAATATAGAAATAGAAAGATAAATATGATAAAATATATGCTGGATTCCTCCAATTTTTTATTTTCACTACAAAAATCATAAAACCAGTTTTAGAGACAAAAAATAATTAGTTACTATAATGATTCAATTAAAGATATTTTAGAGACTATTTTTTTTAAAATTTTTAAATTAATTTCTATTACTGTTAAATAATTTTTAAATTAGTATCTAATTAGCTTTTAAGATTTTTCTAATTGACAGTTAAAACCTTGGTTTTAAGAATAATATAAATTAATTTAGAAACCAATTTTTTTTTTCTAAAATGGTCTCTAATTTAGTCAATACAATAATTAATTATTTTTTATCTCTAAAATTGATTTTTATTCAATGATTTTGTTGTAGTGTTAATTCCGTATTTTTAATTCTTTAATTTCTTCCCTCATTTCAACCAAATGAAGAATACATATTTTTAAGTTTTTTTTATTAAGAATTATGTTTATAAAGTTGATTATTGATGTATTTTAATTATAAACATAAACCCTTTTAGTTTTAAGCAATCTATATTTAATGAATTTATAATAATTTTTTTTATTGGTAAACATCTTTTACAAACAGTATTAGTGTAGTACTCCACTCTCATATTGGTAATTAATTTTCATACTATTCCTATTGAATTTGTACAATAATTCAAAAAGGTGAAATAATGCATAATTTTTAAGCAAAATAAACAACACACCCACATAAATGTATGTGAAATAATTAATATTAAAAAAAGAGTTATTTATCTCTTAAATTTTGAGAGTAATATTGTTTTCGTCCTTCAATCTTTATCCTGAAAAATTAGTTTCTAAAATATAAACAAATAACAATTTTAGTCCATAATTACTAAATTCCTGGAAAGAAAATTATATTTTCAAAATTATTTTACTCTCTAATAATAAATTTTAAATATTAAAACAATATTTTTTTAAATTTGAGCGACTAAAATAATATTTTTAAATTTAAATACAAAAAAAATTATCTTAAATTTGAAAAACTAAAATTTAATTATACCTAAAAAATATACACAAAATGGTTAGGAACATCCATATACGGTTTCTTTTCCAAATATTTTAATTAGAAAACAAAATCTTTTTTCTGTAAACACGGTTAACTTTTCACTTATTTTTTATTTCCACGAAGCACTTTCTCATTTTTCAATAAATGTATTTAAGTAATTGAATTGTATAAGATAAATACTCATTTTTTATATTAAGTAGATGAGCAATGGTAACAAAAGATTTTCTAACGCATTATTTCTAATAGATATTTCACTATTGGTGGCAGTTTAATGGACCATTATAAAAATATACTCATTTAATTTTTTATTTTACATAAATTTGTTTGGATCCCAATTTAGTTGGATAGCATCTCTAAACTCAATCAACGCTTACTCATATATCTTTACTTTACCCGGAGACATAACCTTCTTTGGGTTTTTAATTTACTTAACTCTTTTTGGATTTGAATCTAAGAAAAAGAAAAAAAAGAAAACAACTAAAATAAAAAAAAATAAAAAAAATAAATTGAAAAATTATGAAAGATTTCGTTACAATTTAATTGAATCTAGGTGCGGACCACGAGAGCGGTACCAAATCGATGCAAACTCTGAATACTAGATATGACCTCAAAATAACAAGGGTTAAGGTCGGCCAGTGAGATGATGGGGCATAAGCTTCATTGTCAAGAGGAAAACAACCTGGATCACCAGCTAAGGCTCCTAAATGACCGCTCAGTGATAAAGGAGGTAGAGGTGCAGAGACAACCAGGAAGTATTATCCGGAGCTCTGTCACAGTTTTGTTCTTAAAAACCTTAGTAGGTTAAAGGAGGAAGGAGTACATAAACTATCTTTGACATCAACTCCTAAGCGATATGAGACTATATTGAACATACCAGAACAAAATTTAAATAAAAATAAAAATTGTGTTTAAAATAGTGTGTTACAAAATAAGTTATTAGCATTTCAATTAAGTATATGTGAAAAATGATATTTTGAAATAATAGAAAAAAAAAATAAACATTTAAAGAATAAAATAAAAATAATATTAATAATGTTCAATTGAAAGTAAAAAAATTGAGATATTATCTTTTCCAAATTATAAAAGATGGAAGAGTTGTAAACAATGACTCTGAAAGGATTTGCAATAACTATTTTCTTTTTAACTCCATATAGAGAATATCTCATTAAAAAAATAAAGGTTGACGGCACTTGTGAATTTGTTTTAACGATTTCATGTTTTCAAGCAATCTTTAGCCTTCTTTTTGTGAGGAAGAAAATTGTTTTTGTTCCTACTATTTAGAAATGTGTGTTCAAACTTGTATCCCTCTTAGAATGTCCTAAGAGAGATGCAAGTTGGAATACACTTTTAGTGGGCAAAACCACATGATCTCGTAGATCACAATCTTTATTTATCAAAGTGTTTTAGTCAAGAGTCATTGGGTTCAAAGAAAATCCAGCTTTAACTAGGCATGGTTGTATTTTAAGGAATACTCATGTTTACATAAGGAATGGTTGTGCCTAAATAATACTCGTGTTTAGCTAAGAATGGTTGGTCCAAAGAATACTCGTGTTTAGGCATGAATGGTTGTGTAAAAAAGTACTTGTAGTTTAGTTCAAATAATACTTGTCTAATATCGTACCACATTAGTTTACATTAGTGGAACATTGATAGTGTTGATTAAGAATTAATAATTTGAATTATCAGACGAACCAATATAAAAGTATTTTATGTAAATATCTCCCAATCCTTATATTTTTACATTTCATATGATTAATCTGTAACTAATATAAGAAGCAGAGATTTATAAAAATGAACTTTGAGAAGTATTTAGACAATGCGTTTTGTCATCTTAAAGTTGCGTCTAATGAAGAGTCATCAGACATCATACGCAATCCATTCGAAAACTTACTTGAGAGTGTGTCTATTTAGCATTAAAATTTGTCTGTTCACGTCTATCAGACAAACCTTTGCGAAAAGTTTTCAAAAATTTTAAATACACAATTCAACCACCCTTATATATTTGACCTGTTTTCACATGTAGTTAGTACCTTGTATAAATAAACATGCACTTTATAAATTAATGTTAATTAATGTGAAATTTAATTGGTACTAACATTATTTTAATTTGTAGGGATCATTAGAAGCTGATAGTTAATATTCCTTACCCAGATATTATGATTCTCATATGTAGACTACACAAGAAAACTAACAATTTGATAATTAGAAATATACTAAGTGCATAATTATTTTTTATTGTATTTCCCATGTTATATAATTTAATACTAATAAATTTAATAATTAATACTATCTTAATGTGCATAGAGTTATGAAAACTTTGAGGTTGTGGGGATTGCTATGTTGTTAGAAAGGGGTTAAATACATAAATGTATTATTATAATTATAATTATTTGTTTTTGGGTTAAATAGGATTTTTGATAAGAATATCATGATGTTTTTTCAATTTCGTTTCACTATTTTGAATTTTTAAATTTGGTCATATTTTGTAAGAAATGAGTTAATATAATCATTTCCATCAAATTAATGGTAACGACTTTGTATTACAACATTGTGACATGACATAAATAATAAATGACAAATGATAGGTTATTTGTCAAAGTTGACTTGTTGATGATTGTAAAACGTAACATCTCTATCAAAGTAACACGGTCACCATGAACTTGACGAAAGCGATTATATTGACTCACTTTTAAATAAAAGGAAGACTAAATTAAGAAAATTTAAAATAGTAAAGTAAAAAATTATCATAATGCACAATAAAAAAAACATATCTAATCTTTGTTTTTAACTTGTAATGCTTGCATCATCTAAGAAGTTATAAGTGCAAGTATTATATGATGAAACATAAGCATAAAATTGCATTTGCAAACATTAATAACTTATGGAGAGAGGTAATATACAATTAACTTAAATAAATTAAAAATCTCATATTATTTTCATCTTGTGTAAAATACATATTTGATTGTAATATTTTTATGTATATATTGTAAACAATTGGTTAACCACTTTGTGTAACCAACCATTTTTATGTAATTAAACATATTGATATTTAGGAAATTTTAAAATTATTTTTATACTATATCATTGAAATTTCTTTTTTTTTACTTAAACATTGCATTTGTTATACAAAAAATCTATTATGCTGTGAAATCAAATCAATTTTATCAAGATAATGCATTTTCTATGGTTGAATTTTTTATGACAAATTTAGTTTTAATGCACATATATGATAGGATGAAAAGGATACACATAAATATATAAGATTTTGATTCTTTATTTATTTTTTTACTTGCATGAATTTGATGTTAAAAAAATCATTGTTGTGAATTTTTAAAATGTTATGAAAGATTATGAGAGAGATAAATGATGTAATAATAAATACATTGTAATGCATCATTCACATATTAACATGAGACTATAGTAAATCATGTGATATACAAAATTAAATTATCAATGTCAGTTGTCACAAAATTTATAATATCATATCTATCTCATGTTATATATTTATGTAACATCAGCAAAATTTATTAAATATTTTTACCGAAATATTTGAAGAATTGAAACATGAAAATCAAATTGTACATTTTTAATACTTGATGATCAATGCAATTAAATACAATTTTTTTTATCAATTTATATTTTATAAGGCAAAAAGTATAGTATAAAAAAAGGTACAACAGGCTCTGACATGCCCAAGAACCTTTTGTGTATCTTTTTATAGCAATAGTTGAAGCTAATTCATAAAACTATTAGCACTATTGATTTATTACTCGAAATAAAAATAGTAAATACGTATAAATTTGATATCTTAATATTTTTAATTTAATTAATTATTGTAATTTTATAAACTAAGTTGATACAATAATTTAAAAAAAATTTATTATTTAATAAAATGAATAACCACCAAGTCTTTCTAACCAAAATAATTGTATAACCTTTCCACTAAAATATAATTTGGATAACTCCTTAATTCCAATTCTTGCAAAATTACTTATATTTTATTTTTCAAAGTTATGTCTTTTATATATAAAAATACACATATACTAGTAAACTAGTAAATAGAATATAAATTTTGGTAACTAATTTTTATTTACAACAATTTTTCCAAACAATTTTATTCTTAGGTCAACGTTCTAATAAATACTTTTTTATGTTATAATTACTATTATGTTAACTATTTTTTTTTTCATTTGAATAATTACTTTATACCGTGATAATTGTTTCTTAATACGAAATAAAATGTAGATAAATAAGTGTAACAATTATATATTTTTACTTTCAATATATGAAGGTTATGCCATTTTGATATTGATATATACAATTTTGTTAATATTGCGATATCTACTTTTTTATTATGTAACAAAAAGTTTTTTTTTTATATATATATGAGTTAAAATTTAATATTTATATTAATTTTAATCTGTATATATAAATAAAACAGTTTCTAAAATTTGAAACTTAAAAAAACATATCACATATTGTTAATATTATAATGAATCTCACCCATTAGACTTACATTTTCATATGGCATAATAAAATTGTTACAAGTAAAAATAAAAAGAAAAAGATAATTTATGTACATCAGATGTGAATTTCATTATATATTACTAGTTATGTTTCGAAAAAATGATTATATATATATATATATATATACACACAGACATTATTGTTTTGATATAAAGCATCACATTGCAAATCACTCACTAATTTAATTTAATCACCATTATCACTTTTTTGTATTTGTTTTTTAAAATCTTTCACTATTTTTAAATAATAATAGTAATAATAATGTTTTTATTTTGGGTAAGTAAGAAAGCTTCAGAAGAAGGCCGTGGATCATGTGAAATGCAGCAGGTGTACCTGATAGTACATTTAAAAGGAGTTTTGCATCTTCATGTATATATAATTCTACATTCACATCAACAACTTCATCTTCCTCCTTCTTCCTCACTTTCATGCATCTATTCTACTCATGAAAATAAATCTCAACTCGTCATATAGTTTCAGAGAATATGAGCATTTTGTCATTTGAGGCCTTCAAGTTTTTCTTTCTACTTTCCTTCTTCATTTTACTTTCCAATGGGTGGAGCCTTGGGATGATCCCTACTCATGGTAAGTAATAATATACTAATATCTACTTGAATGTTGCACAACTTTTATGCACACATGCTCCAATCAAATGTACAAGTAAAACCTTAAAGGCAGCACAATGTTTTGAATTGGTTGTGTAAATCACATAATACTTCTCACTGAACTCTGCATGAGGAGGTATGAAATTGAAATTTTCTAGAAGAAATGTCTAATATTTTAGCAGTAAAGTGTCCCTTTAAAATAGATTTATTTGTTCATTATGATGATGTTGCTGCTTAAATGAACATTTTTAGTGTAGAACAGTCACATTTGCTTCTACTTTTGTTTCCAGTTAAGTCTATCAACTTGCAACAACAGAAAGCAGCAACTGAGGAGGTTTGTTTCCAATAATTTCATTTCTCTATTCATAGAATCTAACCATATATATTCAGGTATGTTGAATAAACTTATCCATGCAAATTTTTAGAAAATGAAAGAATAACATAAAGACTTTTTTTGTCTTTTAAAAGTGATTATGAAAACAGACTCTTAATGTTGTTGAAAAGAGATTAGAACTCAGAAGTTAACCATTAGGTACACTGATTGGAAAGATTAATGGCTGTTTACCCACTTGCAATTTGCAGAATGGAGCAAAGAAAGACATGAGAATGGAACTCTACCCAACTGGGTCTGCATTGCCAGATTGTTCTCATGCATGTGGTTCATGTTTTCCTTGCAAGAGGGTGATAGTGAGCTACAAGTGCATGATTGCAGAGTCTTGTCCTGTAGTTTACAGGTGCATGTGTAAAGGGAAATATTACCATGTACCATCCAGTGGTTGACACCTCAAATTTGTATCTTCGTTAAAATTCTGAAAAAGGTCTGTCACAGAAATTTTAAAATTTTTGAGTAGTGTAGGTTGGTTAGCCTCTAGTTTTGTCTTTCTCAAGGACATGGCAACTTTGTCATCACAGCAATGAATGTACCAAAAAATGAAAACATGATCCATGTTATAAGGAAATGTTTACTGCTGTGTACTGCAGTTTTTGCTGCTATATATGCAAGTACAAAGTTGTAGTAACCGAACCAGTTTTAATGTTTATAAGCATACCATTATATATTTTCCTATGAACATATTTTACATCCTATTTTACTTGAAAATTAAACATTTTAATTTATTTATGTTTTTTTTTTTATCTAGACTAGCAATCTCTAATTTTTCAATTTGAATTGATGAAAGTACAATAATTAACAAAATAATCTTATAAATACAACAATTTATTTCATGGTGAAACAATTTTATATTTATTCTGAGAAGGAATCAGTTTTCACAATGTGAAAATAAAAGTTCCACCTTTTTAATGATTTTTATTAAATTTAAATGCTAATTAAACTGATTAGTTGTGCAAACTGACTCTTCTGATCTGAATATTTTCAGACATTTATGCAGATAATATGAGCAATTGAGAACACAATGTTCAAATTTGAATAAAAAGTTTGAGCAGAAATAAAAATAATTTAGAATTTTAACATTGACTTTAAAGTAAACAACAATAAAAATGAAGGACTCGAAAAACATAAATATGAAGAATTAAGAGTGCACATAATTTAATGCACAAATGGAAAAGAAATATAAGATATCTGAACAACTCTGGTTATTTGTTTATAATGAAAACTTACATATTTACACATTGTACGTACTCTATTATCAGATATTCACTTGTCTTTTCTTTTATACATGAACAGAGTTACATAAAACAATGTCTCTTCTGTAACTTGTAAAGTGAAATTACGTTTTCAAAACTATTTAGCTTGATCCTTACTTGCCTATGAGTCATGTCAAAAACACGTTGAAAGATAATGTCACAGAGTATGATATACCAGTAAGCTAACCATGTTAATTAACTTCCATCAACTGGAGAATTGACATAAAAGACGAATCATACACTTAAAATATATGGAGTATTTAACCTTACTTTTACTTGGTCATTTTAGAACTCCTCTTAGTTTTTACTCTAATCAAGAACAATTCATCTGAATTCTATCACTTTCATTTTTAAAGCAGGAACAAGGTCTAAAAGTCTCCATAAATATTCTTTGCCAACACCGTTTGCCATAATCTTGATATTGGCATGACTAGGGAGTTGAAGAAAGAAAATGAACTTTTAAAGTGGGTATGCTTAATCTCCCTGGGAATTAATAATGTATTGTACATGATGAATAGCATTAGTTTGTGTAGTCTGTCTGTAAAATGAAAATTTTATATTGTGCATATAAGCACATGCCTCTGTACTTTGTGCAAGTGACTAGCTAGCCATTACCATGAACACGAAGTTTACATTTAAGGAGCACTTCTCTAAATAGGTGAAACACCAAGATTTAAAAAACGAGTAAAGTAGTACTCTTTGGAATTGTTCACCCAACTCACAGCTCAATCTGTCTAATTAAACCAAACAAAAGTATGCAAGGAGAAAGTGGTGAAGCATGGAATCTCCGCAATTAATTGCAGAGTAAGTTACAGCTTTTTAACATGAAGTTGGGACAAAAAATCAATCAATGGGTCAAAATCAACAAGTATAGAAATGTATAAAAGGGAATATAAATGTCTCTAGGGCTGTAAGACAAGTTGATGCCTGCCAATACAGGAAGAGACTCGTCTCATGTCTTGCTACAATTAAGACCACTGCTAATTATAAGTTTAGAACAAACTTAAGCTTTTTGTGCCTTCGTCTAAAACTAAAAAGTTATTCAAAATTTGTCATTGAAAAAGGATAAAAGTTTGGGGAAGTTTTACAAGGTGTCATAATCCTGCTTGAAATCACATGCAAAACTTAATGATTTCATGAATATTTAATTACAATGTCAGAGAATGATTAAAATTTCAAACTGCAATGCTGCTGTATAGCATCTCATATACATCATGAACTCTATATGATCACAATCACAATTCAGAACCTTAATGTTCAACAACAATACTTGCATTGTCCTAGAAAGATTAGTAATTGGATGATTTTTTTTCCTAATAAAATAGCTTACCCAAACCAAAATTTTATATTCTAGTGACAAATTGGCAATCACGGTGAAGTAGCTATGATTCTGACAGATAAGATAGGCCTAGTGCAATGCCCTTGCAGATGATAGAGAGGACTGAACCTACTTTTCATTATTCACAAAATCCAAATAGAAATCAATTCTAAGTCTAATGGGCATGTAAATCGTATAAACAAATGCACCATGCCCTTACCAAATAGTAGCTTATCAAGGTTCCCATTCTCTGAATACTCATAAACAAGAAGTTGTTCATCCCTCTCAATGTAGCATCAGTTTAACTTAATGGAGGCGAACCGTTTAGGATTGCATGGGAATTGGAACTTAAATTGAAAGCATCTCACTCCCTGTTCTATTCTTAGCTTCTTCCAACAGCATAACAAAGTTTCCAAATAATTAAGAATCGCAACTTCTGCTCCCTTTCCCACGTATAAATACAAAAATCACAGACTAATAATATCACAAAGCAGCAGGCAGCAATAAGGAATTGTTCTTGCTGATAAAAAAAAAGAAGTGTTCTTGCAAGGTCGCTATGGTACAACCACCTCTTGATTAGTAGCATCTTGCACTCCCTCATCATTCTTTCCTTCTTGAGTATTATCTTTATTTTGATGTTCGACATCATAAGTTGCATGGACAGCGACAAAAAAATAGTAAACAAACATGACACCAGTGCAAATGATGAACCTCCAGAAAGCCTCAGTGCCCAAAGAGCCCATGAGAAAGAGGTTGGTGGCAACGGACAAGGAGGGGAGCCAGGGAACCAAGGGGACCCCCCATACCTTGGGAGCTCTTTGCTTGGGAAGTAAACTCAAAGCCAAGGTTCCTAAAAACCAAACACAAGCAGCAACCGTGTAACCGATCCAACCGAGTTTCTGTGAGTGCCAAAACGCAGCCCCAACAACCGAAGAACCAACAATCAGAAACAAGCAAATCATTACTCTGGATAACTCACCCCTTCCCGTGCTCTCCCTGGAGCAGTACCTCCTCACAAGCAGCGCAACAGCCATAAGCATGAAAATGAAGAGCGTGCTGATAGAGAACACACTAGAGAGAACATCCAAGCTAGAGAAAAGAGCGATGACAGAGCTACAAATGGTGGTCAAGAGAGTGGCATTCACAGGGGTTCCGGTTTTGGGGTGAACGAGGGCGAAGAAAGGTGGGATCATGTGCGACCTCGCAATCTGAGTGGTGTACCTAGCTTGACCCATGGACCCAACAAGCAAGCTTGTGGTCATTCCCTTCAACGCACAAATGCTCACAAGGTACTTAGCCCAACTCATCCCAATCTGAACAAAAGCCACAGAGTAAGCAGCGTCAACGTCAATCTCAGTGTACTTCACCATGCTCACAAGGGACAAAGCCATCAAGCAGTAAATCACTGTAATCACGCTCATTGACCCAACCAGACCAATAGGGATATCCCTCGAAGGCTTCTTCGTCTCTTCAGCCATCGTCGCCACCATGTCGAAACCGCTGTACGACCAATACACCACGGCGGCGGCGTTGAAAACGCCGTCCACGCCGTTTGGGATAAACGGCGTCAAGTTTGACGCCTTTCCGTGGATGAACCCGACTATAATTATGAACCCGATCACCAATGTGGTGATCAGCGAACTCAGCCAGGTTATGATCGAGGTTTTGCGGGTGCCGCTAACGGCAATGCCGTTGGTGATGAGTAGAACCGCCACGGCTAAAGGATCGAGCTGGTCGAACCCGGGTTTGAACCCGGGGATCCGGATCCGGAAGAAGTCCGGATCGGATTTCACCATGGAGGCGAAGTAGGAGGACCAGGAGCGGCCGAGCCCGGCGGCGCCGACGAGAGCCTCCAGCAGGATGTTGCCGGCGGCGACGAAGGCGAGGAAGTCGCCGAGCTCGATGCGGAGGAAGGAGAAGGAGCCGCCGGCTACGGGGACGTCGACGGCGAACTCGGTGTAGCAAAGAGCCGAGAGGAGGGCGGAGAAGCCGGAGGCGGCGTAGGAGAGGACGATGGCGGGCCCAGCGTGCAGGCGGGCCTCCTGGCCGGTGACGACGAAGATGCCGGAACCGACCACCGAGCCGAAGGCCAACCAGGAAAGGTCCCACCAGGTGAGGCAGCGGTTCATACGGTGCTCGCTGGCGCGTGGGAGCACGAGCAGCTCGTGCGAGTCGCTCGAGCGGTTCAGAAGACGGTCTTTAAGACGCGGACACGTGGCAGCCAGCGCCTCCCGGTAGGATTTCCCGTTCTCGAATGACTTCTCCGGGAAGAAGTCCCGCTTGCTCCACCGCCAGTAGCTTCGGTTCTCCGACGACGACGACGACGACGACGGCGGCGGCGGTGGTTCCATCGGCACTGTCAGAGGAGCACAATTTCAACAGTTGCTGACTTTTCACCAAACTTCAACGACTCCAACACTATATATTCACATGTTTTTTATTTTCTGTTTTCTGTTTTCTGTTTAACCATTAAAATTTTCTTATAATCATAAATTAAATTGATGATTCAACTTCTAATTAAATTCTGAGAAGTATTCATGATATATAGAAATATTTCCATTCTTTAATTTTAAAATTGTATAGTAACTAATTTATTTTAATAATTTTATTCCCGTCATAACCTTTTCTAAATACCCATAAGTTCATAAATGAATAAAATTAAAATATTCGACAAAAAATATTTATAATTCATATAGATTTTTTTCTAGGGGTATATAAATTAATTTATGGAAAATATTTAAGAATTCATTTATTTATATTTAAGAATTTCTAAAATACACATTACCTCAATTATTGATTATAAAAGTTTTTCCAAATAATGACAATAAAAAATGAATCTGAACAGAATTCTATGTTAGATTCATTTACACTTGGAGGTACTTTTCCTAATCAACCTTTTCTGCTCAAATGTTCTAAAAATTACAATATTTCGTTATATTTTCAAACTAAAAATTACAAAAAAATTCAAAATAAATTTGAACAACTTTAACACAAACACTGACACTGATACGACATGGATACAGATACGGAGATACATATAATCTCTATAGGATATGAGGACACGAATCTATATATTATATAATTATGAATTATATCAATTGATGATAAAGATTTATGTGCACAAGTATGTTTCAGATTTTTTTTGGAGCAGAAAGATATTTTTTATGACTGGTTCAAAATGATTTGTTCATTATTTTTATAATCATAATAAAAATTTATATAATAAGTTTGAGTTTTTAGAAAATTTATGTATTTCTCATTTTTAAAATTATGTTGTGTACTAGTATGGGTTGAACGGTCAATACCATGGCCCAACTCTCACAGTCGGGCCGACCGAACGATACACGCCCGTGTGGGCCGACCGATACCTTCGGTCCGATTACGCTCAATCAAAGTCGGCTAAACCATCATTAAGAATTAGGTAATATACTTTAAGCACGATCCATCTCGCTAATCCGACCCAACAAGGTAAGCCCATTAAAACAATATAAATAGCGCACATTCCAAGAAGTAGGTACGTCATTAATTAATGTACTCTGACATCTGAGTGTCGAACTCCCCTTTGCTAACTTGAGCGTCGGAGTGCCTTTTGCAGGTACCCCTTTTTTGGTATTCCTCAGAAGACCGAGTGATTGAGTAACCGAAACTCAAAGGAGTAGCAGGAAGTCTGGAAGTGGAAGTTGAAGCATAGATCGACCACCCGATAAGAAGAAGGAAGACGAAGCTTCTCAATAGTTCTCTAGGTCTCTTCTCCCTACCAGAAACATGTTGAAACCGTGCTAGAATTGTCAGAAATCCAACAAATATTTTTTGAATTGGACACTCCATCGATACGTGTCCTACAAATGTCAATATTCGATACGTGTATCCGACACAAACACATCATTTAAGAGGAGTGTCTGAATCTCATAAAGCTTTATTCATCCACTACTAAAATTTAGTTTTACATAAAATAAATTCAAACGGTTAGAGATATATATGAATACTAAAAACTGGTTGAAATTTGTTTTTTCTGACATAATTTTTCTTTTAAGAAAATAGAGAATAAAGAGTTTAAAACGTAATTAATAAAAAAAATAAAATAAAAGATTCATACTTATGTTTCATTCTTGGATTTTGAAATAATAAATAAAATCAAAGTAGTTTTCATACTAAAATAAAAACAATTTAATAAACTGAATATTAATTGGTGTTGTTTAATTTTATTTTTAATATAAACTATTATTTTTATTAATGAATGATATAAAAATTTAATAAAACAGAAAAAAATGCAAAAATTACATCACATTATTAATTTTAAATGAATATTTGAATTAAAAAATTTAATGGCATTGGAAAGTAAAAAATTCATACAAATTTTAAGTAGAATTTTGAAATTAAAGAAGAGGTTGTTAATAATTTGTTAGATTAGAAAAAAGTTAAACATTATTCATAATAAGAAGAAAAAGTAGTTGTAGCATTTATTAAAAAATATATGGAATTAGTTATAAATCATTCCATGTACCATGTATTTTCTACCGATTGTTTCATATATCAATCTACTGACATGCTTTGTTAACCAATATTTCTTCATTCCTCCTTACATGTAACACTATAAAAATACTTCTAACTATTACAGTACAAGTTCTATATATTTCTATACAAGTTTAGAGTTTTTCAAAACATTTCTAATACATGATTAGAGCTTATAAAAATATAAATATTTACAATATAAGTTTCAAAACAACACTCTAAAGCTCTCCAAACCCTCCGACACCTGTATGGTCATCTGTTCGTGTACATAGTACAATCATCACAGTTCAAATACAACAAGAAACGCAAGGTAAGCTAATGAAAAGAAATTCCATAACATATCTAATTCTTGCAAAAAGAACCAAACAAACAAATCATTTATAAGCATTTTTCTAAATGTTGTCATATAAAATTTCAATATCAATTTCATACTTCATTTAGACCACACAAGGATCTATTTTCAATAACAATCATTGGATTTCATTTCAATCCCACTTCGTCTTTCAGAAGACTCATTAAGTATGTCCCTACCAGAGACTAACACCTAATCCAAAGATTACCGACGAATCCAAGAGAAAGGATCGTGATAAGTTCAAACATCCAATACCGAGTGTCTACAACGGGACCCTATGTGTATGAACTCCCTCTTAGATTCTCACCACCTGATATCTTAGTCTATATGACTTAGATCATTAATGAAGCTAGATGATCTCCGTTAAAGATAGACTTTTCATACTTAATGCCATCAAACAACAACTCTGAAAGGAAGGTTCGTTTGTGTGTGAAATTGTTTGATTTTTTCCTAGGCGAATACTCATCCGTTTGGCCTGAAATTTATCGCATTTGTCCCAAAATGAATCGAGATTCTTACGGGAATTTCGGGAGAATTTTTCAGAAATTTTGGGCAAACCAAGGCTATCCTCTACCAAAACTTGTGAAATTTTGCCCTACTTTCTACAAGTTTATTTTGGGTTCGTATTACATTGAAAAAGTTCACACAAGTGCTTTCATATGTTGTTTGCACCCAGGTAAGTAGACACGTCCACAAAAAAATAACAAAAAGAAGATACGGGGAAGAAAAGCAAGGACGTTTTGTTTTCGAAAAACCAGTTTCGTTCGGTCTGGGACTTACTACACCTTACTCCTTGGGTATTTTGGTATAAATTTTTTACCAGACATTTGTCATTTTGTCTATTGAGTTTTAGCCGATATTTGAAACCCAAATTCGTCCCACAAGATTTGCAATAAATTTTTTATTCATCACTGTCAGGGTTGAAAGGAAGGTTCGTTTGTCTGTGAAACTGTTAATTTTTTAATTAGGTGAATAGTCATCCGTTTGGCCTAAAACTTGTCACGTTTTGTCCCAAATTCAGTCGAGATTCATACGTGAAATTTTGGGAAAAAACTATTTCGGGAGAATTTTTCAGAAATTTTGTGCAAACCAAGACCCTCTACCAAAACTTGTGAAATTTCTCCCTACTTTCTCCAATTTTATACTGGGTTCGTATTGTGTTGAAAAAGTTCACACAAGTGCTTTCATATGTTTTTTGCACTCAGGTAAGGAGGCACGTCCATAAACAAATCACAAAAAGAAGATTTGGTGAAGAAAAGCATGGACGTTTTCTATTTGGAAAACCAATTTTGTTCACTATCGGTTTGGGACTTACTACACCTTACTCCTTGGGTATATTATGGTAGGAATTTTTTACCAGACATTCGTCATTATTTCTAATGAGTTTTGGCCGAGATTTGAGCCCCAAATTCGTCCAACAAGATTTGCAATGAATTTTTTATTCATCACTGCCAGGGCTGAAAGGAAAAATAGTTTGTGTGTGAAACTGTTTGATTTTTTCCTAGGCGAATACTCATCTGTTTTGCCCCAAATTTAGTTGAGATTCTTATGTGGAATTTTGGGAAATAAATATTTCGGGAGAATTTTTCAGAAATTTTGTGCAAACCAAGGCTATCCTCTGCCAAAACTTGTGAAATTTCGCCATTCTTTTTGGAATTTTATTATGGGTCCGTATTGCATTGAAAAAGTTCACATAAGTGCTTTCATATGTTTTTTTCACTCAGGTAAGGAGGCACTTCCATAAACAAATAACAAAAAGAAGATACAGGAAAAAAGTCAGGACGTTTTGTTTTCGGAAAACCAATTTTTTCACTCTCGGTCTCGGACTTACTACGCCTTACTCCTTGGGATTTTTGTATGAATTTTTTACGAGACATTCGTCATTGTGTCTATTGAATTTTGGCCGATATTTGAGCCCCAAATTCGTCCCACAAAATTTGCAATAAATTTTTATTCATATTTGCGAGAGTTGAAAGGAAGGTTCGTTTCTGTGTGAAACTGTTTGGTTTTTTTCCTAGGCAAATACTCATTCGTTTGGTCTTAAATTTTTCACGTTTTGTCCCAAATTCAGTCGAGATTCTTACGTGAAATTTTGGGAAAAACTATTTTGGGAGAATTTTTCAGAAATTTTGTGCAAACCAAGGCCATCCTTTACCAAAATTTGTGAAATTTCGCCCTACTTTCTGGAAATTTGGTTTGGGTCCGTATTGCGTTGAAAAAGTTCACACAAGTGCTTTCATATGTTGTTTGCACCCATGTAAGGAGGAACGTCCATAAACAAATCACAAAAAGAAGATACCGGAGAGAAAAACCATGACGTTTTGTTTTCAAAAAAGCAGTCTTGTTCACTCTCGGTCTAGGACATACAACACCTTCCTCCTTGGGTATTTTGGTATGAATTTTTTACTATACATTCGTCATTTTGTCTATTGCGTTTTGGCTGATATTTGAGTTCCAAATTCGTCCCACAAGATTTGTAATAAATTTTTTTGTTCATCACTACTAGGGCTGAAATGAAGGTTCGTTTGTGCATGAAACTGTTTGATTTTTTTCCTAGGCGAATACTCATCCGTTTGGCCTGAAATTTGTCGCGTTTTGTCCCAAATTCAATCGAGATTCTTACGAGGAATTTCAGGAAAAAATTACTTCAGGAGAATTTTTCAGAAATTTTGTGCAAACCAAGGCTCTCTACCAAAACTTGTGAAATTTCGCCCTACTTTCTGCAACTTTTTTCTGGGTTCGTATTGCCTTGAAAAAGTTCACACAAGTGCTTTCATATGTTGTTTGCACCCAGGTAAGGAGACACGTCCACAAACAAAAAACAAAAAGAAGATACGAGGAAGAAAAACAAAGACGTTTTGTTTTCGGAAAAATAGTTTTGTTCACTCTCTCGGTCTGGGACTTACTACGCCTTACTCCTTGGGTATTTTGGTATGAATTTTTTACCAGACATTTGTCATTCTACCTATTGAGTTTTGGCCGATATTTGAAACCCAAATTCGTCCCACAAGATTTGTAATAAATTTTTTATTCATCACTGTCAAAGCTGAAAGGAAGGTTCGTTTGTGTGTGAAACTTTTTTATTTCTTTCCTAGGCGAATACTCATTTGTTTGGCCTGAAATTTATCGCTTTTTTTCCGAAATTCGTCGAGATTCTTACGTGAAATTTTAGGAAAAAACTATTTCGGGAGAATTTTTCATAAATTTTGTGCAAACCAAGGCTATCATCTACCAAAACTTATGAAATTTCGCCCTACTTTCTGCAATTTTATTCTGGATTTGTATTGCATTGAAAAAGTTCAGAAAAATGCTTTCATATGTTTTTTGCACCCAGGTAAGGAGGCACGTCCATACACTATTTACAAAAAGAAGATATGGTTAAGAAAATATAGGACGTTTTGTTTTCGGAGAACCAGTTTTGTTCTCTCTCGGTCTGGGACTTACTACGCCCCACTCCTTGGGTATTTTCGTATGAAATTTTTACCACACATTCGTCATTGTGTCTATTGAGTTTTGTCTGAGATTTGAGCCCCAAATTCATCCCACAACATTTGCAATTAGTTTTTTATTCATCACTGCCAGGGCTGAAAGGAAGGTTTGTTTGTGTGTGAAACTGTTTAAGTTTTTTCCAAGGCGAATACTCATCTGTTTTGCCTGAAATTTGTCATGTTTTTTCCCAAATTCAGTTGAGATTCTTAAGTTGGAATTTCAAGAAAAAACTATTTCGTGAGAATTTTTCAAAAATTTTGAGGAAACCAAGACTATCATCCTCTACCGAAACTTGTCAAGTTTCGTCATACTTTCTGCAATTTTATTCTGGGTCCGTATTGCGTTGAAAAAGTTCGCACAAGTGATTTCATATGTTGTTTGTACCCAGGTAAGGAGGCACGTCCATACAGAAATCACAAAATGAAGATATGGGAAGAAAAGCCAGGACGTTTTGTTTTCGAAGAACCAGTTTTTCTCTCTCTCGGTCTGGGACTTACTACGCCCCACTCCTTGGGTATTTCGGTATAAATTTTTTACCAGACATTCGTCATTCTGTCTATTCAGTTTTGGCCAAGATTTGAGCCCCAAATTCGTCCCACAAGATTTGTTATAAATTTTTTATTCATCACTGTTAGGGCCCGAAAAAAAGGTTACTTTGTGTGTGAAAGCGTTTGATTTTTTTCCTAAACGAATACTGATCCGTTTGGCCTAAAATTTGTCTCGTTTTGTCCCAAATTCACTCGATATTCTTACGTTGAATTTAATAAAAAAACTATTTCAGGAGAATTTTTCAGAATTTTTTTGCAAACCAAGGCTATCCTCTACCAAAATTTGTGAAATTTCGCCCTACTTTATGCAATTTTATTATGGGTATGTATTGCATTGAAAAAGTTCACATAAGTGTTTTCATATGTTGTTTGCACCCAGGTAAGGAGGCACGTCCATAAACAAATCACAAAAAGAAGATACGGGGAAAAAGTCAGGACGTTTTGTGTTCGGAAAACTAGTTTTGTTCCCTCTCAGTTTGGGACTTACTACGCCTTACTCCTTGGGTATTTTTGTAAGAATTTTTTACGAGACATTCGTCATTGTGTCTATTGAATTTTGGTCGATATTTGAGCCCAAAATTCGTCCCACAAGATTTGCAATTAATTTTTTATTCATCTTTGCGAGAGTTGAAAGGAAGGTTGAAAGGGAGGTTCGTTTCTGTGTGAAACTGTTTGGTTTTTTTCCTAGGCAAATACTCATTCGTTTGGTCTTAAATTTTTCACGTTTTGTCCCAAATTCAGTCGAGATTCTTACGTGGAATTTCAGGAAAAACTATTTTAAGAGAATTTTTCAGAAATTTTGTGCAAACCAAGGCGCTATACTCAACCAATACTTGTGAAAAATTGCCCTACTTTTTGGAAATTTGGTTTGGGTCCGTATTGCGCTGAAAAAGTTCACACAAGTGCTTTCATATGTTGTTTGCACCCAGGTAAGGAGGAACGTCCATAAACAAATCACAAAATGAAGATACCGGGAAAAATAACCATGACGTTTTGTTTTCAAAAAAGCAGTTTTGTTCACTTTCGGTCTAGGACTTACTACGCCTTCTTCCTTGGGTATTTTGGTATGAATTTTTTACTATACATTCGTCATTTTTTCTATTGAGTTTTGGCCGAGATTTGAGCTCCAATTCGTCGCACAAGATTTGTAATAAATATTTTATTCATCACTGTCAGGGCTGAAAGGAAGGTTCGTTTGTGTATGAAACTGTTTGATTTTTTTTCTAGGCAAATACTCATCTGTTTGGTATGAAATTTGTCGTGTTTTGTCCCAAAATCAGTCGAGATTCTTACGAGGAATTTGAGGAAAAAACTACTTCAGGAAAATTTTTCATAAATTTTGTGCAAACCAAGGCTACTTTACCAAAACTTGTGAAATTTCGCCCTACTTTCTGCAAGTTTTTTTTGGGTCCGTATTGCCTTGAAAAAGTTCACACAAGTACTTTCATATGTTGTTTGCACCCAGGTAAGGAGACACTCCCACAAACAAATAAGAAAAAGAAGATACTGGGAAGAAAAGCAAAGACGTTTTGTTTTCGGAAAACCAATTTTGTTCACTCTATGTCTGGGACTTAATACGCCTTACTCGTTGGGTATTTTGGTATGAATTTTTTTATCAGACATTCTTTATTCTGTCTATTGATTTTTTGCCGATATTTGAAACCCAATTTTGTCCCACAAGATTTGCAATAAAGTTTTTATTCATCACTGTCAGAGCTGAAAGGAAGGTTCGTTTGTGTGTGATACTTTTTTATTTCTTTTCTCGGCGAATACTCATCTGTTTGGCTTGAAATTTATCGCTTTTTGTCTGAAATTCGTCGAGATTCTTATGTAAAATTTTAGGAAAAAACTATTTTGGGAGAATTTTTCATAAATTTTGTGCAAACCAAGGCTATCATTTACCAAAACTTATGAAATTTTGCCCTACTTTCTGCAATTTTATTCTGGGTTTGTATTGCGTTGAAAAAGTTCACACAAGTGCTTTCATATGTTGTTTGCACCCAAGTAAGGAGGCACGTCCATACAGAAATCACAAAAAGAAGATATGGGAAGAAAAGCCAGGACGTTTTGTTTTCGAAGAACCAGTTTTTCTCTCTCTCGGTCTAGGACTTACTACGCCCCACTCCTTGGGTATTTTGGTATGAAATTTTTACCACACATTCGTCATTGTGTCTATTGAGTTTTGGTTGAGATTTGAGCCCCAAATTCGTCCCACAACATTTGCAATTAGTTTTTTATTCATCACTGTCAGGGCTAAAAGGAAGGTTTGTTTGTGTGTGAAACTGTTTAAATTTTTTCCAAGGCTAATACTCATCCGTTTTGCCTGAAATTTGTCGCGTTTTTTTCCCAAATTCAGTCGAGATTCTTAAGTTGGAATTTCAGGAAAAAACTATTTTGTGAGAATTTTTCAAAAATTTTGAGGAAACCAAGACTATCATCCTCTATCGAAACTTATGAAATTTCGCCATACTTTGTGCAATTTTATTCTGGGTCCATATTGCGTTGAAAAAGTTCGCACAAGTGATTTCATATGTTGTTTGCACCCAGGTAAGGAGGCACGTCCATAAACAAATCACAAAAAGAAGATACGGGGGAGAAAAACAAGGACGTTTTGTTTTCGAAAAACCAGTTTTATTCACTCTCGTTATGGGACTTACTACGCCTTAGTCCTTGGGTATTTTGGTATGAAATTTTTACCAGAAATTCGTGATTCTGTCTATTGAGTTTTGGCCAAGATTTGAGCCCCAAATTCGTCCCACAAGATTTGTGATAAATATTTTATTCATCACTGCCAGGGCCCGAAAGAAAGGTTAGTTTGTGTGTGAAACTGTTTTGAATTTTTTCCTATGCGAATACTCATTCGTTTGGCCTGAAATTTGTCTTGTTTTTTTCCAAATTCACTCGAGATTCTTACGTTGAATTTAATAAAAAAAACTATTTTAGGAGAATTTTTCAGAATTTTTTTGCAAACCAAGGCTATCCTCTACCAAAATTTGTGAAATTTTGCTCTACTTTATGCAATTTTATTTTGGGTCCGTATTGCGTTGAAAAAGTTCACACAAGTGCTTTCATATATTGTTTGCACTTAGGTAAGGAGGAACATCCATAAACAAATCAAAAAAAGAAGATATGGGGAAGAAAAGGAAGGATGTTTTCTTTTTGGAAAACCAATTTTGTTCACTCTCGGTCTAGGACTTACTACACCTACTCCTAGGGTATTTTGGTATGAATTTTTTACCAGACATTTGTCATTGTGTCTATTGAGTTTTAACCAAGATTTAAGCCCCAAATTCATCTTACAAGATTTGCAATAATTTTTTTATACATTGTTCATCCTTTTGAAGATCAGAGCATGTCATAGAAATCCTAGTGGAGAATAAAACAAGTCTATCCGATCAGAATCTTCTTTGGAGTAATTTCTTCTTCACCCATTTTTTCTTGAGTCAGTTTTGAGAAATGGTGCATATCTTGGGGAAAAATGTGTTGCATGTACTGCATTTAGAGTTAGGATGAGTCTTTACTAATCCAAGATCATAGGAGTATGTTATGATCGTTGATTAGGACTTCATATGGACATGATCAACTTTCTTGTGAGTCTTGTGGAGTTGGAGTTGTGGTTTAGGTTGAGCAAGCTAAAAAGTTAAAGGAAACTAGTTTTCGTTTCCAATAGGACTTTAGCGTATAAGATTTGGATGTGAATGTGACATGGTCACACTATTTGTGTTTGGCAGGGTTTTAGTGTTGATTTGATTTGAGCTTGAAATGAACTTGTTGATTTTTGAATGATTTTGAATTGTTGTGTGCTTTTATTAGTTTTATGTTAGACTATTGGACATGAAAAGTGGGTTCAAGTTGTGGTTAATTGGAAGTACTTTATTCAATTATAGATAGAAAATGAATTGAAAAACTCATCTTGGACTACAATGGATCCATGTTATGTTATATTATGTAGGAAATATTGATTTTTATGCAAACTCATTGGGTAAGTATATGCTCGCTAGGAGAAATTTATTAAATTAAAAACCTAAGAGTTTTGGTCGTTGAACGAGCCAAATTCGTTGTGCGAGTCTTTTAAATAAAAACTTTCAGTGTTTTGGTTGTTGGGCAAGCAAATTCTTACTTGATGAAATGTTTCTATGAAAAACACCTAATGGAGTAGTCGTTGGACTAAAAAATGGTTGGCTATGTTGATGCCTTTGACTAGACGAGTAAAATGGTGATTGAACAAATTGCAACATGTGTTTAATTCGCTTGGTGAGCCAAGTGCTCTCTAGGTAAATAATGTTTTCTAAATTGCTTTATCTTTCACTATATTATTATATTTGTCTAATATATTGTATTTTGAACATTATTATGATGTAATGATAAATTTTAATTTCAAGTTATTTAATTATTTATTTTATTAAATAAATAAATAAATTATTATTATTTTATTAAAAATAAAATTATTCCATTAAAATGTAATACAATAAAACGTTATCAAGTAGAAAATAATGGTATAGATATTTTAAGAATAATTATTTCAAAATAGAAAAAATAATATAATTTAAAAAATATATAATTTAATTATTTTATAATGAAAAGAAGTTATTTAATTATTTATTTTATTAAATAATAAATAAATAATTTATTTTTCATTTATTAAAAGATAAAATTTTACAATGAAAAAATAATATAATATATTTAATAAAAGCATCTTTATATAATGATAAAGACTAAGCAAAAATAAGAAAAAAGGATGAATTTATAATTTTAGGGGAAAAAAAAGGAAAATTGATCTCTGTGTGTGCATGTGGCTTCTGATCATGACAGAGAGGGTTCATAAAATTTGTGGACATTAGCCATACAATTTCATTCACATTTTATCCTTTGCTCAGTAGCGTTATCCTTTGCTCAGTAGCCATGGCTGCAGCTACCATCACATGCAAGCTTTCACTGCTTCTGAGTCTCTTCTCAGTTTGGTTTCTGGGTGTAACTTCTGCTTCACTTCCCCCCACTTGCCAGCGCATAGAATGTCCCAGCTATGACCTCATACAACTTGGAAATGGCTACGAAATCCGCCGCTATAATTCATCCGTTTGGATTGCCAACACCCCCATTCAAGACATTTCTCTTGTTGAAGCCACAAGAACTGGCTTCAGAAGGTAATTTTCATCCATGTCACAATATTCTTGGATATTCAAGACATTTCTCTTGTTGAAGCCACAAGAACTGGCTTATGATGTTTATGTTCTAGATTGAAAGTTCTGTATTTTGAGTTTCATCATGACCCATTTGGTGCTTAATGTCTCTAACACACTCAATTCACATGAAGTTGTTATATTGATTGATGCTTTTGTTGTATGTTTAAATGGGGTTGCTTATTGCCATGTTTGTAATTACTCAAGTAGGTTGTTGAACCAAATGACATGTTTTTGGATAAGAACAGATTTCTCCATAAATTCATCTAAGAAAAAGAATTGAGAAAGTTGAATGAATTTTTTCATATGCTAAAACCTGAACTCCAAATGACAAAATAAGAATTTTGTAAAATGATAAGAAACAACTTCTACAAATTAATTTTTTATGCAAGAGTTAGTTTATGTTTATGGAGAATTGCATGAGTTTTTTTTTCCTGGGAGAAGTGATTGTGCCAAAGTTTATCTAACATGTCTATGCAGGCCTTAAAATTGACAAAGGACGTTTGCAGGAGACAAATAACCCTTATTTAATTGTAACTTATTTTCTAATCAAGTTTATGAGTAATACAATGATGGTCTGGGTATTGATTTGTTCATTCTCTGTTGAAAAATGAAAAGCACATTCCATTTTGTTAACTAAAGTTTGAAGAATTTATTTTGTATGTGTGTGGGTGGTATTGACTGTTATTTATGATTTACTTATGCCTTCCTTCAAAAAACAAAAACTGTTATTACTTGTTTTTATCTTCTAAGGTCAGAACCCAATTTAGAAGGTAAAATTAAAACAGTATCTTCTAACTGTTCTGTGAAGTAGATGTGAGTCTTTTTCTATTTTTTGATAATTGAAGTTCAAAGTTTTGAACGCCTTTACTCTGAATTTATTGTTAACATAATTTTGCTTAAGTTTTTCTACACTGCAAAAGGTTTTTTCAGCAAGTGATTATGGCAGAGGATAGTCCCATCCAAGGAGCTAATTAAATTTGAGTAAGCTTTTTTGTTTTTGGTCAGGCTATTTGATTATATTCAGGGTAAGAACAACCTCAAGCAGAAAATTGAGATGACAGCACCTGTGATCTCTGAAGTATTACCCAGTGATGGACCTTTCTGTGAGTCCTCATTTGTTGTGGGCTTCTATGTGCCGAAAGTGAACCAAGCAAACCCGCCTACGCCTACTGAAAAGGACCTTAAGATTAAAAGATGGAAGACTGTGCATGTAGCAGTTAGACAATTTGGTGGATTTGTCAAAGATACTAGTGTTGGGGAGGAAGCTGCAGCCTTGCAGGCTAGTATTGCTGGAACCAAGTGGGGTGCTGCAGTTGAGAAGAGCAAGAGAGCCGGTTATTCTGTTTACACTGTTGCACAGTACAATGCCCCTTTTGAATATGATAATAGGGTGAATGAGATATGGTTCTTCTTTGACATTGAAGATGCACTTCGAAGCATGTGAAAATATATACCAGACAAATAAGCTCTCAACATGAAATCAATATGCAGAGTGCAGACTGAGCTGTCAGGACATCTTGAATGGATGAATAAAGTGTTTCACATTTAGCTAAAACACTGTTTTCTGATTGACTTGCTTTTAGTTTCATGATAGCTATAACACTTGAAAACTTTTCATCATGAATTGATGTGGCTGTTGAAATGAGCATGTGGTACTTATATATTTTTCCTTTGTTTGAAATACATCTGCACTCAAACCAAGTTTTGTTCACATTTTTAGTTTGAATTAGTAACAAATCTATTTCCCCTCCTTGGCTTCAATATAGATTGGAACTTTTTAAGTACTCAATGGTAATGGAAGGTATTGTTGTGTTGTGAAGGATCACCTTGGAACTTTTTAAGTAAAGAAATGTGAAACACAAGATGAATTCTTGCGGACTGGGGTAACTGTAATTTGTAAGCAACTAACCCAATGTGACTTAAAATTTCAAACGGATCATAACATTTTATTCTTAGCTTTTGATTTCTTAGTAAAGCAACAAAGTGTTGTCTATATGATTGGAGTTTCACTAAAGCATAATTCACAACTTTCAATTGAAAATCCCTCCTCTTAGGATCAGCTTGTTGCTTCATGTAATTTTAGGCCTTAAGGTAATTAATCATAAGCTGCTGCAAAACAGTATAACATGTCTTAGGTGTTTCTTGTACAGGAGTATCAAAGCCTTACAAGAAGACATGCCAATGTTGTATGCATCGAAGAAATGTACCAAAATTGGTCTATGGCACTATGGGAACCAAGGTCTTAGAATTGCAAAAAAACATAGCACAATAAATACATCTCTATGCTTTTGTTTAAAACCTCAGTCTGACTCTAAATGATAAGCTAAACTCATTGAAAGTGTGGCTCCTTAACAAATTCTACTAAGATAATTCACTCCATGAAAACCTGTCGAGTAAAGGCTTCCAAAGCCACACCTTCTCGATGCACGATGATTAATTTCATGTAAAACTTGCTGAGAACACTCCCAAAGCAACACCTTCTAATTAAGTGCAGAACGATTCACTCTATGTGAACCCTACTGAGAAGGCTATCAAAACAATACCTTTTCAGCAGGACTACTCACTCCATGTAAATCCTGCCGAGAAGGTTGTCAAAGTCGCACCTTCTCGGTGCAGGATGGTGATTCATTCCATGTGAACCGTATCGAGAAGGCTACCAAACCCACACCTCAGTGCAGGACAATTCACTTCATGTGAACCCTGCCAAGAAGGCTCCAAAAGCAACACCTTCGCGGTGCATGATGATTTGCTCTATGTGAACCCTTCCGAAAAGACTCCCAAAGAAATACCTTCTCGGTGCAGACAATTCACTTCATGTGAACCCTACCGAAAAGGTTACCAAAGCCACACCTTCTCGATATGTGATGATTCACTCCATGTGAACCCTATTAAGAAGGTTACCAAAGCCACACCTCGATGCTAGATGAATCATTCCATGTGAATCCCGCCAAGAAGGCTTTCAAAGCCACACCTTCTTTGTGCACGATGGTTCATGTGAACCCTGCCGGGAAGACTCCCAAATCAACACCTTCTTGGTGCAGGATGATTCATTCCATGTGAACCCTATCGAGAAGGCTACCAAAGCAACACCTTCTCGATGTAGGATAATTCACTCCATGTGAATCCTGACGAGAAGGCTGCCAAAGCCACACCTTCTCGATGTAGGATGATTCACTCCATGTGAACCCTATCGAGAAGGCTACCAAAGCCACACCTCGATGTAGGACGATTCATTCAATGTGAACCCTGTTGAGAAGGCTCCCAAAGCAATACCATCTCAATGCAGGATAATTTACTCCATGTGAACCCTACAGAGAAGGCTCCCAAAACTACACTTCTCGGTGTAGGATGATTTAATCCATGTGAACCTTACCGAGAAGGCTACCAAAGCCACACCTCGGGGAGGATAATTCATTCCATGTGAACCCTGCCGAGAAGGTTCCCAAAGCTAACACTTTCTCAGTGTAGGACGATTCACTCTATGTGAACCCTACTGAAAAGGTTACCAAAGCAATACCTTCTCAGTGCAGGATGATTCACCCCATGTGAACCCTACTAAGAAGGCTTCCAAGTCATCAACTTGGTCCAAAACAATTCACTCCATGTGAACTTTACCAAGAGAATATAAGAAAGTAACATCTCGATCCGGGGAGCCATGAACATTTATGCATATCAACTACGACAATTTATCATGTTCGAACTCTACCTATAAGCTTGAGAACACCCTCTTGATGTAACTCACCCCTTTACCTAATTCTTTCATGCTTAGTCACAAAAGTAAACAATGCCGACATCATCAAACGAACGAAACAGAGAGGACCAAAGATACTTGGAAAAATACTCATAAACTCGAGCATCCTTCTAGTCATAACCATCTTTCAAGGGAAAAAAGTTCTTGGCTTACTCTTTCGCTTCTTCTGCAATGCATCCGATCACGATTTGCTTTATATCCATAACATTACCAACATTTATTATGCACATCCCTCAAGATGCTCTCAAAACGTTCTAGACTCTTCATAGGATGTCACCTACTCGAGCTTGGGGTCAGTATACCGTACGTATATGATGACATCCAAACAAAGAAATGAAATTTTCTTTTGAGACTCATCATAATAAACTCGAGCTTGGGAAGCTAGTATACCACATGACTCATAAATCGAGAAGGTTTAGGCCGAATGTTAAACAAACTAATAAACTAGGAATATACTGTTAGAATTAGAGGCCTAAACAAGAGGGGCTGAATTGTTGTTGAAAGATTTTCGTAAAGATTGAAGGTATAATGAAAATCTATGAATCAATTGATTTTCTGTTCAACTCAATAAAATTTCAGTTTTAAGTTTGTTTCCAGAAAATCAACCAGTTGTTATCACGAAACAATCGGTTGTTTATACCAGCAGAATGCAAAACAATGTTAAAACAATGTATGAGTGTAGGGAAAGAGAAAATTACACAAGATGTTTATACTGATTCACTCTTAACCAAGAGTTACATCCAATCCTCAACTAACCATTGAGAATTTACTATGTAATCAAGCCTAGATTACAAAACACACACCAAGAGTGATGATATTGAACCCCTGAAGAACACACACCACTAAGTTTCTAGAAAACACCTTTCTTGAAATTGCCTTACACTCCAATACAAAAATACAATGTTTGAAGAAGAAAAGGGATAGAATACACCTGGGTAAATCAAAGCTTAAAGTTCAGAAGTACAAAACTCAATCATATTCCACACACTTGAGATGATCCAAAGTTTTGAAATCTTGAAAATCGTTTTTGATAATCTCTATTTCTTAGTTAATGCTAAGGAGCGTTAAACAACCTTTATATGACATCAGTCAATTGGTCAAAGCAGTAAAGTAAAAAACCAAAAGTTGTTGGAATCATTTAAAACAGTTCAAACCACTTAACAGAATTCTGTTAAGGTTTTCATTCAAAATAACCCGTTAATTTATCGAAACAACAACAAAGTTAAAACAAAGCTAAGCTTTTCCAAACCATTTTAAAAACCACTAAGTGTCAAACAACAAGTTGGTTCGACATTTTAACAAGTTTAAAGTTTATGATTTATGGTTTAGAGTTTAGGATTTAGGGTCTTCTCGACCTTGTAAGAATTTTTGAAAAAATTGTAGCGTTGAAATTGAAAATATAGTTAGGTATGTTTGGATATGAAGAGTTTTTAAATTTTAAATACTTGAAATTTGAATTGTTTTGATTTAAATATTTTGCATATAAATGAACAAAATGACACGTGCTGAAGCAAGAAGTGAAAGCTACATGTTTTTACTTCTCACGATGCCAAACTTGAAAATCATATGGAGGTGGCTTAAGACTTAGGGTTTTAAGTCTGAGAGGTCATGCGCAACATGTTCTAAATAATCAAGATTCAATAAACAAAATTAAAGAAGTTAAAGTGAAATAGTGTTTCATAATTAAATCAATTTGGTTGAATTTTAAAGTAAATGATTGTTTTTTAGGTTAAAGACGTTTTTCAGTATTATAATGGATAACAATTTTTTTGTAAAATTATATAAGAGTTTTGTCTTACCAAAAGAATAACACTCTATGTTATAATTGATTATATATAGGAAGATTATTTGGAAAACAAATGTCTCTACAGTAATCAATTACAATAAATATAAGTTGGCTATATCTGATTTAATATAAAAAGGAATAAATCAAGAGTTTTAAATTTTAATATTATGCAAAATTAAAAATCATCAAATTATCTCTTTTTTTAAAATTAATTATTCCATCCAAATCTATGTAACATAGACACGAAAATTAATACTATACAGATACAGATATAAGCACAGACATTAATACGATACGAGTACAAACACAAAAATACATATAATCTCCAAAATATAAGACACGAAATTATGAATCTATATATTATATAATTATAAATTATATTAACAATAAAAATTGTACTACAAATATCGAACCCACCATTTAAGATAACTGTCGGAACATCATAGATCGATAGAAGCAAAAGAAGAAGAAAAATTCGATTTTTACAAAATAACCAAAACATTGCGAACAAATATTGCCACCCGCCATTTTTTCATAACTAGAAAGGGAACTTCTGGCAACCCAATATTCAAACTTCTTCTCACTGGCAGAATTTTTTCATGAGAAAATTTCCCAACTTTCCCTTTTGAAAGAATTCGTTTACGACGTGAAATGGAAGGGATTTTGTTCACCACCTTGTCTTCACGCTTTCATATCACAGTTGAGTCAATGCAAAATCAAAGCTCGTTGAATAAAGCATACAAAAATGTGGAATTGGAAAGATAGCTGAACAATCCAAAACCCATTCTCAAAAATGGTCATCCCCTGTTTTTTCCTAACCAATTCCACTCAAACCAAGCATGTTCTCACCAGGATTTATTTGTTTTTCAGAACCCAATTCTCAAATTGGCCCATCAAACCAATGTTGACAAGAACACAGCAGTTCCACTCGCAAGCATCGCTAGAATTTCAGAACAAAAGAGGATTTTGCTTCCAAGACTGCGTCTTCCTCTTGCAGCACCTGCGGGAGCACAAAGACGTAAACTGTGGAAGAATACTTCACTCTCTTTTTGTTAAAAGTGCCCTCTTCATGGATGTCTTTATACAAAACAATATGATTAGATTTTATGGAGATATTGGAGAAGTTCATAATGCACGTAGGTTGTTTGATGAAATTCCTATGCCGAGCTTGGTTTCTTGGACCAGCTTGGTCTCTTGTTATGTTCACGTGGGGCAACATGAAATGGGTCTGAGCTTGTTTCGTGGCTTGTGTCGGTCTGGGGTGCGCCCCAATGAATTTGGGTTCTCTGTGGCGCTCAAGGCTTGCAAGGAGATGTGTGATGCTGTGATGGGAAAGCTCATTCAAGGGTTGGTAATCAAAAGTGGCTTTGATTCGCATAGCTTTTGCAGTGCTTTGATTCTTCACATGTATGCTGATTGTGGGGATATTGAGAATTCGAGGAAGGTTTTTGATGGGGTTTGTTATGGTGAAAGGTCTGAGGCATTGTGGAATACTTTGCTGTATGCTTATGTGGAGGTGTCTGATGTGAAGGGTTCTCTGAAGTTGTTTCATGAGATGGGACACTCTTCTGAGTCGCGGAACCACTTTACTTACACAATCATTGTTAAACTCTGTGCTGATGTGTTGGATGTTGAACTTGGAAGGTCTCTTCATGGCCAGATTGTGAAGATTGGGATTGAAAATGATGTTGTCGTGGGTGGGACTCTTATTGACTGCTACGTTAAACTGCAATTATTAGATGATGCTCGTAAAATTTTTCAAGTTCTCGATGATAAGGATAACGTGGCAGTATGTGCTTTACTTTCTGGGTTTAATCAAGTCGGAAAATCTAAGGAAGGACTTGCTGTATATGTTGATTTTCTTTCTGGAGGCAACAAACCAGACCCATTTACTTGTGCAAGTGTTGTCAGTTTGTGCTCAAATTTGGAGACACAGCTTTGTGGTAGTCAAATTCACTGTGGTGTCATCAAACTTGGCTTCATGTTGGATTCATATCTTGGCAGTGCATTTATCAACATGTATGGAAATTTTGGGATGATGTCTGATGCTTATAGATGTTTTCTTGACGTTTGCAATAAAAATGAAATATGTGTAAATGCCATGATGAACACTTTAATTTTCAACTCAAATGATTTAAAAGCTATAGAGCTGTTCTGTGGGATGAGGGAAGTTGGTATTGCACAGAGCAGTTCTTCAATCAGTTATGTTCTGCGGGCTTGTGGGAACCTTTGTATGCTTAAAGACGGACAGTCTTTTCATTCTCTTGTGATTAAAATTCCTTTTGAAGATGACAGTAGATTGGGCTTAGAAAATGCTCTTCTTGAGATGTATATTAGATGTAGAGCTATTGATGATGCAAAATTAGTTTTCAGAAACATGCCAACACAAAATGAGTTTTCCTGGACTACTATCATATCTGGATGTGGTGAATCAGGGCACTTCCTAGAAGCCTTAGGGATCTTCTGTGATATGCTTCTATATTCAAAACCAAGTCAGTTCACTTTAATCAGTGTTATTCAGACTTGTACAGAAATAAAGGCAATAAATGTAGGAAAACAAGTCCAATCCTATATCATGAAAGTAGGATTTGAATATCATCCGTTTGTTGGAAGTGCTCTGATTAACATGTATGCAGTATTTAAAGATGAAACTTTGAATGCTTTACAGGTTTTCTTGTCCATGAAGGAGAAGGATCTTATCTCTTGGAGTGTCATGTTAACAGCATGGGTTCAAAATGGTTATCATGAAGAAGCAGTTCAGCATTTTGCAGAATTCCAAACTGTTCCCATTTTTCAGGTTGACGAGTCTATCTTATCCAGCTGTATCTCAGCTGCTGCTGGCTTAGCAGCATTGGACATAGGCAAATGTTTCCATTCCTGGGCTATCAAAGTTGGCCTTGAGGTTGATCTTCATGTGGCTTCTTCCATTACTGACATGTATAGTAAATGTGGAAACATTAAGGATGCCTGCAAGTTTTTCAATACTATCAGTGACCATAATTTAGTAACCTGGACGGCTATGATATATGGTTATGCTTATCACGGGTTTGGTAGAGAAGCCATTGACCTGTTTAACAGAGCTCAAGAAGCTGGTTTGGAACCTGATGGTGTCACCTTCACTGGGGTTTTAGCTGCTTGTAGCCATGCTGGATTAGTGGAAGAAGGTTGCCAATATTTTAGGTACATGAGAAGTAAATACAACAGTGAATTAACTATAAATCATTATGCCTGCATGGTTGATCTTCTTGGTAGGGCAGCAAGATTGGAAGAAGCAGAGGCTGTGATAAAAGAAGCTCCATTTCAGTCAAAATCTCTTTTATGGAAGACTTTGCTAGGTGCCTGCACTAAACATGAGAATGCTGAAATAGGAGAAAGAATATCAAACATCCTTGCTGATCTAGAACTGAATGAACCCTCAACCTATGTTCTACTGTCTAACATTTATGCATCAGCATCAATGTGGAAAAATTGCATAGAGTTGAGAAACAAAATGGTAGAAGGGAGCATTACTAAGCAACCTGGTAGTAGTTGGATTCAGTTGGCAGGTTAAAATTTGCTGCATCTCAGTAATAAATGTGAGAAGTATATTTATCTGTGGATTGCAACATTACTTAGCTCAAAGCCTTAAATATAGTGTACAGTGGTCTATGACAAGATTGATAGTTTGAACCATTGGTTTTATGCAACCATGTACATTATAAATTAGTTTGTATATAAATTAATTTTAATTCTTTACTCAATTTTATAGAAAAATTGCTGATAAAAAAATTTATAGAAAAATTAGTCCTAACATGAAGTTTTTATTATAAATTGACTGACAAAATAGTGTACAAATGAGTTTTATCTCCAATTATTACTTTTACTATATTATTATTAGTGTTATAATTATAACTTTTTGTTGTTATTAGCTATTAATGTCTGAGTTTAAATAAACTATATACTAAGATTGACCCATATCAATTTAAAATGACTTTATTTATTTGTAAAATTACTATCATTAATAACTTACAATACTATTTATTATTAACTTAACCAATTTAATTTTTTTTTATTAAAAGTAAATCTCAAGTCCATAAATATCACCAAATTTGTAAATCTAGTTAATATAAGGGATTTTTTTATGAAAATAATTAATTATTTTTATGTCTTTTACCTATGAATATTTAACAAGTGATGGATTCAACCAAAATGTCATTTTTAAATAATTAGACCTGTTAATTCTTAAACATTATGTTTTTAATTCGAAGAATTAGGTCTGTTCTTGTTTTCCATAAACTATTAATAAAAGTTTATTTAACTGTTCCAAACATGATTTTTTTTAACAATGGATAGTTATTAATCAAAATGACTTATTATTATTATTAAATAAAAAAGTTTTGACTACTAATTTAATATAATGACATTTGATTTGTCCTTTATTAAATAGCTTCCACTACTAAACATAACAATGTGGCAAATTATAAAGCTTTGTTAACCCCGTTTGAAGTGCCTCATGAATAGCTCAAACTGAATAGAGGCCCGTTACAGTTCCTATACAAACCATAGTTTTTTTTTTCTCCCAAGAATCAAACACAATAAGAACCACCCTAAGTAGTTCATAAAAGCTTCTAGTGGTGGTCTTTCTAGGGTTTTGAACCTATAGTTAGCCAAAAACAATCATAATCCAACAAAAACCCTAATCTTGGAAACTAGCTTCTCTTGAAGTTGTTACACTTATAGTTTGCCTTTGGATGATTCTTGACATTTCTTTGGAATCTTCTTCAAGATCAAGGTAATGTTAATTGATATCTTTTTGTTTAAGGTAGTTTAGCAAATTGTTTCATAATCAATTCTTGGTGATGTCATTTTGGATGTATGAAATAAATTAGATTCAAATGAGATCATTATTATCTTACATTGTTCAAGATAGATTTGAAATAATATTAATCATAATTTTTAACTATGATTAATCCATACATTATTAAAAAAGGTTTGCTTTAGTTATGATATAATTTTATTTAATTATAATATCATTTTTTGTTTTGATAATCACATTACATTTCAGTATTTTTTTTCTTCAAAATGTATTGATATGTTGACAATCTTTCATCATATTATAATTGGAGATAGAAATATTTTTTTTTTACTGAAATTGAACAATTTAAAAATGACACATCATTCTTGTAAATTGGTGTTGTAGTTGTCAAAGTAATATTTTCAATTGAAAAAGAACACTAAAATGTGTTGTGATTATCCAAACCCAAATTGAACTATTCTAAATAGCATTTCTTTCATTTTATTTTTTCCTTTAGCTCTTCTATTCTTTGAATTTTGAATCCATTTTCTCCATTTTCTAGCTTTGACATTGTTGTAGAATTTGAACAAAAGAAGCATGATGGAGGCAACCAATCGAAAGTCAAAGTCTACAAGGCAAAATCTCCAAAGTCTCATAATGAAATCATCACTTTATCTACTTTGTTTCTTTGGGTGTGGAATAGAAAAAGATACATCAATAATCATTAATAATAAAAGCAAGGCCTTTTGAGGTTCTTCTTAATCTTCTTCCAACCTTCCTAAGAATTCCAGAAAGGGGTGTTATGAAAAAGATTGCAGATAAGATAATCCAAGAATCATTTAAAGAAATGGTAAAATATTTTTTTTAAAAAATTGATGGGTGCAGAAAGAGTTTTGATAGGGTGCAAGAAGAAACACCGAAGAGTAAAATTATCTACTGAATATGTAAAACTGGTTAAAACAGCAAAAGCTCAGACACAAGAGAATTTACAACTACAGGTTTTCAAACTGATATTTTATAAGGTATTTACGAACCTATTTTAATTGTAAATTTGGGTTGGTTTGATGCTAATTGGAAATGTATTTTTCAATACTAAATTAGATTTACTTTTAGTTAATTTAAGTTATAAAAACCCTAGTATTGTTTGGATATTTGCTTTTATTTTTAAATTAGGGGTAGTCTCCTTTTTCTAGTAAATAATCTAAATTTTCAATAGTTACATTTATGAAAAATAAAATAAATGAGAAATTATTACATACAAAATTGATGACAAAGTTGAGTGAATTATGTTTTCATCTTTTGATTGTGGCTGGTATATATTGATAAAGAAGAAAAAAAAAGTGTTTATAAATACTCAACTCAAAACCCAAATAACTTAGAAAATAAAATATTATTTTTAACTCTTATTTTTTCTCTCTCTCCTTTCATCTTCCTAGTTGGAATATTATTTACATAGCTATAGCATAAGGTTAATTATGCATTCACACAAAATTTCTAATTCATACATTTTTTTATATTTTCATGCATTTTTTTTAATTTATTGTTTTTTTTTTTTTTCTCACTAAAGGATTTTGTTTTGCATGACCAAATCTAGAATCTCTCCACTTAAAAGACAAATTTCACTTTGTCTTCACACCTTAATAAATTCAATAACTTTTTTTTGTCATTCTAACAAAACAATTGAAATTAATCATAATTTCCATTAGTTAATGATTACTACCTTTATCAACATATATTCTTCTTTTCTATAATCCTTTTCAATGCTAGTACCTCGTCCTTAAACAAAGATTTATTGAAGAGAATGAGACCAATGTGTTCTTATATGTAAAAATCACTATTTATTTTGATGAATCTCAACTTTTTTTAACAAACCTTGAAATTATATAAATTCTTTACTAACTTGTTACTGTTGCATACTCAACTTTTGTAATGGATAAAACAACAATTTTGTGATATTCAACTAAGAGCTTTTATTCTCATGTCATTATTGTATTTATCAACTTTTTCTTTTAATTTATTTTAGAAAACAAATTGTTAGACATATTCATGTGACAAAGAACTTAAAAATCTCAGTAGTCTAATTGGTTAGTAATGGGTACACAATATCTCCCATGGTTCACATTAGTTAATCCCTCAACATGTAAAACATTGTTCGAAATGGTTGTAACCTCTGCAGGACACAATAATTTGGCATATTATTGCAGGGGTCAAAACCAATGGGGAGAGATTCCTATGGAAGCCAACTCAACAACATAAGAGATGCTTTGATTGGTATTGAATACAAATGAATGGGGATATCTTTTATATAAAATATCATTATCCACTAATCCTTACAATAATACGCCTAAATCTTACTTTTCGTAATATACAAGTAAACTGTAAAATATACTATCATAGTTCACAGGCCACTAGTCCCATCTACTTTTCTGAGTCTTTCTAACAAAGGCAGACTTGAATTGAAAGCAACTTTAACTGGGATGTTGAGGCACATTCTGCAACAGTTATAGTTTGCCTAATGACTTCTTATTATCCTGAACAGTTTAATCAAATACAGTAAATATTTGAGATTTGTTAAGCATTCAGTGTATAAGAAACAATAAGAAAATGCTTTATGTAATTATTACCTTCCCAATCGAGAGAGCTCAGGTTCTGCCAATAGCATATCTTGAAGCGGTTTCATGTCAACTCGTTTATCACCAGAGCTATAAGAATTACAAGAAAAGTGATTGATGTTTTAGTTAAAGGATAGCATATATTGAAAGTGTTTGTGTCTGTCCTTGTGAGAATTTACATAGGCTGTTATGAAAGCTGACTTTGAGAAAGAGATGAGTTCATTTGATCATTAAATAAAGAACAGTAAGATATAAACTATGTAGAGTTTCTAAATCATCAAGTGATAAGCATAATTTTGTTTAGTGTTCAACAAAATTGCAATAATCACGATTTACTCTTATCATTTCTCTCGCATTGATTAAATTTCTCACTAGATACATCTTGTGTGTACATGAGCGTGTTAATTTTCATTAGCAACAGGTGGGCCAAGAAAAAATATAGAACAATGACATGTATTCTAATTAGATATACTCAACTGGACAAGCGAAGTATTAAATTAGTTGATTCATCACTAGCAGTCATTAATGTTTTTGGAGATGAGAAAACCAAATAGCTTAAAACTTTTGAGAGAGTTGATACAAGACATGGTATGACCAAGTGTTGATCCCTGTCATCCCATGTTTTGTGATTAAGTTGAATGTTATCAATTATTTAATCATTTGGTCTGAGGTTGTAAACAGAAACATCATATTTTAAGCTAAAGCCCCATTCACTTTTCTCAGTCTACGAACTCTTCAGAAACGCATGGATATTAATAATTCTTAAGGTCAAATCTTCAACTTCTTCATAAATGGATGGCATTCAAGATGGCCTCAACGCCCAGCCCTTCCCTATTCAGTATTATCAATTTGCTCAAGTCTTAGAAATGACAAACAAAGTTGACATTTAGCAATCTATTCTATGAAGAAGAAATAAATAAAGCTTACCCATAAATCTGATGCAAAGAAAGTAGCCTGTGGTGAAGTTTGTAGTCATTGCCAACATAGGTTACAACTAAGCTACCTGCATCTGGGTGTGGCCAGCTTCGTGAGGTAGGAAATCGGAGTACAAAGGTACCAGGTTCTTGAAATCCTGTGGGACCTTGTAGTGAAGCTTCTGCTTCCTCCTTGGTTATGAACCCTTCTATCCACTTAGGTGATGTGGAATTCCAGATAGGATTTATCCAGTCCCTTGATATTGTAAATGCCACAGGGTACAACCAACACCACAACTTCTCGAAGTTATCTTGTGTTAGGTACTCTTGACATCCAGTGAACCTTCTCAGAAGATTTATGTCCTACAGTAAATGCAAAAAACTATGATATTTCGCAAGCAATTTTTCTATGGTTCTGATACTTTCAAAAACTCAGACAACTAATAACAGTATTTTTTTTCTTCCAATTTACTATTATTTTTGTTTAGATTTCTAATAGTGGTAAGAATAACAGGCTTCAATGGTGATACTTAGTCCTGAAAGGAAAGGCCATGCTTTACTAGATGAAATTAAGCTCATCAAGGCAATATTTTTCCAATAAATAATAATGCCTGAATGCATAAGACTCACAAAATGTTGTATTTAGGGCATTTTTATATGTGCATTTGCATTGTAATGATAACTACACAATTCTCCAGATGTCCAAATGATTTCCGACATTTAGTAACTTTCATAAAACATAACAGTAACTTTCCTCCAATAAGTAAAAGATATAAACCTGAGGTGAGAGAGACCTTGAACCGCAACAAGCAATCTTCATGAATTGCTCTTGAATCTCATACACTGCATTCTCCCAAGGAATGTGATGATTGTTTGGTGACATCACCTTCCATAGATTAGTTCCATCTTTTATCAATCTCTTGGCAATTAATATTTGGTTTCTGATATAGAAACAGAGTCAGTAGTTAAAAGGGAGAAAACGTTCTAGGTGATTGCAGGAGATGAAATAAATTATACTAAAAAAAACCTTTAAGAAACTAACACACATTTCTTTGAGAATCAAATAATTAGGATACAATCTAGGAACAAGAATAAAATGTATTTGCCATAACATTGAACTTGCATTTAGAGTTTATTGCGTTAAATCTTTTAATCAACTGAAACCAAGCAATAGTTCCAGATGTCAAGTTGCTATAGATGTTATAACTATTGTTTTGAGAATGTAACAAAGCCATTCACGAGCCTTTGCCTGTTTAAGCTCCCAGGATACTTGATCATTGACATGGTATATAACAGACTCTAATTAACTGGTCAAGAAGAGTTTGATCCTTGCTGTCTCTCCCCTCTTCACTCTCCACTCTTACATATATATTTAAGCACATGGCAAAAGTGGGTCTTTGCATTGTCCACACTTAAAGCTGAAAGGCTCTTTCCAACGGTTGTATGCTAGGTTGTCTTGAACTTTTGGTTTAAGCCTAACTCAATACCAAAATCTAACTCATACAGAGAGTTACCCCCACTCATAATAAAGTCATTCATGAACCGTTAAGCATTAAATTAGTTGGTTGTTGACTGCTATCATATGCAGTACCGGTTGTCAAACATGAAAAGATGAATACCAGAAGCGAGTATTACGTTTGAAACTGACAAGGACAAAACAGCTTAAGCTAAGAATTTATAAAGATATAAAATTTGAAAAATAATTACCCATAAATATCTTAGATTCTTGGTACAATTTTTATATTTACAAGCAATTACACCCATTAAACATCCTTAATGGGGGCACTAATGCAGTTATATAATTGCTGCTAGAAAAACCACTCACCCGTGATGCGAACATCCTGAATAGTGTGACACATGATTAGCCAATTCTAAAATTTCTTTGTCAGAAGCAGAGGTGGCAATTTCCTTAAGTATGAGAGATCTCTCAGCCAAGCTCGCAAGGCTGTATTTGAAAATGGTCATATCAGATATTGGATATCTTTTACTTGCCATACTATTTAAAGGTGAATTTCCCTCCCCTATACTCTCTGAATCAGATGGAGAATCATATGCTTCATTGACGTTTGCAGGCTTTCCATCGGAGCTTCTTGGAAATTCATTCTCAACCTAGTGACAATAAGTTTGCAGAGCTAGTTAAAAGAAAATGAGCAAAGAGGGCCTACATAAGAAAAGAATCTTTAAGAAAATAATTTAAGGAAACATCTGCAAAGGTTGACAAATTGGTCTTGTCTACACTTAAGTCCAGGTTAGACCAGTATCGTTAAAATCTGAAGTATTAGATTACAACATTATCTAGCTGACAATATCAAATTGGCCTATATATTCAATGCTGGATATAAATAAAAACCATTCCAAGGCATTTTCCTTAATTTTTAATCGGTAAAGATAGCCAACTGCTTGATACAATATAAAAGAATACTAGACCTATTGCTCAAGGCTATGACTTTCACTGCCTCTTACTCTCTTGGACTAATAAATCTTAGCAGGTTTGAATTGGTCTGTTCTTTCCAATACTTTGGTATTCACACGAGGGGGGATAATGGAGAAAATTAAAAAAACCAATCTAAGAAGTCCAATCATGTACACTAAAACTAATTTTGTCAATGATGATTACTTCAGCCTCTGGTGTCAGTAGTAAACCTACTAGGTAGAGCATCCATGTATATAGCAAACAATATTGAAAAATAAAACACCTGGTTAGCAGTCTGGACATGAGAGTTACATTCTTCGTCAGGTTGTTCTAAGGTGGTGGGGTCAGTCTTCACTGATACAGATATCTTGTCTTGACCAAATCTAAACCGCTTCATTAGTGGATTGGCTTGTGCGTCATGACCTGAATGCTGAAGTTCCAAGGACCCATCATCCAAAGCTGAAGATTGAGATACACTAGAGCAATTATGAGCAGTTGACCTCTTCCACACCAGAGTGGACAATCTTGTGTTACGGCTTCTGGAGATGCATCGAATTGGATGGGAGTATGTCTCAAGAAAAGGATAATTTCCTAATTTTGGGACACAAAATCTGATGAGGAAGAACCTGTTATCACACTTGGATGAAAGCTGGCAAATGGGAGAATAGTTACATGGTGCCAAGGAATATTGGATTGAAATTACAAGTGCATAAATATCAGACTGGGAGCAGAGTTAATTCAAGCATACTACACTATGCATTCGTAATGAAACATGCTTATATGTTATGATCCGAAATTGCTGATAAATACAAGGACAACCCCAAGTCAATAAAATTAACATATTATCATCTTTGGTATTAAGGAGAGCATGACACCATGTACAACTTCCAAAATGACCAACGAGCAACATTGATATGGATAAATATAATAATTTTATATCATCGTATTATACTTATTACAAGATCTAGTGTTTTTCTAAATTTTCAAGGAAAACAATATCACAAAGAGAAAACCATAAAATTATTGACATAAAAGACCTAGGCAAAGCAAAAATATGAGATCATAGTTTCATTGGTTCACATTAAGAATTGTGCCTCATTGGGTTGCACAAGCCATTGAAACAAACAAAATGACCCATGCATTAGATGTGTAATACAAGCAGTAGTGTTATTGATATCGGATAACAAATCATATCGGAGACCCCATAAATCCTTTATAAAGTTATAATGGAAATCATAACGGGTTATGGTGGAAGGTGTTGTGGCAGAGATAAAAAAAAATGTGATGTGGATTGCAATAGGTATAATGTTTTAATTGGGCCAAAAATAGGGCAAAAAGAAACTAATTTTAAGTAGGTTTTGAACTCTTAATTACGTTTAAGAGTTCATGCAGCCACAACATATTCAAATTTTATTTGAATAATTAGAGTTTTAGGGTTTTATTAGTTAAAAGTTGGAAAAGTGATAACATTGGATACAAGTACTATTGATTGATTTTGTTGGAGATCCCACATCATCTAGAGAAATAACCAAGTTATAATATATAGGTGGGTGCAAATGTCACCTTACTAAGACACTTTTGTGAGGGTGGCTTAAATATCATAGCTATCAAAAGTCTATCCTCGCAAGGTGTTGAGCCTTGTGTCATTAGCTATCGGATTCCCCCCTAGTCCCACGCTCAAGATGTCCTAACGCCAATGAATGATCCAATAGAAACCCCATTGCAGCTGGCACGATAGGTCCAACAATCTTATTAGGATAGACTTTGATATCATATTAGGAAGTAGACTTTAAGCTAGAAGATGTAGTAGTCATAGAGGCACGCATGCATCATTGAAACAACTAGGGAGAATCTCAGTGCCTGGTTGGATATATTCAATGTTAGGTATAGGCTAATGTTTAGCTCCAGACAAACTAGTGGACCATTGAGTTAAACTTCAGTCTATGCATAATGTGGAATATCTTCAGTCGGGTGTTGAGGTTCTCCCCACCATTGTTTCAATGATGTATGCCTTTATGACCGTGATATCTTCTTACTTAAGTCCATTTCTTAATATGGTATCCAAGTCTATCCTAGCAAGATTTGTTAGACTTATCGTGTCACTTGCTATCAGATCGCTATTGAACTGCTCACAAATATTTTGTCTCATGCTCAAGATGTTCAGTCCTTGGTGTGAGGGGGTGTGTTGAAGATCTCACATCGTCTTGAGATATGACCAAATTATAATATGTAGATGCAAACCTCACCTTACTAAGCCGATTTTGTGAAATTGAGTTAGACTTAAATTCTACTTAAGAGATTTGATATGATTTAATATCTAACATTAGAAGAAACTAAATATCCTCTAATTATTACAATATCACCATATAAACTAGTTGCAATGTGTCATTTAGATTCATAGTTTCAACCTATTATTTGTCCCTGATTCTCTCTTTTATCATGGAATGTCTACAACTTAATCTTGTAGAGTGCATCAATTGTCATGTGGCATAGGTCAGGTGGGTCAAGTCACAATTGAATCATGACACAATACAATCTCAAGTAGAAAGGGTTGCGTTTTGACTATTAGCTATAGCTTTTGGTATAGTGATTAGCGTTGGATCCAACAATTGGTAATAGAGCTAAGGTCATGAGTTTGATTCCAGTGGGAAAATTGTTGAGAGAGAAATTGTTGTAGGTTGCATCAATTGACCCATGGCGAAGGTCACTTAAAAATGTGTTTTTCCATGACAATCTAGAAGAGGAAGTCTACATGGAGCAATCTCCTGAATTTGTTGCTCAGGGAGAGTCCGCTTTGGTTTGTAAGTTGCACAACTCTCTATGATCTCAAGCAATCTCCACGTGCTTGGTTTGGAAAGTTCAACCACATTGTTCAATCCTTTGGGCTGAAATACATTGAGGCACATAATTGTGTTTTCTATTGTCACCCCTCCCCTAGAAAATTTATGTACTTAATAGTGTATGTTGACGATATAGTCATTATAGAGAATGATGTTGCTAGAACATCTCAATGAAAGGATATACGATCATTTTCGAATCAAGGATCTTGGAAGTCTCAAATATTTTTTGTGCATGGAAGTAGCCAATCAAAGGAAGGAAAAGTAATCTTTCAAATAAAATATGCTCTTGAAATACTAAAAAACGCATGGTTGATTGTAAATCAGTCGGTTTGTCCTATGGATCCAAATCAGAAATTCATGTTTGAACAGGGAGAAGTCAATTCATGCAGAATCCTTGTATTGATCATTGGAATGTTGTCATCTGTATACTATGGTATCTCAAAAAGGCTCTAGGACAAGGACTACTACTTTATGAAGATGAAAGGAACAACCAAATCTTTGGATATTGTGATGCTGATTGGGCTGGTAAATGGACAAATGCTTTACTATAGGATATTGTTTTTTCCAGGAAATATTATCTCTTGGAAAAGCAAGAAACAAAATGTTGTTTTGGAAAAGCAAGAAACAAAATGTTGTTTTGGAAAAGCAAGAAACAAAATGTTGTTGCCCGATCAACTGCTGAAGCTGATATAGGGCAATGGCATCTCTCATTGGTGAGCTTCAATGGGCAAAACAGTTCTTCCAAGAATTAGATTTGTGAGATTAAGTAAATGAAGATGTATTGTGATAACCAAGCTACATTGCTTCTAATCTAGTGTTTCATGAGATGACTAAATACACAGAAATATTCATTGAGTTGTCGAATCAAATGACCAACTTCCAGATGTATTAATAAAATCCCTGAGAGGACCTCAGATGAATTCATTTGTTCCAAACATGGCACATACAATTTTTATGCTCTAGCTTGAGGGGGAGTGTTAGAATAAATTATCTTAAATAGAATTTATTGAAAAGCTGATGTGTGCTTTGTGTAGTACCTAATTTGTAGATATGACCTTTCCTTTGCTCTTCTCTTCCCTCTCATACATTGTATCTGAAATCTCCAAAGTTATTATAAATATGAGATCCTAAGAGAGGGAAATTCACTCTCAAAATCATCCTTTATTCTTTTTTATTTTTCTCAAGTATTATAAATGTGAGATCCTAAGAGAGGGAAATTCACTCAAATTCATTCTTTATTCCTTTTGTATATTTCTCAACCTGAGTTATTCTAACAATAATGATATAAAAGTATGAATTGTTTTGCATGGCTCTTAACATAGGCCATCCTGTTACCTTCCGACTAAAAATTTGGAAGGAGTTATCAAGTAGCAGTAGAAAAACTTTAAGTTAGAGAAGATAGCATAAGCAAACATTCGTTGTTGGCATCTTCACCTGAGATATTTTGAGCTTAAATGAAGCACGACCCAGCAAAAGCTTACTTGGTCTTTCACAAGAAGAAAATTCAATTCCATCATAACTAGCTAAAAGGGGTGCTTCATCATCAGTTGTATTCTCCACTGGTGCTCTGGTATCAGCATACAAAAGTGAAGCAAAAACCTGCTACAATCAACAATGATAATGTGAATATTACAAATTCAAGCACCTTTTTCCAGAGAGCATTAACTTGCCCAGAATAAAAGCCAGGATTGTAAACCTCATTATCCTTATCTACAGGCTGTCCAAAAGCATCTGATAGAACAACATCCAAAGAGAAGTTCCTACGACAAGATGCCTGTGCCAAAATTATGCAAATGAATTTGAGATTAAATTTTCAACCTACAGGAAAATTTTAACACTGGAACTAATTTGTGCATTTGTCAAAAGTATGAGCATTGGAAAGAAAAGAGTGAGCATTAATAGTAACATTTCAGAAGTAGAAATAGTATATCTGCAAATACTACAAACATAGCAGTTGCTTCACCTCTCCATCATCTATTTTGATTGTTCATATTTATTTTCATGGTAAGAGAGAAGTTTGACTTAACTCTTTAACACTTGCAAACTTGCATATATATGGTTGGTTTACAAGAACATTTAAAATGTTAAATATAACTTGCATCACATCACATAAATCCAAAATTAAACTCCAATAGAAAATGCAGGGCTTAGTTTGGACTTTTCTCTTTATGACTTGTGACAATAAAGATGAACACATACAATAAGATTAACAGGGTATCCTTTATCAAACATCTTTCATACCTTGCCACCAACAACAGCCCAAACACCATCACTTTCTTCTTCAATCTCAGAGACAGATGATTCATCAATTGATAACTTCAAAGGAGGGTCCTGGCATTCAGTGATACAGAGTTGTCAAATGTCAACAAAGAAACTAATAAAATCTTTGTTGATTCTTATAAACAAAGATGCAGAAAGAAATGTTAATCTACCATGTACTTGAAAAATTATGAGCATGGAATACCTTTAAATGGTAATCCTTAGTAGAGGAAATATTAGGAAATATTTCAAACTTGTGCACATAACCCTGTACACTATTTCCATCTCCACCAACATTTGCCAACGTCAGTTTCTTCAAATCACTTGAACCAGATTTCTCATTTAACAAGGAACACAAAGACTTTTCTCCTATAATCTCTCCATTAATCCGAAGCTGGATATAATCTGGAAAAACCTGCACAAGAAGGTAGCCATCTGATATTTCAATTAAATAAAGTTAAAAAATATAAAGGAATGGACTCTACTAGTAGCAGCAAGAAAAGCGCTCTATGGTTTGCAACACAAGTTCTTTCTTACCAGAAAGAATTTGTTTTTCTGTTTCATTCTATTATTACCACGGTTATATTCCAGCAAGAAAAACTAAAAATAAAAAAAATTGATGCCATACAGAAGAATACACACATTAGGGTCAGTGCCTTAGGGTAACATAAGTCATTTTTAGGAGCATAGTAAGATGCCATCTCAGTGAAAGCCATCAACAAAGAAACATTAAAGTAGTTTACAAAAGGTAATTCTCAAATAGTTATATAAGATACCTGACATTCAACATGAACCCATTTTTCCAAAGCGAACTTAAAATCAACAGTTGCATGTGGAACTTCTGCCCAGGAATTTATATTGCCAGTATCAGGAGCTTCTTCGTGTAAGAGAAGAACTGGTAACAAATGGATTCTCTTATTATCATCAATAACAAGAAATGGAGCACTTTCCGAAATATCAGAGTAAACCTGCAAAGCAAATTAATTTATATTTCTGTCCATTCAATGATTAAAAAAAATTAAGTATTATTCCCCAAAAGGTAAGAAAATGACATAAATAATTACTGCGGGTATAGTAACTAGCATGTGAAAATTTTCAACCTTAAATATCAAGACAGCAGAACAACATATTAAACAAAACAATTATCCCCTCCGATATCACTAAGCAAGCCGCAATGCTAAGCAGTTAAAATTGTATGATCAAATATCAAAACATTTAACCTTGCACTAGAGAGATGGCACAGGCTCAAATGGTGGATTGGAGATGTTTTACCATTGCTGGCCCTATTCATTTGCGCAATGAAAAATCAATTCTCACACCTTCTAAAGAGACACATGTTCTGATGTAAATTTATGACTAAAATGAGAACGGTTCTAATTTCATCCAACAAACAGTTCGAAATAAGTTCAATCAAAATCAGTTTTATCCAACTCTAAAGCAAGCAGGCATTATTCATATAATGTGAGCACCATATATTTAGCCATATACAATTGGACAGGTCTAGTCTAAATTCTAAATCTCCAATTTACTAATTATGATTTGAGTATGAAGTAAACCAACAAAACATTCTGCAAAAACTGGGTTAATCCCATCAAAACTCCAACTTTGAATTAACACAAAAAGGTTAAGCAAAACAAGAAGTAACAAATTTACAAATTGAAAGCAGATTTCAGACTAGAGAGCACAAATGAAAACCCCTTATAAAACCTAAACCACCAAAGTGAGCCATGAGAACCACACGTTTAGTAGTCCATCAAGTATCAAAACCAAAACAAATCTAATGTGCAGTGAAAACGTCGAACCAACTTCAGAACTCACAAGTTTGTCAAACGAGAGTACCCAATTATACAGAACACAGAAAACAGAATGTTGAAGCCCACGATATATAATGAAAACGGTTGATCAAGAAGATTCAGAAAAACCTGAATACCCCACTAACACACAAAACCCAGAAAAAGGGAAAAAAGCAACAATGTGAAAGGCAGAGAAGGAAAAATGCTTGACCTGTTGAATAATGGTAACGGGGAATGTAGAGAAACTGGTGAAATAAAGCCAAAAGCAGAGAGAGAAAGTTGCGTCCTTTGCTTCAATTTCTAGTCTCAAATCCTTCAGCAGAGAGTACCCTTCACTTCCAACTGAATCACTGTTCATCTCTGTGTGTGATCAAAAGTGGGGTTCTCTGCGTTGTGGAAAAGTCTTTCGCTTTCTCTTTCTCCTTCTCTTCCTCTTTCTGGGGTTTGTGTTTGGCTTGTTGGTGGTTCCTTTTGTTCGGCTCTGAAACTAACGGTTTGGTTCCGCGTTCGGATCTCCTGCTTGGAGGTGCACGGCAACAGTGTAGGCTCGCAATGAATTTTATATTATTTTAAATGAGAAAGTTATAGAATTCTAGAAAAAAAAAAAAAAAAAAACATCCTTTTAGTAAAGTATAAAATTGTCAAAGGAAAAGATAATATTAAAGGTGTGCTTAAGAAAACATATCGCTTTTATATAATGGTATAAAATAAATTTAAAAGAATGATTTATATTATTTTAAGAGAAAAAAAATAATGCAATCATATTTGATGGAAAAGTTAAACAATTATATATAGAAATACTTAAAAAAATACAGTCTTAAGTGTAAAATTGTTAATTTACAAAAAGACACTACATGTGGTTAAAAAATATATTTTTCTTATATAATAGTAATGATTATATTTAAAAAAATTGATGAAAAAAATCAAATTCTGAGTTTATTACTCTGTTAATGCGCCTAAAATTTTTATGAAAATTTATTATTAAAACAAATAAGCTATACCTATATATAAACTGCTATCAATTTTTTCTTTCTATTTTATCATTATATTTGTATTTAATTTTATTATTATATTATCTGCATTGCGTCATTTTTTATTTTTTCTAAAATATATTAAACAATTTTAAATGTAGAATATTTTTTTTAATTTAATTTTATGAAATATATCTTCATTTCTTAAATTTTCACCGATGGTTGCTGGTTTTAAATTTGAATTTTTAAAATTTTTGGATTTTATCATCATTTTTCCAATTTATATTAAACTATTAATATTGATTCAACCATCATCTTTTTATCAACGATTTTTTGAATTTACATAAAATTTAATAAAATATTATTAATATTATTATTATTATTATTAACCGTTAACAATTTTATTAAACATTACACTAAACTGAAGAGTATATTTGGAAAAGTTAGGGAAAGATTTTTTTTTTTATTGTACGTATTAGCGGTTTTCAAAACAATATTATAAAGAAAAAATGACAAGTACATAAGAAAAGTACCTAACATTAAATGAAAAAGAAAAAACATACACTTGAGTATATTAATACTAGACAAATATTTAATGATTTTCTCAGGTAATGTATAAAATGGGACAAGAAATATAAAATGTTGCAAAATAATAAAATGTTATCATAAATTAAGTTTTAATATATATTTTTAAGGAAGTAATTATATTGTTATACTACTTGGTGAGAATTATAGCACATGAAAAAACGGTATGCTAACAACCCCCCTAAGCCAAAGAACACACATGGCTTTGAACATTAGGCCCACATCTAACAGATAATTGAACTATTAAGAGTATATAAAGCAATGATAAACATAACTATTTGTTGAGCTAAGTAAATATGGCTTGTAACCCACCAGGGGCATTAAGGTGATGCAAGATGCAATCTTGGATTAAGATTATAGTGGTGCCTATTGTTACTCTTCCGTAATAATTATATTGTTATACTACTTGGTGAGAATTTTGGATGGACTAAGGTCAGCTGTCGTGCAGAGAAAAGAAAACCTGTGTTTCACAAAACGGGGAAACCAAGGATGAAAAAGTAACCATATGGTAGGTTCGGTGAGAATGGAACCTCCCCAGTGGAAATTAGGAATCAATGTGGGTCGACATCACAAGATCCGATGACGGAAATGGAAGGAGTAGCGGGATGTTCAAACATATCTCTCCCAAGGTGGGGCAAGATGAAAGGGCTGAGTGAGTTAGGGGAACCAAATACCCTCCTAAGACGGTCCCCGTTAGATTGAGTGCGAGAACGTCTTAGGTGAGGAGGAATTTGTTGCTAAACGATGTGTGGCCCAGCAGCAACATCTGTTTCTGATGATGACATCAACAATTGTAATACTCGTATTCGAATCTCTGGACCCTCGGATGAACCTGCAAGATTTATGGATTCTTGGTAAACAGATTGGGCTAGCTTGCCGTCGAGAGGAAAGAGGAGGTCATTCAAGAATTCCATTGCATGGAAAGAGCGTGATTCAGAGTTTATGAAGAATGCAAAGGTGGGTACCCTGAATGCTTTATATGCTCTAATTTTTAATTTAAATATAAGAGGACTGGGGGGAGGAACAAAAGCTAGGTACTTGAGGAGGTGTAAAGGAAGCTGAATTCGTGTGCATTCAAGAAACAAAAATAGTTGAAATAACGGACGCTAAATTTTTTCACTATGGGGAGATAATAATATTGGGTGGATTCACAATGGAGGGGCTAATTGAAACAGAGGAGTACTATCTATGTGGCATAAAGATGCTTTCAACTATGAAAGTCACTCATTGGGGAAGGGTTACATTGCTACGGTGGGCCAACATGTTAAATCTGCCAAAAGGTGTTGTGTGGTAAATGTGTACGCAGCATGTTCCTTGAAAGAGAAAAAGCGACTTTGGGAGGATTTGTCTAAGTGTAAAGAAGTCTCTCAAATTGAATTGTGGTGTTTTTGTGGGGACTTTAATGCAATAAGAAGTCAAACCGAAAGGCAAGGGGCAAATAAAGGTGATTTTACTAGTGAGGTAAAGGGGTTTAATGAGTTCATTGAATCAAACTTACTCTTGGACTTGCCTATTGTGGGGAAAAAGTTTACATGGTTCAGATCAAATGGAACAACGAAAAGTAGAATTGATAGAGTCCTTGTATTTGAAGAATGGCTGCAATGTTGGCCTATGTGTGATGGAGATCAAGAAGAAGAGAATGAGGTTGAAGTTGAAGATGCACAAAGACATATTAGCTCATCATCCTTTTTACCTCAAAGGATTACAAGGAGCAAAGCTAAAGAGTTAGGAAGTAGGCTTCAAATGTTTTCTCTTTTTGTAGTTTCTTTTGTATAACAATTAAAATACATAGAGTAGTGTTTAGGAAGGTGCTAAAGAGGGAAACCTAAGACACCTCTTGTGTATAGCATCTATAGGCGTTAGCTTTAGGAAAAATCTAGAAGGTGCCTCTTCACTCTCCAT